>WBZM01000479.1_pt1 | contig 55862 bp, 38 predicted proteins | sample 5204271 | NCBI WGS metagenome assembly WBZM01 (sample SAMN12344346, study PRJNA552823) | activated sludge metagenome | biome: Activated sludge suspended growth; feature: Nitrification reactor; material: Wastewater; isolation source: activated sludge from nitrification reactor of wastewater... | reverse complement strand
CGTCAGTCCCTCACCTCCCCGACGTTCAGGCAAATACAGGCGTCGGCCTGAAAAACGCACAGCGTGAACCAGCGTTGCCGGGAAGACCCGGCGCCAGCAGGTTCTATTAATTCCTCATTCTTTCATCCATTTTTGGATATAGCCACCATTCTGGGTTGCAACAGCCATCAAGTACATGCCATTGCTCCAGGAACCTACATCTATGGAAGTCGGGATGTTTTCTTCCCAATGCCCAATTATTTTACCCGTCACATCAAAAACCGTAAGGCTTAAGGGAGCTTCCATTTTGAGGTCAATACGGAGGAGGCTGTTGACGGGGTTTGGATAGAGATGGATAGGGTTTTCGCTCACGACTTCTTCTACTGGCGTATTCTCAAGGCTGCAAAAACCGGACATTACATTCACTGGTGTGATGATGCCGTTTCTGGAAAAACAATTGAGCAAATTGCCCGCTTCAATTGCGGTGGTTGGGATACCAAACAATCCCGTTGTCAATCCTATACCCTCAAACAATCTTGGGTTATAGGGATTTTCCGTAAAAAACACTTTCCGCATCTCCCCTCCGCCCACATCCACGTAGTCTATGGAATCAACAATGAATTTTTCACTGCCATAAAAAGATGTATCGCCAATTTCCAAGTCAAAATCATGCAGGACTGATTCTTGGGTCTGGTAATACATTACCTTATAAAACCGCTTTGCTTCTTCCCTTACTGCTGCAATATATTCGTTTTGATGGACTGCTGTTGAAATCAAACTAAAAGGGAACCCAGCGAAGGTTGAATCAACACCATCATACACGATTTTATGATAGCTCAATCCATTTATCAAGGTGTCGCCAGCTATTCGGTAGGTTCGGTACCAGTTTTCAAGTTCGCCGGTTGCGATTCCATAAATGCCGCCTTGCTCGTTCCAAAGCTCAGAGCCGTTCAAATAATTCTGTCCAATTAAATTGCCCGACATAAGGACGGATACGAACAATACAAGAAAGCTGTTTTTCATTTTATAAGAATTTTGTTAGTTAATTGATTAGTGTCGTTCTGCTATCTGCCCTCCACAATCTTGATTTCCTCCCCCGTCAACCTATACAACCCATACACCACCCCATCAATCTCCCTATTGGTGTGCAGGTTGTCGGCTTGCAGGGCGGCGGGGTTACTTTTGACAAGGGGGCAAGCCCCCTTGGAATTGGGCACTTCCACTTTTGAAAGCCCTGCACGTCACGAAATTTCCAAGGGGGCTTGCCCCCTCATGTGTAGCCTAACAAGTTGCAAACTTGTTAGAACTAAGGGACTTAAATGCTGCGGAAATCACACTTGCGACAACTGGGTGAATGGGAGCTTGGCAAGTCGCATGTGCTTGGTCGTTTGTGCGCCGCAAGATAGCCAAAACCTGAAGTTCTATCAAGTTTGCAACTTGCTAGGCTCGGCACAGGCAAAATAGCATTCGTTTTTTGCTGCAAATGCTGGCTTTGGCGGTGAAGAAACAACTGCAAAACCGCTCATGTGTAGCCTAACAAGTTGCAAACTTGTTAGAACTAAATGACTTAGATGCTGCTGAAATCATACTTGCTACAACTGGGTTTTTATTCTTCCTCCGGCAAATGCTGCAAATCGTTCAAATCCTTATATCTCCCACTTGCTTTTTTGTTTTTCCGCAAGTCATCTAATGAAAGATAGGGAACAGGAATCCCGTCTATAGATTCGGACAAGCGATTATTATAACACTCCTCAAAACTTACGCCATCAATGGTGGTCACAACTTCGATTTTGTACGGAGGCATACCCATCCCTATCACCCGCTTTTCCAGCAGCAGCACGTCTTTCAACTGGCCAGCCTGAGGCAAGCCAAAATCTTTCAAGGCCGACACCACCCGGTCGGCATTTTCAGGGGTAGTAAGCACCCAGATATCCATATCGCTGGTGTACCGCACATACCCGTGCAGCGCAACGGCATAGCCGCCCACCAGCAGGTAAGCTACTTTATGCTCGTTCAGTAACCGTAAAAAATCTTTGAAGTCGGGGGACAGTATTATCATAGCCAGCAAGCCGCATCCGCAACAGTTCCAAGGCCATCAGGCGCTCCTCCGGTGTCTTGGACAACCAAAACCGGGTCTCTTCCAGCGGGTCTTGGTCAAGCGTGCCGATGGTAACAACGCTGCGGTCAAGTTTTTGTAAATATTGACGGTTCATGCGCCAAAGATAGGTTTTTCCAGCGATAGGTTTTCTTGTACGTTGGTGGGCTTAAGTTGCGGCCTTTCCCGGCCGCAGACAACTGAGGCTGATACCCAGTTCAAGTCGGAGACATTGAACCAGCGTTGGCGGGAAGACCATGCGCCAGCGGTTAAAGAATTTTTGTAAAGAATCAATACACAATTCTTATCTTTGCTCAAACAAAAAAATTCAAAATGAAACAGACAAATCAACTCAAATTAATCGGACTTTTCTTTTCGTTGTTAGTAGTCGTTTTCTTCTCTTCCTGTGGCCCTACTGTTGCAAAGGGGATGCGTGGTAAAAAGGATGATTGTCCGTACCAAAGATTGCAGTTTATAGGAAGCTCCACTGTTACCTCTGAAAAAGGTGTTGAAGTGCTAGATAGCATTGGAGTTGCGCTTAATTTGGAAAAAGGTGAATTTTTAAAAGGGGTGAACGGTAATGCTGCTACTAAGTTAAAAGCTAGAGTAGCAAATATCACAAAAGAAGTTGGCACTTTTGAAATTCCTATACGTGAAGAAAATGCTACCGAGTATGTTAGACTTTCCAATAGTATTTGTACTTTACGAAAAGATTTATACGAAGGCGTGATATATAATACCCCAGAATTAAGACAAAAAGCTGTTGAGCAGTATACAAATCTCCTTAATGTAGTTGAAGATTTAAAAAAAAAGTTAGAATAACCTTAAACATTGAAGAGATAGATACTCTCAAAGAGATAATATATTTTAACATTAACAACATAAATGACATTGGCTTGCAACTTGGTGTTCTTAAAATAAGTTTGTTTGTTTTATGTAGAGGGTCATTAACTGGTGAAGTTCTATTTCATGACAATAGAGTACCTTTGACCTTAATAAAGGTCAATCAGAATAAATCTAACTATGAATTCTTCAATAGAGAACTTGGTGTAATTAGGATAGATGCGAACAAAACAGAATATTTTGAACTTAACTATCGTGATGCTTTAGACATTGAACTAAATGACTTCGAGGATTCAACAGAATCAGAGTGTAATATTTTAATAGAAATTGAATATAACAATCCTACAGAAAGTATGGTGCAGAAATTGCAGTCAAAATTTTACAGCTTAGAATTTTAATTGTTGGAGTACACTGATGTATAACAATCAAAGTTAACTAACATGAACCACGGATTAAATAACTACTATCTTTAAGTTGAAAGTGTATTTTCTAACAATACTGGAAAGGATATTACAAAACCCAGCACATCCACTAAGAGTTCCCGCAAAAAGCCCTCCTTGTACTTCTCAGCTTTGCGCCCACCCAACCCAACAAACCAGCACCCAAGAATCAAAGCGCCAATCTATCGTCTCACGAAAGCCACAAAGCCCAAGCAAACATAACTCAAATTTCAAACAGCGAGTCCTTAACTCTGTCTATTAATTTTCGAAGCCAAGACGTTTACAATGTTGACACACAACGAGTAAACAAAAAGAGCGTCTTCTTTTTCAACTGGGATGATTGGTACGACTGGTTTGGTCTTATCCTTAGGTACTCGATGAATGAATTTGGATGCATAGTCAAAAGAATGTTTCAACATATCGTTGAACTCTTGAATTGCTTCTTCTGTGAATGAAGCATTTTCAAGCAATTCCGTGACCTTGCTCTTATCCCTTACTAACTCAAATACCTCTCTTGAATTACGAACCACATCATGCCATTCCCCTTTTGATTTCGATTCTTCCATCTTTTGGATTGCTTCTAAGGCGGCGTCAAGTCTTTCGTGTAATTCCGCATTTTGAGAATTTAACTCCGGTTGAGGAACTTCGAAAATCAGAAACTTGCCTAAACCAAAAACTGGAAGAAAATCGTGTACCCAAGTGCTGGCATGGATAGTGACAGGAAAATTAAAATGCATATTATTTACTTCAAAAAGTGTATTCTTGTCTCCGAATACTATTGATGGTGTATTCAAATGTTCTTCGGATTCTATGGCTCGGTGGGTAGCTGTAAAATACTGAACTTCCACTCTTACAAATAAATCCAAATCTTTCTTTGTGTGCTTATTTCTTTCATTCTCTAAAAAATCAAGAACTTTTTCAGATAATATACCTGAAAGAGTTACATTGTAGCCATCAAGATAGGCATTTTGGTATCTTCTTGGTTTTAAACTTCTGGGGTTGTTTTGAAACGCTGGAATTATTGAATCCAGCCTGCAAAGTTTTTTATCCCCGTGGTACAGCTCACCATGAATTCCGAATACTACATATCCATTTGCTTCATGGTTGATAAGCAACATAACTTCCACAGTAGGCTCAATTTGTTGCGATTTTGGCATTAGCCGCTGATTGACAATCTGTACATTCATTTTACGAAATTTTTAGTTTACGCCTTCTATGATTTTGATTTCCGTTTCTGTCAACCCATACAACCCATACACCACCCCATCTATCTCCCTATCCACCCGCTGTATGTCCGCTTGCAGGGCGGCGGCCTTCCCCCGCTGCTCCTCGAACAGCGGCTCCCATTCCAAATCCTCTTGGATGCTCAGCTTCCGCTTGTGGACTTTTTGCAGCAGCTTGTTCAGCTCGGCGCAGAAATCCTTGTAGCTCAGCTCGTGCCAAGCCTCCAGCTTCTGCGGCAACTGCTCCACGTCGAAGCGTCGGCGGAGGAGGCGGGTGAATTGGGATAAAACTTGCTTCAAGTTTTTGGATAAGGAAAATCTATTGACTGCCAAAGTCCCGAATAATTCCTTACTATAGTCTTTTGCAATTGGAACATCTTTCATATATATTGTCCTCAATTCTAGCCTGCCACCATCCTCTGGGTCTCCAAGACAAGAACAAGTGTTTTTTAGAAAATACCAAATCAGCTTTGAATTCAAAATTGGCAATAAATCAATTGTTGCATTTGGAATAAAAAAAACCTTATTGTTGACATAGTAAGAATTGTCATCAAAGTTAAACTTTGGCCTTATTGACATTTCAGGATAAATCACCTTGGGCGACTCTAACAAAGATTGATATTCTGAAGATGGCCCATTGTCTAGTTCAATCCAATGATGTTGCCCATTCTTCACCTGCCCTCGTTCTCTTAATTCCTTTTCAAATCGCCCTAAATATTCAGCTAGTAAAGGGTATGATTTAACAAATTCTTCGTGGCCATTGTGCTTTGAGAAAATGACCCAATTCCCACCAAAATCAATGCTGTAGTTGTTCAAGTCTTTCCCTTCCAGCAATGGTTTTATGACTTCTGAATTCCTAGAATCTTTTTTGATGAGTTCGTCCTTTGTTTTTTCATCTATAATAAAAGCAGGATTAAATCCAGTCCTTATACCGTTTTTTATGCCATCTTTGGTATAACTAGAAAGAGGGTTTCCATTAGAAATTATCTTATCGAGCAGCTTACCACCTGAATTTGATTTAAGAGACCAAGAACTACCAGAAACAGAAGTTGTTGGAATCTTTTCACTGTTTATATCCAATAGTTCATTCAACGACGAAAATGAAAGGTCTTTAACCTGCAAATACAACAATTCAGTTTCAGCAGGTTTTTTCCTAATTACTAAGATTACAGGAAATGTGGCAGCGTCCGAGAATACAGGTAGCTCTCCAAAATCAATTAAAACGATTAAATTATAAGTTTCAAGAAATCTTCGCAACTCTTCACCATAGCCTCCTCTAATAAATTTATTAGCTGAAACGTAAGACAGAACCCCATGTTCTTTCAATATTTTCAGCCCTTTTTCATAAAAATACACATACAAATCCGCTCTACTTGAAAAACAAGAATAATTGGAAGATAGAAATGGCTTAACATCTTTAATGACCTCCTGCCGCACATACGGCGGATTCCCCACCACCACATCAAACCCGCCCTGCTCGAACACCTCCGGGAACTCCTTTTCCCAACTGAACGCCTTCTCCCCCGCCACCGCCGGGTCGTCTATCAAGCTGTTGCCGACCTTGATATGGCCGCTGAGCTTGGTCAGTTTGCGGCCCGGTTCGGCGGAGCGCAGCCAGAGGGAGAGGCGGGCGATTTCCACGGCCTCCTCGTTGATGTCCACGCCGTAGATGTTCCGTTCGAGGATGCTGTTCTCCACGCTGAACGGGATGGCCTCGGCGAAGAGGTGCTTGCGCAATTGGGCCACATAGCCGTGCTCCCGTATCAGGAAGTCGAAGGCTTCGTTGAGGAAGGCACCGCTGCCACAGGCCGGGTCGCAGATTTTCAGGCCAAAGAGCCAGTCCTCGTAATCCTTGAGGCGCTGGTCGAGGGCTTTCACCACGTCTTTGCGGCGGCCTTTGCGTTCCTGTGCGTAGTCGGCCTCCACGATGCCCAGCGCCGCCTTCCGCTCCGTGCAAAGCCTGCCCACCGTGTTCTCCACGATATACTGCGTGATATAGCGGGGCGTGTAGAAAACGCCGTCCTTTTTGCGCTTGGTCTGCGTCTTGTCGAAGGCCGTGCCGTCGAGTTGGGCGCTGATTTCCTCGATTTCGTTGAGCGAATGCTCAAAGATATGGCCGAGGATGTTCACGTCCACCTGTTCGTCGAAGTCGTAGCGGGTGAGTTCGAGGGTGTATTTGTAGAGCACCGGGTCGGAAATCTTCACCGAGTCCAGCACCTCGTCCGGCTCGAAGAGGCCGCCGTTATAGGCGAAGATGCTGAGGTCTTTGCGCTCCGTGCCCTCGTTGATGTACTGGAAATACTTCTTAAACTGGTCGTAGAGCGGTCGGTACTCGTCCAGTTCCCGCAGGCGGTCCCAGTCGTCCACCGTCTTTTTGATGAGGTTGGGCGGCAGCAGGCCCTTATCCTCCCCAAAGAAGATGAAGAGCAGGCGGTCGAGGAGCTTTTGGGATTTTTTGAAGAGGAGGAGATGCCAGGCCGTGGTTTCGCCATTTGCTTGCGCAAGCCCACCCAGCCCTAAAGGGGAACCTAAGCCCGTCAAATCGTCGGAACTTCCACCTGTTTTACCCCTGACCCCTAAAGGGGAACCTAATCCCGTCAATTCATCGGAACTTCTGTCTAACTGGAGTTCCGAAAATTGTGCGTCCGTGGGTTCCCCTTTAGGGGTCAGGGGTAAAACGTGCGGATTCCGCCGCACCAAATCCTCAAACAGCGCATTTTTAAACGCCGAATAATCCTTGTAAAACTTGTCGGTGATGTCCTTTTCCTGCAAGGCGCTCTCCTGCTTCATGCGGGCGGGCATCCCGGCGAAGAGGTAGTCGGCGGCCAGCAGCAGGTAGAGCAGCCGGAAGCGGTCGGGCGTCAGTTCGAAGAGGTCGAATTCCTCGTGGTCGGTGGCATCGTCCACATAGAGGCGCAGCCGCTCGAAATTGGAGACGATGACGTAGCGGCAGTCCCGTTGGTTGCTTTTGTAGCCGAAGGCCTGGTCGGTCACTTTGTCGAGGTTGACGGTCTCCGTGCCTTTGAGTTCTATCACGCCCAGCACTTTTTCGCCCTGCACGATGCCGCCGTCGGCCTTTTTGGCATTGCCGATATTCTTGAGTTCGGTGGTGAGGTTGAAGCCCGGCGAGGGGTTCAGCACATAGCCCAGCACGTCCACGAAGAGTTCCCGCAGGAAGCCCTCTTGGTACTGCTCCTCCTTGCTATTGCGGATGTTTTCCTGCTTCGCAACGTCGAGGAAATGGGCGGCGTAGCGCTGCCATGCCGCTTCGACGGCGGCCTTGTCGAGCGATTGCAGTTGCTTTTTCAGTACGGATTTCTGGAAGAGGCTCATGGGGCGGGTGGGAGGTTGATGGCAGCAGCAGCAACAGCAGCAACAACTTTCCGAAAGTTGAGAACTTTCGGAAAGTTGTTGCTGCTGTTGTTGTGGCAGATGAATGGGAGCTTTGCGGGTCGCATATCTTGGTTGTCTTGTTGCGCCCGCAATTTAGCACTCCTCCCCCATCCACCAAGCATATCAAGCAATTTTTATGTGAGGGGGCGACCCCTACCTTAGGCGCCTATGGCTAAACCACTAATGTCAGTCCTCAGCAGTTTTTTGTCTCTTCTCACCGTTGCGGCGTGAGTACTCACTCGTTTGCCGTGAGTCGTCACCAACATTTTGTGAGACGTCACTCGCTCGCCGAGAATCGTCACCAACATTTTATGAGCCGTCACTCGCTCACCGTGAGTCGTCACCAACATTTTGTGAGACGTCACTCGCCTGCCGGGAGTCGTCACCAACATTTTGTGAACCGTCACTCGCTCGCCGTGAGTCGTCACCAATATTTTATGAGACGTCACTCGCTCATCGGGAGTCGTCACCAATATTTTGTGAGTCGTCAACGATGCTACGTAGTTTCTCACTTGTTCAAAATCGTTTCTCAGCAGGTTTTGGGCTATCATTTTAATTCATTTTTAATAAATATATTTTTATCATCAATTGTTGGCATGGATGTTGAGCCAATAGCGACAAGGGTTTCCGGCAGTTTCCGGGGAATTTTTTCGGACTTGGCGCTGGTGGTTCCCGATTTTGTGACAATAGGCTTGTCACTTCATTTTTCACTAAAATAAATACGCTACTATGGCAAAGAAAACCGTTGCCGCACCCGCCGCCACTCAGGGGACTAAGAAGAAAAAATCCGACCTTGTCCTCAACATCCGTGGCAAGATTGACTACTTCTGGGACTTGAACCAACTGGCATGGCACTACTGCGGCCTGTACCAAGACCGCTTGGTAGTGGATGCCCCGTACCTGACCAAGGAGTTCATCGGGGAGCAAGTGGCCTACCTAACGGCGACGCAGCTGCTGCCGAACAACGTGGTGCGCAACTCGGAGAACACGAGGGCGCTGGATGTGGCAAAGAACGAACTGAACCTGCTGGTGAGCTTGGCCGCCAAGCTGGATGCTTCCCTCGGCAGGTACACGGATGGCCACAAGGCCAAGTATGAGGTGGAGCGCAGGGCCTGCGGTTTGGAAAGCTTCCGCAGCGCTACGGCGGACAAGTTTGCGGTGGCCGGCACTTTCATTGTTTCTTGCAACAACTACCTCGATACCTACGGTCAACTGCTGGTGGACGCCGGGGCGATGTCGCCTAATTTTTCGCAGACCTTCAAGGATGCGGGCGTGGCGTTCAACACGGCCAAGACGGGCAATACCAATACAAAACAATCCTCGAAGACGGGCACCGAGACGGTGGCCATGCGGGTGGCAGCGATAAAGAAACAGGTGAAGATGATGCAGGACTTCGGCAAGGCCACCTTCAAGGACGAGCCTGATGTGCTCAAGTTCTTCACGGAAGATTACCTGCTGGAGGCCGTGCGCAGCAAGCACCCAGCGGGCCTGAACGGCCGCACCACCTGGCCGCTGGCCGAGGGCATGGAAAAGGCGAAGCCAGTGGCTGGCCTGCTGGTGGAGGTGCTGGACGATACCATCAAGTCGGAGGTGACGAACAAGGAGGGCCGCTTCATCTTCAAGCAGCTGAGCGCCGGGCAGCACCGGGTGCGCATCAGCAGCCCGGCAGGGGCCGCCGAGCCGATTGAGCCAGTAGAAATGACGGTGACGCTGACGGCGGGTGTCAGCCTGCGCCGAAATGTGACGGTGGTTGCGCCCGTGGTGGTGGCGCCTTTGGCCCCTATTGCCGAGGCTGTTGCCACGGTGGAGTCCGCCGTTGCCCCCGACCAATCATTGGCGCAGTCCATCTCGGAGATGAACCTTGCCAGCGTGAACGGGGCGGCAGTGTAGCAGAAAAATTGGTTTTATACTTGACGTTTATAAAAAGCATATTTGCTTTTTTATAAAAATGTGAAGCGGGCGTGTTTGTCGCTTTTGTCATGGCCGAAGGCCACCTCTGCATCACGTTGAGCGACAAAACGTGATGCAGAGATGGCCTTCGGCCATGACAAAAGGTATTTACACGCACTTATCACATGTTTATAGTAAAGCCCTGTGTTTACGGTCGGTGCTTTTGTTTTTTTGGGCCATTTTGCTTGAGGCGAGTTACGTGGACGGTTCCCCTACTTCCTTTTCCCCTTCATCTCTTGCCCGCCCTGGTACAGCACCAATTCCTGCACTACCCCCGCCACAGCGGGCAGGAACTCCACTTTGGCCTCCACCACCTTCCAGAAAAAACGATGCTCGCCTTCGGCGAACAGCTCGAACTCCGGCTGCCCGGTCGCTTGCGCAAACAGGCGGCCCTCCCGTGTGCGGATGGTCAGGTCGAAGTTCGGGAACAGGTTGTAGGTGCCCACGTAGCTGTCGAGCAGGTGCTGCGCCACGGCGACCGAGGGCTTCTCGTCGGGCTTGTCCTTGGCGGTGCGCAGGTAGCGGTCGTCGGTGCCGGAAGGCATGGGGTTTTCGGGGATGAGGGCGATGATTTTCCCCGCCTTGTCCCGCTCGAAACGGAGGATGGTCGGGTGGTCCTCGAAGAAGAAGCGGTCGTTGCCTGCGGCAAACACCTTGAAGCGCTCGCTGCCCACCCGCAGCGAGTAGAGCTGGTTGCCTTCGAGGGTGATGTGCCGCCAGTTGTCGGGGGAGTCCAGTTCATAGACCCCCACGTACTCCGCCAACTGCTTGGCGCTCAGTTCGATGGGCTTGGGCTTCCCGGTGGGCAGGCCGAGCACCGTGCGGGCGATGTCGTAGGTCACGTCGGCGGGGCTTTTGGTGCCGTTGTTCGAGAGGCCGATGACGTAGAGGTGGGCGTCGGGCACCCGTATGCCGTTGGTCACGAAGCCGTTGATGCCGCCGCTGTGATAGACGAACTGGTGGCCGTCCACCTCGTTCATTCCCCAGCCGAAGCCGTAGTGGGTCAGGGTGCCGTTGTTGAGCTTGTTGCGGGTCCAGGCTAATTTCAGCAGGTCTTTTTTCACGAGTTTTTCGGTGTAAAGGGCTTCGTCCCATTTGCCGAGGTCGGCCACGGTGCTCATCAGCGAGCCAGCGGCGTGGGGGAGCGTCATGCTCAGGTAAGGCATATTGGCGTAGGAACCTTCCGCTTCGCCCCCGTCATAGCCCCGGATGCGGCGTGGGATGATGCGGTCGGACACGTCGTAGTAGCTGTCCGTCATGCCAAGGGGCTGGAAGATGCGCTTTTCGATGAAATCGGCATAAGTCATGCCCGACGCCTGCTCGATGACGGCTCCGGCGAGGATGTAGGCGGAGTTGTTGTACAGCCATCTTTCGCCCGGCTCGAAGTCAAAAGGCTCGTTCTTGAAATGGTCAATGAGTTCGGTCAGGGTCTTGTCCGTGCGCATCAATTGGAAGAAATCGGCCATGCTCGTGTAGCTCTTGATGCCGGAGGTGTGGTTCAGCAGTTGCGCCACGGTTATTTTGCGCCCGCCAGTCGGGTAATCGGGCAAGTACTTGGTGAGGTCGTCGGCGAGGCTGACCTTGCCCTCCTGCACGAGCATGAGCACGGCCACGGCGGTGAACTGCTTGGTGATGCTGCCAAGGCGCAGGATGTGGTCGGGCTGCATTTTAACGCCCAGTTCCATGTCGGCCATGCCGTAAGCTTTTTCGAACAGCAGTTTGCCATCTTTTTGCACCCGCACCACCATGCCCGGTTCGTCGGGTTTGTATTGCGCTGCAACGATGGCGTCAATTTTCTCCGCCAAGGTCTGGCCGAGGACGGTGTTGAAGGGCAGCATTGCGAAGCAGCCAAGGAAGGCAAAAACGGTAAGGAATGATTTAATTCTCATGGTTGGTTGATTAAAAATGAAGCTGTTTAGCCAAACGAAGAAAGTCTAAACAGCTTAAATGGTTCGTGAGGTTTCTGGGTTAATGCCGTGCAAGGTAATTTCAAGCGGTCGGGATTCGGGTTTTCTTTTCGATGAAATACCGCATGAAACCCACCAGCGGTTATTAAACTGCAAAACCCTGCTTCAAACCGCTTTTGTCATCGCCGCAGGCGACCTGCAGCATCATACGTGCACTACTACGTGGCGTCGCAGGTCGCCTGCGGCGATGACAAAAGCGACAAACACATTTCCGTGCATCGCCGGAAGGCGGGACTCCTTAAAGGAGCGGCAAGCTGTTTTTTTCGCCTCAGCAAAAAAAACAGCTTGCCGCTCCTAAAGAACACTTTGGCGGCTGGTGGCAGAGCCACCAGCCGCCAAAGTGTTCTTTAGGATGAGTCGCCTCAAATTGAAAAACTTTCTTTCCTCAGCTTCTCCAAACCAAGCAGCCAGGCCAGGGCCAAAAGCAAGTACAACTTCTGCATGACGGGAAGGAAGGCCAACCCAAGCTGGGTGAAGTAGATAAATGCACTGGCATAAAGCGCCACCAACACCAGCACGGAAAGCAGTTTCAGCCAATGCAGTTTGGTTTTGAAAATGAAAACCGTGGCATAGAACAAGGTCAGCATCAGCAGCGTGCCCGAAACCCTCATGGACAAATCGTGCAAGGGCGTGGCAGCCAGCAGGGCCGTCAGCATGGCCCCTGCCCCGGCATACCGGATGATGTTGGCGGAGGTTTTATGCGGGATTTTCGCCGCAAGGCGGACAAAGGATAACCCAGCGGTAGCACAGAGCAACAACACGCCCCCGATGGCCCAAGGGCGGGCGGGGTTGTCCGAGCCGTTCACGGCCACGGGGTTCAGCAGGTTGCTCAGGTAGTTGTGCCGCCAGTCGAAGCCGACGGACATCTCATCGTGCTGCGAGCCGCCGGGATATACGGAGGTGGAGATGAACAGGAAGGCAAGGGAAATAAGAATGCCCAACAGGGTCGTATGCTTATTATTCACTTTATTTGCTTTTTGAAACAAACTTACAATACCATGCCTTATAGCGAATTTTTAGCCGACCGGGTGCGCCAACGCTTAGACAAATCGGGACAAGTACAAGAAAAAAAGATGATGGGCGGCCTCATCTTCATGGTCAACGACAAGATGTGCGTTGGCGTGGACACCGACCGCAGCGCTGGCACCGACAGGCTCATGGTGCGGGTCGGCAAGTCCGTTTACCAAGACCTTCTCGACCGTCCCGGCTGCCGGGAGATGGACTTCACGGGTAAGCCGATGAAGGGCTTTCTTTTCATCTATCCTGAAGGCTTCGACAGCGAAGCCGACCTCGATTTTTGGGTGGGGAAGGCACTTGCTTTCAACAAGGAGGCGGTGCCGAGCAAGAAGAAATGATTTTCTTTGTGGAAAATATCAAACGGATGAAGTCCTTCCTATTCCTATTCATTTTCCCTGCTTTTTTGTTGGCACAAAACCCAAATACTGCCCTGGAAATCACCCACCTCACGGGCGATTTCTACCTCTACACCACCTACAACGACTACAAGGGCGAGGCCGTCCCCTCCAACAGCATGTACGTGCTGACCGATGAAGGGGCCATCCTGTTCGATACGCCCTGGGGCACCGACCAGTGCCAACCACTGCTCGACAGCATCCGGGCAAGGCATGGCAAGGAGGTCATTTTCTGCCTCTCCACCCATTTCCACGCCGACCGCACGGCGGGGTTGGACTATTTCAAGGCAATGGGAATCCGCACCTATTCCTCCTGCCTCACGCTCGATTGGTGCAAACGGGAGGGGGAGCCGCAAGCGCAGTATTGCTTCGCAAAGGATACGGTTTTCAGCATCGGCAATCATCGCTTCGAGACCTTTTACCCCGGCGAGGGCCACGCCCCCGACAATATCGTCGTGTGGTTTCCGAAGGAGAAAATCCTATACGGCGGCTGTTTCGTGAAGAGCGTTGAAAGCACGGGGCTTGGCAACCTCTCCCATGCCAACCCCAAGGCATGGGCCAAGTCGGTGAGGAGGGTTCAGCGCCGATTCCGCAAGCCCCGGCACATCATCCCCGGCCATTATGGCTGGGAAGGGGATGGCCTGCGGCACACCAAGGCTTTGCTAAAACAGCACAGCCAATGAAACTCCCGCCCATATGTCCTACCGTCCATATTTCCAGCACTGCCTCCGACGGCGCTACCCTGTTGAGCAGGGGGCAATGCTGTCGGAAATCGAGGCCCGCTACCAGGCCATTGCCCCCGACGTGGCCTTTGCCCGCCGCTCCGCCAACCCGATGGACCGTCGGCTCGACTTCTCGGCCTATTTCCTCGCCACCATCTTGGTTTTGGAGAAAAGGGGGGAAAACTTTGCGCAAATCCGGGAAACCTGCCTCGCCATCACGAAGGAGATGCTACGGCCCAAGAACGCCCTCCAGGCTTGGCTCAAGCGGCTGCCCGTGCTGTTCATTGCCTCGCCACTGGGCTGGCTGCTCACCCGTTTCATGGAAAAGAAAACCACCAAGCTCGGCCACTCCGATGGCTTCCGGGTGCGCATGGTTACCGACCCGGCCCTCACCCACGGCCTTGGCTATGGCGTTGACATCCTGGAATGCGGCATCTGCAAGCTGTACCACAAGCACGGGGCGGGCCGCTATGCTTCCATTCTTTGCGAGGTGGACAAACTCACCGCTTCCTTGGCGGGCTTGGAGATGTTCCGCAACGGCACGATTGCCAATGGGGCGCCCTGCTGCGATTTCCGGTGGAAGCGGTTGGGGTGAACGGGGCATGGCTTGAGGCAACGCCTCGAAAGGGCGGCTCAATTTGTGCAAATACGATAATGTTTGCTCGCCCTTTCGAGGTGTCACCTCAAGCAAAGGTGTCACCTCAAGCCGTGAAATAGTTAGTCAAACCGCTACAATAGTATTTGCTCCGCAAATGTATATTTACAGGCTTTTTTACCACGTCCTTCTTCACCGACACACCACACTCAAATGAAATACCACTTAAATTTTGCCCTCCTACTCGTAAATTTTATTTGCAGCAGAACAGCCACTGCACAAGCCCCCACCCATTTTACCAACCATGGCCCCGGCGGCGGCGGCTATACCTATGTGCCAAGCATCAGCCCGCACAATGCCGATGAGGTCTTTCTCAACTGCGATATGGGCGGCGTTTACCGCTCCACCGATGGGGCGCAGACTTGGCAAATGCTGCCTTATCACCAAATGGTCAGCCAGGTAAAGGGCAAGGTGCAGTTCACCGCCGACCCCAGCATCCTCTATGTTTGCCGCCGCTCCACCACCAACCTCGAAGACCCGCTATGGCGGGGCGAACTGGCAAAGAGCACCGATGGTGGCAACACCTGGCAACCGCTCCCCGACCCTACCGCCACGGGCGTACACCGCTTGGAAGTGGACCCCGGCAGTACGCAGCGGCTGCTCCTCAATGAATACGACCGCCTGTTTTTCTCCAACGATGGCGGGGCGAATTGGACGCAGGTCTATCAGCCGCCCAGCGGCAATATGTGGCTCGGCGGCGTGTTTTGGGAGGGGCAAAACATCTACGTGGGCACCAACGAAGGGCTGCTCGTTTCCAAGGACAATGGAGCCAGTTTCGCCATAGAAAGCCACAACGGGCTGCCAGCGGGCACGGGCATTTACCACCTCGCAGGTGCCAAATCGGGCAATCTGACCCGCCTGTACTGCCTTCCCGTTGCCGCCGACCAACTCTTTGCTTGGGGCGAACCGCTCAGCGTCCGTGACCAATTGCAGGGCATTTTCAGGTTGAACTACGCCGCCTCCGCTTCTTGGACAAATACCCGTGGGAACATCCCCAACAATGTCGAAATCGCTTGGGTGGACTTGGCGCAGGGCAATACCCAAACCGTTTGGGCCGCAGCGGCTACTCCCAATGGTGAACCTTTGGTCTATAAAAGCACCAATGGCGGCAGCAGTTGGACAAACACTTATTTGTTGGACAATAACCAAAACATCAAGACGGGCTGGGCAGGCCACGAGGGTGCATTTTGGCTGTATTTCAACGATACGGCGCTGGGCTTGGAAGTAGCGCCCACCGACCCCAACCGGGTCATCATCGCCGATGGCACCGGGCATATCACCACCGACGGCGGGGCCACTTGGCGGGCGACCTATGTGCTTCCTGCTTCGCAAAACTCCGTGGGACAGCCCTCCACCATCAACAAATTTTACAAGACCTCCGGCCTCGACGTCACCACGGCGCACCATATTTATTGGAAAAACGAGCAGGAAATATTCGTCAGCAATACCGACATCGGCCAGACCTATTCCAACGACGGCGGCGAGAACTGGACTTTTGCGCACAACCTCTTCCAGCCTTATGGCCCTGTTTCCGACAATAATTGGTACCATATCATCAAGCAGCCAAATACGGGTACGTTGTACGCTGCCCTCTCCGAAATCAACGATATGTACCTCGGCTACCGCATCACCGACGATGTGCTGGATGGGGTCGGCGGCTTGGTCGCCAAGTCCACCAACGACGGCATGACTTGGGATACTATCCACAATTTTGGCCACCCGGTGGTGTGGTTGGAGTTGGACAAGCTGAACCCCTCGAAAATCTACGCCAGCGTAGTGCATTCCACCGACGGCGGCGTTTACCAAAGCACCGACGGCGGCGTCACTTGGACGAAACTGCCGAACCCGCCCCGCACGCAGGGCCACCCCTACAACCTCGTCAGTTTGGCCGACGGCAGCTTGATCGCCACCTATTCCGCCCGTGCCGAGTCCGATGGCGTGACCTTGACGGAAAGCAGTGGTGTTTTCCTGCTGCCGCCCGGCGGCAATGCTTGGCTCGACCGCACAGCGAATGCCATGAAATTCTACACCAAAGACCTCATTGTTGACCCGCACGACCCGGCGCAGAACACTTGGTACGCCACGGTTTGGGGGCGGTTCACCACTTTTGCCGGGCCGAACAATCAGGGCAACGGCGGCCTCTACCGCAGCACCGACCGGGGGCAAACCTGGACAAGAATCTTCGCCAACGAATCGGCGGAAAGCATCGCCATACACCCCACCAAACCGGGCACGGCCTACCTCACTGCCGAAAACGACGGCCTGTTTTTTACCGAAAACCTCGGCGCTGCACCGAGCTTCGAGCGGGTGGACGCCTTCCCGTTCTGGCGGCCAAAGCGGGTGTTTTTCAACCCCAACAACCCCGACGAAACCTGGGTGACGACGATGGGCGGCGGCATCTGGAAAAGCAAGGCGATAGTGCCCGGCCAAGTGGATTATACCGCCTCCACCGAGGACTTCCCCAACCCCGAACGGGGCTTTTACCATTATACCGAAACCACTTCGTCGAATTACAACCCATTGGATGCCAATGAATTGCAAAGCTGGCGCAGCCTTCACCAGCCGTCCGGGGCCAATTATTCGATTTACTCGACCTTGGCCTTTCGGTACTTCGTGCTGGAGGATTTCAAGGCAGGCCCCATTTCCCAAACCTACCTGAACGCCGTGGCGCAGGACTTCGACGCCGCCCGGCAGGCTGGGGTGAAATTGATTCCCCGGTTCGTCTATCTAATTGAGGGGGATGTCTGCGGCGACACCTATTGCTCGCCCTACGGCGATGCCCCGAAGAGCATCGTCCTGCAACATATTGCGCAGCTCAAGCCCATCCTGCAAGCCAATGCCGACGTGATTGCCACCTTGCAACTTGGCTTTATCGGCATCTGGGGCGAGGGCTATTACACCGATTTTTTTGGCGATGCTTCGCAATCGCCCTTTGGCCTCACCGCCCAAAACTGGGCCGACCGCAACGAAATCATCGCCGCCCTGCTGGATGCCCTGCCCGCCGACCGCTCGGTGCAAGTGCGCTATCCGCAACAGAAGCAGAAGACGGTCTATGGGGCAAATGCGCCCGTCACTTCCGCTGCGTTGACCGACGCCGAGGCTTTCCAGAACACGGCAAAGGCCCGTATCGGCCACCACAACGATTGTTTCCTTTCGAGCGAAAACGATATTGGCACTTATGAAAATTACGATGCCGGGTCAAACGGTTTCGACACCTTGAACCTGAAGCCTTATATGACTGCCGATAGCCGTTTTGTGCCAGTCGGCGGTGAGACTTGCTCGGATTTCAACCCCTACTCCAATTGCAACGGCCAACCCGGCGGCGGCGCCCAAGCGGAGATGGCGAGGATGCACTGGTCGTACCTCAACGCCGACTACAACAACGCCCTCAACAACGATTGGGTCGGCGGCGGCTGCATAGACGAAATCAAGCAGCGGCTCGGCTATCGGCTCGAATTGCAAACTGGCGAGTACCCAACGGAAGCCCAGCCGGGCCAGTCCATTTCCATCAAAATTGATTTGAAAAACAAGGGCTTCGCTGCGCCGTTCAATGCAAGGCTGCTGCGGCTTTTGCTCCGCAATACGGTCACGGGCGCTATCTGGCAAGTCCATCTGCCCGACGACCCACGCCGCTGGCTGGCGGGCAATGAGACCCATTCCATCGAGCACTCGTTTTGCTTGCCGACCGATTTGCCGCAAGGCAACTACGAGCTGCTATTGCACCTTGCCGACCCATGCCCAGCTTTGACTGATAGGCCGGAATATGCCATCCAATTGGCCAACGAAGGGGTCTGGGAAGCGGCTACGGGCTACAATAAATTGCTCCACCAACTCACGGTCAACGGTACGGCTGGCAATACTGCTTGCAACGGCGAGACTTGTTTTCAGCCGGAAAACCAAGGCGCTCCTTCCGCTGATTTCACCGCCAATGTCCAATCGGGTTGCGGGCCGCTGACGGTGCAGTTTGCTGCGCAAAACTCGCCCTGCTTGAGCTATAACTGGTCGTTTCCCGGTGGAACTCCTGCCACTTCGACCTTGGCAAACCCAACGGTGGTTTATCAAACTCCCGGCAGTTTTTCGGTCACGCTATCTACCAGCAATGCAGTGGCCACCACGACGAATACGGAAACGGACTTCATACAAGTACAATCCCCGCCAGTGCCGGTATTTGATTTTTCGGTCAATGACTTGATCGTAAATTTACATAGCCAAACGCAGAACGCCACCTACCTGAGTTGGGACTTTGGGGATGAAAACAATGGACCTTACAATACAATTGACCCTGCTAACGCCATTATTATTTTTACCGAGCCAGGTACTTATAACGTGACCTTGTACGCCAGCAACGCCTGCGGCAGCCAAACGCTGACACAACCCGTGACGGTGAACTGTGCCCCTATTTCTGTGGAAATAACCCCTGCTGGCCCCATTTCGATATGCGAAGGCCAAGCGGTGCAGTTGAATGCAAGCCCCGGCATAGCCTATTACCAATGGTGGCGCAACGGCCAGGTAATTCAAGGTGCGGACTCATCGCTTTACTTGGTTTCAACACCGGGCATTTATAAAGTGAAAGCATTAAACACACTGTTTTGCGACGTGGACTCCGACCCTGTGACTGTGACCTTCAGCCCGGCACCCATTCCTTCGTTCACTTATTCGGCCAACAACCAGACCGTATCTTTTGTCAATACCTCGCAAAACGCCACCAGCTATTTCTGGGACTTCGGGAACGGGATTATCTCCACGGAACCTAACCCTACTGCTGAGTTTGCTTTGACTGGCAGCTATCTCGTCCAATTGATTGCGACGAACGATTGTAGGGCCGATACCACGAACCTATGGGTCAATATCGGTTGTACAACACAATCGGTGGAAATAACGCCGAACGGTGCACCCTTGCTTTGTCCGGGCGACACCCTATGGCTGCAAGCAACGGCTGGGCTGGTAAGCTATGCTTGGTGGTTGGACGGTCAATTTATAACGATGACCGAAGAAGGGGTTTGGCCCGCCATCGTGCCCGGCAATTACCAGGTGGTAGCGACGGATGCCTTGGGATGCAATTTCACATCGCCCAATTTGTTGGTCGAGGCATTCCCATTTCCAATGGCGAACATCACGTATGAAATTGTCGGAACGCAAGTCTTCCTCTATGCCAATGCGAGCGATGCAACGGGGTTCATTTGGTCGTCAGGCACTGGGGAGGTGGCGACGGGCGCCAATGCCTCGTTCAATTATGCGAGCTACGGCACCTATTTTGTGACCTTGCAAATGTCCAATGCCTGCTTTGAAACCAACCAAACGATTACCATCAACAATCCACCGCCACCGCTTGATGTTGTGCTGGAGGCAGCACCGGACTCCGTTGTTTGTGAAGGGGAAACCGTATGGCTTCAAGCAACTGGCGGCAATTTTTCAATTTGCTACTGGTACTTGAACGGGGACTTATTGCCCAATACCACCAGCACCTTATTGACCGAAACGGCTGGCACCTATTTCGTGGAATGCTTCATGGCCAATGGGCAAAGCGGCCAATCAAACACGGTCGTGGTGACGGTGAACCCATTGCCAGAGGTGTCAATCATTGGCTTGGAACAAAGCTACGTGCAAGGAGCGCCCCCCGTAACATTGGTTGGCCAGCCAGTCGGGGGCGTATTTTCTGGCAATGGTGTGGTCAATGGCCAATTCGACCCTGCCTTGGCGGGCGTGGGACAACACTGGATTTTCTACAGCTTCACCGATTTGCAGGGCTGCACGGGCATGGATTCCGCACAGGTCAGCGTTTTGCCATTTGTTGCCGCTTCGCAATTGGAGGACGTGGCATCCCTGCAAGTATTACCCAATCCGACTGCCGGGGATTTTTGGTTGAAAATGCAGTTGTTGCGAAGCAAAGCCTTGAAAATCAAGCTATTGAACCCATTGGGGCAAGTGGTCGAAAGCCGGGAGGAGTCATTGCTGGCAGGTGTTTCCACCATTCATTTTGAGGGCGACGGACTGCCGGGCGGCGTCTATCTGATTGAGCTGATGGGCGACGAGTTAAAAGCATACCTGCGGGTGGTGGTGGAATGAGCCTGCCACTGTCATTGGAGGCAACGCCAACTTTGCCCCGCAACATCATTGCCCTGCGTTCATCACCCGGTAGCGCACCTGTACCAGCCCCGTTTCGTAGGCCGTGGAGCCGAGCAGTTCCAGTTGCCGCTCTGGAATCCCCTCTTCAAACAGCCGTACCCCGCCGCCGAGCAGCACGGGGATGACGGACACGATGATTTCATCCATGAGGCCCTCCCTGTACAGCGTGTTTGCCAATTGCGCCCCGCCGTCGCAGTAGATGACGCCGCCGGACTTGGCCTTCAATTCCCGCACGAGTTCAGCGACATCGCCCGTATAGAACTGCGTCTTGCCAATCGGCTCCCTTGCCTTCCGCGTGATGATATAGGTCTCCTTCTCCGGGTGCGGCACGCCGTTGATGACCTTGAACACCCAATCAAAGGTCTTCCGCCCAATGATGACGGTGTCCACTTGGCTGATGAAATCGGTGTAGCCATAGTCCACGCCCTCTTTGTCCATGGCGTCGAGGAAGGAAAGGTCGTCGCCCGGCTTGGCGATATAGCCATCGAGGCTGGCGGCGATGTAGAGGGTGAGTTTGCGGTTGTTCATATTCGGATGATTATAGTGATGGAGTTTATGAAGGGATATTGTTTTTGATGGATTGAATGTACTACCTTCCCATCTGACTTCACATTTTGCTGCCCCGTGCAGCCGGGTCGCTGCGTAGCGTGGGGTTTGAAACCCCACGCTACGCAGCGACCCGGCTGGAAACGGTTCACAAAAAAACATAAAACTATGGGAAAAACTTACCACGCCTTATGGGCACATCTCATTTGGGGCACCAAATATCGCCAGCCCCTCATCGTTCCCGCTGGGGCGATTGCCTTCCAGAATTATGGGACATGATTGGGTCAGGAGACTTGTTCCAGGGGTGATTTTTTGTTTACGGCCCACAATTTATCAATCCAGGATTTTGGCAGACCCAAAAACGAATTGCATCTTGCTGGTATTACTGTTTTTTACACCTATAAAACCAAATTCATTGGAGTAGCTTGGCATAGTCCATTCAGTAGCCAAAATGATTTCATTGTTCTGTTCATAGGTAAACAATACGTTCCGAGTTAGGTTGCCATCCTTGTCAATTTTGGCCAAAACCGCATCATATTGCTTTTCTTTTTTGAGATAGTCCCACTCATCTCCAAGATTTTTCTTGAGGTTGTTTTCATCGTCATTGTAAAGCAAATAAATATCATCGCCTTTCTTCAAGCAAGAGAATGAAGCAAAATAGGATTTGCCAGAAACTCGTTTTGGGATAAAAACAATGTTTGTAAACGTTCCTTGGGGAGTCATTTTTAGCACGATAATATCATGGCTGAAGGTGGTAAACACTGAACTGTTTCCTACTGCTACATACTTTTCATAATGTTCTTCAGCAACGATGGTCATGCTGTTATCATCTTCCAAATACCATTCTTTGATGGACAAAGAACTATTCAACCGATTTACTCCATTGGAATTAGCTACCAGTTCAGCCACAAATCCATCCCCCAATTCTGCTATTTGTGCGCTATTGAATGCTTTTTTATCGAGGAATATTACTGATTTTTCAGAGAATGATAATTTAGCATGGAATACACCTTGTGGTTTCCGGCTGAAATCATTGGCATAGAACCCAACACAGATAATATCTTTATTGTTGTCAAGATTAAAGGAAGCAGTATTCACGCTGGCGTTCTCCAATTTCAATTCAATACTTGACAGATGGGCTTGACCTTCCGCAATTTTGAACACAATAGTCCTAAACGGCCATTTTTCTTTATTCAATTTATGTCCAGGCGTAAATAAATTGCCTAGCGCAAGTATTTCACCGTTTGGTAGTAGTTGCCACGATACGATGTCCAATTCTTCTTCATTATATTCAAATTCGACGTTTTTCTCCCAAAGCTTGTTAGCTGCTGCATCAAAAACATGCAAGAATGCCTTAGTTTTTCTGTCACTTCTGTCAAAGTCCGAGATTGCCGTAAAAACTGCTAAATTTTTGTTTTTTAAAACTTGTATATTCACCTCTGGAGAATCCCATTTATTCGATGCAAATCGGTATTCATAAATAGGTTTTATTGGGCCCAGTTCACCCTTAAAGCTGACAGGGGCAAGGAAAAACTTCATGAAATCTTCCTTGGCATTCCTTTCAACTGTAGACCAAACAAAGCCATCTTGTAAATGATACAAACCACCATTAGTATGCTCAGCTTGAATTAATTCCTTTGAGTACACCAACTCATAAGCTGAATCATATTTCTCTAGAATAAGGTGTGCCAAGAAGCGTTTTTGAAAATAGACATAATGACTTGTAGCATCAGAGTACAGGTGCTTTCTAAAGTTTTTCCAATCGGGTAAGTTAAAGGCGTCACTTAATTTAAATTCCGATTTTTGAGCCAGAACACAGGATACTGTCAAAAGCATGATGCTGGTGAGATAAAAACGGCTGTTGATAACAAGAAAATGTTGAGTTTGCATAGTAGAATCAAGTAAGTTCTTGCAAAGCTAATAAAAATTAAGATGATAAATTCTCGCGCTGGTTCATAGTCTTCCCCAGCCACGCTGGTTCAATGTCTCCTGTCGTTGCAGGTATGATTTCAGCAGCATCCAAGCCCCTTAGTTCTAATAAGTTTGTAACCTGTTAGGCCAACCATGAGCGGTTTTGCAGATCCCGCTTGACGCCAAAGTTCCACCCAAGGCGGATGACCATGCAACCCAGTCCCCTCCCCCAGTCAGCACAAGCATCGTCAAAGCAAGACCTGCCGCTCATTCCACCACCACCTTACCCACATACACGCTACCGTTCTTGTCAACCAAACTGACCGTATAAAGCCCCGCTGGCAACCCTTTTCGCTGCAAAATGGCGGTATCCTCTCGTTGTTCGTTTGCCTCAAAAACAACCTGCCCCAAGGCGTTGACCATCATCACCCGATAGGGCTTTTCCACCTCACCTGCATCAATGAAAAGCCGCTCCGAAAATGGATTCGGCCACATCGCCAACGGTTCGACCCCTGGCTCCTCCACCCCCGAAGATACATTCGTCGCCCCCGGCGTCGGGTGCATGAACCGCAGCTCGGCACTGCCATCCGGGTAGCGGCCCCAGGCCACATTCGGGCTTTGCTGCGCAAAATCCAGCCGCTCCCGCTCGGCGTAGCCAGCGCCATCCCGTTGGAAAACGGCCACCATTTCGCCCCCGGCGCTCAGTTTGAAATCGGCATGGAGCAGTCCCTGTTCGGGTTGCCCATCCGCCCAGAGCAGCAGGAAGCCGTGTGGCGGGATGGTCGTCTGTTCCGGGAAATTCAGCGGCAATTGCCAGCGGAACGGCTCGCCTTCGTCGTCGGTGAAGCACAGCCCGCCCAGGTTCAGCGGCTCGTCGGAGGCGTTGTAGAGTTCAAACCAGTCGTCGAACTCGCCCTGCTCGTCGGGCAGGGAGTTGGTATTGGCAGCCAGCACCTCATTGACAAAAAGTCCTGAAACATCCACGGGCAAGCTGTTCGGCTCGCCAGGCGTCCCAAGCAGCAGGTGGCTTTCCCGCCAATCGGTGGGCAGGTTGCCTTGCTGGTTTTGCTCCAATTCGACCGTAGCGCCATCCCCGTCAGCGAGGGGTGGCCAAGGGCGGTAGTCGGCATAGCGGACGCTGTGGACGGGCCTGCCCGATGGGTCGTAGAGGGCGATTTTCCCCAACTTATTATTCAGGTCAAAATGGAAGTTCCCGGCAATTGCGCCAGCACCGGGATGGAAGGCCCGGAACTGCACCGTATCCTGGCAAACCACGAGGTAGCCGCCCGGAGCGACCACCGCATTTTCACCGAAGACAAACTCGTACAGCCCCTGCGCCAAGTGCCAGCCCATCAGGTCAATCGGTTGGTCGGTGCGGTTGTGGAGTTCCACCCAGTCGCCCGTTTGGTAATTGAAAGGCGGATGGTAATTGAACTCGTTGACGTGCATCGTCAGCCCGTAGCTGCCCGTGTGGGTGTAGTAGGCACCCATGTCGGCGGTGCTGCCGTCGGGGTCGTTGGGGGAAAACGGGTCGCCAGCATCAATGCAGGGCGAGTCTGGTGATAGCTCGAAATTCCCCGTCGTCGGATGGACAAGCATTGGGTCTTCGTGCAGGTTGCCCGTGCCGGGCAGCGCCTCCCGGTCTGAGAGCGAGTAGCTGACTTGCACCTCCGATTTTGCATCGAAAATAACGCTCGCCTCGGTACTGGCAGCCAGAATCGTGTTCTTTACGAAAGCCTTTCCGCCGCCCCGCAAGGCGCTTTTTTCATAGCAGGCCACGGCGATGCGGTTGCCATAGAACGTGTTCTGGTCAATTTGGGCCACGGCAAGGCTGTCCTTCAGCGCCACGCCGAGGTCGCAGTCGTAAATCACGTTGCGGCGGATGAGCGCATTGGACTGTGAGCCGATGGAGATGCCCTTGTCCGAGCAATCGTGGATGAGGTTCTGCTCCACGAGGATGTTCTGCGAATAAATGCCGAGGTCTATGCCGTCGCAATTGGAGCCGAGGAAGCCGTAAATCTCGTTCTGCCGCACCACGCCGTTGGTAACGCCCTTGATGTCAATGGCGTCGGTGTTGATGGCCCGGTTCCCCCTGAACGTGCAATGCTCGATGAGCGGGGCGTCCATGTCGTAAAGGCTGATGAAGCCGTTGACGCTCGAAAAAGTATGGAACTCCGAGTGGCCGATATAGGCGCTGCCGCCCCTTGCGATGAGGGGCGCTTTGCCTTCGGCAATGGTCGAGTGCTCCACCAAAAGGTCGGTGTCGTAGGCGGAAATGGTGGAGAAATGAAGGCCTCGTTCCCGCCCGAAACTACCGCCCCGAAGGTCGGTGTATCGGACGATGAGGCTGTCCGTCGGGTCGTCGGCCATGATACTGCCCCAATGGCCAGACTGCCCATAAAACGAGCGCCTTGCCGAGGGCGAAGGGTCGGATTGAACGCTGATGCGCTGGTCGGGCGAGCCGTCCAATTTCAGCCCACCTTGCACGTCAAAGCAGACGCCATCGGTGAGCAGTAGCGTCGCCCCAGCTTCCACGGTCAGCCGTGCGCCGGGTAAGATTTTCACGTCTTCGAAGCCGTACCAGGGTGAGTCGGCTGCCGCCAAAGTCGTATCCGAAGCGATAACAGCCGGGATGATGCTGAGGCCATTTTGCGGCGCAAAAACCGCCACGAAAGCCGTGTCGCCAATGGGCATCAGGTTGGCGTTTTCTTCCGTGCTGTTCAGCCCCTGCCATTCCACAAAGCGGTGGCCGGGCGCTGCCACGGCTTGCAGCGTGATATTGGCGTTTTTGAAAAAAGGGCCGCTCATGTTTTCGGAAAACGACATGCCGCTCATCACTACCCTGCCCTGCCCTTCGATTTGCATGGACACCTGCGCCCCGTCCTCCTTGCCGAACAATTCGGTCAAATGTTGGCGGTAGTGGCCGGGCCTGTTTTGCAGGAAAGCCTTGATTTGATTGACGTTCCCCTGCCAAGTCGCCATGCTCGGCGGGGAACTCCAGCGCCCGATGTGGCGGGGCATTTGGGGTTGCAGTAAGCTCCGCAGGCTGTCCACCGTGGCAATGGTGGTGGCTGGGTGAAAAACGGTGTTCAGGTAGGCCGCCGAACGTTGGATGAAGCCGTCCCGGAAGCCGGGGTTTTGCAGCAGGCGGTTGAAGAGCAGGGTCGCCCATTCGGGCAATGGGCCGGACAAGCCAGCGAGCTTGGCGATGGTGTTTTCCTCCACGGCATCGCCGCCAAGCTGCCCGAAGGCGTGTTCGAGGTCGGCGGCAATCCAGCGCCATTTGCCATCGGCATCCTGGTTGCGCCAATAGCGGTTGTTGAGGTCGGCAATCTGGTAGCCGATGAAAGCCCTGAGAATCAGGTAGTTGGTGAATTCGTCGAGGTCAATTTGCGAAGCGATTTTATCAAAATTGGCGGCGTCGCTCAGGTCGTTTTGCTTCGCAAAATCCATCAAAGCGAGGAAATCATATTGGTCGCCCGCCACCACGTTCAAGCTATCTTCGAGGTAGTCGAGGTTGTCGGGATTGATTTCGTGGTTGCTGCCGATGTACTGCTCGTCGAGGCGCTCCCGCAGCTCATAGATGCCATTGTATTGGCCATTGATGAACACGATGCAGGGCTTGTAGTCCTGAAAATCAATGTCCATTTTGCTCTTGACAAGGTTCACGCCCAGCCCGTCCCGGAAGTAGGCGGTGTTGTAGTCGTTGCCGCCATTGCGGAGCAAAAAAGCCGAATAACGGGGGATGGGCTTGCCTTCGAACAGCGGGTAATCAAGCATTTCAGTGCCGTATTTTTCCTTAAACCGCACCATGATTGGGCGCTGTGGCAGGTTGTAAATGGAGGAGCCGAAGACCCGCAGCCCCACCCCTGCGGCCCAGGCCCGCTCGCCCGTGCCCGGCTCGAAATACTCTATCGTGGCAGGCACTTCCCGGTCTTTGATGGCATTTTGGAGGATGCCAAAATCGAAGCCGTAGAGGTTGGCGGCATTCGACGTGATGGACAGCACGGGCAGTTGGTTGTTCTCGTTGATGAAATAGGTCTTCGTGACCACCTTGCCCGGCATCTTGAACGGGGCGTAAAGCCTCGCCTTGATAGTGAGGTTGAGGTTCAGTTCAATATCATTAGTGAAAATGGGCGATTCGGCAGTAGGCGTCGTGCCATCGAAGGTGAAGCGGATGGTGGCGCCCGGCTCCTGCGTGGTCAGTTGGAGCAGTTGCGGGGTCGGATAAAAGCCTTCCGGCAAGGAAAACTCAGGCTCGGCGGGCGTTTCCATCTGCGCCGAGCCGTAGAGGGTATTGTCCTTACCGGGCGTTGGGTCGCTGAAATAGACCCAATTCCAAGGGTCAATCGGGCAGCGACCATACGACACATCGCTGGTTTGTATGCAATAGGTGAGTTCGTCCAACAGGCTGCCCTGCGGACTGAAAAGCCCAAGGTACTCCCCATCCCCGCTCAAGCGGAAATTGGCGTGCAGGGCGGTCATGGTCGCCACGGCGTTTTTATAGGCCACGAAAGCCGTATCGCCGGGCCGCTTGTCTAAGCCGTCCGTCCAGATGACGATGTACTCCCAGGGGGCAAGTTCGAGGGCTGGCAAGGCCCATTTGCCTTTGTCGGCGGGGTCATCGGTGAGGGTATAGCCAGCGAGGTTGATGGAGGCTGAGGAGGCATTGCGCAGCTCCACGAAGTCGGAGAACTCGCCAAAATCAGGGTCGTGGGAAATGGTGGTGTTGATGGCGAGGAGTTCGTTGATTTGGAGTTGGGCGTGGGTGGTTTGGGTGGCGAGAGTTGCCCATAGTATTGCCACAATCCGATGTATTTTTTTTCTGCAAATCATTGGTAATCAATTTTTTGGATGAAAAATAGGTAGGCTACGCTATGGCGTGTGCCGCTCCGTAGCGTGGGGTTTAAAACCCCACGCTACGGAGCGGCACACGCTATTCCGCAAATCAGCAAGAATACAAAAGTCAACAAGGATTATTCCTTGGTCATTGTTTCACCACCTTGCCCACAAAGACCCCATCGCCCGTCCGCAACGTCACAAAATACAACCCCGGCGGCAGCCCCGTCAAATCCTCCGTAAACTCCGTAGCGTGGGGTTTAAAACCCCACGCTACGGAGCGCAGCAAACGCCCATCCGCAGCATGGAGTTGGAACGTGAGCGGGAAGGCGGTCGGGGCATTCAGTCGAACCGTTATTTGGTCGTTGGTGGGGTTTGGGAAAATGGCCACATCTTGCAAGGCAGGTTCCGGCGTGGTGCTGCTCACGTTTTTGTCAAATAAGGCCAAAAACCCCATCGGCTTGCGGCCATAGCGGGCTGGGCGCAAGTGGACGTAGATGGAATCCAAGCTACCCGTATTGTGCAAATTGTAGGCCCCGACAGCGGCAGGGTCGGACTCGAAATTGCCGCCAAGGTAAAACTTGTCATCGCCGAAGGCGTGGATGCAGGTGGCCTCGTCAGCATGGATGCCGCCCATTGATTTCGCCCAAAGCTCGTTGCCCGTGGGCGAGTATTTCAGCACAAAGATTTGCGGGTAGTAATATTCCAGGTTGAACGGGTTTGGCAGTTCCTGCCCTGCAAACCGGAGCGTATCGCTGAAGAAAAAACCTGTGACATAGACGTTGCCACCGTCGTCAACGCTGAGGCTTTTTGAGACATCGTAACTTTGACAAGCAGTTTCCCCACCTGCTGTTTTATGCCAGACAGTATTGAGGTTCGCATCTATTTTCACCACATGGGTTTTTGAGTGAATGAGCGGCCAGCCCCAGCCGATGCAGCCTCCGGTTTTCTCGCCACAAGCATATACATTCCCCGATTTAGCCTGCAATCCATAGAAGAAGTCAACATTCGTATTGAGATAGGTATCGAGAACCGAACCAGCAGGGCTGTATTTCACGATGAAGGCCCCAAAACTCGTGTCACTGGTCATGGTGTTGTTGCCAAATATCGCTGTCCCTAAAACCGAACCGCCGAGGAGGGCATTATGGTCGTCGTCAAGTGCTAAGTTGGTTTGAAGGTAACCGCCTGTCACCTCCCCGATGCGTTCCCAAACCTGGTTGCCTGCAATGTCCATTTTTCGAAGAAAAACATGCTTGACGGCATTGGTGAACTTGTCCAGCACTAAGCCTGAGACATAAATGTTGCCCTCGGCATCCACAACCACATTGCCAACTTCGTCAATATCGGCACTGCCGATTTTCTTGGCCCAAGCGAAGGTCTTGTCGGCGTTGTACTTCGCAACGAAGGCGTCGGTTTCGCCGCTGTTGCCCAGGTTCGTGCCGCCGATGCTCATGGTAATGCTCTTGAAATTGCCCACTACGACGAAGTCGCCGTTGGGTGCGGCAGCGGCGTCCACCAAGAAATCTTGGTTGGCTCCGCCAAAACTGGTGGCCCAGGCGTATTGCCCCCAGTCGTCCACGATGGCCACGAAGCCGTCGTCCTGCCCGGCATTGGTGAGGCTTTGACCGCCGAGGCTCAGCGATGGAGCGGCAAATGAACCGCTCACGAGCACGTTTGTCCCCGTGTAGGGCCGGATGTTTTTTATGGTGGTGATGTTGTTGGCAGTGCCAAGGCTTTTGGCCCATTTCCAGGCCTGCGATTGACAAAGCATGGGCAGCAATAGGGGGAGGAATAGGATGAAAACGTTTCTTTTTTGCATGATGGGTGATATTTGGCCGCAGCTTGAAATTTGGTTGATAAGGGTTCATGAGGTTGATAAACGCCTATCAATTTCATCACCCTTATCAACTACATATGCCTGACAGTCTGCGGCATCGTTTATACAATCACCCCCGAAGACAGTGGGCAGGACAAAGAGCGTTGGCATAGGCCTGTCAGATTTTTGTCAGCTCGGTTCCACCAGCCTGTGCCCGCAGGCCCCCAGCATCTCTTCCTCCCCTGATCAAGAACACGGGTGTATCTTACCGAAGAAATTGTTAACCAGACTACTTAACATGAGGTTGCGGTAAGAACTAAATGAAATCTCATGGGTTAATCCTTCTTTCCTTCACTAATTTTCAACTTCAACCAATGAAAAAAATCGGAATACTCGGTTCTGGCATGGTCGCCAAAGCACTTGGCACAGGCTTTATCAAGCACGGCTACGAGGTCATGCTCGGCACCAGCGACGCCGCTAAGCTCGCAGACTGGCAAACAAAGAACGACGGCAAAATCGGCAGCTTCGCTGAGGCAGCGGCCTTTGGCGAAATGCTCGTTTTGGCAGTAAAAGGTATCCATGCCGAAAGCGCCCTGCACCGGGCTGGGCTGGAAAATCTGGCTGCCAAGACCATCCTCGACGCCACCAACCCCATTGACGAAAGCCGTGGCCCCGTGAACGGCGTGCTGCCCTTCTTCACCGACCTCAATTCTTCGCTCATGGAGCGTCTGCAAGTTGCTGCGCCTTCGGCGAATTTCGTGAAATGCTTCAGCTGCGTTGGCAACCACCTCATGGTGGACCCACAACTGCCCGGCGGCCCGCCCAGCATGTTCATCTGCGGCAACAGCGCCGAGGCCAAGCAGGAGGCCACTGCCCTACTCCACGAAATCGGCTGGGAAGCAGAGGACATGGGCACTGCGGAAGCAGCCCGTGCCATCGAGCCATTGTGCATTTTGTGGTGCATACCTGGGTTTAGGGAGAACAAATGGGCGCATGCTTTCAAATTGCTAAAACCTTGATTTTTAATAATTTATGCGAATTAGGGGTTCAATGCCATTTTTGAGGAGGTTTGTAACCCCGCACCTCGGAACCATGCGCCTCATTGCGAGGGATTCTAATCCTCGCTAAAGAATACCGTCCCTCCGGGACTATGCCTTTAAAACCGGAGTCCCTGCGGGACGACATTCGTTTTCGATGGATATAAATCCCTCGCAAAATGGGCAAATTGATTCTTTAATTCGCATGATTTGCATCACCCACCTCATTTAGGAACGTGTGAAAGATAACTTGTCACTTTGGGCGGCGTCTTTTTCCCGCTGGCTTCGTTCTTAAAACAGTTGCGTAGCGCCACTATGCGCCTGTTTTAATGCCTTGCCAGCAGAAAAAATACACTCGCCGAAAGCAACAACTTATCTTTCACACGTTCCTTAACTGTCCTGTTTCCGACGAATATCGGCCTTTTGGTAACGGCAAGACAGCAAATTCAAAACCGATGCCGTTTCGAATAGGTATTGTTCTCAACACTGAATCATTGCAATGTTGATTCAAATGAATGAAGGTTAGTAATGGCTACGCCCTTGGGCGTGGCTTTTTTGTGCTCAATGCTCTGGCAAAATGGCATCCAGCATCAAATATCCAGCAGCCAATCACCCTCGCAGGTAGAAAATGAAATCAGTTGGCGGGAATTTCTCCAACCCAAGCTGCCTACCCATTGTAATCAGTTGCCCTCGGTGCAAGGTTGAATGGTTCATGCAATGGTGCACCATTTCATAGGCTTTCTGCATACCTCCCCCGTAAGACAGGGTTTTGAATTGGATAGTTTCCGCAAAAAAGTCTTCTGTCTGAAAGGCCACAAAATCTGCGAACTCCTTTGAAGTTTGGAGCACGGCTTCGAGAACCGCCTGGCTATCGCCTTGGAAGGTTTTACTCGGAAAAGCATCAGGTGAAATGCCGTTCAGCCTACTCAACCAAAGCGATTCCGCATCCCAAATATGCAAAAAAGTGGTGCGGATGGAAGGGAAACTGCTCACAATAGTGGCGTTGAACTGCTCTTCGCCGACGTTGCCAAAAGTATCAACCATGCGTTGGTTGGCCCAGAGGTTGTACTGGGTGTACTGTTCGTAAATCTTTTTCATATTGAAGAATTCGGGTGGAAATTTTGGCCGAAGGTAGCATATTTACCGCTGATGAAAACGGAGGTAGAGGCTAACATTGCATGAGCCACGCTGCCCGTCCATCGCTGCTTGAGACAATGATAATTGAAAAACAGACCATCAATTGCCGGGGGAGGCTGCTTGACCTGAGTGCTCCCATCATCATGGGAATATTGAACCTCACTCCTGATTCCTTTTTTGATGGAGGGAAATATGGCGATTTGGAAACAGCCTTGCAACAAGTTGAAAAAATGCTGCATGAAGGTGCAGCAATCATTGACATTGGAGGCATGTCGAGCAGGCCAGGTGCGGTGCTGATTTCGGAGAAGGAAGAACTTGGCCGGGTGCTGCCTGTGGTTGAGGCCACCAGTCGGCGCTTTCCCGATGCAATTATGTCGGTGGACACATTCCGGGCCGCTGTTGCAAGGCAGGCAGTCGCTGCTGGTGCGGGCATCGTGAACGATATTTATGCGGGCCGTTTCGACGATAACATGTTTGAGACCGTGGCTGAACTGGGTGTACCTTATATTATGATGCACATGCAAGGCGACCCCGATACCATGCAAGTGGCACCAAATTATTCCGATGTCACGAAGGAGGTGCTGCATTTTTTCATCGAAAAAATTGGCCAACTGCGCTCTTTGGGCGTGAAGGACATCATTCTCGACCCTGGCTTTGGCTTTGGCAAATCGGTGGCACATAACTATCAATTACTTAACAGCCTCCATATTTTCAGGATGACCGAACTTCCAATCCTGGCTGGCATTTCCCGCAAGTCCATGATTTGCAAGGTGCTGGGCATAAAGCCTGAAAATGCCTTGAACGGAACAACGGCGCTGCACATGGTTGCACTTCAACAAGGTGCCCGGCTGCTTCGGGTTCACGATGTCAGAGAGGCTATGGAAGTCATCAAACTTTGGAAGGAATTGGAGGAAGTGAAAGGAACGTCAGAACGCTAATTTTACATAAAGCATAAAAATCATGCGTGAAATGTTCAACTTTGCACGAGAAACCTGATATGCAGCCAAAAGATGTGGTTCCACAGGTAAAAATGGATTAGCAAGGTGGGCGTTATTCAGAGATTCAATCCTTCAATCCATCAATCTTTCTATTTTGGAAGAACAACAACTCACCGAGAATATCATCAAGAAAGTAGCCCTGCGCTTTTTCAGGCACTACTACAAGTTTCGGCTCCGGTACGAGGACCAGCCCGTCGTGGCCAAATACGATTTGGAGGGTGTAGGCGGAATCGTGGCAGATGGCTATTACTCATTCAAAAAGCCAGATGGCAAACTGTTCACGGCTACTTTTGAGGCAACTTCCAAGGAATCGAAAGAGGAAGTGCTGTACAAGGCTGACCAGCGAATCCTCCTGTGGGATGGCCTTGCAGTGACAAGCATCGCTGTGGTGGCGTTGGCCTACTACAATTTCCAATACCCCATCCATGCTTTGGACAACACGAAATTTTCGGAGCGCACGGCCCTGCTGATTTTGGTCGGGTTGGTATTATTGGGGATATATGCGCTGATAGCACGGAATTTCCGCCGTTACCGCTATATCTATGCAGTGGAACAGTTCAAGAAGTACTTTGCTGACGAGCAGTGGATTGCGCTTGCCACGGATGTTTTTGAAGACAAAAACGACAAATACCTGAGCGAACTCAAAAACCAGTGCGTTCACAACGGTATCGGATTGCTCACCATTGATAAGAACCTTGACCCAAAGATTCTCATCACGCCAAGCCGCCACGATATTTTTGCTGGAAAACGGCAGGTTGTGGATTTTCTGCCCAATAAACAGATGCAGGCCCTGGAGCAAAAAGGAAAATTGGACATTCTGCCTGATTTATTTGGGTTTGGAAAGCCATCGAAAACACTGCTCCGTTATCGCAAGAGCAACCATGTCCAGTTAGGGTTGCTGGTTGGGAGTTTGGTTTTGCTGACGGTTGTTTCCATGAAGGAACTTGAAAACCCGGAACTCCAAGTGGTTGACCGTCAGGAATATACGGAGAAGCACGCCAAATCCAAATCGAACAACCTGACCGAGCCGGATGCCTTGGTGATTGATTCCTCTGCCTTATTTAGCGGGAAAAAGCAGAACAAGAGCGAAGGGAGATACTGGCATTTGGAAAAAGAGACCATTTCAGTACCTGCCGAATCAGCATCCGAGCCAGTTGCTGACAACAGCAGGAGGTCGGTCGGCGGCGACGAACTGACAGAGAAGGGCGGGGCCTTGGGCGTGTTGTACGACTGCTCCCGTTTTTACAATTTTGATGGCAAGAAATACATCGTGGAGGTAGGGGAGTTCAAGGATTACAAGATGGCCGCTGCCGCCGTTTCGTCGGTGCGGCAAAGAGGGTTGTACGGAGCGGCCTTGCTAAAATCCTGCTTTACTGCCGACACCAAGGGCTACTTGGTGTACGTTGGAGAAATTTACAACTCGGCGGCTGAGGCAAGCAAGGAAATGGAAGGATGGGTGGCCAAGAGAAAATTGGACAAGACAGAAGTTGAGGATTGGAAAATAAGGGGGATAGAACCCATCGTAAAATAAAAAAAGCAAGGTGCAATGACACCTTGCTGAAAAATGAAAAAAGGCTTAAGGTAAGTTCTTCTTGCGCCACAAAATGCCTGTGGCATTCAATTCACTTTGTCGGTTTCAAATTCAGGATGGCTCAATAATGTGGCCCAAACCTACCAGCCCTAAAGCTGCATAAAAAAGAAAGTTGTTGTTGAAAATTGCAGACCTCGTGTTTGTCGGGGGGGAACTCGACAACCGGGGGTTGATGCCAGGGGGCGAGGGGGGCAACACTTGGCCTAACGCAACAGACAACGAACAACTTCCGGGTTATGCATCTTTGCTGCTCAGATTGGCTAACCAATGCTGAGACTATAATGAGGCATTGCAAGAATGCCATGCGTATCTTTTTGGTACAAGGTTATGTTTCGGAATGACCTAAACACGAAATCCTTGTGGTGCCTTTATACTGCCCAGATAGAAGTTGATGAAACTGCTCGCAATCCTAATTTTTAACCTTTTTTTTGCGAGAATAGAAGTTGGAGAATATTTTCAGGCTATGCCTTCGAGCCTATATCTTTGATGTGAAAGGTTACGTTCAAGAGGACGTATTACCTTGTACAAAAATGTTACCAAAATTTAAATTAAAACCTTCGGATATGCCAAGTTTTGCTCCTATTTCGGTTTGTTCTTATGCATGGCTAACTTGCGAATGCGACTCTCATTGAGGTGTCGGAAAAGTAGTTAAGGGACTGAATGATTTTATTGAGCATTTATAAATGCTAAGTTATTATTGACAATCAAAATACTTAATTAAGTGATGATTATTTGGTATATTATAGGATAGGAGGTAGGTTGAAAATTTTTGGAAAGGGGTCAATTTTTTTTTGAGAAAAAACGCTTCATGTATTTCGCCAATGTATCAATGCCATTTTTCCCTGTTTCAGGCACCTCAAACTCCAGCTGGGCTTGTTGGTAAAAGGGCATTCTTTCCTCAATTTTCTGCTCAATGAAACTCGCTAAATCTTGGGAAGGCAAACTGGCGACCAAAGGCCGTTGGGCTGCTTCCTTTTCGAGACGGCTGACCAGGAAAGGCAGTTTGGCTTGGAGGAAGATAGTGGTGCCGTTTTCGTTCATCCATTCCATGTTATTGAAAAAACAAGGTGTGCCACCGCCCGTTGCAATTACATGGTCATGGAGGGAACCCGTCGCACGAAGGCAGGTTGCCTCAATTTCCCTGAAACTTTTCTCTCCATGCAGTCTGAAGTAATCAGCAATGGAAATGCCCACTTGCTGTTCGATTATATCGTCCAAATCCAAAAAACCAATGCCCAACTGCTCGGCCAAGGCACGTCCAAGGTAGCTTTTGCCCGACCCCATGAACCCTATCAAGTAAATACGCATCGGCAGCAAGTGTTGTAAAAGGTTGTTGAAGCGATTGAAGGCAGCAAAATTAGCAGTATGACCTAAGTTTCTCCAAATCAGTTGGTCGAATGGCGGGCTAAGCCTTACATTTGCCGACTTTTCCAAACCAGCTATGAAAAAAATGACAAACATGCACAAAGGGCTGACATTGGCGGCCTTGATAATTGTAGCAGTGGCCTGCCAGGATGATACTGAAAAGGGCAAGCAGCTCGATGAAATCAAGACGGAAGGTAAAATAAGTTCCATTGTGAGAAGCCCCATCAATGCCGACGGCACGGTTGACACTGTAAACGTTGCAAAAATGGACTTCGAACAAACCATTTTCGAATTTGGTGAAGTGGACGAAGGAGCGGTGGTCAAGCATGAGTTCAAGTTCACGAACAATGGCAAGCAGCCCCTGCTCATTCAAAACGCTCATTCGACCTGTGGCTGTACTGTTCCAGACTGGCCAAAAGAAGTGATACAGCCGGGTCAATCTGGGGTCATCAATGTGGAATTCGACACCAAGGGCAAAACTGAATTCCAAGAAAAGCCGGTCATCATCACGGCCAACACATACCCTTCCGTTACAAAGCTCTATCTAAAAGGGACAGTAAACAAAGTAGGTGGAGGCAAGTAAATTGGCTCAGTCGAGTCATTTCATGCAGCTAAACACCGTAAAAATCAAGAATGCAAACACTTATTTTTCTTCAGACTACAGGCAATGCGGGCATGATTCAAATGCTGTTTTTTGCCGCCATTATCGTCGTTTTTTGGCTTTTCATCATTCGGCCCCAGGCCAAGCGCCAAAAAGAACAGAACGAGTTCTCCGGCAACCTTGAAAAAGGACGGGAAGTGGTCACCGCCAGCGGCATGTTGGGCCGTATCAACAAAGTGGAAGGTGATATCATCACCTTGGAGGTCGGAACCAAGGTCTATATCCGAATGACGAAATCCGCCATCAGCAAGGAGCTTACCGAACAAGTTTATGGCAAGGAAGTCAAGAAAGGCCCAATCGAGGCGCAAGATTAACCTGTCAACCAGGCTATAATGGGCTTCCTGCTTCAATTGGATGAAACGCTGTTTTTTTGGGTCAACGTCAGTTGCCAGAATGCTGTGTTTGATTGGTTGATGCCATTGCTCCGCAACAAGTTCACCTGGGTGCCGCTCTATGCGTTCATCGTGAGCTTCCTCCTCATCAATTTTCGGCGCAAAGGGCTAATGGCTGTGCTTGCCTTGGTTTTGGCCGTAGCCTTGTCCGATTCAGTGAGTAGCCAATTGCTGAAAAAATCGGTAAAAAGACTCAGACCCTGCAAGGTGATGGAGCCTAATCGGGAGATGTACCTTTTGGTGCCATGTGGCAGTGGTTACAGTTTCCCATCCTCCCATGCGACCAACCATTTTGCGATGGCGACTTATTTGATGCTGCTATTGGGCAGGCTATTCAGGAGGGTCAGGTTGCTTTTGTTGGTTTGGGCCAGCTTAATAGCCTTTGCACAAGTCTATGTTGGCGTCCACTACCCATTTGATGTGATTGGTGGGGCCTTGCTTGGGAGTACGATAGGGTGGGGGATTCATATGTTGTTTTCAAAAATGACGACTGGAGGCGAATTGACGCTGGAGGCAGCTTGATTTTCAAACAAAAGCACATGGAAATTTGGGAGTACATATTGTTGTTCGTCACCGTCTTCCTGGGCGGGAGTACGGGTTTTTTGTTCCCAAAAGAGCGGAAGGGGCTGTTGCAGATAGTTCTGTCCTTTAGCGGGGCCTACATCCTGGGCATTGCCGTGCTACACCTGATGCCTTGGGTGTTCGGAAGTGGCGATAGCAAGATGGGGCTTTTTGTGCTGCTTGGTTTTTTTGTCCAGCTCCTTTTGGAACAGCTCTCCGAAGGGGTGGAACATGGCCATATGCACGCACCACACAAACTCTCAGCAGGTTTCATGTTCTCCGTGATGTTCGGGCTTTGTGTGCATGCCCTTGTAGAGGGGATACCGCTCAGCTATTACGGTGAAATGCATGAAACGAACCACGGTGGCCACACCCACAACCACTTACTATACGGTATTATCATGCACCACATCCCGGCAGCGTTCGCACTGGTTTTTTTATTGATAATCAGTAAGTTGCGCAAAGTTTGGATATGGGTTTGCCTGTTCCTTTTCTCGGCCATGTCGCCGCTTGGCGCTATGATTGCCAACCTTATTGATATGTCAGAAGGTGTTCAAATCAAGATTATCAGCTTTGTCATAGGCTCCCTGCTCCACATTTCGACCGTTATCCTATTTGAAATGGAGGGGTCTGGCCACCACCATATTTCATGGCGAAAGCTACTGGCAATCGGTGTAGGGCTGGGTTTTGCCATACTGACCATACTTTGATTCTTTCCCCAACTTTCCTTTGTCAAACCAAAACAAGTTTTAGTAGTTTAACGCAAGTTGCGGATAAATTTACCAAATCTCTTTTGCAGCGGCAAAGCTGCCTAAAAAGAGATTAAGACAGTATTTTGGCGCTTCGAAATTTGAGTTGGTTTACAAATCCTGGCCAACCTTTGGCTTCAGAAATTGTCATCTTCAACACATTATGAACATTAAACAGTCAGTTTTTGAAAAATAGCTAAATTGGCGTCAGTTTTCAGTGACTTGTCATCTTGTTAGCTCAAACTATTTGGTATGAAGAAACTCTTACGAAATCTTGTTTTTTTTCTTTCACTTTTCATTACGATTCCTTCGTTTTCCCAAATCGTCATTAAGGGAGAGGTAGTTGATGGAACCTCTGGCGAGGCACTGATAGGGGCCAGCGTGTATGTGCCAGAAACAGAGGAAGGTACGATAACGGATTTTGATGGCAGTTTTGAACTGAGGCTCAAAGGGACCTTGCCAGTGAAAATCACTTTTTCATTTACTGGGTTCGAAGACCAGATTTTAGAAATCACCAATGGTAACGAAAAGCTGAAAATCAAGATGACGGAAACCGCCATCACAACTACTACGGTGGAGGTTGTTGGACAAAGGGTTTCGGAAAAACAAAAAGCATCGCCCCTGACGGTTGAGTCACTGGACCTTTTGGCGATAAAACAGACACCTTCAGAAAATTTCTATGACGGCCTCGGAGCTTTGAAAGGTGTGGATATCACAGCTGCCAGCTTGGGCTTCAAGGTCATCAATATGCGTGGTTTTAACAGTACAAGCCCAGTTCGCTCCCTCCAGATCATTGATGGGGTTGACAATCAAGCCCCAGGGTTGAACTTTTCACTTGGCAACTTTCTGGGATCTTCGGAATTGGATGTTTTGGGGGTGGAACTCGTACAAGGCGCAAGCTCCGCATTTTATGGCCCGAATGCATTTAACGGAGTCATTAGCATGACCACAAAGTCTCCATTTTTCCAAAAAGGGCTTTCGGCAAGCATAAAAACAGGTGAGCGCCAACTATACCAAGGCGCCTTCCGTTGGGCCGATGCCGTCAAGAATAAAAACGGACAGGAGTTTTTCGGATACAAAATCAATTTCCAATATTTCCAAGCTGATGATTGGGTAGCCAACAATTATGAGCCAGTGGATGGAAGTGACCATGATCGCACAAACCCAGGGCGGTATGACGCTGTCAACATCTATGGCGATGAGCCTTATCCAGCCAACGTTAGCGTGGATACTGCCCTGTGGAATACCCCTGGACTTGGCACATGGTACCGTTCGGGCTATAAGGAGGAGGACTTGGTTGATTATGATTCCAAGAACATGAAAATCGGTGCAGCATTGCACTTTCGATTGAACCCATCCAAGGAATTCAATTCTCCTGAATTGATTTTTTCCAGCAATTATGGTTCTGGTACCACAGTTTACCAAGGCGACAATCGTTTCAGCTTGAAAAACATACAGTTTTATCAGAACAGGCTCGAATTGCGTAAGCAAGACACATACTTCTTGCGGTTCTATGCAACGATGGACGATGCAGGTGATTCTTATGACCCATATGCCACTGCGCTCAAGCTCCAACAGCTATCAAAATCCGATATAGATTGGTCGGACGACTATCGGTTCTACTGGAAATCTGCTGTTTCAAACAACAATAATGCACGCTTGGTTGATCTTGGTTACCCAGATTGGGGCAGTACGCCGCTTATTTTTGACCCGGCCACTGGTTTGTTTAGGTTCCAAAATCAGGACTCGTTGACCGCAGCTTCCTATGAATGGCTGAATATGTTTTCCGATTCTTTGGCAGCTTGGCACTTAGAAGCCGCAGAATTTGCCAACTTGGCAAACTCCACTATTTCTGAAACAAAGGATTATTTCGCTCCCGGCTCTGAGCGTTTCAATCAAGAATTCAAACGCTTAATTAGCACTAAGTCTAACTCGGAAAATGGCGGTACTTTGTTTTATGACAAATCAGCCCTTTACCATGCTCAAGGCGAATATAAATTTAAGCCGGGCTTTGTTGAGCACCTTACTTTCGGAGGTAGTGCAAGGCTTTATACACCTAAATCTGATGGAACCATTTTTTACGACACTTCCGGTGTTAAAATAACCAATTTTGAATTTGGAGCTTATCTGGGCACGGAAAAGACCTTCATAGACGAGAAGCTAAGGTTTAGCGGCACTTTCCGTACCGACAAAAACCAAAACTTCGATTTTGTTTATACGCCAGCAGTATCAGTGGTGTACAAACCCAAAGCCAATAACTACCTCCGAGTTTCCTTTTCGTCTGCCGTGAGAAACCCTACGCTGACCGACCAGTACCTGTACCTTAATGTTGGGAGGGCAATTTTGGCGGGCAATTTGAAAGGTGCCCAGAATTTAGTCACACTGGAGAGTTTTAATGAATACCGCAGCAATTTCTTGAATATCAACCTTTTGGAATATTTCGATATAGACCCTATTAAACCTGAAAAGGTAAAAACCTTCGAAGTAGGGTATCGTACAACCTTGTTCTCAAGTTTGTACTTGGATGCAGGCTACTATTATAACGTTTATACCGACTTTTTGGGTTTCAAATTGGGCCTTGACCTTTCCTTTGTTCCGAATAGCAGCGTTCCAGACCGGATTCAGGCATACCGATATGCGGCTAACTCTTCTGAAAAAGTAACTTCACAGGGCTTCTCTATTGGGGCAAGCTATTATTTTGGAGACTATTACCAATTAAGTGGTAATTACAGTTGGAACAACCTACTTACCGAAACAGATGACCCTATCGTGCCTGCCTTCAACACACCTGAGCACAAGGTTAATTTCGGGCTATCAGGGCGTGACATTCCCTTGTCTTTTGGGAATTTTAAGGTAAGAAAAACAGGATTCAATATCAATTACAAATGGGTTGAAGGATTCTTGTTTGAAGGTTCACCACAGTTCACTGGTTTTATTGACTCTTACGGGCTTTTAGATGCTCAAGTAAACGTGAATATTGACAAGTGGAAAACCACTATAAAATTGGGGGCTTCCAATATTATTGACAATATCCATTTTGAAACTTACGGAGGACCTCGATTGGGTAGATTGGCGTACCTACAAGTGCTCTATGAATGGAATAAAAAACTATAGCCAAGAAAGTCTCGGCGATTGCGTTGTGCCTACCTTGGTTGAAGTATTATACTCACTACTTAACAACGTTTCAACATGAAGCAATTAAACATTTTTTTAGCCTTTTGCGCTTTGCTTTTCACCGCTTCTTCGGCGGTCTCACAGCGCTATGTGAGCCAAATCTTTGATGAGGTTCAGGTCACTCAGGGGGTAATTTATGGGCAAAACGCCTCTATTATCAACTTGCTTGACCAAGATACCACCAACGATGCTCACCCATTGAAGCACCCACTAGTGATGGACATTTACAAGCCTGTAGGTGATTCGGAGACAGCAAGACCAGTTGTTTTGTATTTCCACACTGGGAACTTCCTGCCATTTCCGCTCAACCAAGTAACCGGTGGCCTACGAACCGACTCCACAGCTGTGGAAATTTGCACAAGATTGGCAAAAATGGGATACGTAGCTGCATCTGTTGATTATCGCCTTGGTTGGAATCCTTACGATCCTGATGAACTTATCCGTCGCTGGTTCTTAATTAATGCAGCATACCGCGGAGTTCAGGATGCAAGGACTGCTATCCGGTTTTTCAAAAAAACTGCTGCAGTAGATAACAACCCTCATGGTATTGACCCAGCCAAAATCGCTATATGGGGACAAGGTACTGGCGGCTACATCACCTTGAACACAGTAGCATTGGACAATTATTCCAAGACACTGATTCCAAAATTCCTTTTGCCTGGCCCAGTACCTATGGTCATTGAACAGATAAATGGCAATGTTGAGGGCACATCAGTTGGCCAAGTGCCTCCAATTGGTTACCCTGTTTTCACCCCAGGCGACACACTCTGTCACATTAACCACGAAGGTTATTCATCTTCGTTCCAATTGGCTGTGAACATGGGTGGTGCATGTGGTGATTCTTCGTGGGTTGACCCCGGTCAGCCACCCCTCATTTCTTTCCACGTACCAACCGACTCATTTGCGCCTTATAAGGAAGGTATCGTAAGGGTGCCAGGAACTCCTTTCAATGTTGTTCAAGTTCAAGGAAGTTATCTCGTTCAGAAACTTATGAACGAGTTCGGCAACAATGACGTGTTTGCAAACACTACCTGGACTGATGCCTACACTTCTGCTGCCAATAGCCGAAACGATGGCTACGAAGGTCTTTACCCTTTCACTCCAACAGACCCAGGTAACAGTTCGCCTTGGGATTTCTACGCTGCCAGCAACCCTAATGCGACCGAGCCGCCTAACCCAGTTTCTGCAAGGTTGTACATAGATTCTATTATGAACTATTTTGCACCAAGGGCATGTCTTGCGCTAGGTCTTGGCTGCGACCTTGGTGGCTTCACAGATACGAAAGAGGAGCTGAATACTAACTCTATAGGTTTGGTATGCTCACCAAACCCAGGGGTGGACTATATCAGCTTTGAGACTTTGTTTGAGCACCCAATCGAAGCTGTCTATATTTTTGATATCAATGGACGTTTGGTAAAGGCTAACGCTGATATTGGCCAAAACCAGTTCACCTTGCAGCGCAATAGCCTGCCTTCAGGAAGCTATTTCGCTAAACTGGTATTTAAGAACGGTTTTGTTACTCAACAAATCATGTTCCGGTGAGAAATCAAAAACCATTAGCCAGTTTTACTGGCCAATGGCTTTTGATATGTTGAACAAAAAAAGGGGGCGGAATCCAATTCCGCCCCCTTTTTCATTTTTTAAAGGACTAATTTTTTTAGTTAGGATTTATGTCTTGATGGCTGGTAGAATCAATGATTTGTCTTGCCAATTCAAGGATTCTGGTGTCTTCAATGTGAACGATGCCACCGTCTGGGCCTGGTTCAAGTTGGATGCCCGCAATGTCTCCCTCGGCGTACTTCTGTGCCCCAAAATAGTTGCGAACCGTCTGTTCGTCAACGTTCAACTCCGAAGCAATGCGGGCAATGCTGCCTGTGGGCAATGCATGCTTGATGTCTCTCAACTCTTTGAAAGTCAGGTTCATAATAAAAGGATTTAGTGTAATGGCCGGCTGACTGTCAGGTTGGCAAGAAGCAACTCAAAGCGATTGTTTCAAAGTGTCGGAATTGCTTTGAACAAATAATTGCCGAACCGATACCCTTCCGGTCGTACTTAGTTGAAAGTAATTCAGTAGTGAAAGAACTTAATAGCTAAGACAAAACCAGCTCATTGAACACACGATTTTGTCAGCTATTTCATACGGGAAAGGTAGTCGTTTTTTCAAGATTGGCCAAAATCTGCCAACGTTTTTTTTCGTCCTTTTCAAAAAAAATTTAGGCAATTTCAAAGTTCTTCCTCTGGGGTTTCGAGGAACGAACGCACCACGGCCTCCTTGTACAACTCCTCCAACTTGCCCAAGATGGCCGACAAGTTTTCGATTAACCCATTATAACTGTGCAGGCCGAATTTGGTGTCCACGTACCCACTCGGCCCAATGAGTCGCCTTGGTTTTTGGGACTGATAAAAAGACTGGCGGTGGATGTCTTCAGGCGTCTTTATCTTGTGCATGACTATACTTACCGATGAGTGAGCCACAGCCTGGTCGTCAAGCGTGAATTGCCATAAACCTACCTCTGGCCTCAAGAACAGCCATGCACCGCTGCCGTTTATTTCCATTTCAAGTCCACAGAGCAAATCATTGGCCAAAGCAGGCTGTAAATCCAACTTGGGCGCTACTGGGTTTTGCACCGTGAGGTGTACATAATTGACTGCCTTGGATTTCGGTTTATTGGTGTCTGACTCTTCCTGAATATCGCCTTGGTAGCCTTCCCGAAACCAAATGGAATGCATTGATTTTATCTCGAATTTCTTTGCTTCGCAAAATGCCACGTAAAACTGGCGCATGGCTTCCAAATTGGCACCATAAAGTCCGATATAGCAGGTATTCCGCTTTGGGAAAATCAGGCACATCAACTGCTCCTGCATTGAAAAAAAATCAGCTTCCCACAGCTCCAGCCGCTTGCCAAAATCAGGGTTGAAATTAGCATGACCCATGCAGGCAAGCGCAATTTCAACCTCCAACGCCTGGATTTCAGCGTTCACCTTAGTGGTCTGAGCCTGCCCAGTTTGGAGCGCTGCATACCGTTTGGCCTGCCCCCCCGATTTCCAAAACTCATCGCCCATTTTGTTCAGGTCGCCCTCCAGCATGTCCATTTCGCTTTGGAAACGCAGGTAAAGTGGGCTTTCCATCAGCAATGCGAGTTTTCGGCGCTGGTGCGAAGTCTTTTCGGCAAGCGTCAACTTGTCCCACTGTTCCATCAGGAGGTCGAAGCCGAGCGGGTCTGCCTCCACCTTCACCAGTATTTTGCCTTCGGCAATGCTGCCCCTGACGCTAAGCCGCTCATCGAAAGGATACTCGTTCACTGCTTCAGCCAACGGCACAGCCAACTGTTCCCTGATTGTGCGTTGGAGGTATCTTGCCCCAAACCGGGCATCATAGCCCACCTGCGCCAAATGGTCAAGCACCTCATCGTCCAAGTTCAGGTCCACGTGCCGGAAGCGGATTCCTTCCCTTTTGCGGAGCAAATCAATTTCCCTTTCTACGACATACCGCATCGTCTCCTGGTTGAGGGGGGCGAAGGCAACAATGCCATCTATTCGGTTGTAAAGTTCGGGGCGGAAGTGCTTTTCAATGGCAGTGGTGAAATGCTGTACCACATCCAGTTCCCCCAGCTCCTTTTTCCATGAAATACGGCCCCGGTGCAGGTTGGCAGCGCCGATATTGGTGGTCATGATGATGATGGCACTGCAAAAATTCACGACTTGCCCCCGGCTGTCAGTCAGGCGGCCCTCACCCAATATTTGCAATAACAGCTCGTAGAACTTGGGGTCTGCTTTTTCGATTTCATCAAACAGCAGCACGCAGAACGGGTCTCGGCGCACCGCACTCGTCAACAGGCCATCAGCCTGGTGGCTTTCACCGATGAGGCGCATCACGGCCCAAGGGCTGCTGTACTCGCTCATATCGAACCGCAGCATGCGCTCCCTGCTGCCAAACATCGTTTGCGCCAACACCTTTGCCAATTCCGTTTTGCCGACGCCAGTAGGGCCTGCAAAAAGAAAAGACGCAATAGGTTTGCCAGTGCGGGTGAGGGCAGTTTTGACCGAGGCGAGCATGTCCACGACCACATCCACTGCACGCTCTTGACTGAACACATTGGCATTGAACTGTTTGCGAAGTTCTGCGACATCCATCGGCACCGCAGGGTCAACCATGAAAAGGGGAAGGCCGCTCTCCCCACAGAATTGCCGAAGCACCTGGTTACGCCCAATGGTCCATATTGCCTCATTTCGCCCATCATTGCCTTCGCCCTTGTTTTTTTTCTTTTTCGGTAAAACGGGCGTTTCGGAATTAGCCAGCAGTATGCCTTCAAGGAAACGGATGGGCCTGCCTGGCATTCCACTATAAGGGGCGAACCGGCGCTGTAACCGGATGATTTCCGCTACCGCAGTTGGTTCAACTTCTACCCGCCATTGCGCACCCAGCGTTTTCATTTTCTGCAAAATGATGCCTTCAAGGTCTTTTTTCGGTTCCGACAGCTCGACGGTTTGGAAAAAGGCGAGATAGCCAGGGCTTTGCAACTCGATTCGGGCACGTTCCTCTGCTGTGCATTCACTAATAAGTGTCACTTCCCCCCGTCCAATGGCACTGCGGAGGTACTCCGCTACGCTGACGGCATTGCCTTCGTAACGGCCCACCTCGAACAGGTCGGCCAAGTTCCTAACGAAAAGAATATCGTCTTTTTGCGTCAATTCCTTAATCAAATGGCTAAGGTTGTCCTGCCAACCTGTGTCGTTGGTGAGTTCCTTGATAAGCACAGAGGCGGTTGTTTCCCAAATATCCTGACTAATTCCGATAGATTTTTTCCGGTGGGCAAGCTCATGCACGAGCGCCGTCTTGCCAGTGCCAGACGCCCCCACGAGCAATAAATTCTTGCTATAGCGGCCCTTGAGCACCCGCTCCATCAGCCCAAGTTCTTCCTCCCTTCCGAAGGCCACTGGCGCTGCAACCACCATTTTCTCCGCTACCTTGGGCAACAATTCCCGCTTTTTGTTTTTTTGAATATCAATCAACTCGGCTGGCGACCAAGCCTCCAAGTCAACGGTGGTTTGAACCACTTCAGCTCCCTCGAACCAGCTTGCAGACACAATATGGAAGACGCTTTGCAACCTTTTCTTTGAGGAGAACTCGATGCGAATTACTTCTATCAACTGTTTTTCGAGGTCGGCTTCGTCAGCCGCAAGCGTTTCCAACCCTAGTGCGGGAACCATGCCCCAAAGGGATTCGCCTTGTTGCTGATAAAGGCAGTCAAATTCTAGTTCAAAATCCGGGAAGCTTATCTTGTCCTTGGCCTTTTGGAAAGGCACGGTAAGCTTCTTGGCCAAGAATTCCCCTTTTGCGAGCTGGTCGAGCAGCGGCAGGTGTTTTCCCTTGTTCAGCAGTTTTTCCTGGAAGCGGGTTTTGAACTTGTCGGCCAATGCCGTGGGCGTCACGCCAAAGTGGAACGCATCGGGGTCGGAAAGCGGGAATGCAAGCTCTTCGCCTGTGTTCAAGCGCAATCTTACGGTTTGGAATGGAAGGGCGATGGATTGTGGCACTATGGGTTCCTGATGGAAAGGTAATTGATGAACGTAAAGCTGTTTTGTTTGCGGCTAAATTAGCGGGAAATTTGATTCTGAAATTTTTTTGGAAAAAAATAAATAGGCTGTAACAAACGCCAGCGCTGCGGCGTCTGCCTTTTGTAACCAAGATTGAAAAGGACGCATCAACCAGTAATGATGAATCACCAAGAGTTCAAAACGAAAATTCTGCCGATAAAAAACCGGCTCTACCGCTTTGCCCTCGGCATCGTTGGGCAGGCTGCGGAGGCGGAAGACGTTGTGCAGGAGGTGTTCATCAAACTGTGGAACCAGCGAAACCAGATGGACGCCATCTCAAACGTTGAGGCTTGGTGCATCACAGCGACCCGCAATCTTTCGATTGACAAATTGCGGAGCAAACACCAGCGCCTGCAACCCATCGCCGCTGGTTTTGACCTACACGACCATTCAGCCACCCCTTATGAAACGGTCGTCTCGAACGATGTATTCGACCAGGTGCGCAATCTGCTGAACCACCTGCCCGAAAAGCAGCGGGACATCATGCGGTTGCGTGACATCGAGGGTATGAGCTATCAGGAAATCTCGGAAGCACTCAACGTGCCGATGGAACAGGTGAAAGTTTACCTGTTCAGGGCGAGAAAAGCTGTAAGGGCAGGTTTGGAGGTGTGAAGATATGAGGCTGCTCACCCTCTCACTCTCTCACTCTCTCACACTTCTGACATTCTTAGCATTCAAGTACTTGATATAAATTTTTTAAGATGAAAGCGCTTTTAGAAAAATATTTTGATGGAGAAACCTCGCTGGAGGAGGAGGCCCGACTTCGGGACTACTTCAATGGCGGAAAGGTCGAAGACGACCTCAAGGTTTACCAACCGTTGTTCCAACATTTTTCCCAAGAACAGGAACAAGCATTATCAGACGAATTTGACGGAAAGCTGTTCCAGCGAATGGGGTCAACTGAAGCCAAGGTGGTGCCAATGCGCACTTGGCCCAAGCAATTGCTTCGAATAGCCGCTGTTGGCGCTGTGCTGATAGTTGCAATGGTGGCCATTTGGAAACCCAATTCGTCACATTCACAAACTGTCGCTGCGGTTGACTGGAGCAAGTACGAAGTCACGAACGAACAACAAGCCTACGAAGAGACCTTGAAAGCCCTCAAACTCGTTTCCTCCAAACTAAAGAAAGGCTCGAACAAAGCCACGGAAGAGGTGGAGAAGATAGAGAAAGTGGGGAAGTATTTTAATTAAAACAGGATTCTGGATGCTTGTTATTGGATGCTAGCCTTTCGGTCGGTTCCAATCCAGCTTCAAGTATCCAGCATCAAATTTTTTTCAACAATGAAATACCTGACTATCCTTTTCGCACTGTTCCTCACCGCAGGAACCCTCACTTCTGTCCAAGCACAGGAAGATGCCATCTCGAAGTATTTTTCCAAATATGTTGACGATGAGCGATTTACGGTCGTTTACGTGAGCGGCAAAATGTTCCAGATGTTCAACAAAATGGAACTCGACCTCGAAGACGAAGAGGCCGAAGCCATCATGTCGGTGGTGAAAGACCTCAAAGGGCTTCGCATCCTTACCACGGAGACCGATGGGGCCAAGTTCTACCAGGAGGCGCTGCAGACCATTAACACCAAAGGGTACGAGACGCTCATGGAAGTGAGGGAGGGCAAGTCTGAAAACGTGAAGTTCCTCGTGAAGGACAGCAACGGCGGCAATACCCTCGATGAACTGCTTTTGCTCGTGGGTGGCGAGAATGAAGATTTCGTGCTGCTGAGCTTTATGGGCAAAATTGACCTGAACCAAATCGGCAAGCTGTCCAAGGCTTTTGACGATAAAGAAGGTGGAAACAAGGGCACGAAGAAAAATGATGAATAGTCGTAAGGGTAAAACATGCTGAAATCCATCCTTTCTTCATCAAAATGTGCCCACCATGAAAAACAATCTGTTGTTGCTGTTCATAGTGCTGTTGCCGTGCTTTGCTTTTGGTCAAAACAAGCCTTTGAACCAGTTTTACCGTCAGAACAAACGGGAAGAAGGCGTCAGGAATGCAAAACTCCCTGGGTGGATGATTCGCCTCGGCAGCAAAATTGCCCGCAAGAATGCGGACTCTGAGTCGGAAAAGGAAGCACTTGGCCTGATGCGGCATTTCGGCAAGGTTAAGTTCATGTTCTCTGAAGAGGGCCACACCATACCGGTCGAAAACCTGAACCAACTCCGAAACGACTTGTTCCAGTACGACTACGATGACCTACTCATGGTCAAGTCAGAAGGGGTTAACATCCAAATCATGGTACGTGACGTGGGCGATGTCATCGAGGATATCTTCATGATTGTGAACGACACCGAAGCTGGCGAGATGTTCTTCCTTTCGGCAAAAGCCAACCTGAACCTTCGGGAACTAAGTAAACTCCTTGAAAAGGAAATGCCCGACAAGCTCGACCCACTTATAGAAGTACCAGAAGAAGAACCTTTGCCCGACGTTACGCTGTAGAAATACATTTTTCATACTGATTTGAAGAGGCAGTGCCGTTTGGTGCTGCCTTTTTTCATTAGTGTAAATGATACGAATACCCTGATTCTTGCTACTTTCGCCGCTTCAGTGAAATCATGGTTAAACGAGTTTTGATTGTGGTTTCATAACTGTTGATTCGCATTCAACTGCGCAATCTTAAGAGCCTATCCGAAAACCTCGTTTGAGTTAGAAAATGATGGATTTCAAGGCTCTGGCGAAGGATTTTTTTGATAGCATAGCAGGGCTATGGTTTCAAAAAATACAAAGTCAGGTTCTTGAAAGGCGCGTTTTATGGCCAAAGGAGGTTTTCGGATAGGCTCTAAATCCATAATCGTAATTCGTAAATCTACAAACTATGTCAAATTCAAGGTTTCGCCCCGGTGTCCTGCATGGCGATGAAGTAACCGAACTACTCCAACACGCCAACGACAACAACTATGCCTTGCCAGCAGTCAACGTTATCGGCACCAACACCGTCAATGCCGTGCTCGAAACGGCAAAAGCGGTCAACTCACCTGTGATGATTCAGTTCTCCAACGGTGGTGCGGTGTTTTTTGCTGGCAAGAGCCTGAGCAATGAAGGCCAGAACGCTGCCATCATGGGAGGCATCTCCGGTGCCATGCACGTACACACCATGGCCAAGGCTTACGGCGTCCCAGTGGTGCTCCACACCGACCACTGCGCTAAAAACTTGCTGCCTTGGATTGATGGCCTGTTGGCTGCAGGTGAGCGGTTCTACGCCGAGCGTGGCTTCCCGCTTTACAGCTCCCACATGCTCGATCTGAGCGAGGAGCCTATCCACGAGAACATCGAAATCTGCGTGAAATACTTGGAGCGCATGGACAAAATCGGCATGACCCTCGAAATCGAGCTTGGCGTGACCGGCGGCGAGGAAGATGGCGTGGACAACTCCGGCGTGGACTCCAGCAAGCTCTACACCCAGCCGAGCGAAGTGGCTTATGCTTATGAGGAGTTGTTGAAGGTAAGCCCCCGTTTCACGATTGCTGCTGCCTTCGGCAATGTGCATGGCGTTTACAAACCAGGCAATGTGAAACTACAGCCCATCATCCTGAAGAACTCACAGGACTATGTGCACGATAAGTTCAAGACGAGCCGTGAGCAGCCCATCAATTTCGTGTTCCACGGAGGCTCAGGCAGTAGCCGGGAAGAAATCAGGGAGGCCATCAGCTATGGTGCCATCAAGATGAACATTGATACCGATATGCAATGGGCATACTGGGAGGGGGTAAAGGATTTCTATGAAAGCAAGAAAGACTATCTGCAAGGCCAAATTGGCAACCCAGAAGGGGAGGACAAGCCTAACAAGAAGTTTTATGACCCACGTGTTTGGTTGCGCAAAGGCGAAGAAAATTTTGTGAAGCGCCTGAAGGTAGCGTTCGAGGACTTGAACTGCGTAAATAGGAATGCCTAATGTGCCACAAAACTTTGCCAAAGGGCAGGTGTATAGCTTGGTATCATCCACAGTAGTACCTTGGGCAGTATTTTGTGATAATGCAATTCATGGCTCTTAATAAAATGTACTTGCATGAACAATCTTTAAAAGATTGGATTTGAGTAAAACGTGCTGTCAGAATATGGCAGCACGTTTTTTTTTAAATAGTTGTGACTCGTAATTGCAGTGTTTTATTGAGTGATAAAAAATAGTAGAGAAAATGCGAAATCAATTTTAATTATTTGGTACTGAAACTATGTTGTTAAATATTTTTTAGTTTCGAATCCCGATATTTTTCCGTCAATTGTATTTTAATTATTTTATCGGAAAGTTTTTCTCGATGTTTTTTTGGGAATTTTAAAAAAAAACTACCTTTGCTTTCAAATGGGTTATTAGTATCCATTGTCCTTTCGATTCTTGCTACTTGTCCAGTTAGGCTTTTTTAAGTCCCTAACAAATGTTATGAAGGTGGGCCATTTTTTTATGGCCAAAATAACAAAAATCAATTGTCAAGTTCCAACAGCGTGTTATGTTGGGCAAATGCCATTATTGCTACAAGAGAAAGTATTACTCTTGCAGCGATATAATGGTGTTTATTCTCTCCCAAAACAATTCACATAAAAGCAAGGGTTTTATTAAAATCAATCATAATGAAGGCAATCTTTTTTTACCCTTGTTGGTGTCATACCTGATGGTTAGCAAGGTATTGACATAATTTAAAGGCTTAGCTTGATTACCAAAATTTAGTATGTGGCCTGAATTACTATAACTGTGGTGATGCTATCATCATGGTACTTTATTGCCCTGATTTTTACTTATAGCATTCAAAGGGTCTGTCCCCTTGTGAAACTAATTTGTATTGCCTTTCATATTGAAGATTAAATCAAGGATTGACAAAATATTCTTTCACATAGCACATTTAACCATGATCCTAAATCTGTTGCAATCCCCTGCATTTTCTGCCCGCCATTGGGCCTATTCGCCAGTGTTTCTCTTCTGTTTTTTGATATTGAACTTTGCTTCAGCCCAAGAAGCGTTCAAAAGCCCAAGTTTCGCCATCAGTGATATTACAGCAATTCCTGGCACCAAGCTGAGTTTTACCTTGAATGGCTTGCCTGACCCCAAGCTGCATGGAGACGCTAAAGGTAATTTAGAGGTGCAAATCAATTGGACACTGACGGATCGCTGCGGTGGCCCGGGCATACAGCGATCGGAAAAGGTGAATATCAAATCAACGACGCATAAGTTCAATACGAGAAATGTCCTTTCAAAGCAGGACGAACGCAAGAAACTGCGGGTTAGGCCAACAGGGAAAGAAGAGTACCCTGCCAAAGGCTTCCTCGCCGCACCTTAAGCAATGTGTAACACTGAATGTATCTAATTTGAAACCTCTAAAAATCATTTCTCATGAGATTAGCTAAAATTTCCAACCACCTAATATCTGTTTTCCCTATGAAACGTTTTGCCACTCCCATCGCCTTCTTGTTTTTCTTGACAACGAACTTTCTACACCTTTGCTCATCCAAAATGCTTATTCTAAGCTGCATTTTGACCTTGTCTTTTCAACAGGCCGGATTCAGCCAAGAAGTCCCCATTGCACCAAATGCCAATTCCTTTGGTAAAGGGGTGCCTGCTAAACTTGAAAAAAAGGGGCAATTGAAAATCGAGGGCGTTGATGTCACAGCCTACCGTTTGGAAGGCTTTCAGCCAGGAACGATTTATCAATACTCTTTCGATGGGTTTCAAAACGTTGCAGGTTCTACTGGCAACGGATGGGTATTGGTGGATGCCGCCCAAGAGAACCTAAAAAAATCCCTATCAATCAAGCCAATAAACGAATCAAAATCAGGTAACGGTTCAGGGGCCAAGATGATGGCACCCTGTATTGGGTCATTTTCCTTGAGTGCCAATACCTCTCAGGTTTGTGACGGAGGAGACCCCAGCAACCCGACTATTGTCAATTTTTCTGGCTTTTGTATAGCTGATGCAAGTGCTAATTACACAGCCACTCTTAGATTGGGTATGACCTTAGTTGGAACTTATAATTTCACAACCAACGGGTCTGGTATTGGAATCTACAGTTTCCCTTCTGTTGACCCACCAGCGGGTAACCAAAACTACCAGTTGAGCGTCGAGCAGACATCCCCAGGTAGTTGTGTGAGCACGAACGTAGCTTCCCAGTTGATAAACTGCCGGGAAACTATTACTGTCAACCTGACAGGCAATACAAGTCCATATTGCAATACAACAGCAATTACCCTAAATGCAACAAAAGTAGCTACCGAAGCTACAAGTTGGGATGTGCCGGTTGTTACGAATCCATTGTTGATTGGCACGACCACTTGGACACCCGGCACGGGTGTTTTTACAGGTACAGGTACAAACACTAGCGGCCTTACCCAAACTTCTACCGTCGCATTTACAGCAAGGTATAGTTCTGGTACAGAGTCCTGTCCGACCACCAATACCCAAAGCCTGGATATTAAATCCACGCCACAAAATGCATCCATCAGCACCAACGCTTTCAGCAATACCATTTGCCAAGGTGGCACAGTCACTTTGACAGCTTCCTCTACCGATGGTTCTGCTGCTGGGTACACCTATAACTGGGACAATGGCCTTGGTTCAGGTGCGGTCCAGATGGTGTCGCCAGCCTCGACGACAACCTACACCGTATCTGCCACCAACGGATGTTCCCCCGACAAAACTGCAACGATTACCATAACCGTCATACCTACCCCCTCCACGCTTGCGCCTTCTGTGGGGTCGGAATCAAAATGCACCAATGTAGCTCCTACGGCCACACTGAATGGCACTGCCCTTGGGTCAAATGAGAAATATTTGGTTACGGCAAGCCTCTCTTCAGGAACGGCAACCGGCTTCACCGCTTCTGCCACCAAAGGTGCTGGTCAGGTCATTGAATCCAATGCAGTCACGAACACAACCATGGCGGTTGCAACCGTTACCTACGCCATCAAAAAATACCATTTTGGCCCGGACGGGATTGACAATGGTGGTGCAGGGGATGACTGCATTGACCCAACTGGCCAGACCTATGTGCTGACAGTAAACCCATTGCCTTTCCCGACCATTGCTATTACGGAAACCTCGGGCTTGGCCAATGATGGTATCGTGACGAGCGGTACCACCGTGACGCTGGATGCAGGTTCATACAGTGACTATCTATGGTCGCCGGGCGGTGCAGTTACACAGTCAATCGTCGAGAATCCGACCATGACTACCGTTTACTCAGTGACGGTTACAGACGCCAATGGCTGTCAGAATTCCACCTCCGCTACTATTAATGTGTATGCCTCACCATTATATGTGAACGACAACAGCTTGACGGGTGACACCTACACATCAGCAGTAGGTGATAATGCCAATCTGGGAACAGCGGCTGCGCCCTTGGCTTCAATTTCCTTTGCCGAAGGGGTTGCATCAGCTGGCGAGGTTATTTATGTGGATGCAGGTACTTATGCCGAGAACGTTGTGGTTACGAAATCTTTGACCATCAATGGGCCTAATGCTACCATTGACCCATGCAGTGGGTCTAGGGTAGCTGAAGCCATCGTAACGACAGCCGTGTCGGCCATTGATTTTGAAGCAATTTTTTATATCAATGCCAACGTGTCAAATGCCTCTATCAAGGGCTTCACGATTGATGGCGACAATACAGCTTTGACGAGCGGCTTTTTGGGAACCAATGGCGCAGATATTGATGCTGCGGAGGGTATTTCAAGCTATGAAACGGGCTTGAGCAACCTCACGGTATCAAATAATATTATCCAGAACCTCTCCTATTTTGGGGTGACCTTGTATGATTACCCAACCGCTGCGCCATCGAGTGGACATGTTATTTCCAACAACAAGTTTCAGGATTTGGGAACATACGACCCTGCGTCTAATGCTGACTACTGGGGTGGTGGCGTACTGCTGTACAACAACCAATACGCAGCTGTCACCGACAACTGTATGACCAATGTCCGCTTGGGCGTACAGACTGGCAATTTCTACCAGGCCAATCCAGGTGCGCCTGCCTCGCAGTTGATTGACGGTAATACCATGCAAGTGCGAAGGGTTGGTGTTTTCCATAACCTTCACTACAACGCTGCATCCCCTTTCACTTTGTCAAATAATACGGTGACTGGCCTAGCAAACGTCAATGAATCAGGTGTTCGTGGCGTATTGTTTGGCTCGCTATCCGTTGGAAGCTTTGCCAATAATAACACTATTGACCTGAGTACAGTGACTTCCAACTCAACGGGTTATGAGGTTTGGAATGTAAAAAGTACAAGCCCGGTTGATATTACCGGTGGTACCATTTCTAACGTAAATACTGGACTTTTTCTTAACAACTATGAAGGCTATGCCTCAAATGCTGGAGACGGCGCACATGCCGCAGTATCGGGATTGAGCATCACTCCGAATGCTTCTGGCATTGGCATCCGTGTGCTTGACAGTCCGTCAAGCACGACCCATGCTGCCGTTTCGCTGGACATCAATGCTGGCGTGGTGGTTAATGGGGGAACGAACGGTATTTCCGTTGAAAATACCAATGCCAGCATCAGTGGTGGCAGCCTCGACAATTTGGCGATTTCCACTGTTAGCGGAAACTTTGTGCAGTTGGTAAATAATGCTGGGGACTTGAATGCCACCACCGCCACCTTCGACGGCTCAACAGGCGCCTCCATGTCATTGACACAGCTTTTTGCCTCAGAGGACAAAATCCTGCACAAGATTGACGACAAAACCCTTGGCTTCGTTAC
>WBZM01000478.1_pt1 | contig 56076 bp, 55 predicted proteins | sample 5204271 | NCBI WGS metagenome assembly WBZM01 (sample SAMN12344346, study PRJNA552823) | activated sludge metagenome | biome: Activated sludge suspended growth; feature: Nitrification reactor; material: Wastewater; isolation source: activated sludge from nitrification reactor of wastewater... | reverse complement strand
TCACCGCTGCCGCGGACTCGTATGCCGTCCGCTCGGCGAAGGACGACACGCGGTACCCACCGCCGAGCTGTTCGGCCTTCCAGGGCCGCATCGGCTCGAGGCTGTGCGCGGTGACGATGTGCGGCAGCACGAGGGCCGGGCGGCCGCTGGCGATCAGCACCGACGAGACGAAGTCGGGCGGGACGTCGATGTCGCGCGTCTCGTCGGCGGCGCGCTGGCCCAGCACGAGCAGGTCGGCGTACAGCGCCTGCCCGGCCGTGTCGGCGATCGGCGCGCCGTTGCACTCCATCCAGCCCACCTGTGCCGCCGACACGGTGGCGGCGTAGAGCTTGCGCGCCGCCTCCAGCCGCTGTGCGTCGACCTCGGCCAGCGCCGGCGCCATGTCCGCGCCCGCGGCCATCGCCAGCGGGTAGCGCATCAGCGCCGAGGTCACGGCGTAGACCGCGGTGGCGCGGGCGCCGTGGGCCAGCGCGATCTGCTCGGCGAGCTTCAGGCGCACCGCCGATTGCGGCGTGGCATCGACATGGACGAGAAGGGACTTCAGCGTGCTCATCGGCGGTCTCCGGTGGTCGAGCCGGCACGCTAAGCCGCGCACCGCCCGGCGCCGTTGACGGCCGTCAATCGAGCCGCGTGCTCACCAGCCGCTGCAGCAGCGCGCTGCGCTCCTTCTTCTGCGCCGCCGTGCCCTGCTGCGCGAGGATGGACTCGGCCACCTCGTAGGCATAGAGGATGAAGGCGCGGGCGCGCGCCTCGCCGATCGGGAAGCCCAGCGCCGAGAAGCACTGCGCGATGTACGACAGGCGCCGCGCGTCGACCTCGTCGACCGCCTGGCGCGCCAGCGCGTCGCGCCGCGCCCAGGCGCGGATCGCCAGCTCGACGCGTGCGGCGCGCTGCGCCGCCCGGCCACGAAACGGCAGCGAGATCAGCTCGCCGATCAGCGCCTGCGGATCGGCCTGCTGGCCCTCGAAGCGCTCGATCACCTGCTCGGTGGCGGCGTCGCGCCAGGCGTTGAGCACCGCCACCAGCAGTGCCTCGCGGTCCTTGAAGTGCCAGTAGAAGCTGCCGCGCGTCACGTCCATCGCCTTGGCCAGCACGTCGACGCGCACCGCGTCGATGCCACGGTCGATCAGCACGTCGGTGGCGGCGACGATCCAGGCCTCGGGGGTCAGCGTGCTGCGCGTGGTCATGCGGCAATGATGCCATGCAGTACTGTATGGAACGACATTCCAGCCTAGGGCATTCCCCATGTGCAATATCCTGCAGCTTGCCTAGGATTGTTCCATACAGAACTGTATGGAGCGAGACATGGCAAGCGAGGCGGCCCGTGGCTTCTTCGACGATCCGGCGATGCTGGCGCCGCCGCGCACGGTGCGCGTGCCCTTCGACGGCGGCGCCTTCGTGCTGCGATCGCCGGAGCCGCTCAAGCCCTACGCGCGCTGCATCGGCGAGTGGCTGGAGCAATGGGCGCGCGACACGCCCGATGCGCTGTTCCTGGCCGAGCGCGATGCGGCCGGCGGCTGGCGCCGGCTCAGCTATGCACAGGTGCGCAAGCTCGTCGGCTCGATCGCGCAGAGCCTGATCGGCCTGCACCTGCCGCCGGGGCGGCCGGTGGTGGTGCTGTCGGACAACGGCATCGACCATGCGCTGCTGATGCTCGCCGCGATGCACGTCGGCCGGCCGGTGTGCACGGTGTCGAGCGCCTACTGCCGGCTGACGAAGGACTACACCAAGATCCAGGGCATCCTGAACACGCTGGGGCCCGCGCTGGTCTACGCGTCGGATGCGGCGGTCTACGGCCCGGCGATCGCCAGCGCGGCACTCGGCGTGGTCACGGTGTTCAGCCAGGGCGCCGACGACCACCCCGGCGCACTGGGTTTCGAAAGCCTGACGCGCACCGCCGAGAGCCCGGCGGTGATGGCGGCGTTCGAGGCCATCCAGCCCGACGACCACGCCAAGTACCTGCTGACCTCGGGTTCCACCGGCCACCCGAAGGTGGTGATCAACACCCACCGCATGCTGTGCGCCAACCAGCAGATGATCCGCCAGGCGTGGCGCTTCCTCGAGCGCGAGAAGCCGGTGGTGCTCGACTGGCTGCCCTGGAGCCACACCTTCGGCGGCAACCACAACTTCAACCTGGTGCTGCGCAACGGCGGCACGCTCTACATCGACGAGGGTCGGCCGGCGCCGGGGCTGGTGGAGAAGTCGGTGAAGAACCTGCTGGAGGTGAAGCCGACGCTGTACTTCAACGTGCCGCGCGGCTTCGACATGCTGCTGCCCTTCCTCGAGAAGGACGAGGCGCTGGCACGCGAGTTCTTCGCGCGGCTGCGCATGGTGTTCTACGCCGGCGCGGCGCTGGCGCAGTCGAGCTGGGAGCGGCTCGAGGCGGTGGCGCGCAAGGTGCGCGAGGAGCCGGTGTGGTTCACCACCTCGTGGGGTTCCACGGAAACCTCGCCGGCCATCACCTCGGCGCACTGGAAGCTCGAGCGCGCCGGCTGCATCGGCCTGCCGCTGCCCGGCATGGAACTGAAGTTCATCCCGAACGGCGAGAAGCTCGAGATGCGCGTGCGCGGCGTCTCGGTGTTCCCCGGCTACCGCAATGCGCCAGCGCTCACCACGCAGGCCTTCGACGAGGAGGGCTACTACCGCATCGGCGACGCCGGCCTGCTGGTCGACGACGAACGGCCCGAGCGCGGCGTGGCCTTCAACGGCCGTGTGGCGGAGGACTTCAAGCTCTCGTCGGGCACCTGGGTGTCGGTGGGCACGCTGCGGCTGAAGGTGGTGTCGGCGCTTGCGCCGATGGCGCAGGACGCGGTGATCGCCGGGCACGACCGCGGCGATGTCGGCGTTCTGCTCTTTCCCAGCCCCGCCGCGAAGGACGTGCCGGCCGCCGACCTGGCCGAGCGCACGCGCGCCGCGCTGGCCGCGTTGCGCGCCGAAGGCGGCGGCTCCTCGCAGACGCCGGTGCGCGCGCTGTGGCTGACCGAGCCGCCGAGCGCCGATGCCGGCGAGATCACCGACAAGGGCTACATCAACCAGGGCGCCGTGCTGCGTCGCCGCGCGGCGGAGGTGGACGCGCTCTACGCCGCCGCGCCCGACGCGCGGGTCATCCGCACCTGAACTCCGAGGACTTCCCCATGGCCCGCGGCCTCTTTCAATCGTTCTCCGACACCTGGATCCTCGACGGCGTGCGCACGCCGATGGTCGACTACTGCGGCGCCTTCGCCGACGCCAACCCGATCGACCTCGGCATCAAGGTCGCGCGCGAGGTGCTCACGCGCACCGGCCTCGCGGCCGAGCGCGTCGACTCGGTGCTCGCCGGCAACATGGCGCCGGGCGGCTTCGACCAGTTCTACGTGCCGCGCCACATCGGCCTGTACGCCGGCGTGCCCTGCGAGGTCAGCGCGATCATGGTGCAGCGCATCTGCGGCACCGGCTTCGAGCTGTTCCGCCAGGCCGGCGAGCAGATCGCCACCGGCGCGGCCAGCCTCGCACTGGTGGTCGGCACCGAGTCGATGACGCGCAACCCGATCGCCGCCTTCGAGCATCGCCAGGGCTTCAAGCTCGGCATGGCGCCGCAGTTCAAGGACTACATGTGGGAGGCGCTGACCGACCCCGCGCCGGCGATCTCGATGATCCAGACCGCCGAGAACCTCGCGAAGAAGTACGGCATCATGCGCGAGCAGGTCGACGCCTTCGCCAGCGAGTCGTTCGCGCGCGCGGTGGCCGCGCAGGAGGCGGGTTTCTTCGACGGCGAGATCGTCCCGGTGACCCACGAGGTGTTCGAGCTCGCGGGCTACAAGCCGCGCGGCATCCGCCTCGCCGGCAAGGCGCCGGTGGCCGACCGCGACACGCACCCGCGCCTGTCGCCGCCCGAGGTGCTGGCCAAGCTGCGCCCGGTCTTCAAGGACGGCGTGCAGACCGGCGGCAACAGCTCGGCGCTCACCGATGCCGCGGTGGCGGCATTGGTGGCCTCGGGACCGGTGGCACGCGAGTGGAGCGCTCAGGCGGAGCGCCAACCGCTGGCGCGCCTCGTCGCCGCGGCGGCGGTGGGCGTGCCGCCGGAGATCATGGGCATCGGCCCGGCGCCCGCGATCCGGCTGCTGCTGGAGCGCGCCGGGCTCCGGCTCGACGACGTCGCGCGCTTCGAGATCAACGAAGCCCAGGGCGCGCAGACGCTGGCCGTGCAGCGCGAGCTCGGGCTCGACCTCGCGAAACTCAACGCCAAGGGCGGCGCGATCGCGCTCGGCCACCCGCTCGCGGCCACCGGCGTGCGCCTGACGGTGACCGTCGCGCGCCAGCTGAAGGAGCTCGGCGCGCGCTGGGGCGTGGCCTCCGCCTGCGTGGGCGGCGGGCAGGGCATCGCCCTGCTGGTCGAGAACCCCGCCGCTAGCTGAGCCCGAGCAGGCGCATCGCGTTCGTCTTCAGGATCTTCTCGTGCACCGCCGGCTTGAACCCCGCCTCGGCGAAATCCTTCATCCAGCGCTCCGGCGTGATGAGCGGGTAGTCGCTGCCGAACAGCATGCGGTCCTTCAGCAGCGTGTTGGCGTACTGCACGAGCTGGGGCGGAAAGTACTTCGGGCTCCAGCCCGACAGGTCGATCCACACGTTCGGCTTGTGCAGCGCCAGGCTCAGCGCCTCGTCCTGCCACGGCCAGCTCGGGTGCGCCACGACGATCTGGATGTCGGGGAAGTCGATCGCCACGTCCTCCAGCAGCATCGGGTTGCTGTTCTGCAGGCGCAGCCCGCCGCCGCAGCGCATGCCCGAGCCGATGCCCGAGTGGCCGCTGTGGAAGATCGCCGGCAGCTTGTGCTCGGCGATCACCTCGTAGATCGGCCAGGCCATCCTGTCGTAGGGCAGGAAGCCCTGCACCGTCGGATGGAACTTGAAGCCGCGCACGCCGTGCTCCTCGATGAGCTTGCGGGCCTCGCGCGCGCCCATCTTCCCCTTGTGCGGGTCGATGCTGCCGAAGCAGATCATCATGTCGCTGTTCTTCTTCGCCGCCTCCGCGATCTCCTCGTTCGGGATGCGGCGCCGGCCGAGCTGCGCCTCGCTGTCGACGGTGAACATCACCAGGCCGATCTTCTTCTCGCGGAAGTACTTGTCGGCGGCGCGGTCGTACTCCTCGCCGTAGTTGTCGAAGGGGTTCCAGCACGACACCTCGGCGTGCGTGTGCACGTCGATGGCGATCAGCTCGGCGGTGTTCATGGCGTCTCCAGGAAGCGGCTTGATTGCTTCCGAAAGATAACTAAAAGCCCGCGCCCGCACAAGGGAGTGAGAGGGTTTACCCCATGGGCCGCGCCGGCAAACTAGTTAAAACTAACAACTAAATTGCCGAGACCCACCATGAGCCTGAACTTCGCTCCCGCCGGCGGCACGCTGGCCACGCTGGACCTGCTGAGCATCGAGATCGCCGGCGCCGTCGGGCACATCCGGCTGAACCGGCCGGCCAAGCGCAACGCGATCAACGACACGCTGATCGCGCAGCTGCACACGGCCTTCATCTCGCTGCCGGAAGCCGTCAAGGCGGTGGTGCTCACCGGTTCGGGCGATCACTTCTGCGCCGGGCTGGATCTTTCGGAGCTGAGCGAGCGCAGCGTTGCCGAAGGCATCATCCATTCCCGCACCTGGCATGCCGCGATGGACGCCATCCAGTTCGGCCGCGTGCCGGTGGTGGCGGTGCTGCACGGTGCGGTGGTGGGCGGCGGCCTGGAGCTGGCCAGCAGCTGCCACATCCGCGTCGCCGAGGAGAGCGCCTACTACGGCCTGCCCGAGGGGCAGCGCGGCATCTTCGTCGGCGGCGGCGGCTCGGCCCGCGTGCCGCGCCTGGCCGGCGTCGCGACCATGACCGACATGATGCTCACCGGCCGCGTGCTCGACGCGCAGGAGGGCGAGCGCCGCGGCCTCTCGCAGTACGTGGTGCCAGCGGGCACCGGCTTCGCGAAGGGCTGCGAACTCGCCGCGAAGATCGCCGGCAACGCACCGCTGTCGAACTTCTCGGTGGTGCAGGCGCTGCCGCGCATCGCCGACCTGTCGCAGAGCGACGGCCTGTTCGTGGAGTCGCTGATGTCCTCGATCGCTCAGGGCGACGAGGCCGCCAAGGAACGCGTGCGCGCCTTCCTCGAGAAGCGCGCCGGCAAGGTCGAGAAGCAGTCATGAGCGCGGCCACCTACCGCGCGCTGCCGCTGGGCGGCTCGCTCTCGGCCAACTTCGAGCGGCGCGCCGACGGCACGACGCTCGTCACGTCCACCGAGCCGCTGGGCGACTACCCGCTGCGCCTGACCGACCGGCTGCTGCACTGGGCCAGCGTGTCGCCCGAGCACACCCTGGCCGCCAAGCGCGTGAACGGCGGCGACTGGCGCCGCATCAGCTACGCCGAGGCGGTGGAGAGCGCGAAGCGGATCGCGCAGTGGCTGCTCGACCTCGGCGTGTCGGCCCAGCACCCGGTGGCCATCCTGTCGGACAACGACCTCGAGCACCTGCTGCTCGGCCTCGGCGCGATGTTCGCCGGCGTGCCATTCGCGCCGATCTCGCCGGCCTATTCCACCGTCTCGCAGGACTACGGCAAGCTGCGCCACATCCTCGGCGTGCTGACGCCGGGCGTGGTGTTCGCCTCCTCGGCCAGCGGCTACGGCCGCGCGATCCAGGCCGTGGTGCCGGCGGCCACGCCGGTGGTGCTGGCGCATGGCCACATCGAGGGCCGCGCCACCCACGCCTTCGACGAGCTGCTCGCCAAGCCCGCCACCGCGGCGGTCGACACCGCGCATGCGAAGGTCGGCCCCGACACCATCGCCAAGTTCCTCTTCACCTCCGGCTCCACCAAGCTGCCCAAGGGCGTGATCAACACGCAGCGCATGATCTGCGCGAACCAGCAGCAGATCCTGCAGTGCTTCCCCGGCCTGGGCCAGGTGCGGCCGGTGCTGGTCGACTGGCTGCCCTGGAACCACACCTTCGGCGGCAACCACAACGTCGGCCTGACGATCTACAACGGCGGCACGCTCTACATCGACGAGGGCAAGCCCACGCCGGCGCTGATCCACGAGACGCTGCGCAACCTGCGCGAGATCTCGCCCACGGTGTACTTCAACGTGCCCAAGGGCTTCGAGGAGATCGCCAACGCGATGGAAGAGGATGCGACGCTGCGCGACTCGCTGTTCGCGCGCGTCAACATGTTCTTCTTCGCCGGCGCTGGCCTCTCGCAGCCGGTGTGGGACAAGCTCGACCGCCTTGCCGAGCAGACCTGCGGCGAGCGCATCCGCATGCTCACCGGCCTGGGCATGACCGAGACCGCGCCGTTCGCGGTGTGCGCCAACGCCGGCGAGGTGAAGTCGGGCCACATCGGCCTGCCGGCGCCGGGCATGGAACTCAAGCTCGTGCCCAGTGGCGACAAGACCGAGGTGCGCTACCGCGGCCCGAACGTCACGCCGGGCTTCTGGCGCGCGCCCGAGCAGACGCACGAATCCTTCGACGAGGAAGGCTTCTACTGCAGCGGCGACGCCGTCAAGCCGATCGATCCCGACAACCCCGGCCGCGGCTTCGCCTTCGACGGCCGCACCGCCGAGGACTTCAAGCTCTCCACCGGCACTTTCGTCTCGGTGGGGCCGCTGCGCGCGCGCATCATCGCCGCCGGCGACCCCTGCGTGCAGGACGTCGTCGTCGCCGGCCTGAACCGCGACGAGATCGGCATCCTGCTGTTCCCGCGCCTGGACGCCTGTCGTGCCTTCGCCGGCCTTCCCGCCGATGCGCCCGCGGCCGACGTGCTCGCCGCGCCCGAGGTTCACGAGTTCTTCCAGCGCCTGGTCGACGGCCAGTGGGCCGCCGGCACCGGCAGCGCCACGCGCGTCGCGCGGGCGCTGGTGCTGATCGACCCGCCGAGCATCGACCGCGGCGAGGTCACTGACAAGGGCTCCATCAACCAGCGCGCCGTGCTGACGCACCGCGAGGCGCTGGTCGAGCACCTGTATGCCGGCGGCGACGGCGTCTACCTGCCGCAACGCTGATCCACCGCTGCATCGAGGAACGAACGCATGGACATCACCGGACACGCCGCACTCGTCACCGGAGGGGCCTCGGGCCTCGGCGCGGCCACCGCGCGCGAGCTCGCGCGCCAGGGCGCGAAGGTGGCGGTGCTCGATCGCAACGCCGAGGGTGCGAAGGCCGTCGCCGCGGAGATCGGCGGCATCGGGCTGGGCTGCGACATCACCAGCACCGACAGCGTGATCGCCGCGCTGGAGGCCGCCCGCGCCGCGCACGGCCCAGCCCGGATGCTGATGAACGTGGCCGGCATCGGCAGCGCGAAGCGCATCGTCGGCAAGGACGGCGCGCCGGCGCCGCTCGAGGATTTCGAGCGCGTCGTGCGCGTCAACCTGATCGGTACCTACAACATCACGCGCCTCGCGGTGGCGGAGATGGTCAAGCTCGATCCGCTCGAGGACGGCGAGCGCGGCGTGATCGTCAACACCGCCTCGGTGGCGGCCTTCGACGGCCAGGTCGGCCAGGAGGCCTACTCGGCCAGCAAGGGCGGCGTGGTGGGCATGACGCTGCCGCTGGCGCGCGACCTCGCGCAGCACGGCGTGCGCGTGTGCACCATCGCGCCGGGGCTGTTCCTCACGCCGCTGATGGCCGAGCTGCCCGAGGCGGTGCAGCAGTCGCTGGCCGCGAGCATCCCCTTTCCCAAGCGGCTGGGCAAACCCGAAGAGTTCGCGCAGCTGGCCGCGGGCATCATCCGCAACCTCTCGCTGAACGGCGAAGTGATCCGGCTCGACGGCGCGCTGCGCATGGCACCGCGCTGACACCGACCCCATGCCCAAGACCACCCATCACACCGTCGAGGTCCATTTCGGGGACTGCGATCCCGCCGGGATCGTGTTCTTCCCGAACTTCTCGCGCTGGATGGACGCGGCCTCGCTGAAGTTCTTCATGGACTGCGGGCTGCCGCCCTGGCGCGAGCTGGTCAAGACGCGCGGCATCGTCGGCACGCCGCTGCTCGAGATCAACACGAAGTTCATCAAGGCCGTGACCTACGGCGAGACGATCACCATCGCCACCTGGATCGAGGAGTGGCGCGAGAAGGTGTTCGTGCAGATGCACCGCGTGACGCGCGGCGACGACCTCATCTGCGAGGGCCGCGAGGTGCGTGCCTTCGTCAAGCGCGACGCCGAGAACCCCGACCGCCTGCGCGCCATTCCCGTTCCCGACGACATCAAGGCCCTGTGCTCTTGATCCCTTCCTGTTCACAACCCTCCGGAGACACCACGATGAAAGCTCTGAAGACCCTGGTCGCCGTCGCGACGGCGCTGCTGGCCGGCGCCGCGCAGGCCGACATCACCATCGGCATCAGCCTGCCGCTGACCGGCCCGGCCTCCGGCCTGGGCATCCCGATGGCCAACTACATCAAGCTCTGGCCGACCAGCATCGCCGGCGAGAAGCTCAACGTGATCGTGCTCGACGACGCCACCGACCCGACCAAGGGCGTGACGAACGCGAAGAAGTTCATCACGGAAGACAAGGCCGACATCATCATGGGCTCGGCCGCCACGCCGGTGGCCATCGCGATGGCCGGCCCGATCGCCGAGTCGGAGACGCTGCACTTCGCGTTCTCGCCGGCCGTGCTGCCCGCGGGCAAGGACACCTGGATGTTCCGCCTGCCGCAGGGCAACGCCGTGATGGCGCACGCGATGATCGAGCACATGAAGAAGAACGGCGTGAAGACCGTCGGCTTCCTCGGCTACACCGACGCCTACGGCGAGAGCTGGCTGAATGACTTCAAGGCGCAGTCGCAGCTGCTCGGCGGCCCGCAGGTGATCGCCGTCGAGCGCTTCGCGCGTGCCGACACCAGCGTCACCGCGCAGGCGCTCAAGCTCGTGTCGGCCAACCCCGATGCGATGCTCATCGTCGCCTCCGGCTCCGGCGCCGCAATGCCGCACAAGGGCGTCGTCGAGCGCGGCTACAAGGGCAAGATCTACCAGACCCACGCCGCGGCCTCGCGCGACCTGATGCGCGTCGGCGGCAAGGACGTCGAAGGCGCGTTCGTGACCTCCGGCCCGGCGGTGATTCCCGAGCAGCTGCCGGCCAACCACCCGTCGAAGGCGCTGGCGGCCGACTTTGTCGCCAAGTACGAGAAGGCCTACGGCGCGGGCAGCCGCAACCAGTTCGGCGGCCACGCCTACGACGCCATCGTCGTGCTCGAGAAGATCGTGCCGGTGGCGCTCAAGAAGGCCAAGCCGGGCACCAAGGAGTTCCGCGCCGCGCTGCGCGACGCCACCGAGACCATGGGCCGAACCGTCGTCTCGCACGGCGTGCTGAACTACACGAAGGACAACCACTGGGGCTTCACCACCGAGACCGGCGTGATCCTGAAGGTGGTCAACGGCGACTGGAAGGTCGAGTGATGCCGGCCCCCCAGTCGCTGCGCTCCTGCCCCCGAGGGGCGCCGTCCGGCTTGGGGCGGCCCGGCGCCGGACATTTTTCGCGTTGAGTAACGTATGGACCTCTCCATAGCCAGCATCCTGGCGCTGGATGGCGTCACCAACGGCGCGGTCTACGCGCTGCTGGCCCTCGCCCTGGTGCTGGTGTTCGCCGTCACGCGGGTGATCTTCATCCCGCAGGGCGAGTTCGTCGCCTACGGCGCGCTCACGCTCGCGCTGCTGCAGCTCGGCCAGGTGCCGGGCACGGTGTGGCTGCTGCTGGTGATGGCGCTGGCCGCCGCCGTGCTCGACGCGGTGGCCGGCCTGCGCCGCGGCCTGCCGGCCGGCGCGGTGGCGGTGGCCACGGCGAAGTCGCTCGCCTTCCCGCTCGCGGTGGTGGCGTTCGCGTGGTGGGCCGCGCCGCGCCAGCTGCCGCTGCTGGTGCAGAGCCTGCTCACGCTGGCGATCGTCACGCCCCTCGGACCGCTGCTCTACCGCCTCGCCTACGAGAAGCTGGCCGACGCCACCGTGCTGGTGCTGCTGATCGTCTCGGTCGGTGCGCACTTCGCGCTCACCGGCCTGGCCCTGGTGTTCTTCGGTGCCGAGGGCTTCCGCAACCCGAGCTTCTGGGATGCGCGCTTCTCGGCCGGTGCGCTGACGCTGTCGGGTCAGACGCTGATCATCTTCATGGTCTCGATCGCGCTGATCGTCGCGCTGTTCCTGTTCTTCGAGCGCACGCTGCGTGGCAAGGCGCTGCGCGCCACGGCCGTCAACCGGCTCGGCGCGCGGCTGATGGGCATCTCCACCTCGGGCGCCGGACAGATGAGTTTCGGCCTGGCCGCCTTCATGGGCGCGCTGTCGGGCCTGCTGATCGGGCCGACCACGACGATGTTCTACGACTCCGGCTTCCTGATCGGCCTGAAAGGCTTCGTCGCCGCCATCGTCGGCGCGCTGTCGAGCTACCCGGCTGCGGCGCTGGGTGCGCTGTTCGTCGGGCTGATCGAGAGCTTCGGCTCCTTCTACGCCAGCGCCTTCAAGGAGGTCATCGTCTTCACGCTGATCATCCCCGTGCTGCTGTGGCGCAGCTTCCAGCACGGCCACCACGACGAAGAAGAATGACATGAACCGGCGTTACGTCCTCTTCGCCTTCGTGCTGCTCGTCGCGGCACTGCCGCTGCTGCCGGTGCCCGAGTTCTGGATCACCCAGGCCAACTACATCGGCCTGTACTCGCTGGTGGCCATCGGCCTGGTGCTGCTGACCGGCGTGGCCGGCCTCACCAGCTTCGGCCAGGCCGCCTTCGTCGGCATGGGCGCCTACACGGCGGCCTACCTGACGCTGACCCATGGCGTTTCGCCGTGGCTCACCGTGTGGATCGGCCTGGCCTTCACCTTCGCCGCCGCGCTGCTGCTGGGCTGGATCACGCTGCGCATGTCGGGCCACTACCTGCCGCTGGCGACCATCGCCTGGGGTCTGAGCCTGTACTACCTGCTCGGCAACATCGACGCACTCGGCAAGTACGACGGCCTGCTCGGCATTCCCGCGCTCGAGTTCTTCGGCATCACGCTGAACACCGGCCGCAGCTTCTACGCGCTGCTGTGGGCCATCGTGCTGCTGGCGGCGTTCGGCGCGATCCGCCTGCTCGACTCGCGCACCGGCCGCGCGCTGCGCGCCGTCAAGGGCGGCACGACCATGGCCGAGGCGATGGGCGTCAACACCTTCCGGCTCAAGGTCACGGCCTTCGTGCTGGCCGCGCTGCTGGCCAGCGTGTCGGGCTGGCTGTTCGCGCACTTCCAGCGCACGGTGAACCCGTCGCCGTTCGGCCTGAACAAGGGCATCGAGTACCTGTTCATGGCGGTGATCGGCGGCGTCGGCCACGTGTGGGGCGCGATCGTCGGCTCCACCGTCGTCAAGGTGATGGAAGAGCAACTGCAGGACTGGCTGCCCAAGCTGTTCGGCACCAGCGGCAACTACGAGATCATCGTCTTCGGCATCCTGCTGATCGTCGTGCTGCAGTACGCGCGCGACGGCATCTGGGCCTTCGTCGAGGCGCGCTTCCCGAAGCCGGCGCGCACGGTCGACTGGGGCGACGCGCAGCCGCTGCCGCACCGCGCGCAGCCGCCACGCGGCGACGTGGTGCTCGACGTGCAGGACGCGCGCAAGGAGTTCGGCGGGCTGGTGGCCGTCAACGACGTGAGCTTCCAGGTGCGTGCCGGCCAGATCCTCGGCCTGATCGGTCCGAACGGCGCGGGCAAGTCCACCACCTTCAACCTCGTCACCGGCGTGCTGCCGGCCACGCGCGGCAAGGTGCGGCTGCGCGGCCAGGAGGTGCAGAGCCTGCCCTCGCGCGAGATCGCGGCGCGCGGCGTGGCGCGCACCTTCCAGCACGTGAAGATGATCCCGACGATGACGGTGCTCGAGAACGTCGCGCTCGGCGCGCACCTGCGCGGCAGCGCCGGCGTGGCCTCGGCCGTGCTGCGGCTCGACCGCAGCGAGGAGAAGCGACTGCTGCGCGAGGCGCAGAAGCAGCTCGAGCGCATCGGCATGGGCGACCGCATGCACGAGCAGGCCGGCAACCTGGCGCTCGGCCCGCAGCGCCTGATGGAGATCGCGCGCGCGCTGTGCGCCGACCCGATGCTGCTGCTGCTCGACGAGCCGGCCGCCGGCCTGCGCCTGAAGGAGAAGCAGGCGCTGGCCGCCGTGCTGCGCCAACTGCGCGACGAGGGCATGGCGATCCTGCTGGTCGAGCACGACATGGACCTGGTGATGGGCCTGGTCGACCGGCTGGTGGTGATGGAGTTCGGCACCAAGCTGATCGAGGGCACGCCGGAAGAGGTGCAGGCCAGCCCGGCGGTGCGTGCCGCCTACCTCGGCACGGAGCATTGAGATGAGCGACCTGATCCTCGACGTGAAGGACCTGCACGCCGGCTACGGCCGCGCCGAGGTGCTGCACGGCCTCAACCTGCAGGCGAAGAAGGGCAGCGTGGTCACCGTGATCGGCCCGAACGGCGCCGGCAAGTCGACCCTGCTCAACGCGCTGATGGGCGTGCTGCCCTCGCGTGGCAGCATCGCCTACCAGGGCCAGGGCATCGGCCTCAAGACACTGGAAGAGCGCGTCATGCAGGGCATGGCCCTGGTGCCCGAGACTCGCGCGCTGTTCGGCACCATGCCGGTGGAAGACAACCTGCTGCTCGGCGGCTACCGCCAGGTGCGCCTCGGCCACAAGGGCGGCGCACAGATGCTGGAGCAGGTCTACGCGCTGTTCCCGCGCCTCAAGGAGCGCCGCGCGCAGCTGGCCGGCACGCTCTCGGGCGGCGAGCGCCAGATGCTCGCGGTGGGCCGCGCGCTGATGAGCCAGCCCGCGCTGCTGATGCTCGACGAGCCCAGCCTCGGCCTCGCGCCGCTGGTGGTCAAGGAGATCTTCCGCACCATCGAGAAGCTGCGCGCCACCGGCGTGACCATCCTGCTGGTCGAGCAGAACGCGCGCGCCGCGCTCGAGGTGGCCGACCACGGCTACGTGCTTGAGATGGGCGAGATCGCGCTCGAGGGCCCGGCCGAAGACCTGGCCCGCGATTCGCGCGTGATCGACACCTACCTCGGCGCCGCGCGCCAGAAGACCTCCGCGTAAGGGAACGCCGCCATGTGGCAGTACGAAGCGCCGTTGCGCGACATGCGCTACGTGATCGAGGACGTGCTCGGCCTGCCGGCGCGCTGGGCGGCGCTGCCCGCCTTCGCCGAACTCGATGCCGACACTGCACGCCAGGTGCTGGCCGAGGCGGCGCGCTTCGCCACCGAGGTGCTCGCACCGACCAATGCAAACGGCGACCTCGAAGGCTGCACGCTGACCGACGGCGCGGTGCGCACGCCCAGGGGCTACCGCGAGGCCTACCGCGCCTTCGTCGAGGCCGGCTGGCCGGCGCTGGCCTGCGATCCGGCCGTGGGCGGCCAGGGCCTGCCGCAGGTGCTCAACGCCGCGCTGTACGAGATGCTCGCGGCCGCCAACCATGCCTGGACCATGTACCCCGGCCTGCTGCACGGCGCCTACGAGTGCCTGCACCTGCATGCGAGCGACGAGCTCAAGCAGCGCTACCTCGGCAAGGTGGTCAGCGGCGAGTGGCTCTCGACCATGTGCCTGACCGAGGCGCATGCCGGCTCCGACCTCGGGCTGCTCTCCACCCGCGCCACGCCGGCGGGCGATGGTTCGTACCGGATCAAGGGCACCAAGATCTTCATCTCCGGCGGCGAGCACGACCTGACCGACAACATCGTGCACCTGGTGCTGGCGCGCCTGCCCGACGCGCCCCCAGGCACCAAGGGACTCTCGCTGTTCCTCGCGCCCAAGTTCCTCCCGGAGGGATCGCGCAATCCGCTGCGCTGCGACGGCATCGAGAAGAAGATGGGCATCAAGGGCAGCGCCACCTGCGTGATGGCCTTCGACGGCGCCACCGGCTGGCTGGTGGGCGAGCCGAACCGCGGTCTGCAGGCGATGTTCGCGATGATGAACGCGGCGCGACTGCACGTGGCACTGCAGGGCCTCGCACACGCGCAGAACGCGCACCGCAACGCGGTCGTGTATGCGCACGAGCGGCTGCAGTCGCGCGCGCCGGTGCGCGGCGAGGCGAAGGGCGCGGCCGACCCGATCGTGCTGCACCCGGCGATGCGTCGCACGCTGCTGCGCCAGCGTGTGCTGGTGGAAGGCGCGCGCGTGATCGCCTACGAGGCGGCGCACCTGATCGACCTCGCCGAGCAGTCGGGCGACGCCACCGAGCGCGAGCGTGCGCAGGAGCAGGCGGCGCTGCTGACGCCGGTGCTGAAGTCCTTCCTCACCGACAACGGCTTCGCGCTCGCCAGCGAGGCGCTGCAGGTGTTCGGCGGCCACGGCTACACGCACGACTGGGGCATCGAGCAGTGCGTGCGCGACGCGCGCATCGCGATGATCTACGAGGGCACGAACCAGATCCAGGCGATCGACCTGGTGGTGCGCAAGCTGGTCGCCGATGGCGGGCGCCGCTTCGCGGCCTGGCTGGCGTCGCTGGCCGCGGCGCTGCCGCCCGACGCCCGCCACGCGGCCGACGCCGCCGCGCAGCTGAACCGGCTCGGCGAGCTCGCACAGGACGTGGTGACCGCCTCGCGCGACGACGCCGAGCTGCCGTTCCGCGTCGCCGACGACCTGCTGCGCGCCACCGGGCTGGCGCTGATCGCCCATGCCTGGGCGCGCGCCGAGGCGGTGTCGTCGCGGCCCGAGCATGCCGGCGACGCCTTCCATGCCGCCAAGCGCGAGAGCGCGGGGCACTGCTTCGCGCACCTGCGCCCCGAGTTCGAGCACGCGGTCGCGCAGGCGCGTGCCGGCTGGCAGTCGTTCGCGGCGGTGGCGCTGGCGGACATCGCATGAGCGCGGGGCTCGATCACTCGCGCCTGACGAGCCTGGTCGGCTACGTGGCCAGCCGGGCGGCGCTGGTGCTGCGCAAGGACTTCGAACGCTCGCTCGGCCCGCTCGGCCTGAAGGTGCTCGACTACTCGCTGCTGGTGCTGGTGGCCTCCAACCCCGAGGTCAACCAGAAGCAGCTCGGCGAGGCGCTCGACGTCTCGGCGCCGAACATGGCGATCACGCTCGACCGGCTGGTCGAGCGCGGCTGGGTCGAGCGCGTGCGCAGCACGCAGGACCGGCGCGCGATGATCATCCACCTCACGCCGGCCGGCCGTGACCTCGTCAAGCGTGCGCAGAAGATCGCGGCGACGATGGAGGAAGACACGCTGGCCGTGCTCTCGCCGGCCGAGCGCGCGCTGCTGGTCGAGCTGCTCAGCAAGATCGGCCTGCGTTCCCCGGCGCGCCGCCGCGCGGCGCGCGCCGAGGCCGAGGCCTCAGGCTGAGGCGTCCGGCCGCAGGTGCGCCGCCACCGCGGCGGCCACGGCCTGGTCGTCGAGGATGCGCCGATGGCCGAGGCCGCCGTGGGCCTCGAGGCGTGCCGCCCGCAGCGATTGCGCGAGCTGCCGGCTGGCGGCGAACGGCGCGATGCGGTCGGCGTCGTCGTGCAGCAGCAGCGTCGGCTGCGCCACGCGCGGGCCGAGCCAGCCCGGCTCGTACTCCGCCAGGGCCACGCCCTCGCGGTGCTCGACGTGACGCTGCATGCGCTCGGCCACGCGCGGCGGCAGGCCGAAGCCGTGCGCGAACCAGGCCATGAACTGCGCCGGCGGCGAGGAGGGCGCGATCAGGGCGAGGCGCTGCACCGGCAGGCCGCGCGCCGCCGCGTGCAGCGTCGCCAGCGAGCCGAGCGAGTGCGCCACCACGCCGTGCAGCGGGCCGAGCCGCGCCGCGGCGGCGAACAGCGCGCGTGCGAATTGCGGCAGCGTGCTGCGCCAACCGCCGCTGCGGCCGTGCGCCGGCAGGTCGAGCAGCACCGGGTCGAGGCCTTGCGCCGCCAGCGCATCGCCGATCCGGCGCATCTGGCCTGCGCTGCCGGCCCAGCCGTGCACCAGCAGCACCACCGGGCGGCCGGCCAGCAGGTCGGCACGCCGGTGCATCGCGAGCTGCACGCCCTCGAAGGGCCAGTGCGACACCTGCCAGGGCGCCGGCAGCGGCCGACGTGAGGCGAGCTTCCAGGGCAGCGGCGTGAAGAACAGGCGCAGCGCGCCGCGCGTGCCCAGCGCGGGTGCGAGCCGGTCGGCGAGGCGCAAGGTGGCGCCCAGCGCGCGTGCCACGGGGCTGCCGGCGTAGAAGGCGGCCGCCGGGTTGGCGGCGGAGGAAGTGGGCGCGGCCATGGTCAGAACAGCACCAGGTCGCGGTTGTCGCGCGGCACCGCGCGCCACAGGCGCACGAGCGACCAGGCGAGGTGCACGGCAGCCGCGAGCGCGGCGCCTCCGACAAGAACGATCAGCATGGCGATCTCCTGGGTGAGGATGTGTATTCGCACGAGCGTGCGAAATGAGGGCGCGGCGGGTGGCCGCTGGGGGCGGGCGGGGTGTTCATCGGGAGGGTGTCAGTGGCTCGCCCGGAGGCCGGCCTCGGTGGCCAGCGAGGCGATCAGGCGCCGGTAGGCGACCCAGGTGCGGTCGGCCGCCTTCGGGTCGCGCACGAAGCGTGCGTCGCGCATCAGGGCGACGAACAGGCCGTCGAGCTCGTAGACGAGCTGGTCGGCGTCGGTGTCGGCCTGCAGGTGGCCGGCGTCGAGGGCCTGGATGACGGTTCGCTTGAGCGCCGCGCGCCAGCGCAGCGTGCCCTCGAGCAGCAGGTCGCGCAGCGGGCCCTCGCGGTCGTCGAACTCGAAGGCGCCGGCGCAGTAGATACAGCCGGTGCGGATCTCGACATCGCGGGCACGCTGCAGCCACAGCCGCATGATCGCGTTCAGGCGCGGCAGGCCGCGCGGCTCGCGCATCGCGGGCACGATCACGTCCTGCAGGAAGCGGCGGTCGTACTCCTCGATCACGGCCTTCTGCAGCGCCTCGCGCGAGCCGATGCGCGAGAACACGCCGCTCTTCGAGAGGCCGAGGCGCTTGGCCACCTCGCCGATGGTCAGGCTCTCCAGCCCGTCGGACGCAGCCATCTCGAGCGCGGTGTCGAGGATGGCCGCGAGCGTCAGCCCGCTGCGCTGCGTCTTCGCCTCGACCGTGATGGAACCGTCCATGGAGGACAATTTAGCACGATCGTGCGAATCGTCAAGCCTGCGTGCGGTTCAACCCCACACTTCCTTCGCGGTTTCCACCACCAGCGCCAGCTTGCGGCGCTGGTCTTCCACCGCGATGTTGTTGCCGTGCACGGTGCTGGAGAAGCCGCACTGCGGCGAGAGGCAGAGCTGCTCGAGCGGGGCGTACTTCGCGGCCTCGTCAATGCGGCGCTTCAGGTCGTCCTTCTTCTCGAGCTGGCCGAACTTGGTGGTCACCAGGCCGAGCACGACGATCTTGCCCTTGGGCAGGAAGCGCAGCGGGCGGAAGTCGCCCGAGCGGTCGTCGTCGTACTCGAGGAAGAAGGCGTCGAGGTTCATCTCGGCCAGCAGCGCCTCGGCCACCGGCTCGTAGTTGCCGGCCGCGGCGTGCGTGCTCTTGAAGTTGCCGCGGCACAGGTGCATCGCCAGCGTCATGCCCGCCGGCTTGCGCGCCACCACCTTGTTGATGAACTTCGCATAGCGGTGCGGCAGCTCGTTGGGGTCGTCGCCGCGCTGGCGCGCCGCCTCGCGCATCTTCTCGTCGCACAGGTAGGCGAGGTTGGTGTCGTCCATCTGCACGTAGCGGCAGCCGGCGTCGTAGAGCGACTGCAGCTCCTCGCCGTAGGCCTTCGCCACGTCGTCGTAGAAGGTCGGCTCGAGCTCGGGGTAGGCCTCGCGGCTGATGCCGGCGCGGCCGCCGCGGAAGTGCAGCATGGTCGGGCTGGGGATCGTCACCTTGGGCGTCATGCCGGCGGCGATCTGCGACTTCAGGTACTCGAAGTCGGCCTTCTGGATGTCCTTGACGTGGCGCACCTTGTCGATCACGCGGATCACCGGCGGCGCCAGCTCCTCGGTGCCGTCGGGCTTCCTGACCGTGACCGGGATGTCGGTCTTCACGCCGCCGAGCTGCTCGAGGAAGTCGATGTGGAAGTAGGTGCGGCGGAACTCGCCGTCGGTGATCGACTGAAGCCCCACGTCCTGCTGGAACTTGACGATCTCGGTGATCGCCTTGTCTTCCACGGCGCGCAGCTGGGCCGCGTCGATCGACTTCTTGACGAAGAGCTGCTCGCGCGCCTCCAGCAGGTAGCTCGGGCGCAGGAAGCTGCCGACGTGGTCGGCGCGGAACGGGGGCGTGGTGCGGGCGGCCATGGACCTCTCCTCGGATTGGGTTCCGGGAATGATAGGCAGCCGGCCGCGCGATGGCGGCATCGCCCATGCCTGTTTGCGATAGCTGCTAGTGGGGGCCGCCGGTTGCCCGCGGCAGGGCCGCACCGCACGATCCCGGCCCGTCGATGCCGCCACCGGCCTCAGGGTTCTCCCGCAGTGGGTGATTCCCATCATGGGGCCGCTCCTGCGGTGGCGCGAGAATCGGGCCCCCTCCCTGGAGACTGCACATGCACAAGCGCACCGCCCTGCGCGGCCTCGCCGCCGCCACCCTGACCCTGGGCCTGGGCCTCGTCGGCCCGCAGGCCTTCGCCGCCGATCCGATCAAGATCGGCCTGATCCTGCCGATGACCGGCCAGCAGGCCAGCACCGGGCGCCAGGTCGAGGCGGCCGTCAAGCTCTACATGGCGCAGAACAACCCGGTGATCAACGGCCGCAAGGTCGAGATCGTCGTGAAGGACGACGCCACGGTGCCCGACACCACGCGCCGCCTCGCGCAGGAGCTGGTGGTGCAGGACAAGGTGGTGGCGCTGGCCGGCTTCGGCATCACGCCGGCAGCGATGGCCACGGCGCCGATCGCTACCCAGAGCAAGACGCCGATGGTCGTGATGGCGGCGGCCACCTCGGCCATCACGGAGGCTTCGCCCTTCGTCGTGCGCACCAGCTTCACGCTGCCGCAGGCCTCGGTGGCGATCGCCGAGTGGGCCAATAAGAACGGCATCAAGAAGGTCGTCACGCTGGTCAGCGACTACGCACCCGGCATCGACGCCGAGAAGTACTTCGCCGACCGCATCGTGCTGAACAGCGGCACCGTGCTCGACAAGCTGCGCACCCCGCTGCGCAGCCCCGACTTCGCGCCCGTGCTGCAGAAGGTGCGTGACGCCAAGCCCGACGCACTGTTCGTGTTCCTGCCCTCGGGCCAGGGCGCGGCGTTCATGAAGCAGTTCGCCGAGCGCGGCCTGGACAAGGCCGGCATCCGCCTGATCGGCACCGGCGACATCACCGACGACGACCAGCTCAACGACATGGGCGACGTGGCGCTGGGCGTGGTCACCGCGCACCACTACGCGGCGGCGCACAAGTCGGCGGTGAACCAGAAGTTCGTCGAGGCCTTCAAGAAGGCGAACAACGGCATGCGCCCGAACTTCATGGCGGTGGGCGGCTACGACGGCATCCGCGTGATCGTCGAGGGCCTGAAGGCCACCAAGGGCGAGGGCGGCGAGAAGCTGCTGGCCGCGATGAAGGGCCAGATCTTCGAGAGCCCGCGCGGCCAGGTGCTGATCGACGGCCAGACGCGCGACGTGGTGCACGACATGTACATCCGCAAGGTCGAGCGCGTCGGCGGCGAACTCCAGAACGTCGAGTTCGACGCCATCAAGGCCATGAAGGATCCCGGAAAGGTCAAGTGACCCCCCCGTAGCGCCTGACGGCGCTCCCCCCCAGGGGGGCGCCGCCGGCGGCCCGGCGGAGCCGGCTCCGCGGCGGCCGCTTGATGGGGTCGGTGCACAGCAACCATGCTTACTCTGCTTTTCGACGGCATCGCCTACGGCATGCTGCTGTTCGTGCTCGCGGTCGGGCTGGCCGTGACGCTCGGGTTGATGAACTTCGTCAACCTGGCGCACGGGGCCTTCGCGATGGCCGGCGGCTACGTGACCGTGCTGCTGATGGAACGCGCCGGCGTGCCCTTCCTGGCTACGCTGCCGCTGGCCTTCCTGCTGCCGGCGCTGGTGGGCGCGGTGGCCGAGCGCACGCTGTACCGGCCGATGTACCACCGGCCCCACCTCGACCACGTGCTGTTCTCCATCGGCCTGGTGTTCATGGCGGTGGCCGCGGTCGACTACCTCGTCGGCTCGCAGCAGCAGATCATCAAGCTGCCCGAGTTCCTGCAGGGCCGCTTCGAGATCGCCGGCGTGGGCGTCGGCAAGTACCGGCTCTTCATCGTCGTCGTCTGCCTGGTGCTGACGGCGATTCTGCAGCTGATCCTCGCGCGCACGCGCTTCGGCAGCCGGCTGCGCGCGGCGGTCGACGATCCGCGCGTCGCCGCGGGCCTGGGCATCAACGTCAACCAGGTGTTCAGCGTCACCTTCGCGGTGGGCTCCGGCCTCGCCGGCCTGGGCGGCGCGCTCGGCGCCGAGGTGCTGGGCCTGGACCCGAGCTTCCCGCTCAAGTTCATGATCTATTTCCTGATCGTCGTGTCGGTGGGCGGCACGACGACGATCACCGGCCCGCTGCTGGCCGCGCTGCTGCTGGGCATCGCCGACGTGTTCGGCAAGTACTACGTGCCCAAGCTCGGCGCCTTCGTGGTCTACACGCTGATGGTCGTGATCCTGTTCTGGCGCCCGCAGGGCCTGTTCGGTCGGGGAGCCACCAAGTGAGCGCCGCCGATTCGCTGGCGCGTGTGCGCCGCTGGAAGCCCTGGGAGATGGCCATCCTGGTGGCGCTGCCGCTGTCGTGGTTCGTCGCCGGCGAGCAGCATTCGCTGCTGGCCAACGAGATCGCGATCTATGCGCTGTTCGCGCTCTCGCTCGACCTGATCCTCGGCTATGCCGGCATCGTCTCGCTCGGCCATGCCGCGTTCTTCGGCACCGGCGCGTACGCGGCGGCGCTGTTCGCCAAGCACGTGATGCCCGATCCGCTGGTCGGGCTGGCCTTCGCGATCGGCGTCAGCACCGTGCTCGGCGCGGCCAGCAGCGTGCTGGTGATGCGCGGCTCCGACATGGCGCGGCTGATGATCACGCTGGGCGTCGCGGCCATCCTCTACGAGCTGGCCAACAAGCTCGAGTTCACCGGCGGCGCCGATGGACTGCAGGGCGTGACCATCGGACCGCTGCTCGGCCAGTTCGAGTTCGACCTCTACGGCCGCGTCGCCTTCGCCTACGCGCTGGTGGTGCTGATCGTCGGCCTGCTGATCGCGCGGCGCATCGTCAACTCGCCGTTCGGCTGGTCGCTGCAGGCCATCCGCGACAACCGGCTGCGCGCCTCGGCGATCGGCCTGAACGTCGACGCACGGCTGGGCGTGATCTACACGATCTCGGCGGCGATGGCCGGCGCGGCCGGCGGCGTGCTGGCGCAGACCACCGGCTTCGCCTCGCTCGACGGACTCGACTTCCACCGCAGCGCCGACACCATGCTGATCGTCGTGATCGGCGGCGCCGGCTGGCTGTGGGGCGGCGTGTTCGGCGCGATCGCCTTCAAGCTGCTGCACGACGTGCTCTCGGCCTGGACGCCGCAGTACTGGACCTTCTGGCTCGGCCTGTTCCTGGTCGTGCTGGTGATGGTGGGCCGCGACCGCTTCTTCAAGCCCTGGACCTGGTTCCGCAAGGGAGGCGGCGCATGACCGTCGTCCTCGAAACGCGCAACCTGGTCAAGCGCTTCGGCGCCTTCGCCGCCACCAACGACGTGTCGCTGAAGGTCGAGAAGGGCGCGCGCCAGGCGCTGATCGGCCCGAACGGCGCCGGCAAGACCACGCTGATCAATCTGCTCACCGGCGTGCTGGAGCCGACCTCCGGCACCGTGATCCTCGAGGGCGAGGACATCACGCGGCTGCCCTCGCACCAGCGCGTGCGGCGCGGCATCGTGCGCACCTTCCAGATCAACCAGCTGTTCGGCGAGCTGACGCCGCTGGAGTCGCTGGCGCTGACGGTGTCGAACCAGCTCGGCATCAGCGGCCGCATCTGGCAGGCGCTCGGCCGCGACGAGCGCGTCGCGCAGCGCTGCGACGCGCTGCTGAAGCAGTTCCACCTCGACGACGTGCAGGACCAGAAGGTCTCGCTGCTCGCCTACGGCAAGCGCCGCCAGCTCGAGATCGCCACCGCGCTGGCCTGCAACCCGCGCGTGCTGCTGCTCGACGAGCCGGTGGCCGGCGTGCCCGAAGGCGAGCGCCAGGAGATCTTCGACATCGTCAACGCGCTGCCGGCCGAGGTGACGGTGCTGCTGATCGAGCACGACATGGACCTGGTGTTCAACTTCGCGCGCACGGTGTCGGTGCTGGTCAACGGCGCGCTGTTCGCCGAGGGCGACGTGAAGAGCATCTCGAACGACCCGCGCGTGAAGTCGGTCTACCTCGGGGAGGGCACGCCGCATGGCTGAGCTGCTGCGCGTGGAGGGCCTGAAGTCGGGCTACGGCGAGGCCGTGGTGGTGCAGGGCGTGAGCTTCGTGCTGGAGAAGGGCCGCTCGCTCGCGCTGCTCGGCCGCAATGGCACCGGCAAGACCACGCTGCTGAACACGCTGGTGGGCGCGACGCGCCGCCACGCCGGGCGCATCGTGCTCGACGGGCAGGACATCTCCGCGCTGCCCTCCTTCAAGCGCGCGATCGCCGGCATCGGCTGGGTGCCGCAGGAGCGCAACATCTTCAAGTCGCTCACCGTCGAGGAGAACCTCACCGCGGTGGCGCGCCCAGGGCCGTGGACGCTGGCGCGCGCCTACGAGATGTTCCCGCGCCTCGAGGAGCGCAAGCGCAACCTCGGCAACCAGCTCTCCGGCGGCGAGCAGCAGATGCTGGCCGTCGCGCGCGCGCTGGTGCTCAACCCCAAGCTGCTGCTGCTCGACGAGCCGCTCGAAGGCCTCGCGCCCATCATCGTCGAGGAACTGCTGCGCTCGATCGGCCGCGTGGTGCACGAGGAGGGCATGTCGGCCATCATCGTCGAGCAGAACCCGAAGCTGATCCTGCCGATCACGCACCACGCCGTGGTGCTCGACCGCGGCGCGATCGTGCACGAGGGCGGGAGCGAGGCGTTGCTCGCCGACCCCGACACGCTCGAGGCCTGGCTCTCCGTCGCGCACCACTGAGCCCGCCCGGCGGGCGCCTCGCGGCGCCCGCCAAAGCCTCATTGGCACTGGAAGCTCGCGGCGCTTTCCGTGTCGGTGGCCCCGGGCTTGAACACGGCCTGCTTCGGGTAGGCGCACAGCGGGCGGGTGCGCGCGGCCGGCCAGCCGGCCGCGATCACGTCGGGATCGGCGGCGTTCACCGAGGCCGTCACCGCGTCGGGCGCGGCGCCGCGCTCGACCCAGGCCTCCAGCGCCGCGAGCATGTCGAAGCGGTCGGTGGCCGGCCCGCCCGAGCAGTGGTTCATGCCGGGCACGAGGAACAGCCGCGCATAGTTCGCGGCGCTGGCATCGCCGGCCTTCAGCGCGTCGTACCAAGCCACGGTGTCGTTGGCGGAGAACACCGGGTCGCCGGTGCCGTGCACCACGATCAGCTTGCCTCGCGACTTCAGCGTGGCCAGCTGCGTCGGGTCGGGCGGCGTCATGAAGTCCATCGCCGACTCGGTGAAGGTGGCGTTCTTCGCGAAGATCTTCGGCGCGCCGGTGTCCATCGAGAAGCCGAGCTGGTAGCCGAGGCCGCCGTCGGAGAGGTCCGGCGCGTCGGGCGGCGAGGTGAAGATGTAGCCCATCGCGCCGGCACCGATCAGCGTGTTGAAGGGCAGCGGCGCGAAGCCGGCATCCAGCTTCCAGAAGCGCCAGCCTGCGCCGGACACGCCGGCGTCCCAGGGCCAGCTCGCATAGAGCGCGGCCCCGCTGCCGTTCTTCGCGCCGCCGAACACGTTGGACAGCGCCGATTTCTGCGCCGCGGTCAGGCAGTCGGCGGCAGGGCCGGCGGTGCAGGTGGGCACGTCGGTGGCGAGGCTGAAGGCCGCCTGGCAGCCGGCGCGGTCGTTGACCATCCCGTCGGCCACGCCGTCGAGCGCGTCGCACTTGGCGAGGATGCGCTGCGCCACCAGCGTCATCGCCGAGGCGGGGAAGATGTCCTTCGGCAGCTGCCCCGGCCCGGTGGCCGCGGAGAAGAACTGCTGCGTGTCCCAGGCCTGGGCGATGGCCGCCTTCGGCAGGTTGAAGCCGGGGTTGGCGGCGACGAAGCCGTCGAACTGGTCGGCGAAGCGCGAGGCGGCGACCATCGCGTCGCGGCCGCCGTTCGAGCAGCCCAGCAGGTAGGAACGCGACGGCCCGTGGCCGAAGCGCGTCGCGACGATCTGCTTGGCAACCGTCGTGACGCGGCCGACGGCGTTGTAGCCGTAGTCGCTGCGCGCCTGGGGATCGAGGCCGAAGGTCGCGTCGGACTGTCCGGTGGCATGGCCGCCGTCGGTGCTCACGACCGCATAGCCGCGCTCGAGCGCGGTGCCGCTCGGCGCGTTGAGCAGGTTGCCGGTGGCCGGCACGATGAAGCCGTTGGTGCCGCCGCCGCCCTGGAAGAAGAACTTGCCGTTCCACGCCGCCGGCAGCGGCGTGCGCAGCTCGAAGCCGATCGCGTAGGGCTTGTTGTCGATGCCGGTGCGCTCGTCGAGCGAGCCGCTGATCTGGCAGTGTGCGGGCAGGGCGCCCGAGGCGGCCACCTCGACGGCGCTGGCGATCTTCAGCTTCGGGATGCCGAGCCGGGCGGTGGTGAGGTCGGTGCAGGCCACAGGGGCGGGGGAGTCGTTGCCTCCACCGCCACAGGCGGCCAGCAGGGCGGCGGCGAGCAGCGTCGCCAGGCGCGGGGTCGTCTGCATGGAATGTCTCCGGTTGGGGTTCGAACGCCGCCGGCACTGCGTCGGCACCGGCGTCTGCTCGCCAATCTAAAGACGCGTTCAGTGCCCGTCTTGTCGAATCCGGACGCGCCAGCGTCCGGGCGTGGTGCCGGCGTGCTGGCGGAAGGTGCGGGTCAGCTGGCTCTGGTCGGCGAAGCCGCAGTCCTGTGCGATGGACGCCAGCGGCCAGCCCTGGGCGATGCGCGCCTTGGCGCGCTCGACGCGGCGCGCCAGCAGGTACTGGTGCGGCGAGCAGCCCATCGTCGTGCGGAAGGCACGCAGCAGGTGGCGTTCGCCAAGGCCCGCGACCGTGGCGAGCTGCGACAGCGGGATCGACTGGTCGAGGTGCGCATCGACGTAGTCGACGAGGCGCCGTTGCGCGCGGGCATCGAGCACCGCCAGCGAGCGTGGCCGGTCGACCGCCGACAGCAGGCCGACGATGCCGGCCACCAGGCTGTCGCCGACGAGGCGGCCGGCCGGGCTGCGCGCCGCGAGGTCCAGCCGCAGGGCGTCGATGAGCGGGTTCAGCGCACGCAGGCGCGCCGTGTCGGGGGCAGCGAGGCGATGCGACGGGGCGCCGTCGAGCAGCTGCTGCGCGCGCTCCGGCGCGATGAAGAGGAACTCACTGCGGCTGGACCCGCGCCAGTGCAGGTGCTGTTCCTGGCCCGGGCAGGCCAGCTGCAGGCCCGGCAGCAGCGTCTGCCAGACCGTGCAGCCGGCCTGGCGATTGAGCACCGGCGCATCCATCCGCACCAGGCAGTAGCGCTCGTGCGCGTGGTCGATCGTGCCCTCCGGGGCGCCGATGACTTCGGTGAAGAACGCGCCCTGCCAGCCGACGCCGGCACTGTCGGCCAGGAAGCGCGGCGCCGTCGAGACCCGGAACAGGCCGTCGGGGCCGGGCAGCGGCGCGAGTTCCCTCAAAGCGGCAGGCCGACGTAGTTCTCGGCCATCGTCGTCGACGCGGCGACCGAGTTCACGAGGTAGTCGAGCTCCGCGGCCTGCATCTTCTGGCCGAAAGCGCCGGTCTCGGGGAACTTGTGCATCAGGTTGGTGAACCACCACGAGAAGCGCTCGGCACGCCAGATGCGGCGCAGGCAGCGCTGCGAGTAGGTGTCGATGCCGGCGCTGCTCTTGTCGCGGTAGAACTCGGCCAGCGCGCCGCCGAGGTAGCTCACGTCGGTGGCGGCGAGGTTCAGGCCCTTCGCGCCGGTGGGCGGCACGATGTGCGCCGCGTCGCCGGCGAGGAACAGGCGGCCGAAGCGCATCGGCTCGGCCACGAAGCTGCGCAGCGGCGCGATGCTCTTCTCGATCGACGGCCCGGTGACCAGCGTCTCGGCGGCCTCGGGGTCGAGGCGGCGGCGCAGTTCGTCCCAGAAGGCGTCGTCCGACCAGTTCTCGACCTTGTCGTCGAGCGAGCACTGCACGTAGTGCCGGCTGCGCGTCATCGAGCGCATGCTGCACAGCGCGAAGCCGCGCTCGTGGTTGGAGTAGATCAGCTCGTGCGAGACGGGCGGCGTGTCCGACAGGATGCCCAGCCAGCCGAACGGGTAGACGCGCTCGAAGGTCTGCAGGGCGCCGGCCGGCACGCTGGCGCGGCTGACGCCGTGGTAGCCGTCGCAGCCGGCGATGAAGTCGCACTCGAGCTCGTGCGTCGTGCCGTCCTTCTGGTAGCGCACGCGCGGCTGTGCGCCGTCGAAGTCGTGCAGGCTCACGTTCGCGGCTTCGTAGACCGTCGTCAGGCCCTTGGCGGCGCGATCGGCCATCAGGTCGCGCGTCACCTCGGTCTGGCCGTACACCATCACCTGCTTGCCGCCGGTGAGCGTCTTCATGTCGATGCGGTGCCGCCCGCCGCCGAAGGCCAGTTCGAAGCCGCCGTGCACCAGGCCCTCGCGGTGCATGCGCTCGCCGACGCCGACGGCATCGAGCAGGTCGACCGTCACCTGCTCGAGCACGCCGGCACGGATGCGGCCGAGCACGTAGTCGGGGCTCTTCGCCTCGAGGATGACTGCGTCGACGCCGGCCTTGGCCAGCAGCGCGCCGAGCAGCAGGCCGGACGGACCGGCACCGATGATTGCGACCTGGGTTCGCATGGGGAGACTCCTTCGGGAAAGAGTGGGTTCAGAGCTGGCGCCGCAGCGCGGCCTGCGTCTGGCGCAGCGCCGGCAGGCATTCGTCGATCAGCTGGTCGGCGCTGCGCCGCGCGGCGTGCGCGCTGACGTTCAGCGCGGCCAGCACCTGGCCATCGGCGCTCACCAGCGGCACGGAGAGCGTGCGCAGCCCCGGCTCGAGCTCCTGGTCGACCAGCGCGTAGCCCTGCGCGCGCACGCGGCCGATCTCGGCGCGCAGCCGCTCGGGGTCGGTGAGCGTGTGCGGCGTGCGCGGCTCGAGCGCCTGGCGTGCCAGCCAGGCATCGAGCTCCGCGGGGGGCAACGCAGCCAGCAGCACGCGGCCGTTGGCGGTGCAGTAGGCCGGCACGCGCGTGCCGGGCTGCAGCGTGCTCGAGACCAGGTGGCCGGCGGTGAGCGCGGCGATGCAGATCACGTCGTCGCCGTCGAGCACGCCGGCCGACGAGGCTTCCTTCAGCGCCGAGACGAGCCGGTGCAGCTCGGGCTGCACGATGCGCGGCAGCCGGCCGGAATGCATGTAGCTCTGCGCCAGCCGCAGCACCTTGGCCGATAGCGACCAGCGGCCACGCTCGCTGCGCATGTAGCCGAGGTGCTCGAGCGTGATCAGGTAGCGGCGTGCGGCCGCGCGCGTCAGGCCGCAGCGTTCGGCCACCTCGGTGACCGACAGCAGCGGGCGTTCCTGGTCGAAGGCGCAGATCACCGCCAGGCCCTTCTCCAGCCCGGCGATCAGGTCGCGCGGCTGCGGCGCGGGGCGCGTGTCGGCATCGTGGGGCAGCGGGGCGAGCATGGCGGCGGCAGGCGTGACGAAAGTCAATGTAGCGGCGAGCCTCGCCGCAATCATCGATTTTCGAACGTCTGCGCGTTAATCGCGCAGCTTTCGCCTAACGTTGCTGCACGGCCCTTGACACCTCCGGCACCGATTCCGCTGCCAACTGCCGGGCCACCAGCCCGCCCACGCCGAACACGCTGCCCAGCAGCAGCAGCCACACTGCCGTGGCCGCCGCGGCGCGACCGCGCGTCACGCCGAACGATTGCCGGAACGCGCCCCAGGCCACGACGCACCACAGCGCGGTGAACACCCAGGTGAGCGCGCCGGTGCCGAGCCCCGCCACGGCCGGGATGGCCTGCAGCCCGAGCCGCCGCTCCGGCACCGGCCCGAACGCGCCCGGTGCCTCCACGCCGAAGCCGATCGCGCGCGCGAAGTCGCCGAACCAGCCGGGGTCGTAGAAGCTCGCGCCGAAGCCGAACACCAGGGCTCCGCCGGCGATGCCCAGCCACGCGCCGCTGACCACGTAGGCCATCACCAGCGTGATCTGCTGCAGCTCGACCTGGCGGCCGGCCACGCGCCACGCCAGCATCAGCGCGATCGACAGCAGCGTGGTGATCACGAGGCCGGCCAGCACCAGCCCGAGCGAGCCGCCGATGAAGCGCCGGGCCAGTTCGGCCAGCGTGCTGCCGGCGCCCTGCAGCTGGAAGCCGAGCAGCACCAGCAGGCTGCCGGCGGCCAGGCTGCCGAGCAGGAACACGAAGGCGCGCACGTGGTCGATCGCCTGGCCGGTCTGCTGCTTGGCGATCATGCGCGTCGGGTGGGTGGCCAGCTCCAGCAGGCTGAGCGCGAAACGCGCGCCCGAGCCGAACAGCGGCGTCTGGCCGGGCAGCTCGCCCATCGCGGGCCGGTCGGACTCGATCACGTAGCGCGACTGCAGCGTGCGCATCAGCTGCTCGGTGTCGAAGTGCCAGCGCGATTCCGACAGGTCCACGGCGTTGATGCGCCACAGCTCGCCGATCGACTTCGGCAGCTGGTCGCGCGACGGCATCGTCGCGCCTTCCACCAGCACCGGCACCACCGGCACGCCAGCCTGCAGCGCCGTCTCGATCTCCTGGCGCACGAAGTCACCGGGCTGGTCGAGGCGGCGCCGGCCCTGCGCGTCGCGCGCGTTCACCCACTCGGGGCCGATGATGGCCAGCATCACCGTCGAGGTGGCGATGGCGCGGCGGATGGCCTCGGTGAAGTCGTCGCCGGGGCTGATCGACTCGTGGTCGCGGAACACCCGGCCGGGGCCGAAGTGCTCCTCCAGCCGATCGGCCAGGCGTCCGGTGGCACTGCTGCTGTCCTGGCGCCGGTAGGACAGGAAGATGTCGGGCATGGCCGCCCTCGCCGTGAAGGGGTCAGACGAGTGTCACCGGATCCACGTTCGCGCCGCACAGCACGAGGCAGATGCGCTGCCCGGCCTCGGCGCGCCACGCGCCGCTGCGCAGGGCTGCCAGGGGCAGGGCCGCCGCCGGCTCCACCGCGAGCTTCAGAGACTGCCACAGCCAGCGCTGGGCGTCGACGATGTCGTCATCCCGAAGAACGATGGACGACACGGGATGGCGCTGCACCACCTCCCACGCCAGGGCGCCGATGCGGCGCGCGCCGAGCGCATCGGCGGCGATGCCCGACACCGCCACGTCGACCGGCGCGCCGGCGGCCAGCGCGGCGTGCAGCGTCGGCGCCTGCTCCGGCTCCAGCGCGGCGATGCGCGTGCGGCCGGCGAACCAGGCCGCGAGCCCGCCCAGCAGGCCGCCGCCGCCCACGCTCACGAGCAGTGCATCGGGTACGCCGGCCTGCGCCTCGATCTCGCGCGCCAGCGTGCCGGCGCCGGCCAGCACCTCCGGCTGGTCGTAGGCGTGTGTCATCAGCGCGCCGCTCTCGCGCTGGCGCTGCTGGCAGGCGGCGAACGCGTCGGCATAGGCCGCGCCGGTGACCACCACGCGCGCGCCGAGCTGCTCGAGGCGCGCGCGCTTGGGCGGCGAGATCACCGTCGGCACGAAGATCTCGGCCGGCACGCCGAGCGCCTGTGCCGCGGTCGCGGTGGCGATGCCGGCGTTGCCGCCCGAGGCCGCGATCACGCCGGTGGCCGGAATGTCGTGCGCGAGCAGGCGGTTGAACATGCCGCGCGCCTTGAAGCTGCCGGAGCGCTGCAGCTGCTCCAGCTTGAGCCACACCTCGAAGGCAGGCCCGGGTAGGCCGAGCTCGTCGCTGCGCAGCACCCACAGCGGCGTGTGCCGCACGTGCGGCGCGATGCGCGCCGCGGCGGCTTCGATGTCGCTGCGCGCGATCACACCCGCTCGACGATCAGCGCGATGCCCTGGCCGACGCCGATGCACATCGTGCACAGCGCATAGCGGCCCTGGATGCGGTGCAGCTGGTTGATCGCGGTGGTGACCAGCCGCGCACCGCTCGCGCCGAGCGGGTGGCCGAGCGCGATCGCGCCGCCGTTCGGGTTGACGCGCGCATCGTCGTCCTTCAACCCGAGATCGCGCAGCACCGCGAGGCCCTGTGCGGCGAAGGCCTCGTTGAGCTCGATGACGTCGATCTGCTCGAGCGTGAGTCCGGTGAGTTCGAGCACCTTTCGCGTCGCGGGCGCCGGGCCGATGCCCATGATGCGCGGCGGCACGCCGGCGGTGGCCATGCCGACCACGCGGGCGCGCGGCGTCAGGCCGTGCTTCGCGGCTGCGGCCTCGCCGGCCAGCAGCAGCGCGCAGGCGCCGTCGTTGACGCCCGAGGCGTTGCCGGCGGTCACCGTGCCGTCGGGCCGCACCACGCCCTTGAGCTTGGCGAGCGCCTCCAGGCTGGTCTCGCGCGGGTGCTCGTCCTTGGACGCGACGATCGGATCGCCCTTCTTCTGCGCGATCGTCACCGGCGTGATCTCGGCGTCGAAGAAGCCCGACTTCTGCGCCGCCACCGCCTTGAGCTGGCTGGCCAGCGCCATGCGGTCCTGCGCCTCGCGCTCGATCCTGAAATCGGTGGCGACGTTCTCGGCGGTCTCGGGCATCGAGTCGACGCCGTGCAGCTCCTTCATCAGCTTGTTGACGAAGCGCCAGCCGATGGTGGTGTCGTAGACCGCGTTGGCGCGGCTGAAGGCGCTCTCGGCCTTGGGCATCACGAAGGGCGCGCGGCTCATGCTCTCGACGCCGCCGGCGATCATCAGCCCGGCCTCGCCGGCGCGGATCGCGCGCGCCGCGGTGCCGATCGCGTCCATGCCCGAACCGCACAGGCGGTTCACCGTGCTGCCGGGCACCTCGATTGGCAGCCCGGCCAGCAGCGCGGCCATGCGCGCCACGTTACGGTTGTCCTCGCCGGCCTGGTTGGCGCAGCCGTAGATCACGTCGGTCACGGCCTGCCAGTCGAGGTTCGGGTGGCGTGCCATCAGCGCCTTGATGGGCACGGCCGCGAGGTCGTCGGCGCGCACCGGGGAGAGGGCGCCGCCGTAGCGGCCGAAGGGCGTGCGCTGGGCATCGCAGATGAAGGCGTGGTTCATGGTCAGACTCGCTTCGTGAGTTGCAGCTGTTCGTATATAGAACTTGAGTTCAATTATAGAACTTCATCCTTCTCAGCGGCCTTACTGCGCACCTGCGCCGCTCAAGTGCGTCGGATTCCCTGCCGAAAGAGCCGGCAACCCCTCTCGGGGAACCGACTGCCTGCCCCATGTCTGCCGCCACCGCCCTGGAAACCATCGACGTCGACTCGCTGCGGGTCGGCATGTTCGTGCACCTCGACCTGGGCTGGCTGAAGCATCCCTTCCCGCTGAGCAGCTTCCGCATCAGTTCCGAGGAACAGATCTCGACGATACGCGCGCTCGGCCTGAAGCGGGTGCGCTGGAGCAGCGAGCAGAGCGAGCCCGAGCATCCCGCGATGCCGACCCCCGTGGCCACGCTCGACGCGCCGGCCGAGAGCCCCGAGGCCAAGGCCCGCCGCGAACACCGCGAGCGACTGCACGCAGAACGCGCCGCGTTGATGCAGTGCGAGCGCCAGTTCGCCGAAGCCGGCCGCGAGCTGAAGCAGGTGTTCGAGCGCGCTGCGGCGCAGCCCGTCGACGCCGGCACGCACGCGGCGGAGCTGGCGCGCGGTCTGGCCACGAAGATGCTCGGCGCCGACGAGCTCTGCATCCGACTGCTGTCCGAAGCGGCCGGGGACAAGGCCACCACGCATGCGCTGAACGTCACGCTGATCTCGATGCTGATGGGCCGCACCTTCGGCCTCGCCGAGGGCGACCTGCTCGACCTCGGCACCGGCGCGCTGCTGCACGACATCGGCAAGCTGGAGCTGCCCGACCGCGTGCGCCACCGCGAGGAGCACTTCAGCGCCGCGGAGCAGCGTCTGTACGAGGAGCACGTCGCCTTCGGCATCGCGCAGGCGCGCAAGATGGCCGTCTCGCCGGGTGCGACGCTGGTGATCGCGCAGCACCACGAGCATGCCGACGGCAGCGGCTTTCCGCTCAAGCTGAACACCGACCGCATGACGCCGCTGGCACGCATCGTGGCGCTGGTGAACCGCTACGACAACCTCTGCAACCCGCACATCGTCGGCAAGGCGCTAACGCCGCACGAGGCGCTGTCGGTGCTGTTCGCGCAGAGCAAGACCAAGTACGACACCGCCATCCTCGGCGCCTTCATCAAGATGATGGGCGTGTACCCGCCGGGCTCGGCCGTGCAGCTCACCGACGACCGCTATGCGCTGGTCGTATCGGTGAACTCCAGCCGCCCGCTGAAGCCGCGCGTCATCGTGCACGAGGCCAAGGTGCCGCGCGACGAGGCCCTGATCCTCGACCTCGAGCAAGCCGGCGGCCTGGGCATCCGGCGCAGCCTGCGGCCTCAGCAGCTGCCGCCCACCACGCTGGCCTACCTGGCGCCGCGCCCGCGCGTGGCCTACTTCTTCGAGCCGGCCCACGACGCCGCAGCGGCGGCATGAGTGTCCATCCCGACTGGCGGGCGCTGATCGACGCGCTGCCGCAGGCGGTGTGGCTGGTCGACGGCGACACGCTCCGCGTGACCGCCGCCAACCGCGCGGCGGCCACGCTGCTCGGCTGCGAGCGCGATGCGCTGCTGGGCAATGCCGCGCTGACGCTGGCCGCGACACCGGAAGACCTGTGCTTCTGGCAGGACGCCGCGGAAGGCCACCGCGAGCGCCTCGCCACGCACAGCTTCGTGCGCCGCTTCGACGGAGAAGCGGTGCCCGTGGCCCGCCAGATCGAGCCGGTGGTGGTCGACGGGGCCCCGGCCTTCCTCGTCACCATGCTCGATCGCAGCGCGCAACTGCGCACCGAGCACGAACTGGAGATCGCCGCCGCAGAGCTGGCCGCGACGCTGGAATCGACCGCCGACGGCATCCTCGTGACCGACCTCGCCGGGCGCATCCGCCAGTGCAACCGGCGCTTCTCCGACCTGTGGGGCCTGCCCGAAACGCTGCTGACCGAGCAGGACGACGCGCGCGTGTTCGACTGGATGCGCCGCAGCGTTCGCGACCCGGCCGCCTATGCGCTGCGCCTGGCCGATCTCGACGAGGCCACCATGCTCCAGGCCAGCGACGTGCTGGAGCTGCACTCCGGCCGTGTGCTCGAGCGCATCGTGCACCCGCAATGCAGTCGCGGCCGGCCGATCGGGCGCGTCTGGTCGTTCCGCGACATCACCGAGCGCATCGTCGCCAGCCAGCGCATCGAGAAGCTCGCACACACCGACGTGCTGACCGGGCTGCCCAACCGCACGCTGCTGGCCGAGCGCGTCGAGCGCGCGCTGGCACTCGCCACGCGCGAGGGCGAGCCTTTCGCGCTGCTGCTGCTCGACGTCGACCATTTCAAGCACATCAACGACACGCTCGGCCAGGCCTTCGGCGACCGCGTGCTGGTGGAAATCGGAGAACGGCTCGCGGCTGGCGTGCGCCAGATCGACACCGTGGCGCGTCTCGGCGGCGACGAGTTCGTGCTGCTCGCGCAGCGGACCGACGCCGCGGGCGCCGAGGCCACCGCGCGGCGCGTGATGGAGGCGCTGCAGCGCCCCTTCACGCTCGACGGGTTGAATTTCACCGTGACCGCAAGCGTGGGCAGTGCGCTGCACCCCTCCGACGGCGCCAGCCTCGACGAGCTGCTGCGCCATGCGGACGCCGCGATGCGCGAGGTCAAGGCCTCCGGCCGCGCCGCCTGGCGATTCCACACCGAGCGGCAGGATGCCGGCGAGGTCGAGCTGCGCACGCGCATGAAGCTCGACCACGCGATGCGCCAGGCGCTGGCGCGCGACCGCTTCCGGCTGCACTACCAGCCGCAGGTCTCGGCTGCCACCGGCGAGATCGTCGGCGCCGAGGCGCTGATCCGCTGGAGCGACCCCGAGCTCGGCGAAGTGCCGCCCGGCCGCTTCATCCCGGTGGCCGAGGAGAGCGGCTTCATCATCGCGATCGGCGACTGGGTGCTGCGGCAAGCGGTCGCGCAGGGAGTGCGCTGGCAGGCCGAGGGCCGCCCGATGCGCCTGTCGGTGAACGTCTCGGCGCTGCAGTTCCGCCAGCCCGGTTTCGTCGACGGCGTGGCGCGTGTGCTGCGCGACAGCGGGCTGCCCGGCCACCTGCTGGAGCTCGAGCTGACCGAGTCGATCCTGATCCAGAGCGTCGAGGACACGCTGGCGCGCGTGCATGCGCTGGCCGCGCTCGGCGTGCAGCTGGCGATTGACGACTTCGGCACCGGCTATTCCAGCCTCGGCTACCTGAAGCGCCTGCCGATCACGCGGCTGAAGATCGACCGCAGCTTCATCACCGACCTGCCCGACGACGCCAGCGGCGCGAGCATCGTGGACGCGATCGTCAAGCTCGGCCGGGCGCTGGGGATGCAGGTGATTGCCGAGGGGGTCGAGCGCGAGGCGCAGCGGCAGTTCCTGATGCGCTGCGGCTGCGACGAGTACCAGGGTTGGCTGTTCGCCCCGGCGCTGCCGCTGGCGGACTTCGAGGCGCGCCTCGCGCCGCAGGCCACACAGCGCGTGGTGCCGCTGGCGCGCCGCCGTGCGCGCGCGGTGCGCAGCCTTCCAGCCGCGGCGTCGCGCGACTGACTCGACCGGGCCGGTCCCCGGCGCGGCGGCGCTCGCTGCGGGGCACAATCGCCGTATCCCTTCCATCGCGGCGGCAGGTTCCCCGGCCGCCCCCGAGGCATGCTCTACAAGTTCAAGTCCAAGGCCGCCGGCGACCTGATCATGATGGGACCGTCCGGCGACCAGGTGCTGCGCATCGTCGGCAAGGAGCCCGCCCCCAAGGGCATCATCGAGCCGGACGCGATGCCGGCGGCCATCGCCGCGCTCGAGCGGGCGGTGGCCGAAGAGGAGGCCGCGCGCGCCCGCGCGGAGCGCGAGGCTGAGGCCGAAGGGCGCACGCTGGCGCCGCGCGAAGGCGTCTCGCTGCGCCAGCGCGCTTGGCCGATGGTCGAGATGCTGCGCCGGGCCCACGCGGCCGGGCAGGACATCGTCTGGGGTGTGTGAGGAGCCGCCGATGAAACTGAGCAGCGACAGCTGGGTGGATGGCGACCGCATCCCCACGCGTCATGCAGCCGGTCGGCGCACCGACGGTGGTGTCGGCTTCTCCGACAACCTCAACCCCCACCTCGCCTGGAGCGAGATCCCGCCGGGCACGAAGTCGTTCGCGCTGATCTGCCACGACTTCGACGTGCCCAGCCGCGGCGACGACGTCAACCGCAGCGACCGCGAGGTGCCCGAGGACCTGCCGCGCGTCGACTTCTTCCACTGGGTGATGGTGGATCTGCCGGCCTCGCTGCACACGATCGCCGAGGGCGAATTCAGCCGCGGCTTCACCGCGCGCGGCAAGCCCGGCCCGGCGACGCTGCACGGCGCGCGCCACGGCCTGAACGACTACACCGGCTGGTTCGCCGGCGACCCCGAGCGGGCCGGCCGGTACTTCGGCTACGACGGCCCGTTCCCGCCCTTCAACGATTCGCTGGTGCACCACTACGTGTTCACGCTGTACGCGCTGAACGTGGCGCGTGCGCCGGTCGAGGGCGTGTTCACCGGGCCGCAGGTGCGCCAGGCGATCTACCCGCACGTGCTGGCCGAGGCCACGTACTCGGGCACCTACACGCTCAACCGCCGGCTGACCGGTTGACATGCCGCACACCGAGCACGGGGCCGTCACCCGCATCCTCGCGATCCGCCACGGCGAGACGGCCTGGAACGTCGACACCCGCATCCAGGGCCAGCTCGACGTGCCGCTCAACGACAAGGGCCGCTGGCAGGCAGCGCGCCTGGCCGAGGCGCTCGCCGGCGAGGAACTGGTCGCCATCTACTCGAGCGACCTGCAGCGCGCCTGGCAGACCGCCGCACCGCTGGCCGAAGCGGCCGGGCTTGTGCCGCGGCCCGAGCGCGGCCTGCGCGAGCGCGCCTTCGGCGTGTTCGAGGGCCTGACCTGGGCCGAGATCGAGCGCGACCACCCCGAGGCGAGCGAGCGCTGGCGGCGGCGCGACCCCGAGTTCGGCCCCGAGGGCGGCGAGCGCCTGGCCGAGTTCTACGCCCGCTGTGTGGACTGCATCACCGCTCTGGCGCAGCGCCATCCCGGCGAGGCGATCGCGGTGGTGGCGCACGGCGGCGTGCTCGACTGCCTGTACCGCGCCGCGGCGCGTGTCGAACTGCGGGCGCCGCGCACCTGGCAGCTGGGCAACGCCAGCATCAACCGGGTGCTGCACACCCCGCAGGGCCTGACGATGGTCGGCTGGGCCGACACCGGCCATCTCGACGCCGCCGTGCACGACGAATTCAGCGACGCGCTCGGCCGGCGCGCGCCACCCGGGAGCGCCTCGTGAGCCTTGCCCCTGCTGCCCGCCCCGGCGATGTCGTGGCCGCCATCGCCACGCCGTCGCTGGTGATCGACCTCGACGCCTTCGAGCGCAACCTGGAGCGCATGGCCGCGTTTGCGCGCGAGCGCGGGATGCGCCTGCGTCCTCACGCGAAGACGCACAAGTGCGCCGAGATCGCGAAACGTCAGGTCGCCGCGGGGGCGGCGGGCGTATGCGTGCAGAAGCTTTCCGAGGCGCAGGCACTGGCCGGCGCCGGCGTGGCCGACCTCTACATCAGCAACGAGATCGTCGATGCCGCCAAGCTCGCCGAACTGGCCTCGCTGGCCGGCCGCGCGACGCTCGCGCTGGCGGTCGACTCGGCGCTCGGCGTCGACCGTCTCGCGGCGGCGCTGAAGGCGGCCGGCACGATGGTCGACGTGTTCGTCGAGGTCGACGTCGGCCACGGCCGCTGCGGTGTGCCGCCGACGGCCGCGGCGGCGTTGGCGCACCAGGTGGTGTCGCACGGTCTGCGCTTCGCCGGCCTGCAGGCCTACCACGGCCGTGCCCAGCACCTGCGCACGCCGGCTGAACGTGAGAGCGCGATTCGGCATGCGGTGAGCCTGGCGCGTGCGGCGCAGGCGGGCGTCACCTCGGCCGGCATCGCTTGCCCGCTGGTCACCGGCGCGGGCACGGGCACTTTCGTGCACGAGGCGGCCAGTGGTCTGTACGGCGAACTGCAGGCCGGCAGCTATGTCTTCATGGACCGCGACTACGCCGACAACCACGCCACGCCGCATGCGCCGGGCTTCGAGCACGCGCTGTTCGTCAAGAGCCAGGTGATGAGCGCGGGTACCTCGCACGTGGTGGTCGATGCGGGCCACAAGTCGCATGCCATCGACTCCGGGCCGCCGCGCGTGCGCGGGCTCGAGCTCGAGTTCGTCAACGGCGGCGACGAGCACGGCATCCTGCGCCGCCACGGCACGACGCCGTTGCCGGCCCTCGGCGAGACAGTCTGGCTGATTCCCGGCCACTGCGATCCCACGGTCAACCTGCACGACCACTACGTGGCGGTGCGTGGCGGGCTGGAAGCGGGGCACGTCGAGGCGATCTGGCCGATCGAGGCGCGCGGCTGCATCCGCTGAAGGACGCGCGATTGCGCGGGCGCCCGACCGCGGGCAATCCCTCTGAGCGATAACCCGGGCGCGCAGGCCCGGCGCGGCCTCGGCTGCCTACACTCGCCCCGTTCGATGGGCTGAAGCCCGTTCAACCCATCGAACAAGTGATGTGCCCCGTCATGCTCACCCACCGCGCCACCCCGACTCCGCGCGCTGGCACCTCGACCGTGCTGGTGCCCGCGCTGTCGCGCGCGCTGACGCTGCTCGAGCGGCTGGCGCAGCGCCGGGAGCCGATGAGCCTGGCGCGCCTGGCCAGCGAACTCGAGCTGCCCAAGAGCAGCGTGCACGGTCTGTGCAGCACGCTGCTGCGCTACGGCTACCTGCAGCGCCAGGACGACGGCGCCTTCCGCATCGGCCCCGGGGTGATGCCGCTGGCGGAGGCCTTCGTGTCGGGCACCGGCCTCACGCAGGAGTTCAACGCGCTGTGGGATGGCGGGGCGCCCGACGAGACGGTGATCCTTTCGGTGCTCAACGGCCGCGACGTGGTCTACATCGGTGCCCGCAACGGCCAGCGCCCGCTCGGGCTGGCCTTCAACGTCGGCATGCGGCTGCCCGCGCACCTGGCGGCCACCGGTCGCGCGATGCTGGCGCACCGCCCGCCGGCCGCGGTGCGCGAGCTGTTCGACGGCGCCGAGCTGGCGACGATGAACGCCCGCGGCCCGCGCAGCGTCGACGAGCTGCTCGACGAACTGGCGCGCACGCGGCAGCGCGGCCACAGCATCGACGACGAAGGCGTGCGCGCCGGCGTCTACTGCATCGGTGCGCCGGTGTTCGACGCCGCCGGCCAGCCGGTGGCCGGCATCGGCGTGTGCATCCACAAGACCGCGCTCGGCGCCGACGGCGGCGCCGTGCACCGCGACACCGTGCTGCAGGCTGCACGCACGCTGACGCAGCGGCTCGGAGGCCGCGCGCCCACCGAAGCGCAGGAATGAACCCATGGCCGACGACCTCATCCTCGAGACGCACGACCTGACCAAGGAGTTCAAGGGCTTCGTGGCCGTGAACCAGGTCAACCTGAAGGTCAGGCGCGGCAGCATCCACGCGCTGATCGGGCCCAACGGCGCCGGCAAGACCACCTGCTTCAACCTGCTGACCAAGTTCCTGATCCCGACCACCGGCCGGATCGTCTACGACGGCGTGGACATCACGCGCGAGAGCTCGGCGCACATCGCACGGCGCGGCGTGATCCGCTCGTTCCAGATCTCCGCGGTGTTCCCGCACCTGACCGTACTGGAGAACGTGCGCGTGGCGCTGCAGCGCAAGCTCGGCACCTCGTTCCACTTCTGGCGCCCGGAACGCTCGCTCGACGCGCTCAATGGCCGGGCGATGGACCTGCTGGCCGCGGTGGACCTCGACAAGTACGCCGGGCTCACCGCCGTCGAGCTGAGCTACGGCCGCAAGCGCGCACTCGAGATCGCCACCACGCTGGCGATGGAGCCCAAGCTGATGCTGCTCGACGAGCCGACGCAGGGCATGGGCCTGGAGGACGTCGACCGCATCAAGCAGCTGATCAAGCGCGTCGCGGCCGACCGCACCGTGCTGATGGTCGAGCACAACATGAGCGTGGTCGCGAGCCTGGCCGACACCATCACCGTGCTGGCGCGCGGCGCGACGCTGGCCGAAGGCCCTTATGCCGAGGTGTCGAGGAACCCGGCGGTGATCGAAGCCTACATGGGCAGCGGCAACGTCGAGCTCAAGGGAGCGCATTGAGATGACGAAGCGCTTCCTCGAGGTCCGCGACCTGCACGCCTGGTACGGCGAATCGCACGTGCTGCACGGCGTGAACTTCCACGTTGACGAGGGCGAGGTGGTCACGCTGCTCGGCCGCAACGGCGCCGGCCGCACCAGCACGCTGCGCGCGATCATGGGCCTGACCGGCTCGCGCAAGGGCTCGGTGAAGGTGCACGGCACCGAGGCGATCGACCTGCCCACGCACCGCATCGCGCGGCTGGGCATCGGCTACTGCCCGGAGGAGCGCGGCATCTTCTCCAGCCTCTCGGCGCAGGAGAACCTGCTGCTGCCGCCCAAGCTCGCGGAGGGCGGCATGCCGCTCGAGCAGATCTACGCGATGTTCCCGAATCTCAAGGAGCGCGCTGCTAGCCAGGGCACGCGGCTGTCGGGCGGCGAGCAGCAGATGCTGGCCGTCGCGCGCATCCTGCGCACCGGCGCGAAGCTGCTGCTGCTCGACGAGATCAGCGAGGGCCTCGCCCCGGTGATCGTGCAGAAGCTCGCCGAGATGGTGGTGGCGCTGCGCAAGCAGGGCTACACGATCGTGATGGTGGAGCAGAACTTCCGCTTCGCCGCCCCGCTGGCCGACCGCTTCCTGGTGATGGAGCACGGCCAGGTGATCCAGGAGTTCACCCAGTCCGAACTGCCGGCGCGCCTGGAGCGCCTGCACGAGTACCTCGGCGTCTGACGCCACCCTCTCGCTCAACCCACGGAGAACAGACCATGAAGCTCAAGAAGATCGCCGCCGCCTGCGCATTGACGCTCGCGGCCGCCACCGGCGCCCATGCCCAGATCTCGGGCGATGTCATCAAGATCGGCATCATCACCGACATCTCCGGCCTGTACTCCGACATCGACGGCAGCGCCGGCGTGGAGGCGATCCGCATGGCCGTGGCCGATGCCGGTGGCGCCATCAACGGCAAGAAGATCGAGGTGCTGTTCGCCGACCACCAGAACAAGGCCGACGTCGCGGCCGCCAAGGCGCGCGAGTGGTTCGACACGCAGGGCGTGGACATGCTGATCGGCGGCACCAACTCCGGCACCGCGCTCGCGATGGCCAAGGTGGCGGCCGAGAAAAAGAAGCCGTTCCTCGTGGTCGGCGCGGCGACCGCGGCGCTGACCAACGACCAGTGCAACCCCTACACGGTGCACTGGGCTTACGACACGGTGGCGCTCGCCAAGGGCACCGGCAACGCGGTCGTCAAGCAGGGCGGCAAGAGCTGGTACTTCCTGACGGCCGACTACGCCTTCGGCGCGCAGCTTCAGAACGACACGACGCGTGTGGTCGAGGCGGCCGGCGGCAAGGTGGTCGGCTCGGTCAAGCATCCGCTGTCGGCCACCGACTTCTCGTCCTTCCTGCTGCAGGCGCAGGGCAGCAAGGCCGAGATCCTCGGCTTGGCGAACGCCGGCGGCGACACGATCAACTCGATCAAGGCCGCCAACGAGTTCGGCATCAGCAAGACGATGAAGCTGGCCGGCCTGCTGGTGTTCATCAACGACATCCACTCGCTGGGCCTGAAGACCACGCAGGGCATGTACCTGACCGACAGTTGGTACTGGAACCGCGACGCGGAGACGCGCGCGTGGAGCCGCCGCTTCTTCGAAAAGATCAAGCGCATGCCCAGCTCCATCCAGGCCGGCGACTACTCGGCCACGCTGCAGTACCTCAATGCCGTGAAGGCCACCGGCAGCGACGACGCCGACAAGGTGCTGGCGCAGATGAGGAAGACCCCGGTCAACGACATCTTCGCCAAGGGCGGCTTCATCCGCGCCGACGGCCGCATGGTGCACGACATGTACCTGATGCAGGTGAAGTCGCCGGACAAGTCGGTCGAGCCCTGGGACTACTACAACGTCGTGCAGACCTTCAAGGGCGAGGAGGCCTGGACCACCAAGGCCGAGACCAAGTGCTCGGCGTGGAAGTGAGTCGCTGAGACGACGCGCACGACGCCCCGCACGCCATGGAGATCTTCGGCATTCCGTTGCAGGCCTTCCTCGGGCAGCTGTTGCTCGGGCTGGTGAACGGCTCGTTCTACGCCATGCTCAGCCTCGGGCTGGCGGTGATCTTCGGGCTGCTGGGCATCGTCAACTTCGCCCATGGCGCGCTGTACATGATCGGCGCGTACGTGGCCTGGCTCGGCCTCGAAACGTTCGGCATGAACTACTGGGTCGCGCTGGTGGTCTCGCCGCTGGTGGTGGGTGCGCTCGGCCTCGTGGTCGAGCGCACGCTGCTCAAGCAGCTCTACAAGATCGACCCGATCTACGGCCTGCTGCTGACCTTCGGCCTGTCACTGATCGCCGAAGGCATCTTCCGCGACCAGTTCGGCGTGTCGGGCCAGCAGTACCCGGTGCCCGAGCTGCTGCAGGGCGCCACCAACCTCGGCTTCATGATCCTGCCGAACTACCGCGGCTGGGTCGTGGTGGCCTCGCTCATCGTGTGCTTCGGCACCTGGTTCCTGATCGAGCGCACCCGGCTGGGCTCCTACCTGCGCGCCGGCACCGAGAACCCGGCGCTGGTGCAGGCCTTCGGCGTCAACGTGCCGCTGATGGTGATGCTCACCTACGCGGCCGGCGCCGGGCTCGCGGCCATCGCCGGCGTGCTCGCGGCGCCGGTCATCCAGATCACGCCGCTGATGGGCAGCAACCTGATCATCGTGGTGTTCGCGGTGGTGGTGATCGGCGGCATGGGCTCCATCCTCGGCTCCATCCTCACCGGCCTGGTGCTCGGCCTGATCGAGGGCCTGACCAAGGTGTTCTACCCGGAGGCCTCGAACATCGTGGTGTTCGTGATCATGGCCATCGTGCTGATCATCCGGCCGGCCGGCCTGTTCGGGAAGGAAAAGTGATGACGACCGAACGTCTCGGCCGCATCGCCTGGCTCGTCGGTCTGGCGCTCCTGGTGGCCGCGCCCTTCATCGGCCTGTACCCGATCTTCATGATGAAGGCGCTGTGCTTCGCGATCTTCGCGTGCGCCTTCAACCTGCTGCTCGGCTTCACCGGGCTGCTCTCCTTCGGCCACGCGGCCTACCTCGGCGCCGCGGCCTACGCCACCGGCTGGCTGGTCAAGAGCGCCGGCTGGTCGCCGGAACTGGGGGTGCTCGGTGGCACGCTCTTCGCCGCGGCGATCGGCCTGGTGGTCGGCGCGATCGCGATCCGCCGCCAGGGCATCTACTTCGCGATGATCACGCTGGCGATGGCGCAGATGGTCTACTTCGTCTGGCTGCAGGCGCCGTTCACCGGCGGGGAGGACGGCCTGCAGGGCGTGCCGCGCGGCAAGCTGTTCGGCCTGCTCGACCTGGCCAGCGACACGGTGCTGTACTTCATCGTGCTGGCCGTGTTCGTCGCGGTGTTCCTGTTCATCGTGCGGGTGGTGCATTCGCCGTTCGGCCAGGTGCTCAAGGCGATCCGCGAGAACGAGCCGCGCGCCGTCTCGCTGGGCTACGACGTCGACAAGTACAAGCTGCTGGCCTTCGTGCTCTCCACCGCGCTGGCCGGACTGGCGGGCTCGCTCAAGACGCTGGTGCTCGGCTTCGCGACGCTGTCGGATGCGCACTGGTCGCTTTCCGGCGAAGTGGTGCTGATGACGCTGCTCGGCGGCATGGGCACCTTCGCCGGGCCGGTGCTCGGCGCCTTCACCATCATCGGGCTGCAGAACTTCCTGGCCGACCGCGTCGGCTCCTGGGTGACGGTGATCATCGGCGCGATCTTCGTCGTCTGCGTGGTGGCCTTCCGTCGCGGCTTCGTCGGCGAACTGCTCGCCTGGCGCAAGCGCCGGGAAGCGCCCAAGGCCTGAGCGCTACTCGCCGAACAGGTCGGCGGCGCCGCCGGTCTTGGGCGGCGTGACGCCGAGGTGCCGGTAGGCCGCGAGCGTGGCCACGCGGCCGCGCGGCGTGCGCTGCAGGAAGCCCTGCTGGATCAGGTACGGCTCGATCACGTCCTCGATGGTGTCGCGTTCCTCGCCGATCGCCGCGGCCACGTTGTCCAGCCCCACCGGGCCGCCGTCGAAACGGTGGATCACCGCCTCGAGCAGCTTGCGGTCCATCAGGTCGAAGCCGAGCGGGTCGACGTCGAGCATGGCCAGGGCCTTCTCGGCCTGCGCCTTGACGATACGCCCGTCGCCCTTGACCTCGACGTAGTCGCGCACGCGCCGCAGCAGCCGGTTGGCGATGCGCGGCGTGCCGCGCGAGCGGCGGGCGATCTCCATGGCGCCGGCCTCGTCGGTGGCCACGTCGAGCAGCCCGGCCGAGCGGTGCACGATGCGCGCGAGCTCCTCGGCCGAGTAGAACTCCAGCCGCGCGACGATGCCGAAGCGGTCGCGCAGCGGGTTGGTCAGCATGCCGGCGCGGGTGGTGGCACCCACCAGCGTGAAGGGCTGCAGGTCGAGCTTGATCGAGCGCGCCGCCGGGCCCTCGCCGATCATGATGTCGATCTGGTAGTCCTCCAACGCCGGGTAAAGGATCTCCTCGACGACCGGGCTGAGCCGGTGGATCTCGTCGATGAAGAGCACGTCGTTGCGCTCGAGGTTGGTGAGGATCGCCGCCAGGTCCTTGGGCTTCTCCAGCACCGGGCCGGAGGTCTGGCGCAGGTTCACGCCGAGCTCGTTGGCGATGATGTGGCTGAGCGTGGTCTTGCCCAGGCCCGGCGGGCCGAACAGCAGCACGTGGTCCATCGCCTCGCTGCGCTTCTTCGCCGCGCCGATGAAGATCTCCAGCTGCTCGCGCACCTTGGCCTGGCCGACGTAATCCGCCAGGCCCTTGGGCCGAAGCGCGCGCTCGATCGCCTCCTCGTTGGGCGAGGCCGGCGCGGCGCTGACCACCCGACGGGCGGGGGCGAAATCGTCGGTCTGGATGCTCATGCGCGATTATGGGCACGGCCGGGCGGGGGTGTTCCTACCCGCGGCCGTGGGGACGGCACGGGCCGTGGCCTTGGTACCGTCGAGCCGTGCAGTTCATCCGACGCCTATTCCGCCCCGCCGCCTGGCTCGCGCTCGTCGCGATGCTCGCGCGCGCTCGCGCCGACGTTGTCGCATGCGCTGGCGGCCTCCGGCCCCGGCAACCCCTTGGCGGAGCTCTGCTCGCTGGCGGGCGGGTCCACGGTCGTGCCCGATGCCGCCGACGTCTCGGCCGATGCTGGCGCGCTACTGGGCAATGGACCGCTGTGCGGCCAGGTCGGCAACGGCAGCCGACGCGCATCGATCCGAACCTGCGGCCTGGGAAGTCGCACACCAACGGGCTGACGGCCGAGCGTGTGCTGGGCGAGGGTCTGTTCCGGCGCACGCTGCTCTGCGAGTACAGCGCTGCAGAGCGGTGGCCCGGGCCTGAAGGGGCTGGGGCTCAACGCCAGCCTGACCTTCGCGAACTCGCGCATCGTGGGCAGCGCCGCCAACCTGGCGAGCGCTACATCGTGACCGACGCGCGTGCAGTACCGCGTCGACCGGAACTGGCGCCTCAGCCTGGGCGTCGACAATCTGGGCAACCGCGAGTACTGGGCCTTCCATCCGTACCCGAAGCGCACCGTCCATGCGGAAGTGCGCTGGGATCTTTGAGCCGATGTCTCCCTTCCTCCCGACACGAACCACAGGAGTTCCGACCATGATCAAGCCTCTTCTTCGCAGCCTCGCCCTCGCGACGAGCCTGATGGGTACGGCCGCCCTGGCGCAGACCACCGTCACCGACGGCTGGGTTCGCGGCATGGTGGCGCCACAGCGCGCCACCGGCGCTTTCCTGAAGATCACCTCGCCGCAGGGCGGCAAGATCGTCGCCGTCAGCTCGCCGGTGGCGCGCACCTCCGAGGTCCACGAGATGGTGATGCAGGGGAACGTGATGGCCATGCGCGCCATCGAGTCGCTCGAGCTGCCGGCGGGCAAGACCGTCGAGCTCAAGCCCGGCGGCCATCACCTGATGCTGATGGGCATCGAGCAGCCGCTGCAGCCGGGCACGACCGTGCCGGTGACGCTCACCGTCGAGGGCAAGGACGGCAAGCGCGAGACGCTGCAGCTCACGTTGCCGGTCAAGCCGCTGGCCGCCGCTGCGGCCGAGCACAAGCACTGAGCGGCGGCGGGTGCAGCTCAGCGCGCGAGGGCCTTCAGCGCCAGCTTGATGCCTTCGCTGACGCCGACCCCGGCCGGCAGCGCCTTCAGCGCGGCGGCCGCTTCGCGATCGCTGTAGCCCAGCGCGACCAGGGCCTGCAGGATGTCGCCCTGCGCGTCGCCCTGCACGGCGGCGGGGGCGGCGATCGCGTCGCCGAGCTTGCCCTTCAGCTCGAGCAGCAGCCTCTCGGCGGTCTTCTTGCCGATGCCCGGCACCTTCACGAGGCGTCCGGTCTCCTGCAGGCTCACCGCCTGGGCGAGTTCGTTGACGCTCAGGCCCGACAGGATGGACAGCGCGGTGCGCGGGCCGACGCCGGAGATCTTCACCAGTTGGCGGAAGGTGGCGCGCTCCTCGTGCGTGAGGAAGCCGTAGAGCACCTGCGCGTCCTCGCGCACGACAAAGTGCGTCAGCAGCACGACACGCTCGCCGAGGCCGGGCAGGTTGAAGAAGGTGCTCATCGGCACGTCGACTTCATAGCCAACGCCGTTCACGTCGATGAGCAACTGGGGCGGGTTCTTCTCCGCCAGCGTTCCGGTGAGGCGTCCGATCATGGGCGGGGATTATCCCGCCCGGCGCCTCAGCGGCCGCGCCCGAACAGGCCGAGCCGCTGCGCCTCCAGCGCCGCCTCGGCACGCGAGCTCACGTTCAGCTTGCGATAGATCTGCTTGACGTAGTCGGCGATGGTGTGGCGCGAGAGGTTCAGCTGGACGCCGATCTCGGGCAGCGTGAAGCCCTTGGCCACGCGCAACAGCACCTCGTTCTCGCGATCGGTCAGCTGCACGTGCGGAATCATGTCCTTCTGCGGCTTGGCCTGCGCCGCGAAATACGCGATCACGCGCCGCGCGATCGACGGCGACAGCGGCGGTTCGCCCTGGCTCATGCGGCTGAGCTGCTCGGCGATCAGCTCGCGCGCCTGTTCCTTCAGCACATAGCCGAAGGCGCCAGCCTGCAGCGCAGGGAAGAGGTGCTCGTCGTCGTCGTGGATGGTCACCACCACCGACTGACATTCCGGCTGCTGTTCGCGCAGCGCGGCGACCACGTCGACGCCCGATCCATCGGGCAGGCCGAGATCGACCAGCGCGAGATCGAACTTCACCGCGCCCACCAGGCCGAGCGCATCGTGGACGCGCGCCGATTCGGAGATCTGGGCGTCCGGGAACACCTGGTGGATCAGGACCTTGAGCCAGGCGCGGATCTCGGGCAGGTCCTCGAGCAGCAGGATGTTCTTCATGGTGAGTCCTCACTCGGGGCGCACGGGCCCCGCCACGGAGATCGTATCAGCGCCCGGCCGGCGCGGCGACTTCCGGGCCCAGGGGCAACGTGAGCCTTATCACGGTGCCGTAGCCGGGGCCGGACTCGACGAGGCACTGGCCCTGCATCTGCTTGGCGCGCTGCTTCATTGTGGTCATGCCGTGGCCGCGGTCGAGCTTGCCGTCGAGCTCCATCGGGATGCCCTTGCCGTTGTCCTGGATGTTCATCCCGAACTGGGCGGCGTCGTGGATGGTGCAGCGCACCTTCACGTGCGAGGCGCCGCTGTGCTTGATGATGTTGTTGACCGATTCGCGCAGGATTCGCGTGGTCTGCACGTACACGCGCGCGGCCAGCACCTGGTCGCCCTCCTCCGCCGGGCTGCGCCAGTCGATCTCGACGTTGGCCTGGCCCAGGCGCATCACCGTCTCGGCGCGCCAGTCGGCCAGCGCGTCGGTCAGCCGCACCGGCTTGCCCGTCAGGCCGCGCACCGACAGGCGCATCTCCTCCAGCGCCTCGCGCGCCAGCGTGGAGATGCGTTCGCTCTCGCTGGTGTGGACGATGGTCAGCAGCTTGGCACCCAGGTCGTCGTGCAGGTCGGCGGCGATGCGCTTGCGCTCCTGCTGCGTGACCTGCTCGATGCGGGCATCGGCCTGCTCGGCGTGGCTGCGCTCGATCTCCGCGCTGATCTCGCGCACGCGTGCGTCGACCAGGTAGCGCAGGTCGGGCGAGGCGCTCGGCGCCGCGGCGCGCAGCACCAGCAGCCGCAGGCCGAACGCGATCAGGATCACCGGCAGCAGGATCTGCAGGCGCGGGCTGGGCGGCAGCGGCAACCAGCCGCGCTGCACGGCCAGCTCCCGCAGCGTGACGGCAGCGATGGCAGCGAGCGTCACCGCCATCGGCCAGAACTCGCGGCGCCGGTCGCGCCAGGCGATGCTCAGGTGCAGCAGCATGGCGCCGACGATCTCCAGCGCGAGCACGATGTACCACGCGCTGGTGATCGCGAACAGGCGCGACGGCCCGGCCAGCAGCAGGCTCATCGGCATCACGACGCACTGCGCCAGCAGCGCCGCCTCGATCAGGCGCGAGCGCACGCCGGCGTAGCTGAGCAGGAACTGCACGCCCAGCGCGAGCACCGGCGAGAAGGCCAGGCAGACCAGGAACTCGACCGTGGCATTGTCCATCGGCACGGCGCGCCACCAATGGCGCGCCGACAGCAGCGCGAAGCCGAGAGCCATCAGTCCGAAGTAGCCCAGAGGCGCGTCGCGCCGGTTGGTCCAGGCCAGCAGCACCGTTACGGCACCGAGCATCGCAAGCGCCAGGTTGACGATCTTGACCAGCGAGACGTTCCAGAACACCGCATCGTCGTAGCGGCTGCGCAGGTTGTCGTACGCGCCGATGCGCAGCTCCGACAGGCCGCCCGCGCGGTCGCGCGAGGCGACGCTGGACAGCGCGTGGCCGCGCACGCGGAGGTCGAGCACGTTGCCCTGCGAGAGCACCAGGCCGCCGGGGATCGCGACGAGCTGCGGGTAGTGGCAGTCGCGCGCCAGCGGTTCGCCCTCGCGCCCCCCGCTGTGGATGCGGCGGCCGTTCAGGAAGACGTCGAGCGAACTGCAGGCGCGCGCGACGTACAGGCCGAGCAGGTCGTTGCGGTCGAGGGCGCGTCCCGGATCGAACTGCACGCGGTACCACACGCTGCCCTCATGGCGCGGGGCAGTCTCGGCCCAGTCGTCCGGCAGCGAGACGGTGGCCGCCGACGGGTCGGCCTCGGGAAAGCGTTCGGCCGTGCTGGCCACGGCCAGCGCCTCGTTGATCGTCTGCAGGTCCGGGGGCTGGGCTGTGACGCCGCGGCCCAGGCCAGCAGCGCGGCGAGCGCGACGCGCAAGGCGGTGCGGAGCAGGGCAGGGCGGAGCATCGCCGGGCATTGTGCAGGATGGTCGTGCGCGGGCGGCGGTCGGATGGCACGGTCGGCGACGACTTGGCGCCACAATGCCGCCTTTGCCGAATGCCGCTTCATCCGTGATCCTTCGCCACGCCTTCATCCCGCCCGACAATGCCCGGCTGGCGCACCTTTGCGGCAGCCTCGACGAGCACCTGCGCAGCATCGAGGCGGCGCTTGACGTGACGATCACGCGGCGCAACGAATCCTTCCGCGTCGAGGGCGGCAAGCGCCAGGCCGAGCGCGCCGTGGCGCTGCTGCAGTCGCTGTACGACCGCGCGCGCCGCGTCATCCCGGCCGAGCAGCTGCAGCTCGCGCTGGTGGAGGCCATGGCCGACCTGAAGGCGCCGCCGCTGCGCGCCGCCACCGCGGCTGATGCGCTGCACGCCGACCCGGCCGACGACGAGGAGATCGTGCTGCACACGCGCCGCAGCGATCTGGCCGGCCGCACCCCCAACCAGGTGGCCTACCTGCGCCACATCCTCTCGCACGACATCACCTTCGGCATCGGCCCGGCCGGCACCGGCAAGACCTTTCTCGCGGTGGCCTGCGCGGTGGATGCGCTCGAACGCAGTCAGGTTCAGCGCATCATCCTGACGCGGCCGGCCGTGGAGGCCGGCGAGCGGCTCGGCTTCCTGCCCGGCGACCTGGCGCAGAAGGTCGATCCGTACCTGCGCCCGCTCTACGACGCGCTGTACGACCTGATGGGCTTCGATCGCGTGACGAAGGCCTTCGAGAAGGGCACGCTGGAGATCGCGCCGCTGGCCTTCATGCGCGGTCGCACGCTGAACCATGCCTTCGTGATCCTCGACGAGGCGCAGAACACCACGCCGGAGCAGATGAAGATGTTCCTCACGCGCATCGGCTTCGGTGCCAAGGCCGTGGTGACCGGCGACGTGAGCCAGATCGACCTGCCCAAGGGCACGACCAGCGGGCTGATCGACGCGGAGCGTGTGCTGCGCCGCGTGCGCGGGATTGCGACGACGCGCTTCACCGCGGCCGACGTGGTGCGGCACCCGCTGGTGGCGCGGATCGTCGAGGCCTACGAGGCGGATCATGGCTCCCCCCCGTAGCGCCTCCGGCGGATCGGCCAGGCCGGCTCCGCGGCGGCCGCTTGCGGCGACGTCGCTGCGCTTGTCGCTTCAGTTCCCCGATCCGAGCCACCGTGACGCGCTGCCGCGGCATCGTGTGGCGAAGTGGATCCGCGCCGCGCTCGAATCGCACGCCGAGCTGGCGGTGCGCATCGTCGATGGCGAGGAAGGCCAGGCACTGAACCGCGATTACCGCGGCAAGGATTACGCGACCAACGTGCTGACCTTCGACTACGCGCGCGAACCGCTGGTGCAGGCCGATCTGGTGCTGTGCGCGCCGGTGGTCGAGCGCGAGGCGCGCGAGCAGGGCAAGACGCTGGAGGCGCACTACGCGCACCTGCTGGTGCACGGCACGCTGCATGCGCAGGGCTACGACCACGAGAAGGCGCGCGACGCGAAGGTGATGGAAGCGCGCGAGCGCGAGATTCTCGCCGCGCTCGGCTTTCCCGATCCCTACGCCGGCTGAGCGGCGCGCGAGGGCAGCAGCACCGACGCGATCGCCGCGAGCATCAGCGCGATCGCGGCAGCATCCTGCCAGTGCAGCTGTTCGTTCAGCCACCACGCGCCCGACAGCGTGCCCAGCACCGGGATCAGCATCACCGAGAGCGTCGAGGCCACCGGCGGCAGCGCACGCGCCAGGTAGAGCCACACCGGCTGCGCGAAGCCGAAGATCATCACCGCGTTGAAGCCGATCGTCGCCCAGACGCCGGGCGCGGGCATCTGCCAGCGCCCGTGCTCGACGACCACGGCCAGCACGCTCATCACCAGCGTCGTGATCACCGTCATCCAGAACACGATGGCCAGCGTGGGTGCTTGCATGCGGGTGCGGCGCAGCTGCTGCGTGCCCAGCGCCCACACCGCTGCGGAGACCAGCATGCCCATCGCGGCCCACGGCTGGCCGGCCATGCGGCCGAGCTCGTGCCAAAGCAGCAGCGCGACGCCGATCGCCGCGGCGGCAACGCCGGCGAGCTGCCGGCCCGACAGGCGCTGGCCGAACATCGCCATGCCCCACAGCGCCGAGAACACCGGCATCGTGTAGCCGAGGATGGCGGCGCGGCCCGACGACAGCGCCTGCACCGAGAGGATCGCCAGCACGTGCCAGACGATCATGTTGGTGACCGTGAGCCAGGCCAGCTCCGGCCACTCACGCCGCTCGATGCGCAGTGAGTGGCCGAGCGCGCGCACCGCGAGCCACAGCACCGGCAGGCCCAGCCACATCGACAGTGCGCGGAAGCTCAGCGGCGGGAAGTGCGTGACGCCGAACTTCATGATCGGCCAGTTCAGGCCCCACACCAGCGTGAGCGCGACCAGCAGCGCCAGCTGGCGCGCGCTGAACTGCGCCGCGCTCAATGCCGCGTGCCCAGGTAGTTCTTGCGCCAGAAGAACACGCTCAGCCCGATGCCCAGCACCAGCATCACGATGAAGACGATCCAGAAGCCGGTCGGGCTGTGGATCAGCGGCAGGCCCTCGAAGTTCATGCCGAAGAAGCCGGTGACCAGATTCAGCGGCAGGAAGATCGCCGTCAGCACGGTGAGCGTGCGCATGATCGCGTTGGTGCGGTGGCTCTGCGCCGCGAAGTGCATCTGCACCGCGGTCTCGGCCGACGACTCGAGGCGCCGCACGTGGGAGAGCACGCGCTCGATGTGCTCGATGATGTCGCGCGATCGCAGCCGCAGGATCTCGCGCTCGCGGCGCCCGCCGGCATCGGCTTCCGCCGGCCACTCGTCGAGCGCATCGATCCACTCCACCAGCGCGCTGCGCTGGTCTTCGCAGGTGTCTTCCAGCAGGTGCAGCGCATTGCGCGACTCCAGCAGCAGCTGCCAGTTGCGGAAGCCCGCGCCCGGGCGGAACAGCTCGCTCTGCAGATGCGAGAACTGGCGCGTCAACAGGCGACGCAGCTCGAGGTAGCTGTCGACCATGTGGTTGACCATTCGCAGCATCAGGTCGGCCGGGCTGGTGGGCAGCCGCGTCACGACCCGCGCCTCGCCCGGCTGCGACTGCTGCGCGAGGCGCCCGGCGAAGTAGTCGCGCACGAGGCAGTCGGTTGGATGCACGGTGAGCAGCACGCGGTCGAACACCGCGAAGCCGACCGGGCTGGTGTCGATCGCCTCCAGCGCGGCGCGCGCCGAGCCCGGCGTGCCCTGCGTGTCGTCGACGAAGCTGCCGGCCGTGCCGTTGCCGGCCGCAAGGCGGCGGAACACCAGCAGGTCGTAGCCCGAGGTGGTGTCGAAGTGCGAGGGCAGCTGGTTGTTCAGCAGGTCGGAGACATGCAGGTCGACCAGCGTGCCGCCGGTCCACTGCGCGAGCCGGCCCTGCAGCAGCGCGACGTTGACCTCGAACTCGCGCCGTGCCGCGCCGACCCACAGGTAGCCTGCCGTCGGCAGCACGTCGGGCAGCGCATCGAGCTCGGTGAACTGCTCGCCGCTGACGTGGAAGACGCGCATGCCGTGCCCGGGGCGCCGCTCAGGCCGCCTTCAGCAGCCGTGCCGCGTCGCGCGCGAAGTAGGTCAGCACGCCGTCGGCGCCGGCGCGCTTGAAGCCGAGCAGTGCTTCCATCATCACCGCATCGTGATCGAGCCAGCCGTTCTGCGCAGCGGCCTTCAGCATCGCGTACTCGCCGCTGACCTGGTAGGCGAAGGTGGGCAGGCGGAACTCGTCCTTCACGCGACGGACGATGTCGAGGTACGGCATGCCGGGCTTGACCATCACCATGTCGGCGCCCTCGGCGATGTCGAGGGCCACCTCGCGCAGCGCCTCGTCGCTGTTGCCCGGGTCCATCTGGTAGACCCTCTTGTTGCTCTTGCCGAGGTTGGCCGAGGAACCCACCGCGTCGCGGAACGGGCCGTAGAAGGCGCTGGCGTACTTGGCGCTGTAGGCCATGATGCGCGTGTGGATGCGGCCCCTGGCCTCGAGTGCCGAGCGGATCGCGCCGATCCGGCCGTCCATCATGTCGCTCGGCGCGACGATGTCGACGCCCGCCTCGGCCTGCACCAGCGCCTGCTGCGTGAGCACCGCCACCGTCTCGTCGTTGAGGATGTAGCCGGTGGGATCGAGCAGGCCGTCCTGGCCGTGCGAGGTGAAGGGGTCGAGCGCCACGTCGGTCATCACGCCGAGCTCGGGGAAGCGCTTCTTCAGCTCCCGCACCACCGTCGGCACCAGCCCCTCCGGGTTCAGCGCCTCACGGCCGTCTTCCGTCTTGAGCGCTTGGTCGATCACCGGGAACAGCGCCATCACCGGGATCCCTAGCTTCACGCAGTCCTCGGCCACCGGCAGCAGTCGGTCGAGGCTCAGCCGCTGCACACCCGGCATGGAGCCGACGTCCTGCACCTGGTTCTGGCCGGCCAGCACGAACACCGGCAGGATGAGGTCGCTCGGATGCAGCCGGTGCTCGCGCACCAGGTCGCGGGTGAACGCATCGCGGCGCAGGCGTCGCGGGCGGCTGGCGGGGTACGGGGGCGGCGTCTGCATGACCTGGATGGGGCTCCGGGGCTCGGGAAGAACTGTTCACAAGTCCCAGATACCTCTGCTACAGTTACAAGTGAATGATAGCCGCAAGGGTATCGTTCCCTGCTTTTCCTCCCTGAGCAGGCGCCTTACCGTGATGACAGCGATAAGGCTTTCGAGCCCCGGCCGCCCGCCGGGGCTTTTTCTCGTCCGGGGAGGCCGGCGCGGGATCGCCATAATCGCCCGATGCTCTGGGTCAAAGCCTTCCACATCGTCTTCGTCGCGGCCTGGTTCGCCGGGTTGTTCTATCTGCCGCGCATCTACGTGAACCTGGCGTCGGTCCCCGCCGACAGCCACGCCGAGCGCGAGCGGTTGCTGCTGATGGCGCGCCGGCTCTATCGCTTCGCCTATATCCTGATGGTGCCGGCGTTGGTGCTGGGCCTGCTGCTGTGGCTGTACTACGGCATCGGGCGCGGCGAGGGCAATGGCTGGATGCACGCCAAGCTGCTGCTGGTGGTCGGCACCATCGGCTACCACCATTTCTGCGGCGCGATCCTGCGTCAGTTCGAGCAGTTCGCCAACCGCCGCAGCGAGCGATGGTTCCGCGTGTTCAACGAAGTGACCGTGCTGCTGTTCGCCGCCATCGTCGTGCTGGTGGTGGTCAAGCCGTTCTGACCGCCCGCCGGGGGCTCGCGTGAACCGCCAGCCCAGCTCTGCCGTGCCGCTCGCCTGGCTCTACGCCGGGCTGATCGTCTACGCAAGCCTCTACCCCTTCGCCGACTGGCGCGTGCCCGGCCATTCGCCCTGGCAGTTCCTGTGGCTGCCCTGGCCGCGCTACTGGACCGGCTTCGACCTCGTCGCCAACCTGCTCGGCTACGTGCCACTCGGTGCGCTGATGCTCGTGGCCCGCGTTCGCGCCGGCGATTCGCCCGGGCGTGGCCTGCTGCTGGCGCTCATGCTCGGCGCGGCCCTGTCATTCTCGATGGAGATGCTGCAGAACTGGCTGCCGCGCCGGGTGCCGTCCAACCTCGACCTGGCGCTCAACGCGGCCGGCAGCGCGATCGGCGCCGCACTCGGCTGGGGGGTGCACGTGGCCGGCGGCGTGGATCGCTGGCAGTCGCTGCGGGAGCGATGGTTCATCGCCGGCAGTGCCGGCGGCCTGGCGCTGCTTCTGCTCTGGCCGATCGGGCTGCTCTTTCCCGCACCAGTGCCGCTCGCGCTCGGGCAGGTGCTGCCGCGGCTCCAGGAAGCGGTTCAATCGGCGCTGCAGGGCAGCCCGGTGCTGGGCGCGCTCTCGCCCTGGCTGGACGCCGATCCAGCCTACGAGCCGCTCAGCGCCGGCCAGGAGCTCGCCACCGTGGCCCTGGGAATGCTCGCGCCGTGCATGGTGGCCCTTGCGGTGGCGCAGCCAGGCTGGCGCCGGGTCGTGCTGGTGACGGGCGCCGTGCTCGTGGGTGTGGCGGGCACCACCTTGTCGACCGCGCTGAACTTCGGGCCCGCGCATGCGCTGGCCTGGCGCACGCCGAACACCGAGGCGGGCCTGGCCACCGGCACCGTGCTCGCGCTGATGTTCGCCTTGCTGCCGCGCCGCGCGGCCGCGGGGCTCGGGCTGGTGGCACTCTCGGCGCTGGTGGCACTGGTGGCGCATGCGCCGGCGGACCCGTACTTCGCCGAGAGCCTGCAGGCCTGGGAGCAGGGGCGCTTCATCCACTTCCACGGCGCGGCGCAGTGGGTCGGCTGGCTGTGGCCCTTTGCCGCGCTGCTGTACCTGCTCGTGCGCGTGGCGGCCCGCGAGGATGGCTGAGCGGGCTGCTTCGTAGAATCGGCGCATGAGCTACTACCAGCGCCACATCTTCTTCTGCCTGAACCAGCGCGACAACGGAGAGGACGCCTGCGCCCAACACGGTGCCAAGGACGGATTCGACCGCTGCAAGGCGCGCGTGAAGGCC
>WBZM01000477.1_pt1 | contig 56162 bp, 47 predicted proteins | sample 5204271 | NCBI WGS metagenome assembly WBZM01 (sample SAMN12344346, study PRJNA552823) | activated sludge metagenome | biome: Activated sludge suspended growth; feature: Nitrification reactor; material: Wastewater; isolation source: activated sludge from nitrification reactor of wastewater... | reverse complement strand
GGGGATAGCGCTCAGCCGGTTAGAGCGGTCCCGCAAACATGCGGGATTAATCCGTAGGTCGTAGGTTCTCCCGCAAGCAAGCGGGATACCTGAGGCGCAAAAGCACTCGTTGAATGTAAATCATTTACGGGTGCTTTTTTTATGTGGTATGTCTATATTTTATTTTCCGAAAAGCTAAATGGGTATTATGTTGGCCAAAGTAGGGATGTAACACTTCGGCTTGCATTCCACAATGGGCTTTCAGAAAACTCTTATACGTCGCGGTACAGGCCCTGGGAGTTGCGGGGTGTATATGGTTTCAAAACGCGGGCAGAGGCTGTTCGGGTTGAGCGGTATATAAAGAGGCGCAAAAGCCGGTCATTTGTGGAATGGCTTTTGGAGCGGGAGGATGCGGGGTCATGGCTTTTGAGCCGGATCAGCCGGGGATAGCGCTCAGCCGGTTAGAGCGGTCCCGCAAACATGCGGGATTAATCCGTAGGTCGTAGGTTCTCCCGCAAGCAAGCGGGATACCTGAGGCGCAAAAGCACTCGTTGAATGTAAATCATTTATGGGTGCTTTTTTATTTAGTTTTATTCTTTGTTCGCCAACTGTCCGCAGGCAGCGTCAATATCCTTACCACGGCTCCTGCGGACCGTAACGATAACCTGGCGCTCCCTTAAATACAAGGCAAATGCATTGATGCGATCTTCTTCCGATTTGGAAAAAGGAGCATCATCAATTGGATTGTATTCAATGATATTAACCCTAACAGGAAAACGGCGGCACAACCGGGTCAGGTTGGCAGCATCCTGGAGGGAATCGTTGAACTTCTCAAAGGCAATGTACTCGTAGCTGATCCGGTTTTTGGTTTTCTTGTAGAAGTACTCCAATGCGTCCATGAGTACGTCCAGATTATTTTGTTCGTTGATCGGCATAATCTCGTTGCGCTTGGAGTCGTCTGCTGCATGGAGAGAAAGCGCCAGATTGGTTTTGCATCCGTCATCTGCCAGCTTGACAATCATCTTGGCGATCCCGGCTGTGCTGATGGTGATCCGTTTTGGGGACATGTTCAGCCCAGAAGGAGATGTCAGACGCTCAATGGAACCCATAACGCTGGAGTAAGTAAGAAGAGGTTCTCCCATTCCCATGTATACGACATTGGTAATGGGATGCCCAAATGCTTCCAGGGATTGTTGGTTGACGAGTACGACTTGATCAAAAATCTCTCCCGGATCGAGATTGCGCAAGCGCTTCATCCTGCCCGTTGCACAGAATTTGCAGGTAAGGCTGCAACCAACCTGGCAGGAAACGCAAACCGTATATCGTTGGTCTTCAGGCGCCGGGATTAGCACGGATTCGATGAGGTGCCCATCATGTAACCGAAATCTGGATTTGATCGTTCCGTCTGCGCTGAATTGGGTTTTGTCCAGTTGAATTCCTCTGATGACAAAACGTTCTTCCAGCAAAAGGCGCAACGTCTTGGACAGGTTGGTCATGTCCCCGAACGATCGGGCAGCTTTTTGCCAGAGCCAGGCATAAACTTGCTTGGCCCGGTAGGATGGCTCTCCCAATTCGCGAAAAGCTTCTTCCAACTCGGGCAGACCACAGGTGCGAATATCTTTTTTTGCCGCAAGGGTTTCCATGCGCATGTACGGTGTTTTCTTCCTTAATTAGTTAAGCTGCCCCTTACTCAAAGGGGAAGGCAGCGGGCGTAGAGCCAATCGCGCTCTTCGTCGTCTACTAAAGGCGCTAAATCATCAAACACCTTTTGATGATAATCGTTTAACCAGGTTTTTTCTTCAGGCGTTAGCCATTCGCTGCGAATGAGTTGACGGTCTATCGGAAACAGGCTCACCGACTCAAACCGGAGAAAATCTCCTGCGTCATTTACATGGGCAGGAATGCAAAGAACCAGGTTTTCCGTCCGGATGCCATAGGCGCCAGGCACATAATAACCTGGTTCGTTAGACGTAAGCATCCCGGGCAAAAAAGCGGTTGTTCCTCTCGAAGTGGTTGGATTGGTCGCAAATCCTTGAGGCGCTTCATGTACGCTCAAAAAGAAACCGACGCCGTGACCCGTTCCATGCCCGTAATTCAGACCATGTTTCCAAAGAGGAAGCCTGGCAAGGGTGTCCAGTTGCATTCCAACCGTTCCGAATGGGAAACAAGCCGTTGCCAAAGCAATGTGCCCTTTCAAAACAAGGGTAAAATGGTCTTTTTGGATCTCATCCGGAGGACTAAGCGCAATGGTCCTGGTGATATCGGTAGTCCCGTCGAGGTACTGGCCGCCGCTGTCTAAAAGCAAGATTCCTTCCGGCAGGATCGCAGCAGAAGCGGACTCCTCGGGCCGGTAATGAATGATTGCTCCGTTGGACTTATAACCTACGATCGCAGGAAAACTTTCTCCGCTGTATCCCTCCTGTAAGGACCGGAAAGCAGCCAGCTGCATAGCTAGCTGGTATTCAGAAACAAATTCCTTTTTGTTAAGCCGGTCTTCCAACCATCGGAATAACCGGAGTAAGGCGACGCCATCCTTGCGCATGGCATTCCGAATGTGGAAAATTTCGGTTGGGTTTTTTACTGCTTTTAAATCCCTGACGGGGTTGGAGATTTCGTAGGTTTGGGTGTGCCGTAGCAATGAAAAAAGGCGCATACTCGTACTCCCGGGATCAAGGCAAACCGAGGTTTGGGAAGGCAGCGCAGACAAATCGGATCCAATTGCCTCATAAGGACGAATGGCGATCCCATCGTTTTCCAGCGTTTTTCTCAGGTCTGCAGTGAGTTTGGATTCCTGGAGGTATAGGACAGATGAATTGGGTTGAATAAAAAGAAAAGAGAAAAACAGGGGGTTGCATTCGACATCGTTTCCGCGCAAGTTGAGGGTCCACGCAATTTCATCAAGCCCTGTAAGGAGAAAACTGGCATGAGGGAGTCTCAATGCATCCCGGATTTGCCGGATTTTTTCCTTCCTCTCTATGCCGGCATAAAACACATCGTGTTCGAATACCGGATCGGCAGGCAGCCCGGGCCGATCCAGCCAAATGGGCGTGATGAGATCTGTTTCCCAATTCAAGGCAATACCATGTGCCCCGAACTGACGCTCCAAATGGCGGATTTGACTGACCGAAAAAAGACTTCCGTCTATGCCAACGCACGACCCCGGCGGCAGCGCAGCGCATAACCATTCGACATGCTCAGGAGCATGGGGCACCTGCTGCTTTTTTAGCTGTACCGGAGTGCCGGCAAGTTGGGATTCTGCCTGAAGAAAATAGCGGGAGTCGGTCCATAGCCCGGCTTCTGAGTGTAAAACGACCAGCGTCCCGGCCGATCCGGTGAAGCCGGTGAGCCATTCCCGGCATTTCCAGTGGGCAGCCAGGTATTCGCTTTGGTGGGGGTCGGTAGAGGGAATAATGCAAGCATCCAATTGGTGGCTTTTCATTTGTTGACGAAGCAGGAGAAGCTTTTCGGCAGTGGTCATAACGACTTTTTTTTGAGCAACTATTTAGCCTTGATCCTGGAATGTCCTTTTCCCCTCGTTCTTCCTACCAATAGGCGACGGGAGGGGAAAAATAACCGATTCCCTTAAAGGAAAGGGGGTAATCCGGGAATTTGCTGAATAGTTCCGTTTTATATTAGACTTGTTTCGACGGGATCATCGCGGGTTTAAAATGGCTATTTTCCGCCCACACTGCGCCTTTTTTTGGTCACTTAGCCCGGCTATGCTCCCTCAAAAAGCCTTCGTGTGAACAGAAAATAGCTCATTTTTCCCACCACGTTGATCCGGCGCAACAAGTCTATTGTTTTCAGGATTCCAAATTACTTGAATTCGTTGGGAAATTTAAAATGAAAACGCATAGGGGCAATATCTAAAAATTGGAACGATTTTTGATGTATATTGAAACTCTTATTAAAAGAATTCGTTATAGATACGGGTGGCCCTTAAGAAAAGGGGAAAGGAAATTGAGAACAGCCGGGAAATGAAAACGGGTTTAGGCCAGAAACAACTTCAGCTTCAGAAACTTTCTCCGCAGCAGATTCAATTGATGAAACTGTTGCAGGTGCCAACGTATCTTCTGGAGGAGCGCATTAAGGAGGAATTGGAAATCAATCCTGCACTGGAAGAAGGCGATGCAGAGCCTCTGGACGATATGGAGCCTTTCTCCAGTATTCGGGAGGAGGAGGATTCCGGAACAGAGGAGGAGGAGCCCGATATTCCCCGGGAAGAGGCCCTTTATGAGTTTGAAGATTACGTTCAGGAATACATGGAAGAGGAAGATGGGTACAAGCTTCGGGGAGACGGGCCCGGTCCCGATGAGGAAGACCGCCAATCCCCGCTGGCTACGGAAAATTCTTTTCACGAATATCTTGAACAGCAGCTTGGGATGTTAACTTTTGCCAAAGCAACCCATCATGAGATCGCTCTTCATCTCATTGGCAGCATCGATGATGACGGTTATCTTCGGCGCAGCCCCGACGCCGTGTGCGACGACCTGCTGTTTTCCAAAAATATTGAGGTTACAGAAGAGGAAATCCTGGAAGTATTAAAACTTATCCAGCGGTTGGATCCCCCCGGGGTAGGGGCCCGGGATCTGCAGGAGTGTTTGCTGATTCAGTTAGAGAACCGCCTGGAAACGGAGACCGATCTGGACGATGAGGATCTGGAAACGATCCAGGTGGCCCAAAAGTTAATAGCCGCGCATTTCGATGCTTTTTCAAAGAAACATTATGAAAAGCTTCAGCGCATGCTGGGTATCAGCGAACGCACTCTGAAGCGGGCGATAGGGCAGATCCTGAAACTGAACCCAAAGCCGGCAAGCGGATATACCGGAGACCTGAGTTCCCGATCCACCCAATATATCATTCCGGATTTCGTGTTGATCAACCGGGAAGGAGAATTGGAACTTTCGCTGAACTCCCGCAATGCCCCTGATCTGAAAATCAGCCAGCAATTTCGCGAGATGTACCGGTCGTATAGTGACCGGCGTAAACAGCATAAACTAACGCGGCACGACCGGGAGGCTATGCAGTTTATCAAACAGAAAATCGAATCTGCACGGTGGTTCATTGACGCTATCCGCCAGCGCCACGAAACGATGTTCAAAACCATGTACGCGATCCTGGAATACCAGCATGAATATTTTATAACGGGGGATCAAAAAAGGATCCGTCCGATGATCCTGCACGATATTGCGGAGATGACCGGTCTGGACGTGTCCACCGTTTCCAGGGTGGCTAATAGCAAGTTCGTTCAAACAGAATATGGCACCAAGCGCCTGAAAGAATTCTTTTCCGAAGGACTGCAAACTGATGAGGGAGAAGAAGTGTCAACCTTGGAAGTGAAAAAAATCCTTACGGATATGATCGGCGCCGAAGACAAACGCCATCCACTCTCCGACGACCGCCTTACCCAAATTCTCCAGGAAAAAGGGTACCATATTGCCCGCCGTACCGTGGCGAAATACCGCGACCAGTTGAGTATTCCCAAAGCCAGCCTGCGCAAAACCCTTTAACCTGGGCTAGGGAAGTTGATCAAGAGCTTCCAGGATCACGGAGGCGGCCCATTCGATTTGTTCTTCGGTAATAATGAGCGGGGGCGCTATGCGCAACGCCCGGTCGTTGAACAGGAACCAGTCCATGAGCAATCCACGGTTCAAAGAAAAGTGGATCACCTCCCTGACTTGGCCGGCATTTTCCAACTCCAACGCCATCAGAAGGCCGGCGCTGCGCAACTCCCTGATTTTACTGTGTCGAAGTCTTTGGTGAAATAATGCTTCCTTGGGCGCCACCTGCTGGATCAAGTCCGTTTCCAGCAAGGTCTGTAGCGTAGCCAAAGAGGCTGCGCAAGAAACAGGGTGTCCTCCAAAAGTGGTAATATGCCCGAGGGCAGGATTTTCGGCTAGGGATTGCATGATCGCGCCCGAAGCAATAAAAGCCCCAATGGGCATACCCCCGCCCATTCCTTTGGCTAAAATAAGCACATCAGGAACGATGCCATAGGCTTGGAAGGCAAAGAGGAAACCTGTTCGTCCAAAGCCTGTTTGAACTTCATCCAGGATGAGTAATGCCCCTGTTTCGTCGCATCTGCGCCTGACCGCCTGCAGGTATCCGTCCGCAGGTTTTCGGACACCCCATTCTCCCTGAACCGTTTCAATAATCACGGCGGCTGTTTTTTCAGAAATGCGGTCTAAGTCGGCGAAACAATTGAACTCTATATGCCGGATTCCCGGAAGCAAGGGATGGAACGCCTGGGAAAAGGTGGTCGGCCACATCAGGCTGGCAGCGCCCTGCGTGCTGCCATGATAAGCGTATTTACAGGAAATGATCTCCGCCCGACCGGTAAAGCGTTTGGCCAACTTCATGGCGCCTTCCGTTGCCTCAGACCCGGAGTTGACAAAATACGCCCGGTTGAGGGAGGCAGGGAGTTGTTGAGCCAAAAGGGTTGCCAGTTGAACTTGCGGCGCCAGCACAAACTCCCCGTATACGAGCGTATGCATATAGTTGTCCACCTGGGCTTTGACGGCATCCACTACCCTGGGATGCCGGTGCCCAAGACTGCTCACGCTAATCCCGGAAATCAAATCCATGATGGCTTTTCCCTCCTTGTCGTAAAGCCAGACGCCTTCTGCCCGGTCTATTTCCATCATCAATGGAGAAGGACTTGTCTGGGCAACATGCTGCAAAAACAACTGCCTCAAATGCATGGGTGGATTGATTAGTGATTAATTTGGCAGCTCCCCTTTGTCAGTATAAGGACATCCTGAAATTATTCTGCGTTATAAAATACTTAAAGAGCAGAAAAATATTTTTCAGTATTATTTTTTCCGCGATATTTGTTAAAATACCATTATTGAATCAGCAGGGAAAGATCGTTAATTCCGTGAAACATATTACGCTCCTTGGGGTATTCTTACTGGTTGCTGCATATTCCTGCGATTGGCTGTCGGTGCGCCTGCACCGGTTCGATGTCAGGGGCATTGATGTTTCCCATTATCAATCTGCTATCGAATGGGAAGAGGTATTCATGCAAGATATTGATTTTGTTTTTGTTAAGGCAACCGAAGGCCGCCACACCTCGGATTCGCTGTTCTCCCGCAATTGGGAGGCCATTCGCGCGCATGACATCCGCAGGGGCGCCTACCATTTCTTCCGGGCGTCTGTTCCTGCCGAAGAGCAAGCACTGAATTTTATCCGAAATGTTCCCATGGAGGAAGGCGACCTTCCACCGGTGCTGGACGTGGAGGTTTTGGACGGGCTTACAAAACCCGAAGTGCTTGCCCGGATGCAAACCTGGTTGTTTATGGTGGAGATAGCTTACGGAGTAAAACCGATTATTTACACCAACCAAAAGTTCTACAACACGTACCTCGCCGGGTATTTTTCCTCTTATCCGCTTTGGATTGCCCGGTATAATTCAAGGGGGCCCCGACTTGCCGATGGGCGCAAGTGGGTCTTTTGGCAGCATCGAGATACTGGGAAGCTTTCTGGGATTGCCGGTAATGTAGACTTCAATGTATTCAGAGGCACCTTGCAGGAGTTGGACGCGCTTTGCATGAAGCCAAAATTAGCCGTTAGCATGCGCTGATAACCACCGCATTTTCCCCCTTTATTTTTCTACCAGTCTTTTTTGCTTAACCAAATAAGGGAAGCGCCGGAAAATCGAATCCCAGAATATCCGGGGCTTCTGCACCCAGCCATTGTTTTAACACGGCAGCATACACGCTTCTGAAATCCACCGTATAGATCAGGTCTCCTTCATCCAAGGCTTCGAGATTCGGAGCTTCGTTAAAAAAACCTGGTTTAGTAAGGCTTCCTCCAACCAGAAACAGATTATTGGCCGTTCCATGGTCTGTACCGTTACTGGCGTTCTGGCTCACCCTGCGCCCAAACTCGGAAAAGGTCAAGATCAGTGTGTCCTGGAGAAGGCCATTTTGTTTAAGATCCGTTACCAACGCTTTTACCCCATCGGCATACTGCTTGAGCAACCGCTCCTGCTGTATTTTTTGGTTTGCGTGCGTATCAAAGCCGGTAAGGCTGATGTAGTATATTTTGGTGTCGGTATCTGCAGTAATGAGTTCGGCAACGGTTTTTAAGTCTCGCCCAAAGGGCGTTTGCGGGTACGCGACGGTGGAGGAGTACACCCTGGATTGCTCAAACAAATAGTTCGCCGACGATTGGGTACTAGCCATCGTTTTGTAAAGGTAAGCCACATGGTCGTGGTCTTCTGAGGCGGGATGCTGTTGCCCAATCGCTTGCAGAAACCGGTTTTCAGTAGTTCGTTTGAGTTGCGCAGGTTCGCTCATGGCAAACCCCGTTCGCTGAGCTCCTTTTAGCGCCAGACTAAGCGAATCATCAAGTTCAATGGCGTGGTAGGGGAGAGCGCAGCCGGCACAGTTGCTATCCAGGTACCTGCCCAGCCACCCGGTGTTCCAGTACTCATGGCTGGAACTCGCTGAGTGCCAAATATCCATCGACCGAAAATGAGAGCGGTCGGGGTTAGGGTAGCCCACGCTGTTGAGGATAGAGACCAACCCCTCGTCGTATAGGTCGCGCAAGGATTCAAGCGCAGGGTTGAAGCCCAGATCGGGGTTTACCTTAAGGATTTGTTCTGGCGGAATACCAAGCGAGGGGCGTAATTTATAATACAGGTCGTTTTGATAAGGCACTATGGTGTTGAGGCCGTCGTTGCCGCCGGAAAGCTGGATAACGACCAGGATTTTACCGCTTCGCCGCTGGTACAGTTTTCCGAGCTGGAGTTGGTTTAAAAAGGCAGGAACAAACAACGCCGTAGATGCCAACCCGCTTTGCTTTAGAAATTCTCTTCTGCGCATATAGGAACGATTAAGGGGTCAAAAAGAAAAAATAACGACTTTCTTGTCTAGCACATCTGGTATTCCGGTAAAGACATGATTCGCATAATGGCCTGGGCTAAAAACACCCCCGGCTCGGAGGTCTGAATAAATTGCCGTATGGCCGTGTTAGTGACCGCGCTCTCCCGGAGAAGAAGGTATTTCCGAAGCGCGTTGAGCGTCGATTCCGGGTCTTGATGACTTATTAGCTTGCCAAACGGCTGGAGATTGGAGGTGGTGTTGAGCTTGCGCAACCCCTGGCCTCGTTCTTTTGCCGTAAGGTCGTCTTTAGGCCGGAGGTTCGCCTCAGCGCTGGACAAGAAGATCATCGGCAGGTTTAGACGGGTCATGAGCGTGGAATTATCGATCCAGGCCCTTCCGCCGGGCCAACCGGCGACATTGGGGGGGTGAAACAAAACCTGGCCGAGCGCGCGCTGCACAAATACGGCGCCTAACCCGTCCTCAAACTGTAACCCCAGGCTGCGGATCATTCCAGCCAATAATTCTACCGGAGATTTGATCTTGTTGCCCATGTTCTCCGGCGCATAAAACCATTCAGCTTCGAAAATTGTCCGCATAAGGCGGCCGATATCATAGCCGGAGGCATGGAATTCGCGGGCAAGAGCCCTGATGCGCTCTTCATCGCCGTTCTCATTAACGAAGTAGCGATAAATCTTTCCAGCAATAAACTGGGCGGTTTCCTTTCGCTCAAGGATTAAGTCGATGATATCCGTCCCATCGTAATTACCCGTTTTTCCGAAAAAGGTTTTCTTTCCGTAATCGTGTTGTCCTGGCCGGAAGACATATTCTCCCAGTAAGGTACTCGACCAACCCGTGAATGCCCGGGCGCCTTCTTTTATATCGGTTTCGGTATAATTGCCCCGTCCAATGGTGAATAGTTCCAGTAATTCGCGGGTAAAATTTTCGTTTGGTTGATCTTTGCGGTTCTGCTGGTTGTTCAGATAGCGGATCATTGCAGGTTCGCGGGCAATGGCAATGACCAGGTCGCGGAACTTGCCCAACGCGTGCAAACGAATGGTATTCAAATATTGAACCGCGGGAATCGAATTGTCGATATCGCATGCGAAATGCCCGTGCCAGAATAAGGTCATTCGCTCAAGCAATGCGGGCTCTCCCGGGCTAGCCATTCGCTTGAGCCAGGAAAAATTATGCTCCAACACGCGTTGACGCTCTATGCGTTGGCGTTCAACGATCTGCTCCCTGTCAAGCATCCGGGGCTCTATTGGGAGATCCGCTTCCGGGACCGGGAGCAAATAGGGATTTTGGGCCTGGGAGAAAAGCTCGTCAACCGCTTTGCGCAAAGGCATGGATCTTTTTTCCGCCCATTCAGCCGGGCTTAATCCAAATCCTGCCCTCCAGTATAGATGTTTTATGGACTCCATAACGCTCGGATTTTCTAGATGGACTATCGTTTTAGAGAAAGGTTTAAATAAGAACTGGTTTTAGGCGTTTTTACGATGACAGAAACCGCGGCCCTTTTTCCTTTGTATCTGAGACAAGAGGCCCCGACTTAAGTTGTCTGTTGCGGGAATCCCATTAATTTTGCAAAAAAAATTGCAGGACATGAAAACAGTCATCGTAGCGCTTGGACTCTTTTTCTTCGGAGCCACCCTGTGCCTCGGACAGGGGATAGCCTTTTTTCGCGGAACTTGGGAACAAGCCCTCGAAAAGGCAAAAGCGGAAGAAAAACCCATTTTTGTCGATGCGTATACCACCTGGTGCGGCCCATGCAAAGTCATGGCCCAAAACGTTTTCCCCGATCCCCAGGTAGGCGCTTTTTTCAACTCCAATTATATCAGCATCAAGATTGATATGGAAGGCGAAGAAGGGCTCCGCTTTCAGAAAACGTATCCGGTGAGCGCATTTCCCACCCTGTATTTTGTTGACTTTGACGGCTCGGTATTGAAAAAAGTTATTGGAGCGCAGCGCGCAGACGGTTTTTTGTCCATTGGGAAATCAGTGCTGGAATCCATCGACCGCAGCAAAGGATACGAAGAAGCATATAATAAAGGCGACCGGAATCCTAATCTGATCTACAATTATGTTCGCAGCCTGAACCGTGCAGGGAAACCTAGCCTCCGGATCGTAAACGATTATCTTCGGGGCGTTTCGGATTATGCAAGCGAGATTAACCTCAAGATTATTTATGAGGCGACGCAGGAAGCGGACTCCAGAGTCTTTGACCTTTTTGCCCAGTACAATAAGGAATTGGCAGAGCTGTATTCGGCAGATCAGGTAGCGTCCCGGATGTATGATGCCTGCTTAAAAACAGCTTTAAAAGGGTTGACCCTTCATTCGGACGAGTTGCTTGAGGAGGCAAAAGCGAAAATGAAGGCACAACTTCCTGAACGGGCAAAGGCATTCGGCTTTTTCATTGGCATGGAACAGGCGGCTATGCAACGCGATGAAAAAGCCTACCAAAAAGCGTTAGCCCAATATGCAAAAAGCGCCGGGTCAGAACCTGCTTCCCTGCTTGCCCAAAACGTTGCGTCAATCAGCAAAAAGTACGCTGCTAATAAGGAGGTGCTTGGTTCTGTTGTAGAACTGGCCAGGCTGGTCGCAGAAAAAAAGCCTTCTGTTGCTGCTTTTCTCAAATTGGGAGAGGTTCAGTTGCAACTGGGGGATCGGACAGGCGCCCGGGCTTCAGCCGAAAAGGCCAAATCCCTGGCTAAAGAAGAAGGCGCCGAAGCTATGCAACAGGTAGATCTGTTTTTTGCAAAAATTGGATAAATTAATTGCCGTTTTGACAGTATTTTTTAACGAATTGTTTGTGCTCCGCAACTTGTTTTATGGAAAATAACCGCACTGATATTGGATCGCTGGGAGAGTTTGGCCTGATTGAGCATCTGACCGGTAAATTCCCTCTTTCTCAGCCTTCTTCTGTGAAGGGCGTGGGAGACGACGCGGCAGTAATCGATAACGAAGGATACCTGACAGTCGTTTCCACCGATATGCTGGTGGAAGGTATTCACTTTGACCTGGCCTATACTCCGCTGAAGCATTTGGGATATAAGGCAGTAGTGGTCAATCTTTCTGATATTTACGCCATGAACGCCCAGCCCAAACAGATCACTGTGAGCATAGCTGTATCCAATCGGTTCTCCGTAGAAGCTTTGGAGGAGTTTTATGCCGGGATTGAAGCCGCCTGTAAGACGTATGGGGTCGATCTGGTGGGTGGCGATACGTCCTCTTCGAACAAGGGGTTTATCATCAGCGTGACGGCTATTGGCCAGGGCGAAAAAGGAAAGATCTGCTACCGGAATACCGCCAAAGTGGGCGACCTGATCTGCGTTACCGGCGATTTGGGCTCAGCATTCCTCGGTTTGCAGCTTCTGGAACGGGAGAAGCAGATCTTTCTTTCAACCCCGGGGGTCCAGCCCGACCTGGAAGGCAAAGACTATCTGGTTGGCCGGCAGCTCAAACCGGAAGCCAGGAAAGAAATGATCGAACTCTTTGCCCAAAACCGGCTTGTGCCTACTTCTATGATCGATATTTCCGATGGGCTGGCTTCAGACCTTTTCCATATTTGTAAACAATCCGGCGTTGGCGCCTTTATAGAAGAAAGCGGAGTCCCCATCCATATGGATGCTCAGCTCCAGGCGCTGGAATTTCACCTCGATCCGATTACCTGCGCGCTGAACGGCGGCGAAGACTACGAGCTCCTGTTCACTATTTCCCCTAACGACGTGGAGAAGGTCCGTTATTTGCCGGATATTTTCATTATGGGCGAAATCGTGGATGCCCGGGATGGCGTCCGGCTGCATACAAAGGGAGGAAATATCCATGCACTTAAGGCACAAGGGTGGCGGCACTTTGAATCCTGAAATGACAACTTTTAACCAAAATAACATGAACAAGCGTTTCCTGAGGGTTTTCATTCTCATTAGCCTTTTGGCAATGGGCGCCTGTAAAAGCAATAAACGGGATAAAGAGCAACCTGAACCCGAGACTCTTGCATCGGTAACCGTGCCTAAATTCGACCGCGACAGCGCGTATGCTTTTTTGGCACGGCAGTTGGAATTTGGCCCCAGAGTTCCCAATACGCCTGCCCACAAAGCATGCGGCGAATGGCTGGCGCAGCGGTTTGAGGCTTATGGAGGTCAGGTCATCCGGCAAGGTTTTTCAGCGAAAGCCTATACCGGCGCCATGCTCCAGGGCGTAAATATCATTGCTCAATACAACCCGGGAGAGACTAAGCGCATTGTACTGGCAGCCCACTGGGATAGCCGGCATATTGCCGATTCGCCTTCCAATCAGATCGACCGGGATAAACCGGTGATGGGCGCCGACGATGGCGCCAGCGGTGTGGCGGTCTTGCTTGAGGTTGCCCGGCAGCTTCAGCAAAACCCGGTTGGTATTGGGGTCGATCTGGTCTTGTTCGATCTGGAGGATTATGGCGATGACGGTGGAACAGATCCCAATTCCTGGGGGCTGGGTTCCCAGTATTGGTCCCGGAATCTGCATTATGCTTCCGGCATCCGACCCCAATACGGCATCCTGCTGGACATGGTCGGGGGAAAAGGCGCCCGGTTTGGGAAAGAATATTTTTCTCTTCAGTATGCCGCGCCCGTGGTTGATAAAGTCTGGAATCTGGCTACCAGTATGGGATACGGCAACTATTTCGTTCAAGATCAGGTAGGCGTCGTTACGGATGATCACTACTTTGTCAATACGATTGCCGGAATTCCTATGATCGACATCATTAACCGTCCGCCGGACACGGAAACCGGTTTCCCTGCCCATTGGCATACGCCCAACGACACCCTGGACGCCATCGACCCCTTCACCCTCCGGGCTGTGGGCCAGCTGATGTTAGCCGTCATTTATCGGGAGTATGCAGGTACGCTTTGAGAAAAAGCGAAAAAAATGCGCATAAACTGTTGCATAAAAACAAAAACGCGCATACATTTGCACACGCCTTTGGCAAATGGGCGCATAGCTCAGCTGGTTTAGAGCATCTGCCTTACAAGCAGAGGGTCGGAGGTTCGAATCCTTCTGCGCCCACAGAAAAAAGCCTGGTAGGAAACTATCAGGCTTTTTTGTTGAAATAAGCGCAGACAGGGGGCCTTGGGGTGGGGCTCACTGGCGTCAGCCCCGATAAAAAAAACCCGTCAGGAACAGCTCCTGACGGGTTTTTTTTATCGCAAAAATCTGCAGTTTACCGCATAAACTGGTCAAAGGTCAGGGAGATATAATACATCTGCCCAACAAAAGGACCGCCTGCGTTGGTGCGGTAATCGTTGCCCAAAGGATTGGTTGCGCCCGCTTTGATCACGGTTTTGATCGACTTGACCGGATAGTTCAACTGGACGTTCAAAACGCCAAAAGCAGGGATGATGCCATGGGCAAAGCTGTTTTCCCACAAGAATTCGTCCTGCCAGCGGTAGTTCAGGTCAAATCCAAGATCTCCGAACGCTTTCCGGTTGCCCAGCCCGATCAGGAACTTATTCTCTGGCATATTGAACCCGCCTTCAAAATCTGGCCGTGGATTTTCGACGTCAAAGGTGGAATACGTGTAGTGGCCGTAAAGGTTGTATCCTTTTGGAAGCTGATAGGTAAGCCCGAGGCCGACACCGTTGGAGGTTACTTCTTCCGGCGCATTGGTGGTTGGGCGGAAAGCGCCGACCGAAGCGCCAGCGGGGAGGGTTCCGGTGAGCTGGGCTTGAACGCCGTAAATGGTAGCCCCTTGGTGGGAGGTGTTGTTGATGGGGCGCACCGTTTCTCCTGTGATGAAATCGTTATAGGTATTGAAATAGGCGTTGAAATCGATCAGGAGTTTACGGGCAATAATCCCTTTATATCCAAACTCAATCGCTTGGAGTTGCTCGGGCTTAACAAAGTCGAGGTCGACGGTTTGCAGGAGGCCGGGGTTGGGCTGTCCGGCAAGCACGCTGGCTACGAAGGCATTGTACGACTGATTCGAGTAGGCATTGCCGTTGTGGATGCCGTAGCGCTCGGCGTTGGATTGGGCGCCGCCAAGGAGGTTGCCCGTACTGGAAGGGAAGAAAATAAACTGGCCCTGGGTGCTGGGGTTACGGAACCCGGTTTGGAATGACGCCCGGATGTTGTGCTCCCGGTTGGTCCCCGCGGTATAGACTGCGGCTACTCTTGGGGAAACCTGCCCGTCAAAGTTTTCGTTCTTGTCGTACCGCAACGAGCCGGTCAGTTTGAGGTGTTGGTTGAATAGCTGCTTGGAAGCCTGCATGAACGCCCCGTATTCGTTGATCTTGATGCGTTCGTTCCCGCCCTGGCCATCGGGATTCTCGTTGAATACCGTGCCGTCGGAGAACAAGTCGTACTGCCGGTAGTTCCCCCCAATCAGGAGGTCGAATGCCGTTGCCGGAATAATATCTCTGAAGTTGTATCCAAATTCGGTATGGTACATCCGGGAGTTATCCACAAACCCTGCGCCGGGAGGGTTGCGCTGGAACAGATCCTTGCGAACTGCTTCAACCAAAGCATTAAACTCAGCCGTTCCGGGCTTGGGAATACCGTTGTCTGCCAGACCGCGGCCCGTAGCGTGGGCTTCTGCCAGTTGAGCGGCAGAGGGCGTTCCTCCTGCGGCAATGATAGGCAGCAACTTGGAGGCAAATCCATTGATGTAGGCCGGAACCCACTGGCTGGCAGAAGGCTTGGCGCGTTCGTTGACGAAAGCTCCCAGGGCGCTCAGGTTGTAAGAGTCGCCGTCATCGGTTTGGGACATATAGCCGCGCAACCAGAAGTTAGGGTTGCTAAGTTCCAGTTTGTGGAATTGAATAGAGAAATCCCGTAAAGCATAGCGCTCTCCGCCCTGGTATACGGTGGAACCGGAGCCGTAGCGATACATATAGGAAGCTTCGAGGTTGTCGTTGATGCGGTAGTGGAGGGCCCCGTCGAACTTGATGCTTTGGGCGTCCTGATTGTCCAGGAGGTCTTCTTCTTTAAAGCCAGTCCGGCGAAGATCCAACGTAGGCAATTTGTCGCGGTTGGCGTTAATGAGGGCCTGGGCTTGGGCGAGGGGCAAGCCGGTAAGCTGCGATACGGCCTGGGCCAGCGAACCAGCAAATGCGACCAATGGCACAACAATCTGACTTTCATCGCCATACAGGTTAAGGCCATCAAAATTAGGCTGGCCGGAGGGGGCAGGGTTTGGAATGGCCTGGGTGCGCCGTCCGCTCGTATAATCATTTGCCGCCCAGTCGGTAGCATCCAGATAGGAGGCGTTGAGCTTAAAGGCAAACTTACCGAAAGCCTTTGCGTAGCGGGCAGAATACAGTTGGTATGGATTACTTCCGCCTGCATCCGAGGAAGTGACCCCTACTTTGGCTTGGACGCTTAATCCCTGGTAGTCGAAAGGGTTCTTACTGTTCATAAGCAAAATACCGTTGAAGGCGTTGGGGCCGTAGAGGGCGGAAGCGGCGCCCGGCACCAATTCCACGTTGGCTACGTCGAGCTCGGAAATTCCGACGATATTTCCTGTCGGGAAGTTGAGCAGCGGGGCGGCATTGTCCATCCAGTCGATCAACTGGACAAAGCGTTCGTTGGCAACGGCGCCAAATCCTCTGGTGTTGATAGAGGTGAGGGTCATACTTCCCTGAGTCGTCTGCACGCCTTTCAGGTTGGAAATGCCGTCGTAAAAATCGGGCGCTGCCGTCTGCCGTATGGCGATGGCGTCCATTTTTTCGATGGTTACCGGCGATTCCAGGATGCGCTCTTCCACCCTGGAGGCTGAGATGACCACCTCGCTGGTCAGAATGCTTTGCGTTTCCATCTCCACCCGAAGGTCATTCCGGGAACCGGCGACTTCGATCTCCATATTGGCGTAGCCGGTGTAGGAAAATACTAACGTGAACGGAGGCGCTACGTCCGTTGTAATCTCGAACTTACCATCCAGGTCGGAGACCGTTCCGGTGACCTTCCCTTTGATTTGGATACTGGCGCCAATAAGCGGCTCTCCGGAGTCCTTGTCTAATACCGTTCCGCTCACTTTAGTTTGGGCGGAAGCGAGAAACGGCAAGAGCAGTAAAGCCAAAAAGGCCGTAAATCCTGGAGCAAAACGAGGTAAAAATTTGGTTTGCATACGTTGGAAATTGTGTGGTTAAGCAGATAGATGTGTTAGCGGCTTGGTGTATAATGTGAGTGCAAAAGAGAAGAAAAATAATTTTTGAATCAATCGAATAGACAAAATTAATGCGCTAAGCACATATTTGTTTGCGCAATGTTATTTTATTTTTCAAAAGGACGTCCTATGGGGTTCTGCTACCTTTGTTTTGATCAGAGCGAAGCCTTTTATGCGGAATCATCCATAAATCTTTAACGGAAGGACCCCAACAGGCGCTTCGCTGAAGCTCCGGGAGAACGAAGGAACAGGTCTTGACCAGATCGAGCGCCAAGGGCTCCAGCCTGCAACGGTAATTGTCCAGGTAAATGATCTGCCCTCCGGTCAACTCAGCAAGGCAAAGATATTCGGCAAATGCATCGGTATTGTCGCTTGTTGTGCTGAGAAAGGTGAGGATGTTGATCGAAATATTTTTTTCACGGATTTGTCTGGCCCAGGAACAAATATCGAGTCCTCCTTCCCGGCAGGTGTTGGCGCCGTCGCTGATTAAAAAAATAGACTTCGATTTGGAGGGGGTATCTGAAAAAAGTTCCGGCGCTGCAACCAGCATACTTAACAAGGGCGTCGTGCCATCGGGGATCAGAAAGCGGGTAATATCGCTTATCTGTTCTTTTGAAAGCGAACCTGCCGCTTTCCATTGTTTCGGAACGGTACCGCAATCGCCGCCAATCGTTCCCATTCCCAGGGCGGTAAAAGAAGGAATCTCCGGGAGGAGTTTATGAACCATTTCTTTCATGACGTCGAACCGCGTGGCGCCCATGCAAATGACGTTCTCCATCACCATGGATCCGGAAATATCCACCAGAAAGAGCAACTCGTCGTATCGGAAAAGCTGAAGGTCGTTAAATAGGCGCTGTTGCATGCCAAGAAAAACAGAACCGGACTCCCCGGTTTGACGGTGAAGTAGACTGTCCTTCATGGAAGGAAGGATGTTTTCCCGGGCCATCTGAAGAGAATCGCCTAGCATCTGGGCATTGGACCGTGCGGTTTGGTTTTCGGGGTTCGCCAAAAGAGCTTGGTAAAAGTATCGGTGTGCGCGTTCCAGGGAACGGCGGTGTACATGTCCGTGCAAAGGCAGGCCGGCTTTTCGGTGCTCTCCTGTGCCTTGATCCATCAGCACGGCATACCCGAGGGCGTTTAATACGATGCTTTGGAGCGGAAAATTACCCTTGCTTTCCAGGAGCTCAGCGCTTTGACGAAGCGGAGCGATAGCCCTTCCAGGTTGATTGCTGTAAAGAAATGAGGTCCCCTGAAAAAAGGAGCACAACGCGCTTTTTAAGTGATATTCGGGGTCGTTCGGGGAAAGGAGGCGCTGCGCTCCTGTAAGCACCGAAATCGCTTTTTGGCGCCTGCCGGTGCGACCGAGGCTTAGTCCGTAGGAAAGGGCAAACTGAAAATTTCCTGGCGCTTTTTCATAGGCCCTCCGGAAAAAGTGGCGTGCCTGAACAAATCTGCCTTCGGCGTAGAACAGCGTCCCCTGATAGTTTGACCTAAAAGCTGCCTTGTCAGCTTCTTTGGGAGGGGAAGAAGCGGAACAGCTTGCATAAAAGATAACTAAAAATAACAAACTGGAAATCCTGGGCATTAAACGGGAAAACTGGTCCAGGACAAATGTAGGCAGGCCGCTTTAGTATTCAAAAGAAGAACCAACCTAGCTCCCCAAACTACCTGCCCCTCGGGCTGGATACTTCGCCAGACGAATCTTCCCGCTGGTTGGTTTCTTTTTTTGAGGTATCCTCAATGAGTATCCATCTAGGAGTAAAGACGTTGGGGGCCAGCTCCAAAGAAGCTGGGGGATCCGGAAACCTTCCGGCGGAGGATGGAGGTTGTTTGGCTGAAGAAGTTTTTTGGGGCCGGGTTTGTTCGATATTTTCCATCTTCCAAACAGAAAAAGTGTACATCATCCACCCAGCGGCAGTACAGCCGAGGAGAACAGGCGCGCCCCATTGAAGCAAGAGGAGCCAGTCAATGGATTCGTAGGCAAAAAAACGCCCTTCATTTGATAGCCAGGAGCCATAAAGATCGAATGGGAGAATCAGGAGAAAGAGGAGAAGTCCCCCAAGCGTTAACGGAATGCTGACCCTTTTCATAAATGTCCTGTTTTGGCATGAAAAAGGATCCTTCGTTGTAGCGGGTAATACTTTAAAATGAGTTGTTCAAAGCTAGGTGCTTTTTTTTAAAATCACAAGAGCCTATTGGAAAAATATTTTTAAAAAAAGAATATAGTCAATATAAAAAATTAAAAAATACATCAATACGAGAATTTTTAAGCTAAGTTTTATGATTAATCAGTATAAAACAAAAACAATATTCTCAAAGAACGAGCGGTTTTACGATAATATCCACCCTTCTGTTTTTCCTCCTCCCTTCCCAGGTGTTGTTATCGTACAGGGGGTTGAGCTCGCCAAAATCCTTGAGTAGAATCTGTTCTTTAGGAATTCCCTTTTCGATCAGTTTTTGAAATGCCCTTTCGCTGCGAAATTGCGACAGGACCTGGTTGTATTCTTTCCCCCCAATATCATCGGTATGGCCATGAATGCTGATCTCGTGGTCCTCCAGGCCGGGAATGCCGTCGAGCCATTGATACAGGCCTTCGGTTTGTTCCGGATCAATATAGTACGATCCTCCGCCAAAATAAATGCTAAAGATGTAGTAAGGCTCGGGATCTTTACCTGGTTGGGCGTAGATTTGGGCAAGCAGGGGCGAAAGGAAGAAAGAGAAGAGGATGATTGGGCGCATAGGGAATTATTTTGAGCGTAATTCCGGTCAATTTAAATCTTTCATCCCAACGTGTAAAGAGGGGGCCGTTCGGTTAAAGGATAAACCGGGCGGCGATAAACTGGCCAAGGAATCCCAAAAGATACCCTCCCCACAGATCCATGGGTTCGTGGGGTCGAAGCAAGAGTCTGGCGCTTCCCACCAGCCCGGCCAGAACGATAACTAATAGCAATATTCCGTGCATGCTCAGAGATAAAGGCAGAGAGGATCCACTGACTGGGATTTGGGTGAAGGCATAATCCGGGTATATGGTCAAGGTGAGGGCAATGACCCCAATAAGTCCTCCCATTCCGGCAGCATGCACGCTAACCTTGGAAAAAATATTGACCAGAAAAGCCATAAAAAGCGTTATGGTCGCGCCAAGCGTAAAGCTGCTGAACAAAGGCGGGATCTGGCCATTGTCCAGGAAATTGCGAAACAGCCACAAATAAAACATCCCCGTTATGACAAAGGGGCCAATCCGGTCTTGAGTGGACGGCATATCCAGGGAGCGCAGCAAACCGGTGAACCGGAGCATGAAAATAGCTACTCCCGGAATAAAGCAAGAGGAAAGAAAAACGCGCAGCAACAGTAGCTTACCCGACGGGTCGCTGATGTGGTTGACCCCGAACAGATAAGGGTTTACCAATAGCAAAAAGACCAGCGTATAGGTGAGTATAAGCAAAGGATGAAACACCAGGGAGGCAAGCCGGGCAAAAGCAGGAACCATAATGTATTTTTTATCTAATTTTCCTCAGACAAAGGTAGGGTTCTGCATAATTTGATAGCGTAATCTGACCAAAAATTCCACTAACAGTCCAACCAAAACTCGATGGAGGCATTTTTTAACCGCATTGTCTTTAACATAGGTGGGGTGGCGATACCTTTTGGCACCACACTTTTGTTCCTTTCAAGCTTGGTCTTCCTCTTTGTATTTCAAAGGGTAGTTATCAGAAGATGGATAGGCGCCTTTTTGATCGGTCAGGGAGCGACTCCGGGACAGCGCAAAACCCTAAAGCGCTTGATATATCTGACGCTAACGGCTGTCGTCGTTGGGGGTGTTTTGAAATTCACGGGCTGGAATTGGGACCTTCCCTTGGAAATCAGAGCGCTCGATGTTGCCTCAACGATCATTATTCTTTTATTGGCGAGGTTGATGGATGCTATGATAGGTAAGATTTTTCTTTCGCACTATTTTGAAGCGGAAGCAAAAGAACAACGAACGATAGCATTGCATTCTGGGGTTCAGAGTGCCGGTCAGCGGAAAAAAGCCGGACGGAAAATTATCCGACTTTTTCTTTATTCCACAGCTATTCTGGGCATCTTTCACCTGTTTGAGCTGGATTTCACTTTTTTTGAGGGCAAAATTGGGAAATTGAACCTATCGCTCCATTTATCCCAATTATTTGTTGCGATTTGGATGATTTTCCTGGCGCGGTTTTGCGCCTGGGGAGTGGCGCATTTTTTACTGGCCGGGTTGTACAGGCGAGGTAAGATTCAGCTTGGGATGCAGTACGCAATAAATCAGCTATCCAGTTATCTGATCTTTTTCTTTGCCCTGATGTTTGCTCTCAACGTACTTGGCGTCAACATGACGTTGTTGGCCAGCGGTGCGGCTGCATTGCTTTTGGGGGTAGGACTTGGGCTACAGCAAACCTTCAACGATTTCTTTTCCGGCCTTATCCTGTTGTTTGAACGATCGGTTGAACTGGGGGATGTGGTAGAGATCGACGGACTGGTAGGAAAGGTCCGGCGGATCGGCCTGCGCACATCTATTGTACAGACCCGGGATAACCGGAGCGTGATCGTTCCGAACTCCAAATTGGTGGTCAATAATGTAACCAATTGGAGCCACGATGATGAAGTTGCCCGATTCTCTGTGGGAGTTGGAGTCGCTTATGGCTCAGACACCCAAAAGGTAAAATCTCTATTACTGGAAGAAGCTGCAAGACACCCGAAAGTGCTTGCTCAGCCTGAGCCCCAGGTGCGGTTCACCGGGTTCGGCGAATCGTCGCTCGACTTTGAACTTCTCTTCTGGTCGGAAGAATTTATGCGTATTGAGGATGTAAAAAGCGATCTTCGTTTCGCCGTGGACCAGCGATTCCGGGAAGGAGGAGTGGCCATCCCATTCCCCCAACGCGATATTTGGTTCCGGAATGGATTTCCGGAAAAATAGACTTGTTGCGATTTAGCGCTCCTTTCCTAAAGACCTGGATTAGCTTCTTGCATTATAGGAGACGAGATTTGTTCTCCTTTGGCTCCCTTTAGAGGCGGGGAAAACGAGGAGGAAAAATGCGTTCTCCGGCTCATGCTAAACAGGTAAAAAAAACAACGCCTTTATTTCGCTTGGAGGTCTGGCATGGCGGTTTCCGATAATTCCCGAAGAAATGCAATTGTTTGATGGATATCTGTGCTAAGCACCCGGTCTTCCTCCAAACGGGGAACCACCTTCCTGTAGCGGTCAAGCAGCGCCTGGAGTTCTGACGAGGTGCGGATAGGCAGACGGAATTCCAATGCTTGCGCGGCGGTCATGAACTCTATTGCAAGAATCCTTTCCAGGTTTTCGACGATCCGGAGCGTTTTGGTGGCTGCGTTGGCCGCCATGCTGACATGGTCTTCCTGTAGGTTGCTGGAAACTATGGAATCCACCGAAGCAGGCGTTGCCAGTTGTTTGTTCTGGCTGACAATGGAGGCAGCCGTGTATTGTGGGATCATCAACCCGGAGTTTAATCCAGGGTCTGGCGTCAGAAAAGGAGGAAGGTTGCGCTTTCCTGAGATCAGTTGATAGGTTCTCCGTTCAGAAATATTTCCCAGTTCGGCAAGCGCGATGCCCAGATAATCCAGTATCAATGCAAGCGGCTGAGCGTGGAAATTTCCGCCGGAAAGGATACAGTCGTCTTTAGGGAAAATATTGGGATTATCCGTGACCGAATTGATTTCGACATGCAAAACGTCAATGGCGTGCTGGATTGCGGTCCAGGATGCTCCATGCACCTGCGGAATGCAACGAAATGCATAGGGATCCTGAACATGGACTTTGGCCTTCGCCATTAGTGGGCTTCCTTCCAGCAGGCGGCGGATTTCTGCGGCAGTTTTGATTTGCCCGGGATGCGGGCGGATTTCCTGGATATGCGCGTCAAAGGGAGTAAGGCTACAGTCAAAAGCATCGAGTGCAAGCGCGCCGCATACATTGGCAAGGTGAAAAAGCCTGCCTGCTTCCAGCAGGCACCACACAGCATAGGCAGAAGAAAATTGGGTTCCATTCAGCAGTGCAATGCCCTCTTTGGATTCCAGCCGCAGGGGTTCCAGCCCAAGCTGGCGAAGTACTTCGTCAGCTTGCCGGCGCTGCCCTTTATAAATTACTTCTCCCTCGCCAATCAAAGGAAGGCTCAAATGGGCCAAGGGCGCCAAATCTCCGGATGCTCCAAGCGACCCCAGTTGATATACCAGTGGAAGGATATCCTCGTTGTAAAATAGGACGAGCCGGTTGACGACCTGTTCCCGGACGCCGGAGTAGCCGTAGGACAGGCTCTGAATTTTCAATATAAGCATTAACCGGACGATGTGCAGGGGGACTTCTTCACCTACCCCGCAGGCATGTGACCGAAGCAGATTGTGCTGCAGCATTTGCGTTTGTTCCTGAGAGATGCGAATGTCATATAAAGCGCCAAATCCGGTGTTAATCCCGTAGAAAGGTTCTTGTGAAGCTTTTAGCTTTTGCTCCAGATATGCCCTGCATTCCCGTATCCGGGCGATAGCTTTTTCAGATAGGGCCAGCCTGTTTTGCAGGTGGAGCGTTTCGCGGATCGCAGTCAGGCCCAGGAATTCAGGACCAATATAATGGGTTCTTCGCATAGTTGGAATTTTTACAGGAAGCGTCAGGCGCCCATACAACGTTGCCGTTAAATCAGAGCTCTTTTTAGGTTTGAAGCGGCAAAAGGCAAATTTACGGTTTAGGCGAAATCTGGCGCATCTTTTAACGACGTAGTTAAAGCCAGGTTAAATTAAACGCGCTCCAGTTACTTTATTTCATGGCCATGCGTTTAAACCTATGAAAAACCGTTCCGAATTGCATCCCGCTGAAGGAAACTAAAAAATCCGGACGCCGGCTGTTTGGAGCAATTGATGTATTTTCGCGAAATAATTGGTCATCATTAAACTCGATGTTATGAAAAAAAGTGGATTGGCTACCGTGCTCAAAAAAGCGGTTTTTTCCATCTCTATGGTGGTGTTTTTTACCTTGGCCGCTCAAGCTCAGCGGATTGCCTTTGTCGATGTAAATAAGGTTCTGGAAAGCGTCCCCGAATATACCACAGCGCAAGGGGAACTGGACGCGTTGGCAGCCCGCTGGCGCCAGGAAATCGCCCAGGAATACGACAAAATAAAAGGCCTGTACAACCGCTATCAGGCGGAACAGGTTTTGCTGAGCGACGAGGCTCGCCGGCAGCGCGAGGAGGAAATTATGGCTATGGAAAAGGACGTGCGCGATATGCAAAGGACAAAATTTGGCCCCGACGGTTCGCTGTTCCAGCGCAGGCAGGAGTTGGTAAGGCCGATTCAGGATAAAATCTATGCCACCATTGAGCGCTACGCCCAGGAAAGGGGCTTTGACTTCATCTTTGACCGGAGCAGCTCGGCAGGAATCATTTTCTCCAATCCAATTTACGATAAAACCGAGGATATTATTCGGATGCTCAAATAATTCATTCATTAGCAATTGTATAAGAATAAGGCAAGAAAAGCGTACCTTCGCCCCGCCTTTTAATTTATTCAGGAAAAGACAAAACGATGAAACATTGTATTAAGAATTCGGCTCTTGCTTTGGCGTTTCTGACCTTTGCAGTGGTTGGCGCGCAGGCGCAAAAATTCGGTTACGTCAATTCTACTGCGCTGATCGCAGAGCTTCCCGAAGTGAAGCAGGCAGACGCTACTATCGAAGCCCTCCAAAAACAGCTTCAAAAGAAAGGACAGGACATGGTTCAGAAATTCCAGGCCGATTATGCAGAGGTACAACGCAAGGCCGACAACGGAGAACTTTCGCCCAAACAACAGGAAGAAGAAGCCAAACGCCTCGAAGCAGAGCAAACCAAGATTGAACAGTTTGAACAGGAGAGCATGCAGCAAATCCAGACCAAACGCAATGAGCTACTCAAACCGATCTATGACAAGGTCAATCAGGCAATGAAGGAAGTCGCTGAAGAAAACGGATTTCAGTTCATTTTTGATCAAAGCGTTTTACTTTTCTTTGACCCAACCGCAGACGTTACGCCGCTGATCAAAAAGAAATTGGGGCTCAGCTAAAATAGTTAAGCACCCTTCTTTTTGTCCGTTTATAAAACAACCCGCCCCGCTTCTTTTTTTAAGAATGCGGGGCGGGTTGTTTATATCCATTGGATGTTCTAAAGGCTAAACTGCAGGTACTTAATCGCCTTGCCGGCCCTAAGGTGCATCCGTTCATAATAGGTTTTGATTTCTAGTTCTGGCAAGGGGAGGGTGTTGAGGCTGTATATTCCATCCTCCTGAAGCTGAATTTTTGCGCCGGGAGTTGCGGAAACGACCTCAGCCGTATAGACAAACAAGCCGGGATCGTCGGTTTTTAAATGTATCAATCCGCCAGGGGCCAGCAAGCGGCGGTACCTTTCCAAAAACCGCGGAGAAGTTAGTCTTCGATTGACTTTCCCATTTTGAGGAAAGGGGTCAGGAAAGGTTATCCATATTTCCTGAATTTCCTGCGCCGCAAAAAAAGTTTCGATCAGTTCTATACGAGCGCGCAGAAAAGCTACATTGGAAAGCCCTTCTTCCAATGCCGTCTTCGCTCCCCGCCAGATTCGGGCGCCCTTTACGTCAACTCCGATAAAGTTCCTTTCCGGATAAAGCCGGCTCAGTCCAAGGGAATATTCTCCCCGGCCGCAAGCAAGTTCCAGGGTGATAGGGAAGGCATTTCCAAAATGCGTTTCCGCCCACCGCCCCTTCAAGTCGGCGGGTTTTCCGCCTACTCCGGTTAACTCCGGTCGCCTGGTGTCGTAGTTCTCATAAACGTTTGGGAATTCCAGTATTTCCGCAAACTTTTGAAGCTTGTTCCGCCTGCTCATGCTTCTGGTGTTCTGAAATTGAGGGGACAAAAATAAAAAGACCTGAAAGCATATTTGCCCTGGCCGCAAGGTTTGCGCTTTTTTTCTTCAAATTTTCAGCCAATTACATCGCCGCTGGCCAGTATAAGTCACTCTGCCGACATTTTTGCCGTGCGGGCCAATGGATAATTGTTTATTTTTAAATGCGATGTAAAATAACATACCCGTATGGCTAAATCTTTTTTCATCCTTCTTCTGCTTTTTTTCTACTCCTTCTCAGGGGGCGCTCAGAAAGTAACCATTTCGGACGAGCTTCCCATGCGGACCGATCTATCCTATGATATTATTGGGGAGCTGAAAGGCAAAGTGCTTTTGTTCCGCAACGAGGTGAACCGGTTCGGCGTCCAGGCTTTTGACGAGAACATGCGCGCCAGTTGGGAGAAGGCAATCGAACTTGATAAAAAGCTCATCAATCTCATTGGAATAACCAGCACCACCGACAGTTTCACCCTGTTCTATTTTTTCCGGGAGAGGGGAAGTACCATCCTCAAAGCGGCTACATTTGACGCCTCGGCAAATTTAAGAGATTCGGTTACTCTTACCGATCTGGGATTCCTTTTTGTAACACCCGAGTTTGAGTTTGTCGTTTCCGAAGACGAGTCTAAAGTAATGATCTTTTACCCCGACCGGGACGATATATTCCGGGTTTTGGTCTTTGACAACCTGACAATGAAACTGCTTTGGGAAAAAAGCTTTAAGGACGACGATTATAATGAAGCGGAAGACGTGGTTCACATGATGGTTGACAACGGGGGCGGAATGCATGCCGTTATCGAGAAAGATCATTTCCATAGCCGCCAGGAGCGCCATCGTTATGAAGTGTTCGAATACTCTGCCGCCCAGGGCCCGGAAATAAGGCAGTTTTCGGTACCCCTCAAAGGCATGATCACCTTCGACGTACAGTTTGTTTTCGATAATAAGAACAACCGTCTCACCGGCGGAGGGTTTTATTACGAGAAAAACCCCGAACGGGCGGAAGGCGCTTTTGTCCTTTATATCCCTGACGACCCCAACCGGGCGGTTTTGAAGTTCAAAGCGTTTGACGATGATTTTGTTGACCGCCTTGCGGGAAAAGAACAGCGCAATAACAAGGGGCTGGAAGAAATTGAAGTCAGGGATTTAGTACTCCGCCATGACGGGGGATTGCTGATCATAGGCGAAGAAAATAAAAATTACTACCGGCGTATGACGACTGCCAACCGGAGTATGGTCTATGACAACATGAGCCGGAGTGTTGTCGATTATTTCTATGAGGATTTGTTTGTCCTGGCTTTTTATCCCGATGGCAACTTGCACTGGAGTACCATCCTCCATAAAAAACAATACTCCCAGGACGATGAGGGCGTTTTTTCCTCTTACTTTTTGTTCAAAACGCCCGCTTTCCTCCGGTTGATCTTTAATGACGAAATCAAATTTGAAAACACGGTTTCTGAATACGTACTCCGAGGTACCGGGCAGTTCGACCGGAATAGCATCCTGAGTACTGAAAACCTGCAACTCCGGCTGCGCTTCCGCGAGGGAGTTCAGACCAGCCCTGAACGGGTACTGGTGCCTAGCGAGCGCCGGGGCAGGTTGCGTATTGCGCGCATTGACCTGCTGTGATGGGAATTTTTGGTATCTTCGCCGCGAAAAAATCCCAAATGGATGGACACGTTAAAAAAGACCATTGAAGCGGCTTGGGAAGACCGTTCCCTGCTGGCCCAAAAGGATATCCGTATTACCATTGAAGAAGTAATTGAGCTCTTGGACAAGGGACTTGTGCGGGTAGCAGAACCTACCCCCAACGGATGGCACCTCCACGAGTGGGTTAAGAAAGCCGTTGTCCTGTACTTCCCTATCCGTCAAATGGAGACGCTGGAGGTTGGGCCATTTGAGTTCTATGACAAAATCCCTTTGAAAAAGGGGTATTCCGATCTGGGCGTTCGGGTAGTTCCTCATGCGATTGCAAGGTACGGGGCTTATTTGGAGAAAGGCGTGATTATGATGCCCAGTTATGTGAATATTGGCGCATGGGTGGGCAGTGGGACTATGGTGGATACCTGGGCCACGGTTGGATCGTGCGCCCAGATCGGAAGGAACGTCCATCTGAGTGGCGGTGTTGGGATTGGCGGGGTGCTGGAACCGCTCCAGGCTTCTCCCACGATCATTGAGGACGATTGTTTTATCGGCTCCAGGTGTATTGTCGTAGAAGGCGCCCACGTGGAAAAAGAGGCCGTTCTGGGCGCCAATGTGGTGATCACTAAAAGTACTCAGGTCATTGATGTAACCGCCGCTGAGCCTGTGGTTTACAGAGGGAAAGTGCCTGCGCGGTCGGTTGTCATTCCCGGCGCTTATGCCAAAGAATTCCCGGCAGGAACATATCAGGTCCCCTGTGCATTGATCATTGGAACCCGGCAGGAGAGCACCGACAAAAAGGTCTCGCTCAACGACGCCTTGAGAGATTATAACGTAGCAGTTTAAAGCGGCTTTCCGTATGAAGTACCTGATTGCCGGCCTGGGGAATATTGGAGCAGCATACGAAAACACCCGTCATAATGTGGGGTTCTTGGTTCTGGACCTTTTGGCAAAGGCTGCCGAAGGTACTTTTTCTTCCGATCAGCTTGGAACGTTGTGCCGGATACGCCATAAAGGCCGGACGTTTGTATTGCTCAAACCTTCCACCTACATGAACCGCAGCGGAAAGGCCGTTCAATTTTGGCTTCAAAAAGAAAAAATTCCCAAGGAAAACCTGCTGGTGGTGCTGGATGATCTGAACCTGCCTTTCGGCAAAGTCCGGTTGCGGGGCAAAGGAAGTGACGGAGGGCACAATGGACTCAAAGATATCGACCAGGCAACGGGAGGAAATAATTACGCCCGCCTTCGAATTGGGATTGGGGGCGAATTTCCGAAAGGCCGGCAGGTGGACTTTGTATTAGGAGAATGGACCGGGGAAGAATTGGAACAATTGCCCGGATTGCTGGCGTTAGCCGCCGATATGGTCAAAAGCTTTGCCACGGTTGGCCTGGAACTGACGATGAACCAGTTCAACACCAAATAGCAGGAGGGGCTGCCTCAGACCCCAACCCGTTTCAGGAACCCATCCAGCGCATTGCCGAGCCGGGAAGTTCCGGGAGGAGGAAAGCCCTTATAACCCAAAGCCTCAGGAAGATGCGTCGCAAGATCGACTTCCGATTGATTTTTTGATAAAAAGAACCCTTTGTGCTGAAGGTAGTTGGAAAGATACTCCTGTTCGGTTTGTCCTGGGGTTGGAATCAGAAGGGCTTTTTTGCGGCAGGAAGCAAGGTCCATCAAAGTACTATACCCAGAACGGCAAATCACGATTTTGCTGGCGGCCAGTTTCTCTTCGAGGCCGGCCGAGGTCAGGTAGGGGATGATTTCAATATTCCCTTCTATCCGGGGTTGGTACTCCACATCGGTTTTGCCCTGCACGAGAAGAATTTTTCCTTCCAACTGCCCAGCTTGTTTTAGCAATACCTCTTCGAGACGGGTGCGCTGGGGTTCGGGTCCGGAGAGCAGAATAAACGCGTCGTATGCTGGAGGCGTTTCCCGGTAACCTAATCTGGATAAAGGGCCAATATATTGTACTGGCGGGTTCGTTACAGGGGGGTGGTCCAGATTACCTGCGAGGCTGTCTTCCGCCGCGTCGTAATCCGGAATCCAAACCTCATCAAACTTCCTTAATATGGCATAATGAAATTCCCTGACGGGCCAACGCAACCAGGCATGTCTTAGTATCAGGTGCAGTTGATGAGCAATGACGACGGAGGGTACCTTTGGGTTTCGGCAGCCAAGCCGGTGGTCGGAGATGATACCATCAAGTTGCCGCGAGTTCACCAGATCGCTCACGATGCGATATTCGCCCGTCATAGCCTTAAATATCTGGGGAAGCTGGATGGCGACGTTATAATAGATATTGCCCGTGGGGTACTTGACGTCGTAGGGAGGCAGCTCGATCGACTCCAACTGGGGAAATTCCCGGCGCAATAGGGCCAAAGGCCTGCCGTTGGATGCCAGGAGTACATCTGCTCCTCGGTCCAACAATGCCTTGATGACGGAAATACTTCGGGAGGCATGGCCGAGGCCCCAATCCAGGGGGGCAACTAGTATTCTTTTTTTTGCCATATTGCGCAAGAAGTAAACGTAAACGAAAGGGTAAGTGTATGAAAAAGAGCAAATGGTTGGTTTGCGCCGCCGTGGGGGCAGGAATGCTGTTTTTTTCAAGCTGCAGGACATGCGGCTGCCCTATGGCAGAAGAAGAGGAAATTCCTCGTGAGCATCTGGGAGTTTCCTCTTCCGTATCCCGTTCGGGGTTTTTATTTTTCAGAATTGCTGCCCAGGAAGCAATATTAATTATTTAGGCGAATCTCGTCATCGTTTTCGTCAAAGAAACGGTATTTGGTAAGATGGTAGTTGTGGTCGGCCTTCATGGAGATCCACTGAAAATGTTCGAAATACCATTTCCATTGCAGATTTGGAAATCCTTTTTTCAGATAAGCCTCCACGAAAGGATGCGCCACGAGTTTGATCTTGGATTTGGGCCGGGATTGGTGGATGAAGTTCAGGTCCCGTTTAATTTCATCGATCACCAGAATAGGGGCATTCATTTTGCCGGTCCCATTGCAGGTGGGACATACTTCGGTGGTATCGATTTTGACTTCGGGCCGTACCCGTTGCCGAGTTATTTGCATCAGGCCGAACTTGCTCAGAGGGAGAACCGTATGCTGAGCGCGGTCTTTTTTCATGGCGTGGCGCATCGCCTTGAGCAGTTCTTTTTTGTGTTCGGGGTTTTTCATGTCGATAAAATCGACAATGATCAGCCCTCCTATGTCTCTCAGACGCAACTGCCGGGCTATTTCTTCCGCCGCTTCCAGATTCACTTTAAGCACGGCATCTTCGGCGGAGGAACTTCCAATTTTATGGCCGCTGTTCACGTCAATGACGTGCATTGCCTCGGTATGTTCGATAACAAGATAGGCGCTACTAGGCATTGTCGCCGTTTTGCCAAACGACGACTTGATTTGTTTGCTGACCCCGTAGGCTTCAAAAATCGGTTTGGTTCCTTTATATAAGCTAACGATATCTAATTGATCGGGCGCAATAGAAGCGAGGAAGTTGCGGATGTTTTGGTACAGGTCGCGGTCATCGACCACGATGCGATTGAATGAATCGCTCAAAAGGTCGCGCAGAATACTGGACGTTTTATCCAGTTCGCTAAGCAGCTTCACAGGAGGTTTTGCATGGACCATTTGCTGGAACATTTCGTCCCATTTTTTGGTCATGATCGTCAGTTCTTCGTGCAAATCCGCCACTTTTTTCCCTTCAGCAGCTGTGCGCACGATCACTCCGAAGTTTTTAGGACGAATACTTTCGATAAGGGTTTTTAAGCGTTTTCTCTCTTCCGGGTTGGCGATTTTTTTCGAAACGGCTACGATATCGGTAAAGGGCGTTAGCACAAGGAAACGGCCCGGGATGGTTATTTCGCAGCTCAGGCGGGGTCCTTTGGTAGAAATGGGCTCTTTTAGGATCTGGACCAGCACCTGCTGTCGTTTCCCCAGCACCTGATCGATCTTTCCGGTTTTGACAATGTCGGGTTCCAGCTGGAAGCTATCGAGCCTGGAGTTGCTGAGGCTGCCGGAAACGGAGGCGTTGGTAAATTTCAGCAACGACCGGAGTTTTGGCCCCAGGTCGGTATAGTGGAGAAAAGCATCCTTTTTGTGGCCGATATTTACAAAGGCAGCGTTAAGTCCTGGCATAAGCCGATTGACTTTGCCCAGGAAAATGTCGCCTACCGTAAAGTTGGTATTGGTCTTTTGGTAGTGTAGTTCCACCAGTAGCGAATCTTCCAAAAGCGCGATCTCCACATCGGTAGGAGTGGAAGAAATGATGAGTTCTTTTTCCACAGGGATCAAGATTAAAAAGGCAACGGAAACTCAGGTTCCGAAGCACAGGCAAGCCAGAAGGAGACGGAAGGAAAAAGTTGCGCACTTTGGTACGGGAAAAGAACAGCTCAAATCTTTATTTTCAGGGGTTTTATTCTCGAGAAAAAAGCCGGGCCGAAATGTTCTTTGCCAAAATGAGTAGTTATGAACAAGGCCTTCTGTCTTGTCTAAAACGCCAAAGCCAGACTGCCAATTACGAAGATTGGCAGTCTGGGATCAGTGCAGAACTTCATACACATAGCGTGTGCTGAAAAAGAAACCATATTGTCGTCCGAAGCCATGATGAATGACTATCGGTTTTTCTTCTTATGGCGGTTCTTGCGCAGGCGTTTTTTGCGTTTGTGCGTAGCGATCTTATGTCTCTTACGCTTCTTTCCACATGGCATACCACGTCGTTTTTAAATTAGATAATGTATTTTCTTATTCCCTATAGAGGGCTATTCTCGCATTTTTTCTGAGCTTCCAGCGCTTTTTCGCGTTGAGAAAGCTCTTGATAGGCTTGGGCGAGCAGGCAATAGGCTTCCGTGCGCCCAGGATCCAGGATTACGGTTTTTTCCAACCGTTCTACCGCTTTGCCGAATTGGCCGGTGCGCATGGCGAGGCGGCCTAAATGAAACAAAACGCCCGGCTGGTCAGGGTTTTTCTGGTTGAGGTCCAAAAGCATCTGGATACCTTTCATCGGGTTATCCTGAGGAGGCCGATCCGTTAGGACAAGCGCCAGATTAATCTTATGGGTTAGCTCGGCAGGCTCCAGGGAAATAGCATTCTCAAAAGCCTGAACAGCGCGCCCAGCGCAAAACGCCTTGACCTGTTCTTCCTGGCTCTGCTGTAAACCGATGGCATAGGTAGCCCCTGCAATCGACCACGTTTCTCCAGAAGGCGCCATTTCTGCTATCTGTGCTGCATAATACCCCGCAAGAGCATATTCTTTTAAACCGAACCACTGGCCGGAAAGTTGTTTCAGAATTTCTGCCTTGCTGCTGTCCGATCCGGGGCCTTCCAGCGCGTGCTGCATCTCCTCCAAAACCAATAGCTGTGCCTGCGGGTGACGGGATTTTGCTTCCAGGAGCAAAACCTGAACATCCGTTTGTTCCACAGAAAAGGACCTGGACTTTTCCAGGTTCTTAAACGTATGGGGAACCGTTTCGCAACCAAGGTATATGGCTAGCGCCGACACAATCGAAACCCCAATAACGAAAAGCTGTGACCTTGTCATGAACAACGGTTAATGATTGAAAAAGGTCACGCAAATAGATTATTCGTCGTCGTCATCTTCAAAAGAGTCCTTCGGCAGGGACGTTACCTGGCTCTTGACCTGCTCAACAAAGACTTTGGCCGGCTTAAACGAAGGAATAAAATGTTCCGGGATTTCAATTGCCTCATTCCGCTTGATATGACGGCCAATTTTTTTCGCTCTCCTTTTGATGACAAAGCTGCCGAATCCCCGAATGTAGACGTTCTCCCCTTGAGAGAGAGACCCCTTGACCTCCTTAAAGAACGTTTCCAGAGCCACCAGCACATCCACCTTTGGAACGCCTGTTTTTTCGGATATTGCGGCAACGAGATCAGCTTTTCTCATCGTTATCTCTTGGTTTATAATAAGTTATAATAATATCCTTCCTGACTTAAGAGATGCAAATTTCTAAATTTTCTACATAAATTGAAAGAAAACCTAAAATTTCTTTCCGCGGTTTAGGTTAATTTTCAGGAGATTACGATGATTTCTTTTTTTTCATCCCGTACAGGCGCTCTTTCCCCCGCGGATTATTTTTATTTGATTATTTTTTTGAAATAAAAATTTGATTTTTGGTATAAAGAAAATTTTAAATTTTGAAGTCATTGGGTATTATGGGATTTGGGAGATTCGGGGAACTTTACGTATCTTTAGGTCCGCGAGAAAACCGGGCTCAAAAGGGGCCTACATCCTAATTACATTGGCCCCGGACCAGGGAAACTCCCCAGGGTCCGAGTCTGAAATTCAATTTGTTTTCATGCTTTTATCCATGACCGGTTTCGGGAGGGCCAGTAAATCCTTCCAGGACAAATCCATTTCTATAGAAATCCGCTCGCTGAACAGTAAATTTACGGAGGTGCGCATTAAAGCGCCGCAAAATTACAGAGATAAGGAGCCGGAAATCCGCAAAATCCTTAACGACCGGCTGGAAAGAGGGAAAATTGAATTTACGCTCGAGATCCAGTCGCTTAAGGGGGATGATAACTCGATCATCAATTCAACCCTTTTTCGCCGCTATTACCGCGAGCTTAGTCAACTAACCAACGAGCTGGGAATACCTCCCGGGGATATCGTACAGTCTCTTCTCCGGCTCCCGGACGTAGTTTCTAATGCAGGAGATTTGGTGGATGAGGAAGAATGGAAGGTCGTTCTTCAACTCGTCGACGAAACCATGGCTGAATTCGAACGCTTCCGGCTGACGGAAGGCAAATCTATCGAAACCGACATGCGCCTCCGCATTGGGATCATCCTCGATCATCTCGGATTGATAGGCCCTTTCGAAGAAGAACGGATCAGCAAGTTGCGCCAGCGCATTTACCAAAATCTGGAAGATTATCTGGGTAAGGAAAAGATCGACGAAAACCGCTTTGAACAAGAGATTCTCTTCTATCTCGAAAAAATGGATATCTCTGAGGAGAAGCTCCGGCTTGGGCAGCATTGCAATTTTTTCCTGGAAGAACTCGCCAGTCCGGCAACCCAAAAAGGAAGGAAGCTTTCCTTTATTACGCAGGAAATCGGCCGGGAGATCAATACCTTGGGCGCGAAATCGTATTCTTCAGAGATTCAGAAAATGGTGGTCGTTATGAAAGACGAGTTGGAGAAGATCAAGGAACAAGTCGCCAACTGCCTCTGAATGATCCGGGGCATTCCTGTTTTTTTTTCCAAATTGTAAAACCTTCAGACCTTTACCGGGAAACGTGATCTGTCATGAAGAAGCTTCTCATTTTTACAGCTCCTTCCGGCGCCGGAAAGACAACGATTGTCCGACATCTTCTCCAGGTTATTGATAACCTTGCCTTCTCCATTTCAGCGACTACCCGGCCCAGGCGCCTTCATGAAGAAGATGGTAAAGATTATTATTTCATGGATGTTGAGGAGTTTGAACGCCATATTCGCCAGGGGGATTTTCTGGAATGGGAGGAAGTTTACCCGGGTAAGTACTATGGCACCCTGAAACGGGAAGTAGAGCGTTTGTGGGCTGAAGGAAAAGACATTATCTTCGATATCGACGTTCATGGCGCATTAAGCATCAAAAAGATCTTTCCAAAGGAGTCGCTAGCCATATTCGTAAAACCCCCCTCGAGGGAAGTACTGATAGAACGGCTTACCAAAAGGCAAACCGAATCGGGGAAAACCCTGGAAGAACGGGTTGCGAGAGCAGAAGAAGAACTGCTTTTTGAAAACAAATTTGATCGCGTATTGGTTAATGATGCGTTGTGCAACGCCCTAGAAAACGCTGAATATATGGTTCGGGCCTGGCTTGGGTCTTAGATTATGAAGTCAGCCATACCAAATCGCTGAAGATGGAAACTTTGATCACTAACGGTATCCGGGTAAGCGTTGAAACGGCCTACCAGCCCCATTATTCCAATCCTGTGGAGAATAAATTTATTTTTGCCTACCGGATCACGATCGAAAATTTAGGACAGCAAACCGTTCAGCTTTTACGCAGGCACTGGATAATAACGGAATCTACCGGGGTAGCCAGAGAGGTTGAAGGCGAAGGGGTGATTGGCCGCCAGCCGGTACTTCAAGCAGGCGAGTCGCACCAATATGTTTCCTGGTCTCACATTTCCACGGGGTTGGGTAAAATGGCGGGAACTTATCACATGGTCTATTCAGACTCTGAGCTGCCCTTTCAGGCAGAAATTCCAGAGTTTCTTCTGGTCGCCCCGTTTCTATTGAATTGAGCAGGTTGGCTATCTCCCGATATTTTCCCTGCGCTCTTCCCGAAGGCTTTTTACTTTTTGCGACCGGAACCAGGGGGCTTTCTGCCTGCGCTGCTCCATTTTCCAACCAAGTTAACCCTCTCCTAAAAGCTGGGTAAAGAAATTCTCCTTCGGGACAAAATATTTTGATCTGTTTTCCTTTAAAAAGGCAGCATTTATGCCTTTTAATATTCCCGGTACGCCCTTTTGGGGCTACAATCAAAAGAGAACTTATGAAAAGTTGCTTTTCCATCGCACTCTCGTGCCTGGGCATCTTATTTTCCCTGGAAATAATGGGTCAGACTGGTTTTCGACTCAACGGAACCATTCGTTCGGCAGAAGATGGAGAAACGCTGCCGGGAGTATCGGTCTCCGTTCCGGCTTTGGGGTTTGGCGCCTCTTCCAATGAGTACGGTTTTTACTCCCTGCTAATCCCCGCAGGCGATTCTGTTGATGTGGTATTCAGTTTTGTAGGATATCAAACGCAGACGAAGCGGGTTCGGTTATCTGCAGATTTGCGTTTGGATATTCAACTTGTATTCGGTGTAGAATTGGAAACAGTGGAGGTGATTGCACAAGGAGGCAGAGAAGATGTCCGCAACCCGCAAATGAGCATTGAAGTGATCCAGGCTAAAGAAGTGAAGATGATACCGGTGCTGTTAGGGGAAAGCGACATCCTGAAAGCGATTCAGCTGAAACCTGGAATCCCCTCAGGCGCCGAAGGTGTAACCGGACTGTTTGTGCGGGGAGGCGGAAGCGATCAGAATTTGTTTATTCTCGACGAGGCGGTGGTATATAACCCCAATCACCTGTTCGGCTTTTTCAGTACGTTTAATACCGACGCAGTAAAAGATCTGAAGTTGTACAAGGGAGGCTTTCCCGCTCAATACGGCGGGCGCTTGTCTTCAGTCATTGACGTCAGACTCCAGGATGGGAACAACCAGAAGTTCTCGGGCGCGGGAGGAATTGGCCTGCTGGCGTCCAGGCTTACCCTGGAAGGCCCCATTAAGAAAGACCGTTCTTCCTTTATCGTTTCGGGCCGGCGAACCTACGTCGACCTGATCACCCGCGGGCTCAACCGCGCCCAGAAAGCTTCCGGTTCCAGCGCTAATCCGATTCCGGATTATTATTTCTACGACCTCAACGCGAAGGTCAACTTTCAACTCGGGGAAAAGGACCGCGTTTTTGTCAGCGGCTATTTTGGCCGGGATGTATTTTCCTTTGACGGAGATGTGTTTGATTTCAATTTCGACTGGGGTAATGCCACGGGAACGTTGAGATGGAATCACGTATTTTCCCCCAGGTTATTTTCGAATACAACCGTAACCTTTTCAGATTATCAGTACAATATTGGCAACGAAGTCACTGGATTTTCCTCCAACCTGGGTTCGAACATCCGGGACGTCAATGCCAAAGCTGATTTTTATTATGCTTTAAACAACCGGCGCCAATTTCGCTTTGGCGCGCAGCTGACAGGCCACACGTTCACCGTTGGGAGGCTGCGGGCAGGCAGCGACGATGGCCTGGTTTCGTTCTCCGCCGGAAAAGATTACCGATCGTTGGAATGGGGCGCCTACTGGTGGGATGACTGGAGCCTGAGCGAGCGGTTTGCATTGCAAGGCGGGCTTCGGTGGAGCGGTTTCCATACATCGGGAAATGTGTACCAAGGGCTGGAGCCCCGGATCTCTTCCCGGTTCATTTTAACGGACGATCTCAGCCTTAAGGCCAGTTACTCCCAGATGGTACAGTACCTGCATTTAGTGGCAAATGCAGGAGTGGCTTTGCCTACGGATGTATGGTACCCCTCGACGGCCGGGGTTCGGCCCCAGCGCTCAAATCAGGTTGCCATGGGGCTTTCCTGGTTTTTGGGAAAAGGATGGTCGGTAGAACTGGAAACCTATTATAAACAACTTCTCCGGCAACTAGAGTTTGTCGATGGCGCTCAGATCTTCGTTAATGACGACCTGGAGAAAGAATTTGCCATCGGCAGCGGGAGGGCCTACGGTTTGGAATTTAGCCTGGAAAAGAAAACCGGTAAACTTACCGGATGGGTTGGTTATACGCTGGCTCGGGTCATCAGGGAGGATTTTGCCCCCTTGGACCCCAGCCGTTCCTTCGCCCAGTCGGGGCAGTTTGCGCCTATTTACGATCGGAGGCACGACCTTTCAGTTGTCTTGTTCTGGGAGATCAGCAGGAGATGGGCGGCTTCGGCAACATTCGTTTACGGTTCCGGCGACCTGCGATGGTTGCCGGTTGGGCGCCTGACGTTTCAGGATGTAGCAGGGACGGAATTGAAGACGGTGGTACCGGTATTCCAGGACCGGAACAATTTCAGGCTTCCGGATTATCATCGCCTGGACGCAGGGCTTATTTGGAAGTTTTTTCCCAAATGGGGAGAGAGCGACCTTACGTTGAGCATTGTCAATGCGTACGATCGCCGAAACGTATTTTTTATCTATCTCGATCCGGTTTTCGAGAACGAAGACCAGATCGGAGGGATTCAGATCCCTCAAGGGATCAAAGCTAAACAGGTGTCCTTATTCCCGGTTTTGCCGGCTATTACGTGGAATTTTAAATTTTGACCTATGAAAGGCTATCGCTTATTCCCGGCCTTGGGCGCTTTATGGTTTCTGGCAGGCGGGTTGTTTTCTTCGTGCAATTTGGAGAAAGAAGTTGACATTGACTTACCGGAATATGAAAGCCAATTGGTAGTGGAATGCTATCTCGAGCCAGGGCTCCCTTACCGGCTTTCTTTGTCAAAGAGCGCTGCTTATTTTGCGCCCTTTCCCAACCCGGGCGATGTGAACGGGTTTTTACAAGAATTGCTGGTCCAGGGGGCAGAGGTCAGGATTCGGCATAAGGATCAGGTGATCGCACTGGAAAACCGCCTTAGTATTGACCTTGAAAACCAACGCCTCTATAATTATACTGGAAACGACCGGGTACCTTTGGACACCCTCGAGCCTTTTTTCCTTGAAATCATTACCCCGGAGGGAAAGAAGATTACGGGCCAAACGCGCCTGCTGCCCAAGGTTCCAATAGACAGCGTAGTAGTTGAGTTTAAGGAAGGGGATACGCTGGCTCGTACGCTTACTTATTTTGGAGACCCGGGAGAGGGCTCGGACTTTTTTCGTTTTGTGCTTCGGCACGCCAACCGGGACAGCATTCCTTTACAAGACTTTACGCTGGACGACCGGTTTGTGGAAAAGTCTTTTGTCCTGGGCGCCGCCTATGAATTTGCGGAAGGAGACACCTTGGTTCACTCCTTATATCATTTGGAGGAGCCCTATTACCGGTTTTTGGAGAGCTTGCAGCGCGCTGTATTCGGAAACGGGAATCCTTTTGCGCAACCCAGCCCATTGATTTCCAACTTGGGAGGAGATGCCGGCGCAGTGGGGGTTTTTACAGGCCTGCAATACGACCGGCTGGTCACGATCATCAAGCGAAAGTAAAATGCGTTCTCCAAAAGAAAACCGGGACTGAACGCATTTGCGCTCAGTCCCGGTTTTCTTAAAGGAAGGAAGAAAAAAAATTAGTTCTTCTTCACGGCATCCATCAGGGCCTTCATGTTAGGATCGGCCTTAACTTCAGTCCTTCTGTTTTTGGCTTTTCCTTCACTGGTTTTGTTATCTCCCATGGGCATGGTGTCGCCAGCGCCGGAAGCGGCAACTTGAGAAGGACTAACGCCCTGTTTGATCAGTTCGCGAACGACGGCCAGGGCGCGGAGGGTAGAAAGTTCCCAGTTGTCCTGGAAGGAAGCGCCTGGGTTCACTTTGTCAGCATCCGTATGGCCTTCGATCATCAATTTAAGGGCAGGGTTGTTTTTGAGGGTGGTTGCCAGTTCGGAGAGGGCTTGCTTTTCGGCGCGGGTAAGCGAATAAGAACCGCTGCGATAGCTCAGCGGCGAGGTGATTACGTAAAGCTCGCCGTCTCTTTCTTCGAGTTTGAGGCCGCTTTTCTCGTACGCTCCAAAAATGCCGTTGATCTCACTTTTGATCTTATCCAGTTCGGCTTGGGTCATGGTCAGTTTATCCTGAACCATTTTGACCTGGCCTTTAGTAGCGTCCAAATCCTTGCGGAGGTTGGCGATCTCCCCGTTCATACGGGTTTTTTCGGATTCCATTTCCGATTTGAGGGTTGCGTTATCCTGCTCAAGGGATTTAACGCGGTTTTGGGTTTCTGCCAGGGCGGCATCGCTTGCTTGTTTGCTGGCTAAGAGCTCGTCGTATTTTTTCTTGGAAACGCAAGAAGAAACAAGACCAAGGGTAAGCAGAACTACCAGCGATTTGATAACGAGACGCATGTTTTTTTAAGTTTGATTAACAAAAGATTGTTTTGGTTTTTCTCATTGTTCTGAAAGCAGGGGTGAAGCCTAAAAATCCGGCAAGTCCTGCGATTCCAATGCAAAACAATAGATATTTTCTGAATAAAACAAAGATAATCTTAAATTTATTGGCCTTTTGGCCAGATTGGAGCCATCGTTTCTGGAAGAAAGGAATAAGGGAACTTAATCGATACAGGGAGCAAAAAAAACCTATTTTTGCCTTTGGATCGTTTTGCAAAATGCTAAAAGGCATATATCGTTTTTTGATTGAGTAAAATACCACGTTCATTCAATGGATTATGTCATTAAGTCCGAAGGAGGGTTCAAGTATATAGAAACCGGAGACGACAAGCAGCCTCTGGTTTTGTTGCATGGCCTTTTTGGAGCGCTTAGCAACTTTGAGGGCATTTTGCGGTATTTTTCCCAAACCTTCAATGTAGTAGTTCCTATCCTGCCCATTTTTGATCTTCCTTTGCGCAAAGTATCAGTTTCCGGACTGGTGGAACACGTCGGGGAGTTTGTCGAACACAAGAAATACCGAAAAGTCCATGTGCTGGGTAACTCCCTCGGAGGGCATATTGCCCTGTTGTATGCGCTGGGGCATCCGGACAAAATTGTATCCATTACGTTAACGGGCAGCTCGGGTCTTTTTGAGAGCGCTATGGGGACGAGTTTTCCGCCCAGGAACAACTATGAGTTCATCAAGAAAAAAACCCAATCTACGTTTTTTGATCCGGAGGTTGCTTCTCAGGAGTTGATCGACGAGGTGTTCGATATTGTCAACGACCGCAATAAGGCCATCCGGGTGATTGCAACTGCCAAATCCGCTGTCCGGCACAATCTGGGCGATAAACTGCACAAAATAAGCGCTCCGGCCCTTCTGGTTTGGGGAAAACAGGACACTATTACCCCTCCTTTTGTCGGGGAAAAATTCCATGAACTCATTCCCAATTCCCGTCTGGTAATGATCGACCGGTGCGGGCATGCTCCTATGATGGAACACCCCGAAGAGTTCAACAAAAACCTGGAAGCTTTCCTGAAGGAAATTTCCGCTTCAGAAGCCGCATGAAACCCAAGCCAAACGGTGGGAGAAACTGTACTTTTTTGCCATGATAATCGTTTTCTCTGGAGCGGTACACAGCCGATGATCATTTCTGTTTATTTCAAACTTTTATGTACATGACCAGAGCGTTGCTGATTCTGGCTGGCTTTGTTTTGCTGGCCCATTCTTGCTCTTCTTCCCGAAAAACGTACTCAGAAACCTCAAAGCCCGGCATGGAGGAGCGGCTTCTCGATACCTTGTTCGTCGAGGCGCCAAAGCCCTCTTCTCTGAAAAAGCCGGAGGACTTTAAGCTCCCCAGGTATAACCCCAGCTACAAACGGGAAAATGACTTGCTGCATACCCGCCTGGATTTATCTTTCGATTGGGAAAACGAATCCGTGATCGGGAAAGCCCAGCTTGAGTTCAGGCCTTATTTTCATCCGGTGCAGACCCTTACGCTTGATGCGAAGGGATTTGAATGGAAAAAAGTCACCTTGGCAGGCTCCGGCCAGGAGTTGAAATACTCCTACAACGGGGAGCAAATTACCATTGAGCTGGATAAGGTCTATTCCCGCGACCAAACCTATTCGCTTTTGCTGGAATACATTGCCCATCCTGCCTCTTCCGGAGGGAGCGCGGCGATAACCTCTGATCAGGGGCTTTTCTTTATCAACCCTAGAGGCGAGGAAGCTGAAAAACCTACCCAGATCTGGACCCAAGGCGAAACGGAGAACAACTCCCGTTGGTTCCCAACCATCGACAAACCCAATGAACGGTGCACCCAGGAGCTGTATCTTACTGTTCCTGCCCGCTTTAAAACCCTTTCCAATGGAAACATGATCTCTTCCATTGACCATCCGGATGGTACCAGGACAGACTACTGGCGAATGGATCAACCGCATGCTCCATACCTTTTTATGATCGCGGTTGGGGAATACGCTGTGGTCAAAGACATTTGGAGGGGCAAGGAGCTTTCTTATTACGTAGAACCGGAGTACGAAGCCTCGGCTCGCGATATTTTTGCTCATACCCCTGAAATGCTGGAATTTTTTTCCGATAAGCTGGGAGTACCTTACCCCTGGCAGAAGTACGCGCAGGTCGTCGTCCGGGATTACGTTTCCGGTGCAATGGAAAACACCACTGCCGTCATTTTTGGCGAATACGTCCAAAAACACCGTCGGGAACTGATCGACAATCCCAACGACAAGGTAGTCGCGCATGAACTTTTCCACCACTGGTTCGGGGACCTGGTTACTTGCGAAAGCTGGTCCAACCTGACCATGAACGAGGGGTTTGCCAACTATAGCGAATATCTGTGGTATGAACATAAATATGGCCGGGATGCCGCCGATTTTCACCTGTACGAAGAGTGGCACGGGTACCTGGGGTCGTCGCCGAATGCGTCGCACCCTCTGATCCACTTCGGATACGACGACAAGGAGCAAATGTTTGATGCGCATAGCTACAACAAAGGAGGTTCGGTCTTGCATATGCTCCGCAATTATCTGGGAGATGAAGCTTTTTTTTCCGGACTGAACCGGTATCTGACCAAATACGCTTACCAATCGGTTGAAGCTCATAACCTGAGGTTGGCCTTTGAAGAAGTTACCGGGGAGGACTTGAACTGGTTCTTTAACCAATGGTATTTCAGCCAAGGCCACCCAGAGCTGAAAATTGAATACGCCTACGATGAGGAGAAAAAAGAAGCAGTCGTTACGGTAGAGCAAATCCAAAATCCAGACCGCAACCCTCCTGTTTTTGAGCTTCCTGTGGCCCTGGACATTTACGCCGGCGGAAAGACGGCCAGGATACCAGTTCGGATCAATCAGCGCGTACAGACCCTTCGGGTTCCGGTTATGCAGAAACCTGATCTGGTCAATTTTGATGGAGATAAAATGCTGCTGGCCGAGGTCCAGGACAATAAAACCGAAGGGCAATTGGCGTTCCAGTTCCGAAACGCTCCCCGCTTAATGGATCGGTTTGATGCGCTGAGCCGCCTGATGGAGGCGGAGAGCGACCAATTGAAAACCCTCTTGCCTCTTGCAGTAGAGGACCCCTTCTTTGTCATCCGCCTGATGGGCCTGGAATATCTGGAAGAAAAAATGGTTCCGGATTATGCAGCGCTTTTGAAAAAACTGGCACTCACCGATCCCCATTCGGAAGTTCGGTCTGCCGCCATATACAAACTAGCCGATTCCAATGAACAGCAATCGTTGGAAGTAGCCAAAAAAGCCCTGGTCCAGGATTCCGCCTATAATGTCATGGGCGTTTGCCTCGACCTGCTTTTCCAAAACGATCCCCAGACCGGATTGGAATACGCCAAAAAGCTGGAAAACGAACAAAGCGAAGATATCCTCAACGCCATTGGGGCAATGTATAAAGAACAGGGAGGGGCCAGTTATCTGGCTTTCTTTGAAAAGAACTTCCAAAAGGTAAATGCCTTTAATGCCTTTTTGTTTTTTGGTAGTTATCAGGAGCTGGCGTTTAATTCAGGAGAAAAATATGCGATGGAAGCGACCGCCAGGTTGAAAGAAATGGCGCTGAACGCCAGCCAGTCTCCGTGGCGGCGGATGGCCGCTACCAAATCCCTTAACGATATGCGCAACGCATTCCGGGCTAAAGGCAATGCTACGAAGGATCCAGCGGCCAGACAGGCATTAGAGGAAAAAGTAACAGAGATCAGCCGGATCATCGAAGAAATCAAGCTTTTCGAACCAAATGAGCAACTCAAGGCGAGCTATCAGCAACTGGAACTGATAACAAGAGCGTAAAGGTTTTAAGAAAGCGGCTGAATTTCCGACAAAGTGCTGTTTTTTTAAAGGCCACTACTTGACAATACGTAATAACCCGGTTATTTTACCGTCCGTTCTGTGCTTTACTAGCGGAGCGGGATAACTATTTCCGTGGTTGGGCTGTTTCCACAGAAAGACAGGCGCCGTACCCAGGCGTTTAAAATCGGTTTTGCCATTTTTAATCTTGTTTGCTCATGGCTGCTAACGACAATTACCAGTTGCTGATCCAAAAGCTCGACCAGTTTACCCGGAAGTATTACCTCAACCGGCTGGTCCGGGGCTCCTTGTATAGCGTAGGGTTGATCTTGGGGGTGTTCCTGGCCAGTAGTCTGCTGGAATACTTTTTTTATTTTGATACAACAGGGAGAAAACTGCTGTTTTTTTCATTCCTGGGTTTGAGCGGGGTTTCGCTTGGGTATTGGGTAGCTAATCCTCTTCTGCGTTATTTTCGCCTGGGAAAAGTGATCAGCCATGAACAAGCAGCTGTTATCATTGGAGAGCATTTCGGCGATGTCAAGGATAAACTGCTGAATATTTTGCAACTGAAACAGCAGTCGGATCAATTAACGGACAAAGAACTTATTCTCGCCAGCATCAACCAGAAATCTGAAGAGATTCGACCGGTTCCTTTCAAAGCGGCCATTAACCTTACCCAGAATCGCCGCTATCTGAGGTACGCACTGCCTCCCCTTATGGTCCTTCTGGTGCTTTTGCTCGCTGCCCCCAGTGTGATCAGGGAAAGCACCCACCGGCTGATTTTCAATTCCAAAGAATTCTTCCGCCCGGCGCCCTTCTCTTTTGAACTGGGAACGGAGGAGCTAAAAGTTGTACAATATGAAGATTATACGTTGAAGGTGCAGGTTGAAGGAGAACAACTGCCGGATGAAGCCTTCATTGAAATCGACAACTATCAGTACCGTCTCACCAAAGAGGGCCCCGATGCGTTTTCCTATGTGTTCAACAATGTTCAGGACGATATCGATTTTCGGTTTTATGCGGCCGGGGTAGAATCCAGGAAATATACCTTGAGGGTTTTGCGCAAACCCAACCTGGCTTCTTTTGAGGTGAAACTCAACTATCCGGACTATACCGGCAGAAAGGACGAAGCTTTCGATAATATCGGCGACTTGATCGTGCCGGAAGGTACCCAAATCAACTGGGTGTTTAATGCCCGCTACACGGAAGGTATTCGCCTTAAATTTTCCCGCAGCCAAAGCGAATTTACCGCAAAACGGTTTGGAGACGACCTGTTCAGCTTTGCCCGCAAGGCTCAGGGCGATGAACTTTACCGGCTTCTCTTTTCTAATCAGGATATTCCCCAGGGAGACTCGGTTAGCTATTCCATTACCGTTATTCCCGACCAGTATCCCAGCATTCAAGCCGAACGGTTTGTAGACAGCACAAATACCAGGGTGCAGTTTTTCGTAGGAGAAAGCGCTGATGACTATGGCATCCGGAGTATTACCTTCAACTACCGGCTAAAAAAATCAGCCAAGAACCAGGGCGACCTGATCACTTTGCCACTTTCCCGGCCCAATAGCAAACAAGCCAGCTTTGAACACACCTTTGACCTCAGGGAACTCGGCCTCGAACCCGGCGACGAGGTGAGCTATTATTTCGAAGTGTTTGACAACGATGCTGTCAATGGATCCAAGTCTTCCCGAACCAACGTTATGGTCTATGCCATGCCAACCGTAAAGGAATTTGAGCAAATGGCAGAGAAGAACGACAAAGAGGTCAAAGACAATCTTAAAAACGCGCTGGCGGAGTCTCGTAAGATCCAGGATCAGATGAAAAAAATGCGGGACAAACTGCTTCAGGAAAAGGAACTCAGCTGGCAAAACAGAAAAGAAATCGAAAAACTGCTGAACCGCCAAAAGGAACTCCAGGAACAGATCGAAAAAGCCAAGGAATCCTTTGAAGAGAATAAGGAAAACCAGGACTTGTTCTCCGAAACCGATGAGGAATTGCAGCAGAAGCAGGAACAACTCCAGAAGCTTTTTGAGGAGGCCATGGACGAGGAAATGCAAAAACTCATGCAGCAACTGGAAGAGCTCCTCCAGAAAATGGAAAAAGAAGAAGCCCTGGAAATGATGGAAAAATTCCAGTCCCGCGACGAACAGACTGAAATGGAGCTGGATCGCCTACTGGAGCTATTCAAACAACTTGAGCTGGAGCAGGAACTGAAAAACGCTATGGACAAACTGGATGAACTTGCTGAAGAACAAGAAAAACTCAGCGAGGATACCCAAAAAGGCAAAGATTCCCAGGAAGATCTGAAAGAGAAACAGGAGGAGATCGATAAACAATTCCAGGAGTTCAAAGAACAAATGGAGAAAATTGAAGAAAAAAACGAACAGCTTGAAAACAAGAAGGACCTTGGCAATCCTGAGGAGGAAATGAAGGATATCCAAAGAGATATCAATGAAAGCAAAATGAATCTCCAACAAAACAAAAACAACAAGGCCTCCCAATCTCAAAAAAACGCCTCCCAGAAGATGAAAAATATGGCCAACAACATGAACATGAAAATGCAGTCTGGCCAAATGGAGCAAATGATGGAGGACATGCAGGCGCTTCGGCAATTGCTCGAAAACCTCGTGGGGCTTTCGTTCGACCAGGAAGACCTTATCAAAAACCTGGATAAAACCGAAATCAATACGCCCAGGTATACGGAACTGGTAGAGGAACAATTCAAGCTGAAGGATGATTTCCGCTTGGTGGAAGATAGCCTCCAGGCGCTGGCTAAACGCGTGTTTCAAATTGAGTCCTTTGTCACCGAAAAAGTGGGCGATATCAAGGAAAATATGCGCCTATCGTTGGACGACCTGGAAGAGCGCCGCAAATTTCAGGCAGCAGACCATCAGCAGCGCGCTATGACCAACATAAATGACCTGGCGCTGATGTTGAGTGAAGTGATGAACCAGATGCAACAGCAAATGTCTATGATGATGTCTGGTAGCCAAATGTGCAATAACCCAAACAACAGCGGCAAGCCCCAGGACAAAATCTCCGAGGGGCAGCAAAAGCTGAACGGGGAAATGCGCCAAATGCAAGGGCAGATGCAGCAAGGCGACAACCCTTCTTCGAAAGAATTTGCCCAGATGGCTGCTCGCCAAGCTGCTTTGCGTAAAGCGCTGGAGGAAAAGCAACGCAAAATGAGAGAGCAAGGCAAAGGCAGTAAGGAACTGCAGGAACTGATCGATCAAATGGATAAAGTGGAGATTGATCTGGTAAATAAACGCATGACCAACGACATGCTCAAAAGGCAGCAGGATATCCTTTCCCGCCTTCTGGAGCACGAAAAAGCGGAACGGCAGCAGGAGTACGACGAAAAACGCAAATCAGAAACTGCTCAGGAAATGCAACGCCGGATGCCTCCCGAGTTGGAAGAGTATATTCGGAAGCGCAAAGCGGAGATCGAACAGTACAAAACGGTATCTCCTGCATTGAAGCCGTACTACAAATCCCTGGTGGAAGATTATTTCAAATCCCTGAAAGGGAACAGCGCTCCTTCGCGTTAAAACCCAATCCCGCAAGGTGGTTCGCGCCATACAACCCAGGGATAGACTCCCTGCTTTGCCGGCGCCCCAACCTCGCGGGATTGCGTTTTCTTAAGAGTTTGTTAAGGAAAGGATTGACAAGCATTCGTTTTTCATCTATATTTGTGGGGTCTTAAAAGAGTGTCAATAGGTCTATGCTGAAACTTCCTTCCAATCTAAACAGTGTTGCTGAAGTCAGATCCTACGTCGACAGCATCGTTCATAAGTATCGGATCAGCCCAGATTTATATCCCAATATCCTCATTAGCCTTACCGAGGCGGTGACTAATGCCATCTTGCATGGCAACTGTCAGGATGAGAATAAAAAAGTAGAAATCCGCCTGCGAAAAAAAGAAGACGCTATTGCCATCTGCGTCAGCGATCAAGGGTGCGGATTTGATTACGCAAACCTTCCAGATCCCACCTCCCCGGAAAATCGATGCAAATGCGGAGGCCGCGGGGTCTTTCTCATGCACCAGCTTTCTGATCGTCTCAACTTCAGGGACAACGGCCGCACCGTAGAAATGCGCTTTAAATTATGAGCGAAGACTTCCCCTTTTTCAAAGAAGAAGCGGACGAACCCACGGACCCTATCTCCTTTTTTTCCGAAGACGTCGACTTTACCATTTCCCGCCCGGATATTATCAGGTTGTGGGTTCGAAAAAACATCGAAAAACAATCCTGTTCACTGGGCTTTCTGAACGTCGTTTTTTGCAGCGATTTTTATCTCCACGAGATGAATGTCGAATACCTGCAACACGACGAACTAACCGACATCATTACCTTCCCGTATCAGGATCCGCCGCTTGTCGAGGGTGATCTTTTTATCAGTATAGACAGAGTAAGGGAAAACGCGCATCACTTCTCCGTTCCTTTTGAGGAGGAACTTCACCGGGTGATCATTCACGGGGTGCTTCATCTGTGCGGCTTTGGGGATAAAACCCCGGAAGAGGCAGCTCGTATGCGCGCCATGGAGAACCAGGCTTTAATGGAGTTTCCTCAAAGCTGAATCAAAATCCTTTTGCCTGACGTCTAGGCCATTTCCACATTTGGGTTCAGCGCTTCCAGAAGATTTCTGGCAGATTTCAGATTGCTCACTCCATCTTTTACCAGAAAAAGATGCGTGCTGGATTGTTTGAGGCTGAGGCCAAGTGCAGGCCCGTGGAGCGAAACGGCTTCCAGAACGCGCTTGAATTGAATGCTTTCGTAAAAAGGAGATTGAGGGTTTTCGACGAAATAAGCGCGAAACTTCCCGTTTTTCAGCAAAACCCGTTCAATGCCAAACTGTTTGCACCTCCACCGCAGCCTGAGGCCCTCGAAAAGCTCCAGAACCGGCGCCGGCGTCCTTCCAAACCGGTCGCGAAGCTGTTCCTGAAAGGCGGAAATCTGATCTTCGTGTTCCAACTTGTCGATCTCGGTATAAATATTTAACCGTTCCTGTATGCTGCTGACGTACCCATCCGGGATGTGCATTTCGACGTCGGTATCGATTTGGACGTCCCGAACGTATACATAATTTTGCCTGGATAGTTCTTCCTCAAACAGGTCGCGGAAATCGGTTTCTTTAAGCTCCTGAACGGCTTCTTCCAGAATTTTCTGGTAGGTTTCGTAGCCTATATCCGCAATAAAGCCGCTTTGTTCCGCCCCCAGCAAATTGCCGGCCCCGCGAATATCCAGGTCTCGCATGGCTATCTGGAAGCCGCTTCCGAGATCGGAGAACTCCTCCAGGGTACGCAGCCTTTTTCGGGCCTCTGCCGTAAGTGTCGAAAGCGGCGGACTGAAAAGATAACAAAAGGCTTTTTTATTGGAGCGCCCAACCCTGCCCCGCAACTGGTGGAGGTCGCTCATGCCGAACTGGTGGGCGTTGTTGATGATCATCGTATTGGCGTTGGGAATATCCAGCCCCGTTTCAATGATATTAGTACATACCAGGACATCAAACTTGCGCTCGATAAAATCCAGGAGCGCCTGTTCCAAATGTTCTGCTTCCATTTGCCCATGAGCAATCCCAACGCTTACATCGGGGCAAAGCTGACGCACCATGGCCGCAATTTCCCCCAGATTTTTTACCCTGTTGTGTACAAAAAACACCTGTCCGCCCCGGTTAACTTCAAAGTATATGGAATCCCGGATCACTGCTTCGCTGAACTGCCGGACCTCGGTGTGGATCGGTTGGCGGTTGGGGGGCGGAGTGCGTATAACCGAAAGGTCCCTGGCCGCCATGAGGGAAAACTGAAGCGTTCGGGGTATTGGAGTAGCCGTCAAAGTAAGCGTATCTACGTTGACCTTGAGACTGCGTAGTTTTTCTTTCGCGGAAACCCCAAATTTTTGTTCTTCGTCGATAATCAGCAATCCGAGATCTTTGAATATTACTTCCTTGCCCAGCAGGCTGTGAGTCCCGATGATCAAATCCAGGTTGCCCGCTTTCAATGCTTCCAGAATTTCTTTTTTCTGTTTTGCGGTTCTGAACCGATTCAGGTAGCTAATTCGCAAATCGAACTCTTTGAGCCGGTCGCTAAAGGTTTTGTAATGCTGCAGGGCTAAAATGGTCGTAGGAACAAGTACGGCTACCTGTTTTCCATCGGAGATCGCCTTGAACGCAGCACGGATAGCTACTTCTGTTTTTCCAAAACCTACATCCCCGCAGATCAGCCGGTCCATAGGGTACGGTTTTATCATGTCGGCTTTGACATCATTGGTCGCCTTCAATTGGTCTGGGGTATCTTCGTAAATAAAGGAGGCCTCCAATTCCGTTTGAAGGTAGCCATCCGGTGAAAAAGCGAACCCTGGAGCACCTTTTCTTTTCGCGTAGAGTTTTATGAGTTCGCCAGCAATGTCTTTTACTTTCTTCTTGGTCTTGTTTTTGAGGTTTTTCCAGGCGTCCGAACCAAGCTTGCTCAACTGAGGGGGGGCGCCTTCCTGCCCTGCATATTTGGCTATCTTGTGCAGAGAGTTGATGCTGACGTAAAGGATATCGTTGTTTTTGTATATGAGACGGACCGATTCCTGAATATGCCCGTTGATATTGATTTTTTCCAAACCGGAGAACCGGCCAATCCCGTGGTCGATATGCGTCACAAAATCTCCCGGTTGAAGATCCCGAAGCAGGCGTAAAGTCAGCGCTTGTTCTTTGCTGAAGCCCTGCCTCAATTTATACCTGTGAAACCGTTCGAAGATCTGGTGGTCCGTGAAGCAGGCTACCTTCTGATCGAGATCGATAAATCCTTCGTGGATGGTGTGGGTAACGGGGTGAAAACTGACATGCGCTTCCAAATCCTCGAAGATGGCATAAAAGCGCTCTACCTGACGCACGCTGTCTGAGAAAATATAATTTTCGACGCCCTGCTTACTATTGTTTTTCAGGGCGGAGATGAGCAAATCGAAATTCCGGTTAAAGCTTGGCTGAGGCTTAGCCTGGAATAGGATCTTTTCGGTATAATTGAAAAAGGAAGGTTGAAAGCTTACTAAAGCGAGGTCCTGTAGTTTTTCCATAACTTCCCGGGGAAGACTGAACGCCTGATCCTTAAAAATCGCAGCCGCCTCGCTTTCGTCCAAAACGGAGATAGTCCTGCTGTGCTCGCCTGCCTGTTCAAAGCAAAGCTGGATTTTATCAAGCAGGATTTCCGGATCCTTGACCCAACAAAGGGTATCGGGAGGCAAAACATCCAGGAGGGAAACTTTTTGCTCTCGGTGAAACGAGCGGTTGATATTGGGAATGATGGAAATCCGTTGAATTTGCTCCAGCGATAGTTGTGATAACGGGTTAAAAGTCCGGATATTTTCAATCTCCACGTCGAACAACTCAATACGGTAAGGAAAATCGTTGCCGTAAGAGAAGATATCCACAATCCCTCCGCGGATGGAAAATTGCCCCGGTTCGTACACGAAATCCTCCCGGCTAAATCCAAAATCAAGCAGGAATTCGATCATGTCTTCCACGCTTAACGGTTCGCCTACAGCGAGATCTAACCGGTTGGCTTGCAGGATTTCCGGAGAAAGGACTTTTTCAAAAAGTGCTTCCGGGTAGGTGACAATGATCTCTCCGGCAGTTTTTGATAGGCTCAGCGCATTGACCAGTTCGGTGCGCATTTGGACATTGGTCGGATTAACTTCCTGAAAAAAGCCGGGCCTCTTAAAGGAATCCGGAAAAAAGTGGATCGGTTTTTTCTCAAAAAGTCCTTCCAGGTCGTTCTGAAGGTAAGCTGCTGCGTCTTTATCCTCTTCGACGAGCAGAAAAAACCGTGGAAGCTGATAATAGGCGCCCGCAATGGTAAAGGCTTTTAATGCGCCAATTACCCCGCCAAGGTGGACTTTAGCAGCGGGCGCTCCGGAAAGGTGCGAAACCAGCCGGGCAATTCTGCGGTCCTTTCTGTAGAGATCAAGTATGCGGTCTGTGTTATTCACCCTGTAAAAATATATCCCCGATGAAAAATTTACGCCAAAGAAAGCCTGTAAAACCAAAGGGGCTGTCTCAAAAGACCACTCTTTGCCTCCGGCATGAAATTTTATTTTTTTTTCAATTTCCATAAAAAATTGAAAAGCAGTTTTTTATTGAAATTGAAAAAAGAAAATATTTTTTGCTGCCTTGGGCAAAAACCGTCTTTTGAGACAGGCCCGAACGTCTTGAACGCGAAATTAGCAACAACAAATGGACTCCCTGGTTGACAATGCGAACTTAATCACAGAATATTTGAAACCGGGAAGCCTAATTTTGGCCCGACATAGAATCACCGAATTAAAACAGATCAACATGAAACGATTCGTTTTTGCTCTCTTTTTTTTGACTACGGTATTTTCCTGCCAGGGGCAGCATGGTAATGGCGCATTATCTTCCGGCGGGTCTTCGACCGTTTTAACGGCAAATGAATTTAAAACCAAGATTGCCCAGAAGGGGGTACAGCTCGTTGACGTGCGCACCGCCAGAGAATTCGCTTCCGGGCATATCTCCGGCGCAAAGAACATAGACGCCATGGCTCCCGGTTTTGAAAACCAGGCAGGCAGCCAACTGGACAAAAACCAACCGGTAGCGGTTTATTGCCGGAGCGGTGTGCGCAGCGCACGTGCGGCAGGAACTCTCCGCAGGATGGGCTTTAAAACGGTTTATGACCTGAAGGGAGGCTATCTTGCCTGGATGGCGCAATAGCCACTCCAGTTTATTTTGTTGCATCTTTTGCTTGAAATCTTAAACAAAACCCGAGGCCTGCTGTTGAGGATTCGAATGTAAACAAAAATCCTCAACAGTTTGGCAAAGAAAGTAATCATTGTCGGGTCCGGTTTTGCCGGATTAGCTTCTGCTGCCTGTCTTGCAAAAGCGGGCTACGAAGTGACCGTACTGGAGAAAAATAGTACCGCGGGTGGCCGCGCCCGCCAGATGACGGCGGAAGGGTTTGTTTTTGACATGGGGCCTAGCTGGTATTGGATGCCCGAGGTGTTCGAGGAGTTTTTCGGCCTATTCGGAAAAAAAGTCTCCGATTACTACGACCTGCATCGCCTGGATCCTTCTTACACCATTAACTTTGGGGGCGGGAACGTTATGGATGTGCCTGCAAACCTCGAAGGACTGTATGCGCTCTTCGAATCGTACGAACCGGGTAGCAGTAAAAACCTGAAGCGGTTTTTAGATGAAGCCGCCTATAAGTATGAGGTAGGCATGCAGGAATTTGTGCATAAACCCGGGCACTCAATACTCGAATTTGCCGATCTGAGGGTTCTGCGAAGCCTGTTCCGCCTCCAGATGTTCAATTCCATGGCAGGTTATCTCAGGCGTTTGTTCAAAAATGAGCAACTCATCCAATTGCTTGAATTTCCTGTACTTTTCCTGGGCGCCACACCTGAAAAAACCCCGGCGCTATACAGTTTAATGAATTATGCAGACATCCGGCTGGGTACCTGGTATCCAATGGGTGGTATGTTCAAAATTGTGGAAGGTATGGTTTCGCTTGCCAGGGAGCTGGGCGTAACGTTTCGGTTCGATCAGGAAGTAACCCGGGTTGAAGTGATCGATGGACAAGTGAAGCAAGTCCATACCGCCAATGCAACATATGAAGCCGACGCGTTGGTGGTTGGGGCAGACTATCATCATTTTGAACAGGAAGTTCTGGCGCCCGCATTTCGCCAATATAACAAGGCGTATTGGGATAACCGGGTGATGGCTCCCTCAAGCCTGTTGTTTTATCTGGGTCTCAGTAAACGCGTTCCAAATCTTCGCCATCATAACCTGTTTTTTGACGAAGATTTTCACCAGCACGCAGTGGAAATATACGAGAAGCCGAAGTGGCCTTCAAAGCCATTGTTTTATGCGAGCGCTCCTTCCGTTACAGACCCTTCCGTAGCCCCGGAAGGAATGGAAAACCTGTTTCTCCTGGTTCCCCTGGCTCCGGGGTTAGAGGATACCGAGGCGCTAAGAGAAAAATACTTCCACATGATCATGGACCGTCTGGAGCAATTTACGGGGGAGAATATCCGGGATCATATAGTCTACAAGCGCAGTTATGCGCACAATGATTTCATCAGGGATTACCACGCATTCAAAGGGAATGCCTATGGATTAGCAAATACCCTGCTCCAGACGGCTTTTCTAAAACCCAAAATGCGCAGCAAAAAAGTCCGAAACCTGTTTTATACCGGCCAACTTACTACTCCCGGGCCGGGAGTACCCCCATCCCTTATTTCGGGGCAGGTGGTAGCAAAAGAATTGAACCGCGTCTTAGCGCCCTGATCTAATTTTAAAAACCCTAAAATCACAGTCAAATGATCGATCTGTATAGCCAAACTTGCCAGGAGTGCAGCCAGTTGATTACCAAGCGGTACAGTTCTTCGTTCTCTATGGGTATCCGGGTATTTGACCAAAAGTTCCGCGATCCGATCTATGCCATATATGGGTTCGTGCGATTTGCGGATGAGATTGTGGATACCTTCCATGGATTTCCCAAAAAAGAACTGCTGGAGCAGTTCCGCCAGGAAACATATAAGGCGATCGAAGAAAAGATCAGCCTTAATCCGGTTTTGCAGGCATTCCAACAGACCGTCAATAAATACCAAATAGAAAAGGAACTTATTGAGGCTTTCCTGGATAGCATGGAGATGGATCTTTATCATTCTGTTTACGAAGAGAATCTGTATAAAAAATACATCTACGGCTCGGCAGAGGTAGTTGGCCTTATGTGCCTGCGCGTTTTTTGCGAAGGCGATTCGCTTAAATACGAGCGGCTTAAAGAACCGGCGCGCGCCTTAGGGTCCGCTTTTCAGAAGATCAATTTCCTCCGGGACATGAAAAGCGATTTTGACGACCGGGGCCGGGTTTATTTTCCCGGGGTTGATTTTCAACATTTTACCAATGAAGACAAGATCCGCATCGAAGCGGATATCCGCAAGGACTTTGATTTCGCGCTGACCGGCATTGCACAATTGCCCAAAGGGGTCCGGTTTGGGGTTTACCTGGCTTATGTATACTATACGCAACTGTTCAAGCATATCATCCGGGCGCCGGCTCATCAAGTGAAAAAGAAGCGGATACGGGTTAACGACGGCAAAAAAGTGCTCCTGCTTTTTAGTTCCGCCCTGCGCAGTAGCTTAAACTTGTTGTAATGAAAGGGAATGCGCCGACCCTCGCCAAACCCGTATTTTGGTTGTTGTTATTATGGCCTTTTTTCGCAGTGTCTATTCTATGGTCGCTGGACACCGTGCAGAGTGGGCAATTGGATTTTGAGGTCCAGCGCTTTGCTCAGGTCTCTTGGCTTGAATCGCGTTTTACCTATTTTTTCCTCCACTTGTTTACCATTGTGCCTGTTTTTTTTCTGAGCTTTGACAAAAAGGTGCATTATTATACCCGTTGGCGCCGCCTCGCTCCGGCCATTCTGGCTATTGGGACGATCTTTATAGTTTGGGACGCTTTTTTCAGTTATAAAGGCGTCTGGGGTTTTAATAAGGAGTACCTTACCGGAGGCGCGTTTCTCAACCTGCCTTGGGAGGAATGGATCTTTTTTGTGACGGTTCCTTTCGGCAGTTTGTTCATTTTTGAATGCCTAAACGCCTATTTCCCACGAGATCCGCTGCGCAACCTGGATAAGCCGATTACATTGGGATTGGCGGCTTGCCTGTTGTTGCTGGGGGGAGTATATATTGAAAGAATGTACACCTCGACCACGTTTATTCTGACGGGCGGTTTTTTGCTTTTCCATTTTTTTGCAATAGCCAATACCTATCGCACGCTTTTTTATCGCGCTTTTTTGGTGGTGCTGATTCCTTTCCTTATGATCAATGGCGTCCTTACCGGTGGCTTTACAAATCGCCCGGTGGTAGTTTACAACCCCGACGAATTCATTGGCCTTCGGGTGGTGTCGATTCCTCTGGAAGATGCGGTGTTTGGGTTTCTTAACCTGTTAGGAATCCTGACGCTTTACTATCTGTTCTTTGCAAAAGAAGCACGCAAAGCGCATTCTTCATTGCAACAGCCTTGAGCCGTTTCTTTTATTGAGCTAACGAATAAAAGAGAGTCCCCTGAAAAGTTGAAGGGTAAGAGTGGTGGTTTGAAAAACTTAAAAAAAACTTGAAAAAAAGTTTGGATTAGAGGTATTGAAAGGAGTACATTTGCATCCGCTTTTGAGGGGAAAAGGGAAAAGAGGGAAAAAGAAAAGCGAAAAAAGTTGCGTAGAGTTTGAATGGGTAATAACTTTGCAGGCCCATCACCAAAGGGTGAAGGGGTAAAAGAGAAAGAAGCGAGAGCTTAAGATAAGGTCTGAAAACCTGG
>WBZM01000476.1_pt1 | contig 56307 bp, 53 predicted proteins | sample 5204271 | NCBI WGS metagenome assembly WBZM01 (sample SAMN12344346, study PRJNA552823) | activated sludge metagenome | biome: Activated sludge suspended growth; feature: Nitrification reactor; material: Wastewater; isolation source: activated sludge from nitrification reactor of wastewater... | reverse complement strand
TCGATCTCGGTCATTTCTCCTCCTCGGGGGTCGGGCCGATCATATGCGCCCCGCTAGCCGGGGGCCGGGGTCACCGAGTGCCCACTTTGTGCCGGTATGTGGCGCAAAGTGGGCATTCGCGGTGTCGGGGTGTCAAGGGCGGAGGTTCCGGACCAGTCCGGTGCCGCGGATCGCAGCCCCCGCCGCGGTCATTGCCGCGGCTTCGGTCCGGCTGCCGATGCCGGGCCAGAGGCCGAGGGCCCGGAGATTGCCGACCACGTCGTAGAAGGAATGCTCGCGGCAAACCTTGCCGTCCCGGAATTCGAAGATGTCGGTGCCCTTCGATTCCAGCCGGCGGCCGGTGGCAGGCAAGCCGATCCAGATCGGACCCGAATTGAGCCCGGTGAAGGCCCAGGGCTCGGTCACCCGGTCGCCCTCGCAGATCACCGGTTCACGCAATGACCACTCGCATTCAGTGAAGGCGGTGAAGAAGCTGTCGCAATGCCCCGCATAGGCCTCACGGCCCCGAATCGGCTCGGGCAGGGTCACGTCCCAGTACTCGATGTCATCGGTGACGAACTCGAGCACCGCCTCGGTCCCGGTCCCCCAGGCCCTCTGCCACTCAACGAAGAAGTCATCCGCCCAGTCAGCCAAGGCGATCTCAGTCCTGCCACCAGTCGCGCTGGCCGGTCACGTCGTCACGAACCTGATCGCCGAGGTTCGGAGCGCCGGAAATCAGGATCTCGAGGCCATCCGGTCCAGCCTCATAGCCTCGCCAGGTGCCAGGCGGCACCCTCACCGCATCCCATTTCGCAAGTTCGATGATCTCGTCATCGAGCTTCATCCTGCCGCTGCCGCCGACGACCACGTAGACCTCTTCCTGGCTGTCGTGGGTGTGGCCGAACGGAAATCTGTATCCCGGCGGTACACGCTGACGAATGCTCGAGTTCGAGCGGCTTCGTCGCGGCCCGGAAATCGAGGTCCGGCGAGCCGTCGAAGTTGGGCCCGAAATTGTCCACGTCCTGCTTGAGGTTGATGCGCGTGAACGGCATGGGGCGATCCTACGGCCCCGGCTACTTCCAGCCCGGGACGCGGCCGGCCTGTTCGATCCAGGCGCCCATCTCCGGTGTCTCGGCTTCTTCCAGCGACTTGATCTTGATGTAGCGGCTGCGGTCCGTGTCCCCGAGCGGCGGCGGCGAATCGAAGTCGGCACCGCCGAGAAAGACCATGTTGACCGAGATGTCGTAGGCGACCATTTCGATGACCCAGCCGAGATCTTCCCGACCGTAGTAGGCCTTCTTCCATTTCACCGCGTACTGCAGGTCGGGGATCGCCTTGCGGATCTGCTGATCCAGTGACGCGACGATCGGCTGCAGGTCCGGCATCACCCGCGAGGCCCAGTCGTCGACTTCGGTGGAGTCATCAGCCGGCACCGGCGGCTTGCGGGTCGAGATCGGCTTGCGCTTCATCTTTGCCATTTCGAATCCTCCTGGTTGGTTGCCTCACCTGCCTCGCCCGGCGTGGCACCCGAGCGATTACGCCCCGAGCTGGATTCGAACCAGCGGCCTTCCGCTTAGGAGGCGGACGCTCTATCCAGCTGAGCTACCGGGGCCGAAGGGGGATGCTATCCGTGGAGGCCTGATTCGGTCCCGGCGGAGGGCCGGGAAGGCCTTGGGCGCCGCTCAATAGCGAAGCAAGGCCAGCACGCCGCCGGCTTCGGTCAATGCCGGGACCTCGTCGACCGAGGCCGAGCTGACCCGGGCTCCGGTCCGGAGGGCGAGTTCGACCAGAGCCTCCTGGACGCTTTCTTCGCCCGCATCCTCGATCGCCTGCCGGCTGGCCGAATCGAGGGTCAGCTCGTCGGTCTTCAGGTAAGGGTCGAGGATCAGGTGCTCGACCCGGCCTTCGCCGAGGGCGGCCAGCACCCGATCGGCACCGGCGGCGCCACGGCCGCCAGCCCTGGAGCGCTCCATTGCCCTCGCCCCGTCACCGGATACCCCGTCGCGCCAGGCCTGGCGAAGATGCGGGTCAAGAGCGGCCCCGGCCTCGGCGGCGGGAAGGTCGATCAGATTGAGGTGGACCGTGGTCGCTAGCCGGCTTCGCATGTCAGCGGGCAGGGCCTCGTTGAAGCCTGCCCCCAGCTCGCCTTCGGCGGCGGCGACGAGGCGGTCGAAGCCGAGCTCGCTGGCACTTTCGGCGATCGCCTTGGCGGCCGCCTTGACGAAGCGGGCCCGCCAGACCTCCACCCGGTCGTCGTAGGCCGAGGCGTTCGAGACGCCGCCACCACCGACCGTGCCCTGGGGCCGGGCCGGGCCCCGGTACTGGTGCCAGTCACCGAGTTCGAGGTCGAAGGTCGATTCTTCGAGATCCCGGGTGCGGCCGTCCCACCATTCGAGCAGCCGGATCCGGTCACTCGAGAGCAGGACCAGGCCGGTGCGCTGGCCGCGGTCGATCACGTCAAGCATCGGCCAGACGACCGGGCCCGAGTCGACCGTCACATAGTCCTCGCGAACCGGGATCTGGAAAGTCGTGAACGAGTCGACCTTCCCGTCACCGCCGATGAAGAGCGCGACGCTGCGCCCGCGGTCGGCGGCCGAGGCCCCGTTGATCCGCCGTTCGGCTTCGGCGCAGAGCTTCTTCACCGTCTGCTCCTTGCCGTGGTTTCCCTCGTGAAAACCCGCCACGTGGTTGAGGCCGTTCTTCAAGGCGATCGCCCAGGCCGGGGTCTCGCTGCTGTTGGCCGGGTCCCGAGGGTCGGTCCGGCAGAAGACCGAAAGCACCGGCCCCTCGGATTCCTGGTCGATCAGTTCCCGAAGCTCCTCAACCCGCTTTTGGTTCTTCATGGAACCAAAATACCTGCATGCATTCCGGTCTTCGCCGGAATGCCAGTAAAACCCGCCCGGTCACGACATCCACAAATGGATGACCGGGCTCCGTCGGTGGCTATTCGGCGGCTATTCGGCGGGTTCCTGTTCCGGTGCTGCTTCCGATTCTTCTATTTCGTAGAGGGATTCCCGTGCGACCTGTTTGCCGCGGGAGGTCCAGAGCTTGATCTCGAGGTAGGCGTCATCGCCGTAGTTCTTGAGCGCGTCGGGTGCGATCAGGGTGAAGCGGTCGGCGCGACCGCCCTGGCCGCCGAAAAGGGGGTCCTGGTCAACTGTGACATCGTCGAGCTCGGCGGTCACCGCGAAGGCGTCGCGGACCAGGGCCCGGCCCCAGACCAGGGTCATCGCCGCTTCGCGGCCCTGCTCTCCAAGCCAGGTGCCGATTACTTCATCGGAGATGTCGATCGTCCAGTCGGGGTTGTCGGCGGCGACCACGTCGGTGAAGTCGGCCGAGGCCTTGAAGTCGGTCGGATCGCCGCCCTCCGGCTGAACGAAGCTGACGAAGCCGAAGAACTCGATCGGCTCGGGTTCGCTGTTTTCCTCGAGGACCGCTTCGCCGTCGGCGGAAACCGGAACCCAGACCCGGCCCGACCAGGCCCGCTCCGGAAACCAGGTGAACTCTTCCGGGATCTCCGTTCCGGCCGGCAGGTCATCGATCTCACGGCAGGCGTCCTTGAAAGCGGTGGCCAGCCGCTCGGCAAAGCGGCCGTGAGGAATGCCGTGACGGGAAGCATCGGCAACGAAGCGGGGGAAAGGGCGATTGTCGATCGGCATCGGACGAGCCTACTCAGTCGATGGCGTCGCGGAGAGTCTCGGCGGCAGTTTCGGGACTGACGATGTTGATGTCCACGCCAGTAGCCATCTCGAAGGCGGAGGCCGGTTCGAGCCGGGGGATCAGGTCGAGGTGCCAGTGGAAGTGCTCGACCCCGCGGGGTGCGGTGCGGACCCAGAGATTGAGCTGGCAGGGGTTGCCGAAGAGTTGGGTCAGCGCCCGGATCGCCCGGCCCAGCATCGCCGCCCCGCCTTCGTCTTCCTCGAAGCGGGCGACGGGCCGGCGCGGGACGAGTCGCATCTCGTAGGGGTGACGGGAGGCCCACGGGCAGATCAGCGCGACCTCTTCATCGATCGCGACCAGCCGCTCGCCACGGCGGACTTCCTCCCTCAGGATCTCGCCGAGCAGGCTGGCCCCGGCGGTCCGTTCCCGGTAGGCCCCGACCCTTTCGCGTTCGCGGGCGACCGATGGCGGCACGAACTCCATCGCCCCGAGCTGGGCGTGACTGTGCTCCAGCGAAGCGCCGGAGTCGGGGCCCTGGTTGAGAATCAGCTGCACATAGGCCGAATCCGAATGGGCCCGCATGCGGCTGCGCCAGGCGGCGACCGCGGCGGCCAGCGACTGCTCCTCGAGCTCGGCCAGCGAGGCGAGGTGAAAGGGCGAGTTTACGATCACCTCGTGGCTGCCGTAGGCGGGCCGAGAAGCGAACATGTCCGGTTCCGAGCCCCGACCGGAGGCGAGCAGCGGATCGGCCGGACTGGAGAAGGCGCTGGACTCGGTTCCGGCCCGACCGGCGACCTTGCGCTGGTCGGCCGCTTCACCGGACTCCCGCGGTGCCACCGCCGGGTAAAGGTTCGGGACCGTGCGGGTGGCCCAGCCGGGACCGTTCGCCTCGCCTCCTTCCGGCCGGTCGGCGTCAACCTCGGGCGGTGTCTTCGATTCGTTCCCCTCACAGAACGGGCAACCGTCGTGACCGGCCGGATGCCACGCCCCCGGGGTGAAGTCATCCGGGCGCTCGGAGCGACCCGGCGCGACCAGCACCCGGCCTCCGGTCAGCTGGTCGATCCTGACTTCCGGTGAACTCAAAGCGTTTTCAGGGTTCCGACGAAAGTTCGTCCGGCCTGGCGCCACCGATCGTCGGCTGGACCCCACCATCGGAGCCGGCGTCGGCGTTGCCGATGTTGCCGAGCGTCTGCTGGAAGGCGGAGATCAGATCCATCGGCAAGGGGAAGATCACGGTCGAGTTCTGGTTGCCGGAGATCTCGAGCAGGGTCTGCAGGTAGCGCAGCTGTAGCGAAGCCGGGTTGCGGCTGATGATGTCGGCCGCGTCGGTGAGCTTCTCGGCCGCCTGGTACTCGCCTTCGGAGTTGATGATCTTGGCCCGCCGTTCCCGTTCGGCCTCGGCCTGCCGGGCCATCGCCCGCTGCATCGCCTCGGGGATCTCGACGTCCTTGATCTCGACCGTCGTGACCTTCACGCCCCAGGGCTCGGTCTGCTCGTCGATGATCTTCTGCAGCGACTCGTTGAGGCGCTCTCGCTCGGAAAGGATCTCGTCCAGTTCAGCCTTGCCGAGCACCGCCCGGAGCGAGGTCTGGGCGATCTGCGAGGTGGCGATCAGGTAGTTCTCGACATCGGTGATCGCCCGGTTGGGGTCGACCACGCGGAAGTAACAGACCGCGTTGACCGAGGTGGGCACGTTGTCGCGGGTGATCACTTCCTGCGGCGGGATGTTCAGGGTCACGGTTCGCAGGTCGATCTTGACCATGCGGTCGATGAAGGGGATCAGCAGGATCAGCCCGGGACCCTTCTGGTTGATCAGCCGGCCAAGCCGGAAGATCACGCCGCGCTCGTATTCACGCAGGATCTTGATCGCCGAAAAGAGGACGATCAGGGCGAAGATCGCGAGGATCACGACCAGGGTTCCGACGACTGCCATCTCTAGATCTCTCCTTGGTTGGTTTCTGAGGCGGGGGCGACCAGAAGGGTCAGGCCGCTGACCTCGGTGACGGTGACCTTCTCGCCGACGCCGAGCCGGGCTGTGGAGTCGGCGAGGCGGGCCTGCCAGAGTGCGCCGTCAACGAAGACCTGGCCATCCGGCCGGAGCGGCACCCGGACTTCACCCGGCATCCCGACCAGGTCCTCCGGGCCGTAACGGACCGGGGCTACCCTGGTTTCACTGGCCCGCTCGATCACGAAAAGCATGAAGAGCCCGAGCGCAACCGCGCCGATCGTCACCGCGATGATCGAGGTCGGGTCGGTCTCACGGTCGAACATCCAGATGCCCGAGCCGACCAGTGAAATCACTCCGGCGATCGAGAGGGGCCGGTAGAGGTGGAAGGCGATCGCGGAGATGAACAGGGCGATCGCCAGCAGCAGCAGGCCAAGACCGATTGCCGTTGGCCCGATGTCGACCACTCCGATCACCCCGAAAACCAGAGCGATGCTCCCGAGAATCGCCGGCACGAATCCGCCGGGCGTGATCGCCTCGATCCCGATCCCGGTCAGGCCGAGAATGATCAGCAGGTAGGCGAGTGTCGGATCACTGATCTCCACGGACCCGAGCGTATCGGTCCTGCCCGGTGGGCAGTAAGCGGGCTCAGCCGGACTGACCCTCGATCGCGTACTTCTGGACGTCTGCTTCCAGCTCCTGGTCGCTGGAGTAGGGGCCGGAACGGGTGTAGGTCAGTTCCCCGTCTGCGTTGAAGAACGCCGTCCCGGGCAGGCCATGGGTGGCCCCGAGGGACTGCGCGATGTCCTTGTCCGGGTCCTCGTAGCTGGGGTAGGGAACCGGATGGGTCGAGAGGAAAGTCTTCGCCGCGTCCGAGTTGTCGTCGGAGTTCACGCCGAGGAAGGCGAGCTTTTTGCCCATCCTGGCCGAGACCTGCTGGAAGTGGGGAAACTCGGCCCGGCAGGGTCCGCACCAGGAAGCCCAGATGTTGACCACCGCCGGATAGCCGGCCAGGTCGGTCTGGACGCGCTCGTCGAAGGCGTCGAGTCCGCCGGGCAGGAGCTCGTTTGCCTGGTCGTAGAGCTTCGCCAGGCGAGGTGGTGCCCCGGCCAGGGCCTTCTCGTAGTTCGGCCCGGGGCTGGGCTCGTTCCCTTCTTCACCGCAACCGGCCAGGACCAGCCCGCCGAGCAGCGCGCCGAGCAGGGCAAGAACCGTCAGATGTCTGTGAACAGCCGATTTCATGCAAGTAATGATTAAATACAGACATTCGATCCGCCGTATCGCGGATCACGGAGGAAACCGGCGTCTGTCCGTCCAGCGTCGTCGTCGGAATCTTCGATCACCTACTCATCCGGGCCGGGTCGACAATCCGGGTTCGGAACACTTGCGAAGGCTAAGTTGGCCCCGACTACTGCAGCACCCGCAGCTACTGCGGCTCCCTCAAAGAAAGACATCGAGCGCGCTTCTGAATTTGCGCGTGAATCCCTGCTGCTGAACGGGGACGGTCCCGATTCGCTGATTCCCGGTACCGCCCGCCGCCGTGCCTTTGACCAGGCGATCGCCGAACTTGATGCCGGCCTGACCGAACCTTCGGTCGAGTGGCGCCGGAACTTCTCGCTGCTGCTCGGGCTCGAACGCCTGATCGGCGAGGAACCGCCGACCCTGAAGGACGGGGCCGAGCTGAACCCGCATCAGATCGACGCCCTTTCCGGCACCCTGACCGAACTGCTGGCCGAACAGCAGGTGAGCGCGGTCGATGACATCGAGACCCTGGAAGTTCTCGAGGAGGAAGGCGACACCCCGCTCCGGGACGAGGCCGGAGCCGAACCGTCCGGAGAGGACGACGAGCCCGAAGACGGGGACGAGGCCGATGAGGTCATCGACGAGGCCGTGGACGATGACGAGGAGCCCCTGGACTGGGAGGACAAGGCCGACGAGGATTCCGGGGACGAAGAGGAAGTCGGCGAAGCTGCCGACGATCCCGGTGCCGCCCGCCGTTTCTGGTTCGAGCATGCGACCGGGGCCGGCAAGACGGTCGCCGCGGTCGGCTTCATCGAGGCAACCCGGACCGGCGGCGTCCTGATCCTCACTCACCGCCGCAACCTGGTCGACCAGTTCATCGGCGAGATTTCCGACCGCGGTTACAAGGACCGGCTCCGGCCGCCGCTGCTCGACGGCCGCGACGAAGCGGACGGCCCGGTGACGGTCGAGACCTACCAGTGGTTCGTCCGCAACGCGAAGCGGGTTTCGGATGCCTACTCGGTGATCATCTGCGACGAGGCCCACACCGCGCTCGGCGAGAAGACCTCGGCCTGCATCCGCTCGATGCCCGGCCCCGTCTACATCGGCATGACCGCGACGGGCGCCCTGATCGCCCGCCATGTCGCCGACCTCTTCCCCACCCAGACTTCCCGCTTCGACCTCGCCCAGGCCGCCCGCCGCGGCGTGATCGCCCCGCTCCGCTGCCTGCGCATCCCGCCCGGTCCGGGTGTCCGAACGATCGCCAAGGTGCCGCTCCGCAAGGGTGAGGTGGACCAGGACTTCGACCAGGAAGAGCTCGCCAAGCTGCTCGACCAGGCCCCGTTCAACATGGCGATCGCCGACCTCTACAAGTCGCGCTTCCGCAAGGCCCCGGGTGTGCTCTACACGGCCGGCGTCCAGCACGCGAAGAACGTCGCCGCCGCCTTCCGGGAGTTTGGAATCAACGCCAAGGCGGTCTCCGGCGAGACCCCGAAGCGCGAACTCTCGGACACGCTGGCCGCCTTCGAACGCGGCGAAGTCGACGTGCTCTGCAATGCGCAGCTGCTGGCCGAGGGCTGGAACTCGCCCCGGGCGACCATCTGCATGCACCTGGCCCCGACCGCCTCGAAGCGGATCTACCAGCAGCGGGTCGGTCGTGTGACCCGCCGCTCGCCGAACAAGGAAGCCGGGCTGGTGATCGACTTCGTCCATCCGGCGACCACCCACGACGAGTCGATCGTCACCCTGCACAGCCTGCTCGACCGCGATGTCTACCGCGGCGGCGCGATCGTGGTCGGCCCGGTCCGTCGTGGCCGCGGCCGCAAGGTCCGGGTCGAGCGCCGCATCGTCCCGGTCTCGGATGATCCGCAGAAGCGAATCGAGGTGCTGGAACGGGACATCTGGCGGATCGCCGTCGAGAACCTGAACCACTCCGAGCAGCATGTCTGGGCTGCCCTGGCCGGGGCCCGGGTCACTTCCCAGGGCTGGCGCCGGGCCAAGGCGATGCTCCAGCATGACCGGACCAAGGAATTGCGCCGCCGCTACCTGCTGACCTGCGTCCAGCGCAACCGCAACGCCCAGCTCCGGGTCAAGGCCCTGAGCGAGATCGCAAACCTGAAGGATCCCGAGGCGTTCGATGACGCGATCGACATCGTCGGCACCTGGTCAAGGGACGAGAAGCGGGCCGGCACCAAGGTGCTGCTGCAGGCGCTGGTCGACAAGCGGATCGGTCGCCGCGACCAGGCCCAGGCCTGGGTCTGGCGGCTCGCCTCCTACACCCGCGAGCTCCATGAGGAGTACGCGGTCCAGCGCTGGCCGGAAACCAAGCGCCTGCTCGGACTGCTGGTCAATTCGGCCGGCCGCGCCCACGGCAAGAACGCCCGCAAGCTGGTCCAGGCCGCCCGCAAGCAGGACCGCCGCCTCGCGGTTTCGCTGCTGGCTGCCGCCGTCGCCCACACCCCGGAAGGCGAAGAGGTGCTGCGCGGCGCCCGCATGAGAATGGCCCGGAAGCCTTCCGCCGTCGCCCGCGAGCTGCTCCGGAACTTCCCCAAGGGCAACAAGAAACGGCGCCGCAAGAAGAACAAGAAGAAGGACCAGGCCGAAAACCCGGAGGTCGAAAGCACCGAGACCACGGATACATCCGCGGAAGGTGAAGCAACCGGGGAAGTCGAAGAAGTCCAGGAGGTTGATGAAGTTGATGAGACCGAAACAACCGAAGAGGCCGAACCGGATGAGCCGGAATCTGAAGCTGACCCTGAGTAGCGTCCTGGTCGCCGGACTGCTCCTTGCCGGCTGCGGGACCGACAAGCAGGAGAGCGTGTCGGTCAGTCTCGAGACTTTCACCTCGCCGGACGGCAACATCGGCTGCATCGCCGATAAGACCATGGTCCGCTGCGACATCAAGCACAAGACCTGGAAGGTCAAGCGGGACCCGAAGTGCCAGCTTGATTACGGTGGCGGCCTGACCGTGGCCGACGGCAAGGCCGAGCTGGTCTGTGCCGGTGACACGACCCTGAACAGCGGCCCGGATGTGGCCGCCGGGACGGTCAACATGGTCGGGCCGTTCGAATGCCAGACCAACGAGTGGGGCGACAGCATGCGCTGCGAGAACGTCACCACCGGCAACGGCTTCGAACTCTCGGCCGACAAGTACTCGACCTTCTAGGTCAGCGCAGGGCGCGGCAAACCGCCGCTACCTGCATGCGGCGGATCCGGTTGTTGACCTTCTGCGAGCCGCGGCCGGGAACGATCTGGGCGTTGGCGACGAAGGCGATCGAGCGCTTGCCGTCAGCCGAGGAGGCGGCGAAGGCACGGTAGCCGGGGAAGGAACCGGTGTGGCCGTACATCACGCCGCACCTGGTGACGTAACGGAAGAGGCCCATTCCGGCCCAGTTGTTGCCCGGCCCGGCCGGCTGTGACTCGCCGCGGATCCAGTGCCGCTGGGCCCGCTTGATCGCCCTCGCTTTCGCACCTTGGCCGAAGAAGCGGCCCGCAACATAGGCGCGGAAGAAGCGGCTCAGGTTGGGCAGGGTAGAGACGATGCCGCCGGAAGCCCAGGCGCCGGAGGGATTGACAAGGCGGGTGACGTCATTCGGCTGCTGGCCCGCTTCGATCTCGTAGCCGTGGATGTACGGTTCCGGCATCCGCAGGGTGCGAGGCAGGGAGGTGGCGGTGAGCCCCCCGATCTGGCGGCCAAGCCGGCGGATCTGCCAGGCGTAGCGGACGCCGGTCACCCGCTGGGCCATCAGGCCGACCACGATGTTGTCGGTGTCCGAGTACTCGTACTTCGTCCCCGGGCGGTGGGTCAGCCCCGATCCACGGACCCAGGAGATGATCCGGGTCGGCGGGACGAATGCCCCGGGATCATTGCCGACCTCGTTGAGAAAACCCTTCGACTTGATGTATTCGGGCAGGCCGCCGGTGTGGTGAAGCGCCTGGCCGAGAGTCACCTGCTTCGCCTTCGGCAGCATGCCGGGGAGGACTTCGCCAATCGTTGAATGCAGGCTGAGCTTGCCGCGAGCGACCAGGTTCAGCGCGACCGCACCGCTGAAGGCCTTTGCCACGCTGGCGATCCGGAAGCGCATGCGCAGCCGGGGCTTCGCACCGGTCCTCAGGTCGGCGACGCCTCGACGGTAGTACTGCGAGTGACCGTTCTTCACGATCTGCATCGAGATGGCGGGGGGTCCGTTCGGCGCCTTCATTACCCGGTTCAGGGCCTGGTTCAGGTTCGAACGGGTCGAGGCGCTGGCCGGGTTGCCGGGCAAAAACAGGGCGAGCAAGGCGACCGCTGCGATCGCGACAGCTGCCGCAGCGAGGTTCAAATTCCCGACTCTGGCCCTGCCCCCGTAGATCATGCGGCCACGGTACCGGATCAGATCCGCGGCTTCCATTGGAGGAGCCGGCGCTCATTCACCCGCAGCCATCTGGCCTCTTCCCTGAATCCCGGGAAGGCGGCGGCAAGGTCGTTCCAGAAGTCGCGGGAATGGTTGTGGTGGCGCAGGTGCATCAACTCGTGAACGACCACGTAGTGGAGTGCCTCGGGCCGGCCGAGGACCAGGCGCCAGTTGAAGGAGACGGTGCCGGAGGTCGAGCAGGAGCCCCAGCGGGTGCGCTGGTTTCCGATCCGGACCTTGCCGGCTTCGAGACCGAGCCGCTGGCCCTCGACCTCGACCAGGGGTTCGATCCGCTGCCGTGCCTCGCGGCGGTACCAGCGGTCGATTGCGGCGAGGACCTGGGCCCGGCCACCCCCGCCCACCACAAGCCGGCCGTCACGCAGGCGCGCGAGCGGCTTGCCTGTGCCGGTCGGCTCGATCAGAACGGCCTCCCCTTCCAGCCAGACGACCCCGGAGCGGGTGAAGTCGATCGGCCCCCCGGCCGCATCGGAGCCGGCCCCGGGGTGAAAGCCCCGGAGCGGAGAACCTGCTCCCGCGCTCACGCCGCGTCAACCGGAAGCGAGAGGTGGACCTCGCCCGCGTTCAGGGTCGCGATGCAGCCGGCCGTCGATTCAACCAGCAGGTTGCCCTGGAGATCGATTCCGACGGCGGTGCCCTGCCCTTCGGCCCAGCTGACCTGCCGGCCCCGCAGTCCGTCCCGGTCGGCGAAAGCGGCGAGCGTCTCCTCCACCGGCCTGTCGATGCTGCGACCGACGCGCTCGTTCAGTGCCGCCACCGCTTCGGTGAAAGTCACGCCGCCACCAAGTGAGGTCGCCCGTCCGCGCAGCTCCTCCGGGAACTCGTCGTCTTCAATTGAAAGATTGAGACCGACCCCGGCCACGGCCCAGCCATCCTGCGGTCTCGCCTCGACCAGGATTCCGGCGCATTTGCGACCGTCGATCCAGATGTCATTCGGCCACTTCATCTGGACTCCGGAAGCACCGAGGGCCTCGACCGCATCGCAGACCCCGGTCCCCACCTGCAGCGGCAGGGTGCCCGGAATTTCGACCTGGCGTCGGATCAGCACGCTCCAGGCGACCGCCGAGCCGGCCGGGGTCGACCATGGCCGCCCCTGCCTGCCCCGGCCCGCGGTCTGTTCCGCCGCGGTCACCAGGGTGCCGTCGGGGGCACCGCCGGCCGCAACCTGACGGGCCCGCTCATTGGTCGAATCAACCTGACGGTAGTGAAGATGCGGACGCCCGATGATCACTGGCGGGAGGCTACCGGGGTGAATCTGAGTTGATTGTCGGGGCCGAGTCCGAAACGGCTGGCGGCGCTGCCGCGGTTTATGGCCAGGGCGAGATAGCCGCTCGAGTCGGTGAAGAGGACCGGTTCGCCGGGCTCGACATCGGCGAAGGTGCGGCGGAGCGGCACCTCGAGCTTCTGGAGGCTCGTCTCCAGCGAGATTGCGTCACCCTCGGTGAAGAAGGTCCCGTCCAGCACCTCGGAATGGATGTTCAGGATCACGTTTCCGTACTGATCCGGGTAGAGCACATGGGCGTCCACCTGCTCCGGGGTGACTAGCGGTTCGGGCAGCTCGAGCGGGGCCAGCTCCCGGAAACCGACGGCTTCCCCGAGTTCGCCGGGGGCCGCACCGCGGGCCAGTTCGGCCGCCACCGGGCTGAAGACGTCACGGCCGTGGAAGGTGTCACTCCGGCCGACCCGGACCGGAGTGGCGGAGACGTCGAAGGCGGCCTCGACCCCGCCCAGCACCGCGGCGGCCAGGGAGAGCAGGCCGTTGTCCGGACCGACCAGATGATGCTCGCCGCAGGTGAGCACCACGGCCCGGCGGCGGCTGCCGACTCCGGGATCGACCACGGCCAGGTGAACCGCCGGGGCGGAGAACCGTACCGCCGCAGCCAGGGCCAGGCCGCCGCGCCGGATGTCACCGGGGGGAATGCCGTGGGTCAGGTCGATGACCTTGATCCGGGGATCGATCGAGGCGATCACCAGCCGGCAGACCCCGGGGTACTCGTCGCTGTACCCGAAGTCGGTCAGGAAGGTGACTGGCCGCGTTTGCCCCCGATTTGCGTTCTCAGGGGAAACGGAAGGACTCACAATCCCGGTCCTGATCTTCCAGGTCCATCCGGGCCAGATCCCTGCCGCGGCCGCAACGCAGATCCTCTCCACCGATTCCGTCGAGCGCGTCGATCTCGTCCCGGCCCGGGCCGGCGATGAAGGTGTCGATGCCGCCGCCTCCGAAGAGCTGGTCGGCTCCCTGCGCGCCCAGCATGAAGTCACCGCCGGGGCCGCCGTCCAGGTAATCCATGCTCTTGCCGCCGGTCAGGGCGTCGGGGCCAACCTCGCCGTAGATCGAGGTCGGAACTCTCAGCGGACCGCTGAACCAGGTGCTCGAGTAATCGATCTGGCTGCCGGCGATCGCGTCGGCTCCCCGCCCGCCGCGAACCAGGAGGTTGACGAACTTCGCGTAGATCTTCGCGTCGATGTTGTCGCCCGATTCACTGTCGGGATAGAGATCGGGAAAGAAGTCGACGGCGGCGGCCTTGCCTTCCATGCCCATCTGGATCAGATCCGGGCCGTCGGTGCCGCCGATCCCGAAGCTGAGCGACGGACCTTTGGCGATGAAGGTGATGCCCTTGCCCCCGGCCTCGGCCGGGGTGGCCCCGGGACCGAACTCCGGCGCTTCGGCGATGTAAATCGACGATCCGGTCGCCCTGCGGTCCGCAGTGAAGTTGACCCGGTCGATGTTGACCATGGTCGGCTTGCCGCCCTTGCAGGCAAGCGGCTTCATGCGCTGGTCATCGGTTACCTCGATGTTCGAGCCCTTGCCGGGCAGCAGCGCGACCACTTCCTCGAACCTGGTCGCCTTGATCTCCAGCCGGTTGCCCCTCGGGCCGTCCGGTCCTGCCGCCACGTAGCGACAGCTGAGTCCGGCCGAGGCGGAAGGTGCCAGAAGCAGCCCGGCCAACCCGAGCCCGGCGGCAACCGCGATCGCCACATTCCGGCTCCACGCCCCGCTTGCCTTGCTGATTCCCCGCATGGCCGGATTCTATTTGCCCGGCCGCGCGGTCGGGCTAGCTGAAGAGCCCCTCGCCGATGAAGCCGTCCGGTTCACTGACCCCCGGGGGGACGGCGAACAGGCCGCTGCCGTCGTGGACGATGTACTCCATGAGACCGTCCAGCTTGCCGAGGCGTTCCTGGATCGGCACGAACTGCTTGCGCGGATCGCGCTGGAAGCAGATGAAGAAGAGACCGGCATCGAGCTGGCCGCGGACCCGGTCGAAGCCGTCCGTGAAGGAGTAGCCGCGACGCAGGATCTTCTGGCCATCGTTGACCGAGGGCGCCGCCTGGCGGATGTGGGCGTCCTGGCGGATCACCGGCGTTCCGTCGGATCCGGTCGCCTTCAGGTCAACCAGGTCGTCCTCTTTGGCTTCACCCAGGGGGGCGCCACTTTCCTTGGCCCGGCCGATCACTTCCTCCTGCTCCTGCAGGAAGGTGCGATCCCAGGCTTCGATCAGCATGCGGATCCGGCGGGAGACCAGATAGCTGCCGCCGCGCATCCAGTCCGGGCCCTCGCCGCCGGCCCAGACGAACTCGTCCAGTGCCTGCTGGTCGTCATTGAGGATGTTGTTGGTTCCGTCCTTGAAGCCCATCAGGTTGCGCGGGGTTTCCTGGGCGGCGCCGGTCTTTGCGGTGCGGCCGAAGCCGAGCTGGCACCAGCGCATGACCGCCATCCCCGAGGCGATCTTGGTCAGGTTGCGGACCGCGTGGAAAGCGACCTGGGGATCGTCGGCGCAGGCCTGGATGCAGAGATCGCCGCCGCTGATGTTCGGGTCGAGTTCATCGCCGGGAAGCGGCGGCAGAGGCTCAAGCTGTGGCGGTCGCTTTGATGCGAGGCCGAAACGCCGGTCGAAGATTCCCGGCCCGAGGCCGAAGGTGATGGTCAGGTTGGCCGGCCCCAGGCCAAGCGCTTCCCCGGTGTCATCCGGCGGCAGGAGCGGCTCGCCGTTGACCGGGCCTGCCATCTCGCCCGAGATCATGCGCCGGCTCGCCGCGGTCCACTCCCTGAGCAACTGTTGAAGATCGGAGCGCCGGTTCGTGGTCAAGTCAAAGGCCGCGAAGTGAAGCCTGTTCTGGGCCGGGGTGATGATCCCGGCCTGATGCGCCCCCTCGAAGGAGACCACCGACTGCTCCGGGTCGGGCGGGTCCGGTGCGGTCGCGCGCCCGACCCCGAACCCGGCGACGGCCAGGCCGCCGGCCGCTCCGGCGCCAAGCAGTCGGCGCCGGGTGATGTGGCCGCCGGGGCTGTCGCCTTCCGGGGTCATTGCGTGACTATCTGGCCACCCATGAGGGCCAGGGGCTGGGCCAGCACGTCCACCTTCTGGCTGAGCTCGCGACGCTCCTGCTGATTCACCTTCGAGTAGTTTTCGTAGACGTCACCCTTGACCTGGTACCTGTCGAGCGCGGCGTAGAGATCGTTGAAGCGTTGCTCGATTTCGCGGGCCAGGTCGGGGTCGACCTTCTTCAGTTCCGGTTCGAGCAGGTCGAAGGCTTCCTTTGCCCCGTCCACGTTCGCCTTGAAGGTGGTCAGGTCGATGTGGGAGTAGCGCTCCTCTTCCCCGGTGACCTTCGACTGGCTCACCTCGTTCAGCAGTTCGACGGCACCGTTGGCCAGCTGCACCGGGTCATAGGTGTTTGCCTTGACCCGCTTCTGGAGGCGCTTGATGTTGACCAGCAGCTGGTCGGCCAGCCGGTCATCGGCGGCGGTCAGCCCGGTCGCCCAGAGAGCCTTTTCCAGCGGGTGATAGCCGGTCCACGGGTCACCCTGGGCGATGTCGTTTTCCCTCGCGTCGATCGCCGGATCGAGAGTGCCGAAGGATTCGGCGACCGGTTCGATCTTCTCGTAGGGGATGCGCGAGGTTTCGTAGAGCCGCTTTGCGAGGGGCACGTTGCCGGCCTTCACCGCGGCGACAAATGCGCTCGCCCGCCGCTCGAGGATGTTCGATTGCTCGACCACGAAGTCGGCGTACTCGTCAACGGCCCTGGCGAGTCCGGGATTCGTCGTCGCCGCGACGTTCCCGCCCGTGACGACCAGCCGGCCGGTCGGCTCGCGGTTGCCGGGGTTGCCGCAGACGATGTCGTAGGTGCCGGGATCGAGATTGACCGAGACGTCGCCGGAAAGACCGGCGACCAGGTTCTCCCGCTCGCCCACGATCAGCGCTCCGTCGAGGACTTCGAACTCGTTGTTCACGTCACTGGCGGTGTTGGTGACGGTGAAGGTGGCGGGTCCCGACTTTGCCTTCAGGTCGGTCGGCTGGCAGCCCTCGTCGGTGATCTCGACCGCGATCTTCTGGGCCGCAGAACCGCCGGTTTCATCGGAGCCGCAGGCGGCCAGAAGAACGGCTGAAGCGGCAAGCAGGACAAAGCCGAGGAGCAGAATTCCGAGGGGGTGACGATCGTCGTGTTTCGATCGGAGGGGCATTGATTCCTTTCGGGGGCGACCGGCCGGAGGAGACTCAGGCGTCGGCCGGGTTGGGTGCGCGCGCGACCTTGTTGCGCGGCCTGCGAACCCGCCAGGCTTCGGGCCAGAGCACATAGGCCAGCATCGGCAGCAGATAGACGAGATAGACGATCACCTGGGCTTCGGTCATCGTGGACTGCAGGCCGAGCATCCCGGTCAGGAGGGCCGAGGTCCAGGTGCCGGGGACGACCAGCCAGCTGAGATCGACCGCCTGACCCTGCAGGAAGGTAACCCAGCCGGCTTCCCAGGCGGTGTGGACCGAGTTGGAGAGCAGCCCGGCCGCGACGAAGACCAGCACCACCGCGGTCAGCTTGAAGAAGCGACTCAGGTTGAGGCGAACGCCCCCGCGGTATATCCCGTACCCGATCGCGATGGACGAGAGGATGCCCAGCACCGCGCCCAGCCCGGCCGCGGTCGCGTCCTCGGCGCCCTGGAAGATCGCGAGCAGAAAGACCACCGTCTCGATTCCCTCGCGGAGCACGGCGAAGAACGCCATCCCGATCAGGGCACCCGCCGACCCTTCGGCCAAGGCCCTGGAGGCGCTGCTTTCAAGTTCGGACTTCATGCCCCGGGCATGCCGGCGCATCCAGAAGATCATGAAGGTGACGATCGCCACCGCGGCGAGGCCGATCACCGTTTCCAGCATCTCCTGCTGGCGCTGCGGCAGTTCCTCGTTGAGGAGCTGCAGGCCGATCCCGATGCCGGTGCAGATGAGCACCGCGATACCCACTCCGACCAGCACGTGGCGCAGCATGTCACGGCGCCCCTGCTGCACCAGAAAGGCAGCCACGATCCCGACGATCAGAGAGGCCTCGACGCCTTCACGGAGTGCGATGACAAAGGTTGGCAGCATGAAAACCAACCCGTTTATACAGGATTACTTCGGTATACCTAACTCTGGCTCGGATCGAGTCCTCGGGGAGAGCCCGCCCGGAGGTCTCGCGACCCCTTATTCAAGTCCTTTGACGATCTCCGCCAAGGGTCTTCTTATCCCGTTGAGGAAGGGAAGTTCCTCGCGGGTGTGGAGGCGCGCCCTGGCCGCTCGCAGCTCCCGCATGAGCTGGACGATCCGGACCGGCTCACTCGCCTCGAAGGCGAGCAGCCACTCGTAGTCGCTGAGCCCGAAGGTGCTGACCGTGTTGGCCCGCACGTCCTTGTAATCGCGGGCCAGCATGCCGTGCTCGGCCAGCAACTCCCGCCGCTCTTCGTCCTCGAGCAGGTACCACTCGAGCGAGCGCACGAAGGGATAGAGGCAGATGAAATCGCCGGCCGGCTCGCCGGCCACGAAGGCGGGGACGTGGGCCCGGTTGAACTCGGCTTCCTGATGGACGCCGATCGCGTTCCAGTACGGGGCCAGGGCGGGAGCGAGCCCGGAGGTCCGGATCGCCCGGGCTGCCGCGTCGAGCTTCAGGGTCGAGTCGGCCAGCAGCCAGAAGAGGATGTCGCATTCGGCGCGGAACGCGGTCGTCGCGTAGGTGCCGCGGATCTCCACCCCGGCGGCCTCAATTTCAGCCACGAGCGGTTCCACCGCCGGGGCCAGCCCCCGGCCGGCCTCGACATCCCAGGAATAGGAAAGGTAGGCACAGTAGTGGAGCGTTTCTTCGGTATCAGTCATTTCGTGTCCCTTCGACGATCGCCCTGACAGTCTCTCGCACCCCGGCGATCGAGCGCGATATGCCCGGGCCGTCGAGGTCGGCGCCGACCAGCCCGATCCGCGGGGTCGCGGCCAGAAGGCCACGCGCCGCCGCCACCGCCGACTCATGTTCCTCGTCGCGGACGACCAGGGCCTCCGGGTGGCGGGTGACCATCGTCTCGACCGGATCGCCTTCGATCTCCATCACCGGAACCAGCTCCGCCATCACCTTCTCCACAACCTCCCGGTCCGGCAGACCGATTACCTCGCCCTGGCCGGCTTCACGGATCGATGCCCGCAGGATCGCCGGGTCCCCGGCCAGCCGCTTCCACTTGGCCGAGGACCAGGAACAGCCGGTGACCAGCCGGCCGTCGGCGGGATCGGCGAGGTAGCCGGTGCCGTTCATCTCGCGGCCGATCGCCTTCTCCGGGAAGGCGAGGTGAACGAGACTGACCGACACTCCCCGGATCGCGGCCAGCCGTTCGCCCGTTTCCCCGTCGAGCAGGCGCCCCGCGGCGCGGGCACCGGTTGCCACCACGGCCAGGTCGAATTCCTCTTCGGATCCTTCCGCTTCAACGAGCACCGACCGGTCCTCTTGCCGGACCGAATCGACCGTAACTCCGAGGCGGAACTTTTGCCCGGCTTCCCTCAGCAACTCCTCCAGCCTGGCCGGCAGGGAAAAGATCCCGCCGAAGAGACCGAACATCGCCCCGCCGCCGACCCCGTAGGGCTCGAGCTCACCCGCCGCGGTCAGTCTGAAGGCCCGGGCCGGATCGGGGATCTCGACCTGACCGGCCATGCCGATCTGTTCGAGCAGCTCGTCCAGCGCCGGATCGGGACCGAAAGCGTCCGGGCCCGTGTCAACCAGTCGCCCCGAGAATTCAGCCGGGAGGATCCGGCCGCCGGTCCGGCCGGCCCGATCCAGCACCGTCACTTCGTGGCCGGATCGGCCGAGTTGCCAGGCCGCAGTCAGCCCGGCGATGCCGGCTCCGACGACGACCGCCCGCTTCAAGACTTGCCGGCCTCCCGGCCGACGATCCCGGCCAGCGTGGCACAGAAGCCCGGATCGTCATTGGGCATGGCGGTGCGGGTCAGGGCCAGTCCCGCTTCTTCGGCCGCCTGCTTTGCCTCGTAATCGATGTCGAACTTGACCTCGAGGTGGTCGGAAACGAACCCGGCGGCGCAGACCACCACGGCCGTCCGCCCCGCTTCCTTCAGGCCGGGCATGATCTCGCAGATGTCCGGGCCGATCCACTCGGCGTCGGTGCGTCCGGCACTCTGCCAGGCCAGGGTCGTGCCGGTGAACTCCGGCCTCCCGGCGAGGTTCTCGCGGGTCCTCTCCAGCTCCTCGGCGTAGATGTCGCCTCGCTCGAGAATCGCCACCGGAAGGCTGTGGGCGGTCACCGCCAGCTCGACCGATTCACGGGCCTCCCCGGGCAGTTCCTCGTAGGCGTCGGTGATCGCCTGGTTCAGGAACTCGAGGTAGCCCGGTTCCTCGTGCCACGATTCGATCACGGTGACCGGCACCCCGGCTTCCGCCGCGGCTTCCTCGGCCCGGCTGCGGTACTGGGCGATGCTCATGGTCGAGAAGTGCGGAGCCAGGACGATGCCGACGATCCGCTCCACTCCCCGGTCGAGCAGCTCCCGCACGGCATCCTCGATGAAGGGGGCCGAATGCTTCTGGCCCATGGCGGTCGTGAACTCGCCCGGGTTCGACTGCTCGAGGGCGGCGGCGATGCCTTCGGCCTGGGCCTGGGTGATGCCCAGAAGCGGTGATCCGCCAATCATCGCGTAGCGCTCCTGAAGCTCCTTCAGGGCCTCGGGCTCAGGTGGGCGGCCGTGGCGGATGTGCGTGTAATAGGCCTCGACGTCATCCGGTCCGGTCGCGGTTCCATAGGCCATGACCAGGACTCCGGTCTTCGCTTTTTCGTCGCTCAATTCCTCTTCTCCGTGATCTCGTGAACCAGGCCGACCAGCTCGGTCAGCATGCCCGGGTCGGTCGAAGGCAGGACCCCGTGACCCAGATTGAAGACATGACCCCGCTCGGGAGCGTCGGCCAGCAGGTTGCGGGTTTCGCGTTCGAGAACTTCCGGCCCGGCCAGGGGCACGGTTGGATCGAGGTTGCCCTGCAAGGCAACGCCCTCACCGAGCCGGTGGCGAGCCTCGGAGAGCGGGGTCCGCCAGTCCACCCCCATGGCGTCGGAGCCGGCCTCGGCCATCGCCTCCATCAGATGACCGGCGTTGACCGCGAAGTGAATCCGCGGCACCCCCAGATCCTCGATCTCGGCGAAGAGCCTTTGCGAGACCGGCAGGACGGCCTCCCGGTAAGTCGCTTCGGAAAGCGAGCCGGCCCAGGAGTCGAAGACCTGCACCGCCTGCACCCCGGCCTCCACCTGCGAGCGAAGCGAGGCGACCGCGATGTCGGCGAGGCGTTCGAGCAGGTTCCGGAACAGCCCCGGTTCCTCGAGCAGCATGGTCCGGGCCATCTCCTGTGACTTGGAGGGCCGGCCCTCGACCAGGTAGCTGGCCAGGGTGAACGGCGCCCCGGCGAACCCGATCAGCGGCGTGTCACCGAGCTCGGCGGTGACGATCCGGATCGCTTCCGCGATCTCCGGCAGGTCTGTTTCGGGCTCCAGCGGCCGCAACCGGGCCAGGTCGGCTTCGCTCCTGAATGGTTCCGCGATCACCGGGCCGACCCCCGACTGGATCTCCACGTCGATGCCGATCCCCTCCAGCGGGGTGACGATGTCGGAGAAGAAGATCGCCGCGTCAACCCCGTGGCGCCGGACCGGCTGCAGGGTGACCTCGGCGCAGAGGTCCGGCGTCCGGCACATTTCCAGCATCGGGACCCCTTCCCGGAGTTCGCGGTACTCCGGCAGGGAGCGGCCGGCCTGCCGCATGAACCAGACCGGCTTGCGCTCCACCGGTTCCCGGCGAAGTGCCCGGACCAGCAACGGAGCTTCGGCAGCCTCACTCACGAAAGGACCTTTGCGGTTGCGTTCACGAGGCCTTCGAGGCTGCCCGACCCGGCCTCGATCGCCACTTCCAGCCCGGCCTCGCGAAGTGCCTCGGAGGTAATCGGCCCCATCGAAACGTTGACCGGTCCGGGCAGGCCGCCAGGCACCGCGGCCAGCAGACTGGAAACGGTCGAGGCGGAAGTGAAGGTGATCGCGTCGGCGCTTGCCGCCGCCTTGATCACCGATTCATCCGGCTGGACCGGGACGGTCCGGTAGAGCGGCATGATCGTGACCTCGGCGCCGCGGGACTCGAGACCGTCTGGCAGGACGTCACGGGCAGTTTCCGCCCGGGGGATCAGCACCCGCTTGCCCTCGAGTGCTTCCGACTCGAGCCTTTCCAGCAGACCTTCAGCCACCGCCCGGTCGGGAACCAGATCGGCTTCTATGCCGCGCGGCCGCAGGGCACGGGCAGTCCCCGGACCGATCGCGGCAACCGTGGCGCCGGCCAGCACCCTGGCGTCCAGCCCGGCCCCGGCGATCAGCTCGAAGAAGGCGGAGACTCCGTTCGGACTGGTGAAGCAGACCAGGTCGTAGGCATCCTCCCGCAGCTGGCGGAACGGCTCCTCGATTCGTGGATCGGAAGCTTCGATCGTTTCCGATTCGATCACCGGCATCTCGATCACCTCTGCGCCCTGGCCGCGCAGCATGGCGGCCAGCCGGCCAGCCTGTTTGCGGGCCCTGGTGACCACGACCGTGCGACCGAAGAGGGGGCGCTTTTCGAACCAGGCGAGCTTTTCGTGATGGCGAACCACATCCCCGATCACGATCAGGGCCGGCGGGCGGATGCCTTCCCGTTCGACCGTCTCGGCGATCGTGCCCAGGGTCGCGGTGACCACCCGCTGGTGGGGAGTTGCGCCGCGTTCGATCGCCGCGGCGGGCTGGTCGGCCGGCCGGCCGCCACTGATCAGGTCGGCGGCGTTTTCAGCCAGTCGCTTCACCCCCATGTAGAACGCGAGGGTGCCCGGGAAGAGGGCCAGCGAACCGTCGGGGTCGATGCCCGCATCTGCCTCACCGTCCCGGTGACCGGTGACGAAGGCGACCCCTGCGGAATCCTCGCGGTGGGTCAGCGGGATACCGGCCGTGGCGGTCACCGCGATCGCGGCGGTCACACCGGGCACGACCTCGAAGGGGATCCCGGCGTCGGCCAGCTCTTCGGCTTCTTCCCCGCCCCGGCCGAAGATGAACGGGTCGCCGCCCTTCAGCCGCACGACTTTCCGGCCTTCCCGCCCCGCCTCGACGATCCGCCGGTTGATGTCTTCCTGCGGGTTGTGGACGGTGCCGGGCATCTTGCCGACGTAGATCAGCTCGGCGTCCTCGCGGGCTCCGGCCAGCGCATCCGGCGGAATCAGCCTGTCGTAGAAGATCACGTCGGCCTCGCTGATCAGTTCGAGCGCGCGGGCCGTCATCAGCCCCGGATCACCCGGGCCCGCTCCGACCAGGCTGACTTTGCCTTGTTGGACTCCGGCCATCAGTCAGACAGGGTAGACCCGGCCATCGCTTCGCTCGCCCCGGCCCTCAGCATCCGCTCCGCGAGTTCCCGGCCAAGCGACTCGGGCCGGGCCGGGTCCCCTTCGACCCGGTCGCGCAGCCACACGCTGCCGTCGGAGCGGCCGGCGAAGGCGTCGATCACCAGCCAGTTGCCCTCAAGCCGGGCGTGAACACCGACCGGGCTCGAACAGTCGGCGCCCAGACCGACCACCGCCGCCCGCTCGGCCGTCAGCCGGGTCAGGGAGTTGGCGTCGGAGATCCCTTCGACCTGCGCCTCGCCACCGGTGCGGGTCTGGACGACCAGGCAGCCCTGGCCGGCGGCCGGCGTCATCTGCTCTTCATCGAAGGCGAAGCTGACCACCTGGTCACGGCCGAGTCGCTGAAGGCCGGCCATCGCCAGCACCAGGCCGTCGGCATCCCCGGCCTCAAGCTTGCGCAACCGGGTGTCAACGTTGCCGCGGAGCTCGACCATCTGCAGATCCGGCCGGAGCGCCTTGAGCTGGGCTCGCCGGCGCAGGCTGGCGGTGCCGACACGGGCGCCGTCGGGGATTTCCTCGATCGAACCGCCGGGGCCGATCCAGGCGTCCCGGGGATCAACCCGGGCCGGCACTGCGCCGATCGCGAGCCCCGCGGTCATCTCGCCGGGCAGGTCCTTGGCCGAATGGACCGCGGCCTCGGCCTGACCATCGAGCAGCAGCCTTTCGACCCCGCGGGTGAAGCGCTCCTTGTCCCCGGCCTCGGGCGGAAGGTCGGCGTCGACCTCGACCAGTTCCGCCTGTGGTCCAAGCGCCTCGGCCACCTGGCCGGCCTGGGCCAGGGCGAGGGCACTGGAACGGGTTGCGACCCTCAGGAGTTGCCTTCCCGGCGGATCGGGGTGACCGTGGCGACTTCGCCGTCACCGGGGTCGGTCCCGCTGTCGAGGCCGAAGAGGTCACGGACCGTGGCGAGCACCTCGAAGGACTCGTCGCTGCCGGCGATCTCCTTCAGGCGCAGGGTCGGCTCATGCAGCATGCGACCAACGATCGTCCGGGCCAGGGTCTCGACCCGGCGCCGGTCCTCTTCGCTCATCGCCTCCCAGCGGCCTTCGTTCTCGCTGAGAACACGGGCCACGATCTCGTCGGCTTTGTCACGCAGGCCGACGATCACCGGCATCACCTCAAGCGACTGGAGCCAGCGCTGGAAGAGCTCAAGCTCGGCCTGGACAACATGCTCGGCCCGGCGGGCTTCAGCTTCGCGCCGACCGAGGTTGCGGGCCACCGCCACCTGCAGCTCGTCAACGTCGGTCAGGCTTACCCCGGGGAGTTCCCGCACCCGCGGATCAATGTCCCGCGGGACCGCCAGGTCGACGAGAAAGACCGGACGCTCCTGGCGTTCCTTCATGACCGGCTCGAGCAGTTCGCGATCGATCAGGTGATGGGGTGACATGGTCGCCGAAACAACCAGGTCGGCCTCGGCCACCTGCTCGCTCAACTCGGTCAGCGGTGCGGCCGTACCACCGAATTTCCGGGCCAGGTCACAGGCCTTTTCAAGGTGCCGGTTGGCGACGAAGACGCTTTCGGCCCCGCGGGCACGCAGGGCCCCGGCCACAAGTTCCGAGGTCTCGCCGGCGCCGATGATCAGGGCCCGGCGATCACCGACCTCCCCGATCGCCCGGGTCGCCTGTTCAACCGCGACCGAGGCCATCGAGACTCCGGTCCGGCTGATTCCGGTCTCGTTCCTGGCCCGGCCCCCGGCGGCGAGGGCACCGCGGAAGAGCCGGTTGAGGATCGGGCCGGAGACGCCCTCGACCAGCGCCAGTTCATGAGCCCGCTTGACCTGACCCTGGACCTCGGACTCGCCGATGATCATCGAGTCGAGCCCGGCGGTTACCCGGAAGAGGTGGAGCGCCGCATCGTCGCCGCGCAGCGAGTAGAGGTGGCCGGCAAGTTCGGTCGGGCTGATTCCGCCCTGGCTGGCAAGGGCCGAGAGGATGCTGGACTCGGCGACCACCGGGTCGTGGGCGAAGACATAGATCTCGGTCCGGTTGCAGGTCGAGATGACCGTCGCTTCCGAGGCATCACCGGAATCGGTCAGCTCGGCCATCAGGCGGGCCGCCCGGCCTTCGGGCAGGGCGAGCCTTTCGCGCAGCTCCAGCGGAGCCGTCTTGTGTGAAAGCCCGAGTGCGAGAACCTCAGACACTGGTCGGCTCTCTGCTGCCGCTTTCCGGGGACCCCGCCGGACCGGCCGGTTCCCGCTCGCGGCCCGATTCGACCTCTTCGCCGAGCCGGGCGATGTCACGGTTGATCCGCTGGAACTTGGTGCCGAGGATGCCGAGGTAGATCAAGAGCAGGGCCAGGAAGACCATGTAGGCGGCGAAGACGTATCCGGCGTCGCCGGGCAGGACATCAGACATTTATCGGGCCTCCAGATTGGGTGCGATGCGACGGCCGACTGTCCCGGTCGGCTCGGACTTGCCGAATCCTTCAACCTCGAGGGCGCGCCGCAGTTTCGATACCTGGCCGGAAGTCTGTTTGCCGAGCAGTTCGAGTTTGACCAGGGTGACCCAGAGCAGGGCCACACCGACCAGGCAGACCAGGAAGGTGAACAGCATCGAGCCGGGCAGGCCGCCCTGGCTGGTGGCGAAGACCCGAGGGTGGATCAGGCTTTCGGCCATCCGCACCGCCATGAAGTTGAGCGGCACGAAGGCGCCCGCGGTGATCGCGAAGACCGAGGCGTAGCGAGCCTGGCGGTCCCGGTCCTCGATCGCGTAGCGGAACGGGTAGTAGGTGCAGTAGAGGAGGAAGACGATCAGGAAGCTGACCAGGGTCGGCTCGTCCCAGACCCAGTAATGGCCCCACGAGGCCTTCGCCCAGATCATTCCGGTGATCAGCGTCGCGACCCCGAAGACGACCGAGATGTGAATGAAGACATAGGAGTTGGCGTCATGCCGCCGGTCGTTCGATCGCAGATGACGGAACCCCTCGACTCCGCCGGCCATGAAGCCGCAGAGCGCGACGATCGCCAGCGGCACATGCAGGTAGAAGATCTTCTGGCGGAAACCTTCGATCGCGTCCATCGGCACCCAGAAAAAGACCAGCCCGAAGCCGGCGAGCAGCACGAGCGCCGTGGCTATCGAAAGTTGTCCTAGACCGCGTCCTGACATATCCGTTCCGCCCGGGGTCGATTCAGTCCTCGAGGAGGAAGTCGAAAACGGCATAACCGACAAGGCAGAAGATCCCATCGTATAGACCGAGGACCAGCAGCCATGTTCCGAACTTGTCATAGCTCGGCCCGCCCGCGTCCAGCAAGTGGGTGGTGGCTCCGGTCGCGGCGATCATCAGCGGCACCACCAGAGGCAGGAGGAGCAGCGGCACCAGCAGGTCGCGGGCCCTCGAATTGACCGCCATCGACGAGATCAGGGTCCCGAGCGCGGCAAAACCGAGGTTGGTGAGCAGGAGCACGACGATCATCGGGGCAAGCCCGCTCCATTCCTGGAGGAAGAAGACCGCGAAGACCGGAACCACGATCACTTCCAGCACCGCCAGGTAGAGGAAGAGCACGGCAGCCTTGGCTGCGAAGAGCGCCGGGCGGTCCACCGGGGCAAGCCGGAACGCGTCGAAGCCGCCCTCTTCCCGCTCCGGCAGGAAGATCCGGTTGATCCCGAGCACCGCGGCGAAGAGCAGGGTCGTCCAGATGACCCCGGAGGCGAGGCTGCCCGAAAGGGCGGTCCGGTCGAGGCCGAAACGGAAGATCACGAAGGTGGTGACCGCGAAGAGGACCATCGCCGGCAGCGAGCGCATGGTCCGCAGCTCGGTCCGCAGGTCCTTGGCGACGATCGCGGCGAAGGCCTGGCCGAAGGGAGTCATGGGGCCACCCCGCCGATCGCCAGTTCCAGCACCTGGTCGGCCTCCGCCCGGGCCTTCTCCGGCTCGTGGGAGACCGCCACCCGGGTGACCGCGGTCTCGCCCTGCCAGGCGAGCTGGTCGCGGCGACCGATCAGCGACCTTGCCGCCTCCCGGCCCTCGGGGTCCAGGTTCGAGTCGGGCTCGTCGAGCAGCAGCAGCGAGGGCCTGTGGAGCACGGCCCGGCAGATCGCGATCCGCTGCTTCATCCCGGCCGAGTAATCGCTGACCCGGTAATCCGCCCGGCGGCTCATCCCGACCATCTCCAGGTCCGCCTCGATCCGCCGCCCGGCTTCCTGCTTCTCCAGCCCGTAGAGGCGGGCCTGGAATTCGAGGTTCTCGCGGCCGGTCAGGTCTTCGTAGAGCAGCGGCTCGTGACCGAGATAGCCGATCCGCCCGCGCAGCTTCCAGGCCTCGCCCGGCAGCGGCGTGTCAAGCACCGTGACTTCGCCCCGGCTCGGCCGCAGCAGGGTGGCCAGGATGCGGAGCAGGGTGCTCTTGCCGGAACCGTTCGGTCCGAGCACGGCCAGCGAGGCGCCGGCCGGCAGATCGAGATCGACCCCGGCCAGGGCGGGGCGGTCCCCGTAGTCCCGGCCAAGATCCCGCAGCCGGATCGCAATTTCACTTTGCGACATGGAACTCTTCTACCTGTATCTGCTTCTGGCCGGCGTGGCCGGGAAAGACCGGGCCGGCTCCGCCAACCAGGTCACCGACCCCGGGCAGGGGGTCGGGCCTGAGGTCAGCCCGGACGTCGAAGATCGTGATTCCGGACATGGTCACGCTCTGTTCGGAGACCGTGACGAAGTGGGCGTCGCCGTCACCGTCGGGGTCATTCGCCTCGACATAGATCACCCTTCCGCTGGCGACCACGCAGTTCGAGGAATCGGCCGGGCAATGCGAAGGCGGCAGCTTCGGTCCTTCGGCCGGTTCGCTCGCGGATTCCCGGGCAGGGGCCGGCTGCTGACGGGTCGCACCTGATTTCGAAGAGTCGGATTCCTCCCCGCCGCGACCGAACAGCAGCCAGCCGCCGCCGAGCACGACGGCGACCAGGACGATGAAGGCGAAGAGCTTCAGGAGCCTCGTTTGGTGATCCGCTTGCCGACCTGCAGCAGGGGCCCGGCACCGGACTTGAGTGCTTCGATCCGCTGGCCGCCCTTGCCGTAGAGCAGGCTGGCCGAGGACTTCATCGCCTGGGTCAGGGTCTCGTCATAGGGATGCCACCAGAAGTTCCGGGTCAGGCCCGGCTCGTAGGTGACCAGCTTGATCTCCACGCACTCGTAGAAGCCGAACTTCGAATGCGAATGGCCGAGGCCGGAATCCTTGACTCCGCCCCAGGTGCACTGGCAGGCGCCGTGGGTGAACATGTGGTCGTTGATCCAGACCATGCCGGCCTCGATCCGGTCGGCGATCCGCTCGCCGCGCTGGCGGTCCTTGGTCCAGACCGAGGAGCCCAGCCCGAACTCCGAATCGTTGGCCAGTTCGAGCGCTTCCTGATCGGACTCGACGGTGATGATCGGCAGCACCGGGCCGAAGATCTCCTCCTTCATGATCCGCATCTCGTGCGTGACATCGGTCAGGACCACCGGGGCGATGAAGTTGCCGTCCGGGAAACCTTCGACCTCGACCGGTCCGCCGCAGCGCAGCGTGGCGCCGCTCTTCACCGCGTCGTCGACCAGCTCGCAGACCAGCTCGTACTGGTCCTTGCTGACCATCGGGCCGATCTCGGTGTCCACCTCGGAGGGGTCACCGACCTTCAGCGCCGAGGCCCCGGCGACCACGCCCTCGATGAACTTCTCGCTGACCTCGCGCCGCACGTAGGCCCGCTCGATTCCGGCGCAGGTCTGCCCGGCGTTGGCGAAACCGCCCCAGACCGCGCCGGAGATCGCGAAGTCGACGTTGGCATCCTCAAGCACGATCATCGGATCCTTGCCACCGAGCTCGAGCACGCAGCCCTTCATCAGCTTCGCGCATTCCTCGCCGACCTTGTAGCCGACCGGGACCGAGCCGGTGAAGAAGATCTTGCCCGCGGTGGACTTGGTCAGGGCGTCACCGATCCGGCCGCCGCCGTGGACGTTGCGGATCAGGCCCTTGGGCAGCCCGGCGTCCTCGAAGACGGACTGAATCGCCTCGCCGAGCAGCGGGGTCAGGCTGGCCGGCTTCAGCACCACGCCGTTGCCGCACATCAGGGCGATCGCGATCTCCTGCATCGGGATCGTCCAGGGGTAGTTCCAGGGGGCGATCACCCCGACCACGCCGATCGGCTGGTAGCGGAACTTCGAACGCTTGGTCTTGAAGAAGGGCTGCGGGTAGGAGATCTTCTCGTCCTTGAGGATGCCCGGGCCTTCCTTCGCGCACCAGCGCAGAGCGTCGATCGAGGGGATCAGCTCCATCGTGTAGCACTCGGAAATCGGCTTGCCCTGCTCCCGCGAAAGCAGCGAGGCGATCTCGTCGAGGCGGTCATGCAGAACGGTCGCGGCACGCTTCAGGTAGGTGGCGCGGTCGGACGGCCGCAGGTCGGCCCAGGCCGGCTGGATCTCGGCGACCTCGTCGACGATGCCCTGGACCTGGTCCGGGGTGATGGTTTCGACTGTGCCGACGAGCTCGCCGGTGGCCGGGTTGAAGGACTCCAGCGGAGGAGTCGAAGCGGACGCGGATCCGTTGGGTGAGCTGGACTCGGCGGACGGAGCGGTTTCGGTAGCCATGAACCGAAGTGTACGCCGGAATGGCCGGGGCGCAGGGAGCGCGCCCCGGCTCACCCCGGCGCTGCAAACAACTCGGCCGGAGACCCCCAGTCCGAGTCTCCGGCCGACACAGCACCCCACCTGGCGTCTTGCTCAAGCTGGGTCTGGCATATGAAACCCGGCAAAGCTCAAGAAGTTGTGGGAACCGGCTAAAGGTTGCTTAAGGGTTTTTGGCTTGTTTATTGGACTTGCCGCGTATCTTCGCGGCGGCTTCCTGGCGCCTCGCGAGTTCCGACTCGAAGCCGTAGCGGGTCGGCTCGTAGAACCGCAAACCTTCGAGGCCCTCCGGCATCAGCGATTGCTCCGAAACGCCACCGTCGACGTCGTGGGGATAGACATACCCCTCGCCCCGGCCGAGTTCCTTCGCGCCGGGGTAGTGACTGTCCCGCAGGTGGGCCGGCGGCAGCTTCGGGCCGTTCTTCCTGACTTCCTCCCGGGCGGCGTTGATCGCGGCGTAGGAAGCGTTCGATTTCGGGGCCAGCGCAAGATAGGTGGCGGCCTGGGCGAGGTTGAGCGCCGCTTCCGGCATGCCGACCCGGTCCACCGCGGCTGCCGCGGCCGTCGCCACCACGATCGCCTGCGGGTCGGCGTTGCCGATGTCCTCCGAGGCGAGGATCACCATGCGCCGGGCGATGAACCTCGGATCCTCCCCGCCCTCGATCATCACCGCCAGGTAATAGAGCGAGGCATCCGGGTCCGACCCGCGGGTCGCCTTGATCCAGGCCGAGATGTAGTCGTAGTGATGATCGCCACCCTTGTCGTAGGCGATCGCCTGGGCCTGGAGGGCGTCCTCCACTTCAGGGATCCCGGCCCGGCCACCGGCTGCCGCCAGTCGCTCCAGGGCCGAGAGTGCGGCCCGGGCATCACCCGAAACCCGTTCCGAGAGGACACCCAGGGCCTCGGGGTCAACCTCGACCTGCCCGGCAACACCGCGGTCGGAATCAGCCAGGGCCCGCTCCAGAAGGATCCTGATTTCCTCCGGACCGAGTGCCTTCAGCTCGTAGATCTGGCTGCGCGAAATCAGGGCCGAATTGACCTCGAAGTAGGGGTTCTCCGTGGTCGCCCCGATCAGGGTCAGCACCCCGCTCTCGACCGCCGGCAGCAATGCGTCCTGCTGGGCCTTGTTGAAGCGGTGGATCTCGTCCAGAAAGAGCACGGTGCGGCGACCGTGCCTCTGGCGGTCTTCCGCCCTGGCGATCACCGCCCGGATCTCGGCCCGGCCGGCGTTGACCGCCGACTCCTCTTCGAAGGCGCCGTCGGAGGTGGCCGCGATGATCCGGGCCAGGGTCGTCTTGCCCGAGCCAGGCGGCCCGTAAAGGATCGCGCTGTGGGGACGACCGGCGTCCACCGCACCCCGCAATGCGGTACCCGGAGCGAGGATGTGATCCTGCCCGACCACCTCGTCCAGCGATACCGGTCGCATCCGGGCCGCCAGGGGCGCGTCCGGCCCGACCTGCGGAATGCCGGAACCGCCGGGATCCACTTCACCTGAATCAAACAATTGGTCGGCCACCGCATGAGATTATTCCCGGTTGGTGAGTCCGGTTGAAATCGCCATCCTGCTGGTCTGGTCATTCACCGTCTCCTTCGCCGGTGGAATGGTCGGGCTGGTGCTGGGCAACCTGAGGCTGCCGGTCGTGGTCTGGCTCGGCACTTCGACCGCGGCCGCCGCCGGAGCGAACGTGGCGATCTCCGGGCTGGCCGCGCTGACCGCAACCCTGGTCCACATCAGAAACGGGCGGCTGGACCCCCGCCTCTTCCTCTGGATGGCACCGAGCTCGTTCCTCGGCGCGGTGGCGGGCGGTGTCCTCGCCGGGGTGCTGCCGGAAAGGATCCTGCTCGGGGCGATCAGCCTGGTCGTGCTTTACGGCGCGGTCGAGGTCTGGCGATACCGCCGGCCGAAAGGCGATGGGGAGGGGAACCGCCCCGACCGGCGCCGGCTCCTGACCGAAGCGGTGCTGATCGGTTTCGGGGTCGGGCTGCTGGGCGGATTCGTCGGTCTGATCCTAGGGTCGCTGCGGCTGCCGGCGATGCTCAAGTACATGGGCATGAGCCCGCAGAAGGCGGTCGGCACCAACTCCGCGGTCGGAGTGATCGTCGGGATCGGCGGCCTGCTCGGGCACCTTCCTTCCGGGGTTGACTGGAACATCCTGCTGATCGGCGCGGCCGCGGCGGTCCCGGGTGCCGCGTTCGGTTCGAAGCTGACCGGGAAGCTGCCCGAGGCGACTTTGGTCCGGGCGATGGCATTCGTCCTGCTGGTAACGGGACTCGCGATGGCCGGGCAGGCGATCATCTGACCGTCGATGGATTCGACGGGGAGAGAGCAACTGAAAAGACACCTGCCCGAGATCATTCTCGGTCTGCTGATGCTGGCCCAGGCGAGCTTTCTCCTGGTGCTGACCGCACCGATCGCCTTCGTCAGTGACGAGTGGCAGTTCCTCTTCTTCCGCCAGGGGTTCAGCCCCGGCACCACCCTCGATCCCTACTACGAACACCTGGTCGCGGTTCCGAACTACCTCTACTCGACCGCGGTCGGGATCTTCGGGCTGGGCACCAACCGGCCGATGCAGATCGCGGCCCTGCTCACCTTCCTCGGCCTGAACGCCCTGCTCTTCGTCTACCTGCGCCGCCGGGCAGGCGGGTGGGCGGCCCTGATCGGCACTGCCCTGATCCTCTTTCTCGGGGCTGCCTTCGAGGATCTGCTCTTCGCCTTCCAGATCAACTACTTCGGAGCGATCGCCTGCGGGCTCGGCGCCCTCCTGGCGCTGGACCGGGATGACCGGCGGGGCGATCTGATCGCCTCGCTGCTGCTGGTCGCCGGCGTTCTGACCTCCAGCATGATCTTTCCGTTCATCGCCGCCGCCGCGCTCGAATGGGCCCTCAACCCGAGGGACCGGCGCCGGCGGCTCTTCGTTCCGGGCGCGGCGATCGGCATCTGGATCCTGTGGTGGATCGGATGGGGCCATCAGGCCGACTCGCAGGCCGGGCTCTCCGGACTGAGTGGTCTGCCCGGCTACCTCTGGAAGGCGGTCCCGGCCGGTTTCACCTCACTGGCCGGGCTGGCGACCGATGACGGCACCATGCCCGACCAGCCTCACCTGATCTGGGGGCGCCTGCTTTGCCTGGCCGCCCTGGCCGCGGCGGGCTGGCGGATCTACCGGCTGGGGCGGGTGCCACGGGAGCTCTGGGTGGCGATCGCGGCCGCCGCTACCTTCTTCGTGCTCTCCGGCCTCAACGCCAGTGATTTCCGCTTGCCGACCTCCAGCCGGTACCAGCTTCCCTCGGCGCTTTTCATCGTCCTGATCGCGGCCAACCTGCTGCGCGGGGTGAAGATCCCCGGACGCGCCCTTGTCGCCTCGGCGATCCTGGCTGCGCTGGCGGTCTTCGGGGGAGCCAGGTTGATGGAGGAACAGGCGACGGAACGCTGGCAACCGACCTCGCGCTCGGCCCGGGCCGCGCTGGGTGCGATCGACCTGGCCGGTCCGGCCGTGATCCCGGGATACCAGATCGACCTGCGGACGAATCCCGAACAGGACCGCCTGATCCCGATCGATCTCTACCGGGAGACGACCGCCAGCCACGGATCACCGGGGATGGACGCCAGCGAGATCGAAGGTGCCGCCCCTCAGTACCGGCTTCAGGCCGACCTCGCCCTGATCGGGGCGACCGGAATCCATCTCAGTGGCCTGCCGGTCCGTCCCTCCGGCCCCTGTCAGAGGGTGCGCGGGTCGAACAACCTCTTCGGGCCGGTCCCCCTCCAGTCGGGCGGCTACCTGATCATGAACCGGGGCAAGGACCAGCTGGCGGTTGCCTTGAGCCGGTTTTCCGACCTGCCCGGGGTGAGTGCCGGCGCGATCCTCCCGGAGACGATGGCCGGGCTGGACCTGCCGCAGGACAATTCGACGAGGCCCTGGCAGGCGGTCTTCTTCGGCGAGGGCCCGGTCCGGATCTGCCCGACCGGGTGAGCCTTCCGGGAGTAGGTTGACCGGCATGCGGAACCCAGGCCAGTCCCGTTTTCTGCCGTGGGTTCTGCTCGGCCTGCTGATGCTCGGTTCGGGAGCGATCCTGCTCTCGGTCACCTCGGGGATCAATTTCGTCACCGACGAATGGAACCTGCTCTTCCTCCGGTCCGGCTGGACCCCGGACAGCTTCCTGGAGCCCTTCCACGAGCACGTGATCATCGCCCCCACCCTGATCTACAAGGTTCTCCAAGGGACCCTGGGGATGGATTCGAACCGGCCCTTCCAGCTTGCTGCGCTGATCATGTTCCTGGCGATCGGCCCGTTGCTCTTCATCTGGATGCGGAGACGGATCGGGGACTGGGCGGCGCTGATCGGGGTCGCCCTGATCCTCTTTCTGGGGGCGGCCTTCGAGGACCTGCTCTGGGCCTTCCAGATCGGCTACTTCGGGTCGCTGGCCTTCGGTCTGGCCGCGCTGATCGCACTCGATCGCGACGACCGCCGGGGGGATGTCGCGGCGGCGATCCTGCTGGTCCTTTCCCTCAGCTTCTCCTCGCTCGGCCTGCCCTTCGTGGCCGGCGCGGCCGCCGAGTGGCTGACCAATCCCCGTGAGCGGGGGAAGCGCTGGCTGGTTCCCGCAGCAGCCGCCGCCTTCTACGGCATCTGGTGGCTGGGCTGGGGCCACAGCGCCGAGACCACCTTCAGCCTCGCCAACATCCCTGAAGCCCCGCGCTTCATCTTGGACGCCGCCTCGGCGGGGGCCACTTCCCTCTTCGGCCTCGCCACCGGAGACGGCAGTGAACCCGATCAGCCTCATCTGATCTGGGGCCGGATCATCCTGGTGGCTCTGCTCGCCCTCTCCGGGCTGCGGCTCTGGCGGCTGAAGCGGATCCCTCCCGGGGTAATCATCGCCGCAACCGTCGCGCTCTCCTTCTTCGCCCTTTCCGCGCTCGCCCAGAGTGAGAGCCGCCTGCCCACCTCCAGCCGCTACCAGCTGCCGGGGGCTCTCTTCCTGCTGCTCTTCTTCACCGAGATCCTGCGCGGGCTGAAGCTGAAGCCGCCGGCCCTGGTCGCCGGCGCGGCGGTCACGATCGCGGCCGCGGTCATGGGGGTCGGGCTGATGAGCGACCAGTCCCGGGACAGGTGGGTTCCTGTCTCGACCTCGACCAGCACCTACCTCGGCATGGTCGCCTACGCCGGGGAAGCGAATGACCCGGAGCTCGTACTCAACCTCGGACCGGGGTCCGAGGTCCCGATCGACCGCTTCCTCGATCAGGTCAAGACCAGCGGTTCACCCGGGTATTCGGCCGGCGAGATCCAGTCCCGGGATGCCGGGGTGAGGGCCGCCGCCGATCAGGACCTGATCGAGCTGACCAAACCGCTGCTTTCCGGCTTCAACCCCGGCGGCAACTTTGACCGATGCCGCGAGTACCCGCCCGATGTCACCGTTGCGGTCAGGTCCGGCGTGCGGGTGATCGAGATCAGGAGCCTTGGGGACCAGATCCTCAACCTCGGGCTCGCCCGCTTCGGCGACCCTCCCGGCTACCCGATCGGCTCCACCCACGCCGGATCGATGGGCTGGCTCGAAATCCCCGCCATCGATGATCCGCCGCCATGGCAGGTCACCGGTGACGGCCCCTTCGCCGTCTGTTACCGCTGACCGGGCGAACCGGCCGGGCTTCAGGCGGCGGCTTCGACCGCGTACTCGTGGATCTGCTCGAGGATCTCGGTGATCCCGAAGCGGCGCTGCCAGTTCGGGTAGTCACGCTCGAAGGCACCGAGGTCGGAAATCCACCAGCGGTGATCGCCGATCCGGTTTTCCGGGCTCATGGTCCAGTCGAGCTCCTTGCCGGCGATCTGCTCCGACTCGGTGATCGCTTCCAGCATCGAGCAGTTGCTGCCCCGGCCGCCGCCGATGTTGTAGACCGCGGCTGCCCGCGGCGCGGCCGCGAACTCGAGGAAGGCCGAGACCAGGTCGTCGCAGTGGATGTTGTCGCGGACCTGCTTGCCGTCATAGCCGAAGACCGTGTAGGGCCGGCCGGTGACCACGCACTTCATGAGGTAGGCGAGGAAGCCGTGGAGTTCGGCCCCGGCGTGCTGGGGGCCGGTCAGGCAACCGCCCCGGAAGCAGACCGTCGGCATCTCGAAGTAGCGGCCGTACTCCTGCACCAGCAGGTCGGCGCTGGCCTTTGAAACCCCGAAAAGCGAATGGGTCGAATGGTCGATCGACATGCCGGTGTCGATGCCATCGAAGTACTCGTGGTCTTCGGGCAGTTCAAGCCGCGTGTCGGTTTCGATCAGCGGCAGGAAATTTGGCGTGTCACCGTAGACCTTGTTGGTCGAGCAGAAGATGAAGGGGGCATCCGGCGCGTGGTTGCGAGCCGCCTCGAGCAGGTTCAGGGTGCCGATCGCGTTCACACCGAAATCGGTCTGGGGATCCCGGGCCGCCCAGTCATGCGAGGGCTGGGCCGCGGTGTGGACCACCAGTTCGACCTTCCGGTCCGCGAAGACCCTGTTCACGCCTTCGGCGTCGCGGATGTCGAGCTCGACCGGCTCGAACTCGTCGAGAGTCGAGGCGAGGCGGTCGCTGACCGGGCGGGTCGACGCCTCGGGCCCGAAGAAGCTGGCCCGCATGTCGTTCTCGACGCCGACCACGTGCCAGCCGGCCTCGACCAGCTTGATCACGGACTGGGATCCGATCAGACCGCCGGATCCGGTTACCAGGGCCGTTTTCACGAGGCCTTCCCGGCCGCAGACATGGTTCGCATGCGAAGTAACCTAACAAGATGGGATCGGACCCAACCGGCGCCTTCGGGGCCATCCGCAGGCGCCCATGGCCGAGTCTCCTCGCCCTGCTGATTCTGGTCTCTACCGCCCTGCTGATCGGGCTGAGGGCGAATATCGGCTTCTTCCTTGGCGACTGGGATCTGGTCATCGTCCGCAGCGGTGCCAGCGACTGGCTGCTGCCGCATAACGAGCACATCATTCTCATCCCGGCCGCGCTCTATGAGGCATCACTTTCGGTGTTCGGGATGACCGCGATGCCGATTCACCTGGTCGGCGTCGCGCTATTCGAGACTTCGGTGCTGCTGCTCTTCTTCTGGCTCAGAACGCAGATCGGCGAGCCGACCGCGGTACTCGGCTGTGCGGTCGTCCTCTTTCTCGGCGCTTCGACTGCCGACCTCGTCTGGCCCTTCCAGGTCGGCTATTTCGGTTCCTTCGCCGGTGGCCTCGGAGCGCTCCTTCTGCTGCGCCGCAACACCGCGACCGATGATGCGAAAGCCTGTCTGCTGCTGGTCGTCTCGCTGCTCTTCTCCTCGATGTTTCTCCCCTTTGTCGTGGCCGCCGCAGTTCAGCTGCTCTACCGGGATGACGGCCGGCCGAACCTGGCGGCACTTCGCAGCCGCGCCTGGGTCTTCCTGGTGCCGGTCGCCCTGTTCGTGGTCTGGTGGCTCGGCTGGGGCCATACGGCCAAGAGCTTCATCACCGTCGAAAACGCCCTGAAGGTTCCCCTCTTCACCCTCTCGGCACTGGGCTATTCGGCAGCCTCCCTGACCGGCGTGTTCCCGCTGCGGGAGGTGACCACGAGCTTTCTCTGGGCCGTTCCCGGGCTGATCGTCTGTGCCGGATTCGCCTTTGTCCTCGGTCGCCGCCGGCAGATCCCGCCCGAGTTTCTGCTCGCGGCCGGCGCGGCCCTCGTCTTCTGGGTGCTGGCCTGCCTCAATTTCATTCCGGGCCGGGACTTCGTGGCCAGCCGGTACCAGTACCCGAGCGTGATCTTCCTGCTGATGATGCTGGCCGGAGCCTGCTCCGGCCTCCGCCCGGGCCGACAGCTCTTCCGGGGGCTTGCCGCGTTGACCGTGGTCGCAGTGGCGATCAACGCCGCTGCCCTGATCTACATCTTCAATCACACCTACAAGGTCTATGAGGGCCGCAACCTGAGCGGAATGACCGCGCTGGACATCTCCCGGGGAACGGTCGTTCCCGGCTTCGGAATCGCAATCGGAACCGATGGCGCCGGTGCCCACATCGACGCCGATACCTACTTCAACGCAGTCGACCGCTACGGCTCGCCGGGCTGGGATGACGAGGAGATCGAGGCGGCGTCGGAAGAGGATCGAAGCCGGATCGACACGATCCTGGTCGGCGCCCTGCGGGTCCGGCTGGTTCCCGCAAAACGGGTATCCCCGCTTGCCCGGACCTGCCGGATCGCCGCGGCGACGGAGGCGATCGGTGATCCGGTCACCGTCACCTCTCCGGTGCTCCTGATCGAGCCGGAGAAGACGGTCGGCATCTACCTTGGCCGCTTCGGGCCGGACGCATCGGCACCGGCCTGGGGGGCGGTGGGTGGCGTCCCGACCGGTTACCTGATCCCTTCCGGCCGCTCCGACCGGCCCTGGCGGATCGGCTTCAAGGGAGAAGGCAAGGTCAGGGTCTGCGAAGCCCGGCTCGCCCCCGAAACCGGCGATCCGGAAAAGTAACCTGCCCCCATGGGTGCGGCGTCGAGCGGAATGCCCGAAGAAAGACCGGACCGGATCTGGATCTGGCTGCTTGGCCTGGCGATGCTGGCCTCGGGCGTCCTGCTGATGGTGATGCGGTCGCAGATCGGCTTCTTCCTGGATGACTGGGACCTGGTCATCTACCGTGGCAGCCCGACCGACTGGCTGTTGCCCCACAACGAGCACATCGTGGTGTTGCCGGCCGCGATCTACAAGCTGTCGCTGGCGATCTTCGGGATGACCGCGATCCCGCTCCACCTGGTGGCCGTCGCACTATTTCTGACCTCGGTGGCAGCGCTGTTCCTCTGGCTTCGCCCCCTGACCGGTGCGCCCTCGGCCTTCTTCGGTTGCCTGGTCATCCTCTTCCTCGGAGCGGCGACCGAAGACCTTGTCTGGGCTTTCCAGATGGGCTTCTTCGGCTCGGTCGCCGCCGGTCTCGGGGCGCTGCTCCAGCTGCGGCGGGGAACCCGGACGGGGGACCGGTGGGCCTGCCTGCTGCTGGTGGTCTCGGTTCTCTTCTCCTCGCTCGGCATCCCGTTCGCGCTCGGTGCGGCCGTCCTGATTCTGTTTGGCGAGAGCCTTCACCCGGACTGGAGGCGGTTACCCGGCCGTGCCTGGATCTTCCTGGTGCCGGCCCTGCTCTACGCCGGCTGGTGGCTGGGCTGGGGGCATCTGGCCCCGAACGCGCTGGGCACGGCGAACCTCCGGCAGGACCCGGTCTACCTGCTGTCGGGCCTCGGTTACTCGGCCCTGGTCCTGACCGGCACCTTCAAGGTCGGCCAGGTTTCGATGGACGACGGCTGGGCGCTGCCGGGGCTGATCCTCGCCCTGTTTCTGGGACTGGTGCTCTTCATCCGGCGCCGGATCCCGGTGGAGCTGCTGGTCGCGGCCACGATCGCGCTCGGCTTCTGGGCCCTCTCCGGTCTCAACTACATCCCGGGCCGCGAGTTCTTCAACAGCCGCTACCAGTACCCGGGAGCGGTGATCCTGCTGATGCTGCTCGGCGGCGCCTTCGCCGGGTCGCGGCCCGGGCCGCGGACCCTGGCCGTGATCGCGGCGGTCTGTGCCGTCTCGCTGGTGGTGAATCTCCAGACCCTGAACGACCTCTTCCGCGGCACCTACCGACCCTACGCCCAACGCAATCACCTCGCCCTTGCCGGTCTCGACCTCGCCAGTCGCACGGTGCCGGACGGGTACGCGGTTGCGATGACCGACGACGGCCAGGCCCTGGTCGATGCCGGGAGCTACCTGGAAGCGGCGGAGAAGTACGGGAAAGCCGGGCTGCCACCTGACGAAATCGGGGGCCTGCCGGTCGATCAGCGAATCCGGCTCGATCAGATCCTGGTCGGCGCCCTGCCGGTCCGGCTCCTGCCCGCCGGAAATCTGGCGGCCGACCGCGACCTGTGCCGGACCGTCACCGCCGACCCGGCCGCCAGCGGGAACCTCGAAGTCGGCTCCTCCCTGATGCTGATCCGCTCCCGGCGGCAGGTGACGATCAAGCTGGGCCGCTTCGGCCCGGGGACCGGAGCATTGGCCTGGTTTGCTCCCGGAGGGCGAGCGGTCGGCTACCGGATACCTCGCGACCACTCGGAAAGACCGTGGCGGATCGGCTTCAAGGGAAGGGGCCCGGTGACCGTGTGTCCCGCTTCACCCTCAAAGTAGGCTCCGCGAATGGGAGCGGGCCCAAAGAGTTTCCAGGCGAAGGTCCGCGAGCAGCCGTGGCCGTGGTTGCTCGGTCTGCTCACCCTTCTTTCCGCCGCGCTGCTGATGACCCTGCGGGCGGACCTGCGGTTCTTCCTCGACGACTGGGCCCTGGTCATCTACCGCGAGGGCGGGCCGACCGACTGGCTCCTCCCCCACAACGAGCACATCATCGTGCTCCCGAACGCGCTCTACAAGCTCTCGCTCACCGTGTTCGGGATGACCACGATCCCGATCCACGTGGCCGGGCTGGCCCTCTTTCTGGCCAGCGTCTGGCTGCTCTTCTTCTGGCTCAGGCCGCTGGTCGGGGAACCGGCCTCGGCGATCGGCTGCGCCGTCCTGCTCTTCCTCGGAGCCTCCGGCGAGGATCTCGTCTGGACCTTCCAGATCGGCTACCTCGGGTCGGTTGCGGCCGGGCTGGCGGCGCTGCTTCTGCTCCGCCGCGGATCGACCCGCGCCGATGCATGGGCCTGCGCCTCGCTGGTCGTCTGCCTGCTGTTTTCGTCTCTGGTCATTCCCTTCCTGGCCGGGGTCGCGGTCCTGATCCTCTTCCCGCGGGACCTCAGCCCGGACTGGTCCGCCCTGAAACGCCGCTGCTGGGTCTTCCTGGTGCCGGCTGTCCTTTACGCGATCTGGTGGCTGGGCTGGGGTCACCTCGCCGAGAACGCGATCAGCCTGCACAACGCGGCGCACCTGCCGGCCTATGTGCCGGCAGCATTCGCCTTCGCGGCCAGCACCTTGACCGGAATCTTTTTGATTCACCTTCCCCATGACCAGTCCGGATGGGCGATCCCCGGTCTGGTCCTCGCCGGCGGAGTCGCCTTCGTGGCCTGGCGACGCCGGCGAATCGCCCCGGAGCTCCTGACCGCAGCCGCGATCGCACTCGTCTTCTGGGCGCTCTCGGGTCTGAACTTCATACCGGGGCGCGAATTCGACGCCAGCCGCTACGTGTTCCCGGGGGCGATCTTTTTGCTGATGATCCTCGGCGGCGCCTTCGCCGGTTGCCGTCCGGGCCCCCGGACGCTCGCCGTGATCGCGGCGGTGGCGGCGGTTGCCATCGCGACCAACCTCGACGCGCTCTTCCACAAATACGACGACCAGATCCGGCCGATCGGGGAGCGGAACGCGGCCAGCCTGACCGCGATCGACCTGGCCCGTGACACCGTCGACCCCGGCTACTCGGTCGGAATGACCGACGACGGGCTGGCCCGGGTGGACGCGAAGGGGTACCTGGCGGCCCTCGACAGCTACGGATCGGCCGGACTCAGCGAAGACGAAATCGACCAGGCCCCGCCGGAGGACCGGTCGCGACTCGACCAGCTGCTCGTTCCGGCCCTCCGGATCGGGCCCGAAGCCGGCCTTTCGGTAGCTCCGGTCCGCTCGAGCTGCGAGACGGTCACCGCCGACGCCGGCGCGACCGACACGGCGCCGGTTGCCGGTCCGCTGCTTTACATCAGGCCCGCCCGCGATGCCGTGGTGCGGCTGACCCGGTTCGGCCCCGCCCCGGGAGCGCCCGCCTGGCTGGTGCCCGGAGGGCGGGCGAGCGGCTACCGGATCCCGGCCGATGATTCGGACCGGCCCTGGCGGATCGGTTTCCAGGGCCGGGGTGAGGTCCTGCTCTGCGAAGCAACCCGGGCCGGGTAACCTTCTCGCCAATGGGAGGGAGCAGCGACGGAACGCTCGCCGGAGCGGACAGGCAGGAGCGACGCTGGTTCCGGGCATTCGGCCTGCTGCTCGCTGCCTCGGCGGCGCTGCTGTTCGCCTTCCGGGCGAACATCGGCTTCTTCATCGACGACTGGATGCTGATCTTCTTCCGGCACGGAGCCTCCGACTGGCTGCTGCCCCACCACGACCACCCGATCATGATTCCGGCGGCGCTGTACGACCTCTCGCTTTCGGTCTTCGGGATGGAGCCGATGCCGCTTCACCTGGTCGCACTGGCTCTCTTCCTGGCCAGCGTGGTCATGCTGTTCCAGTGGATCCGAACCCTGGTCGGGACCCCGGCCGCGGTGCTCGGCTGCGCGGTCGTGCTGCTTCTCGGCTCCTCGACCGAGGACCTGATCTGGACCTTCCAGATCGGTTTCTGCGGGTCCGCGGTCACCGGCCTTGGTGCCCTGCTGCTGCTCCGCCGGGAGAACACGGGGAGCGACGCCCTCGCCTGCCTGCTCCTGGTCGCCTCCTTTCTGCTCTCCACCCTGGCCATGCCGTTCCTCGTCGGCGCGGCCGTCCAGCTCTGCTTCCGCGGCGGTAACCCGGGACTTCGCCGCATGCTCAGGGACAGCTGGATCGTGCTGGTGCCGCTTCTCCTCTATGGCATCTGGCTGCTCGGCTGGAACCAGTCCGGCGGACACGCCGCCACCCTCGAGAACGCGCTGAAGACCCCGTTCTTCGTGCTCTCCGCCTTCGGCTACGGCTCGGCCGCGCTGACCGGCACCTTTCCGCTGCGCCTGATCAATGACAGCTACCTCTGGTCGATCGCCGGGCTCGCCGTTGCGGCCGGTTTCGCCTGGATCCTCCAGCTTCGCCGAAGGATCCCGCCCGAGTTCCTGATCGCCCTGGCGGCGGGCCTCACCTTCTGGATCCTTTGCGGGCTCAACTTCACTCCCGGACGGGATTTCTTTACCGGCCGCTACCAGTACCCGAGCGTGATCTTCATCCTGATGATGCTGGCCGGGGCATGCGCCGGGCTCCGGCCCGACCGCAACTGGCTGAAGTGGCTGACCGTACTCGCGGCAGCCTCGATCGCCGTCAACATCTTCGCCCTCTTCTACACCTTCAACCACACGATCAAGCCTTTCGAGCAGGTCAACATCGTCACCCTGGCCGCCTTCAAGCTGTCGGGGGATGCGATTGATCCGGACTTCCAGACCCCGATCGGGACCGGTGATGACGCACCTCTGACGGTCCCCATCTACCGGGACGCGGTCGCCCGGTACGGACCTCCCGCATTCACCGAGAGCGACATCGATTCGGCCACGGCGGATTACCGGTCGCGACTCGACCAGCTGCTCGTCCCGGCCCTCCGGATCGGGCCCGAGGACGGCCTTTCGGTAACTCCGGTCCGCTCAACCTGCGAGACGGTCACCGCCGACGCCGGCGCGACCGACACGGCGCCGGTTGCTGGTCCCCTGCTTTACATCAGGCCCGCCCGCGATGCGGTGGTGCGGCTGACCCGGTTCGGCCCCGCCCCGGGAGCGCCCGCCTGGCTGGTGCCCGGAGGGCGGGCGAGCGGCTACCGGATCCCGGCCGATGATTCGGACCGGCCCTGGCGGATCGGTTTCCAGGGTCAGGGAGCGGTTACGGTCTGCGCGGCTTCACCGGCCCGGCGTTCCAGCTGAGCCCGGCGCTTCAACCGGGCTTCGCGCCTCGGCCGATCCTTCAGCCCGGGACCGGCGGAGCGAACCCGGAAGCGGAAGAACTCGTACTTCAGGTCTCCGGAAGGACCGGTCAGGGCGATGGTCGGGGTCTGCGGGGCTTGCGCGAAGTCGCCGCGCCCTTCGGGGATGTTGCGCCCGATCCGCATCATCAGCCCGTCCGCCGCGGTGGCGGCGATCAGGCGATAGGAGCCTCCCTCGACCACCGCCCGGCGCTCGGCCGGCCGGTAAAAGAATGACCTCAGCCTTTCCAGCCCGTGGACCTCGGCTCCGTGGATCTTCGCGATCACTACCTCGTTCGGGCCGGGCTTCGGCACCGGGACCGTTTCACCGAACCGGGACTCCACCACCCCGGCCGGGACCAGCGGGCCGCAGCGGTTGGCGGTGCGGGCCAGCACCTGCCAGCGTCCCGACTCGCCGATCGGCCTGAAGTTGCAGAGTTCCGCGATCGCCTGGCCGGGCGGGTCCCAGGCCATGAACCTTCCGTCGAGGCCGATCGTCGGCCCGAAGGGATTGTCACCGACATGCCGCAGGATTCGGCCGGGCCCGGTGGCCGACTCGATCGTGTCTGAATTCAGCTCATCCAGCGCCGAGGTGTAGGCGCTGTAGTTCTGGAAGACCGGGGCCGGGTGCCAATCGAGCTCGAAGGCCCAGGCGGCGGTGGTCTCCCAGGGCTCGACGCTGACGCTCTGGCCTTCGAGCTCGGCCAGCAGTTTCGGGTCGAGCTGGTAGTTGTGCCGGATTCCCTGGCGCCAGAAGTCGACGCCGGCCCGCTGACGGGCCGGGCTGAGGGCCGTCCTGCTTTCCTCGTAGAAACCCCTCAGGTTGGAAATCAGGTTCAGCCCGGGGGAAGGCACGCCGGTCGCCGCATAGATCGAAACCACACCCATGAAGGCCAGTCCGGCCAGCGAGATTCCGGCGAACCCCTGTCGCGGCGGGACGGCCAGCCAGAGCACGGCGATCAGGGCGAAGAACAGGGCGATGTGGGCGCTGTCGATCCGCACCACCGCCTGCTTGTAGAAGACGAAGATCACGATCGCCGCGACCAGGGCACCGGCGATCCGGGCCCGGCGGTCGGCGTAACCGCCGAACAGGGCCCAGGCGAAACAGAGCGCTCCGCCGGCGACGATGATCAGCGAGTACCAGCCGGACTGGCCGTAGACCGCCATCGCCTCCTGATAGCCGAGCACGATCTGGATCGAGTTGCCGATGAAGTCGGGCAGGTTCGAGAGGTCCTGGCCGGTCACGAACCAGCAGACCAGCATCGACCCGGCCAGGGTGCCGAGGTAGGCCGCGATCTCGCGGGTCCGCGCCCGCGCCCCGACCAGTCCGACCAGGAGGACCGCGGCGATCACCGGGCCGGTCGAAAGCTTGACCAGCATTTCGGTCCCGGCCAGCAATCCGGCACAGACCGCAAAGAAGAGCAGCTTGCGGCCGGCCGGGCGCCGCTCGATCATCAGCATCGCCGCCAGGATGCTGATCGCCACCTCCTGCTCGACCCACTCGAGCTGGACCACCACGAGCAGGGCGACCAGCATCGCCCAGAGCAGACCGACCCTTCTCCTCAGTGCCGCAACCAGGGCCGAGCTGAAACCGACATGCAGGATCGATGCGTAAACGAACGGGATCACCGCCAGCGCGCCCGGGTAGAGCAGCCAGGGGAAACGGAGGATTCCGAGCGGACCGTAGGTGAAGACGATCTCGGTCCCGAACTGCATCTGGTTGTGGGCCGCGAGGTAGAGACCGACCCACCAGCTCGAGTCGAGACCACCGAAGGGATGTGCGAAACCGACCGTCCAGCCGAGCAGGGCAATGATCAGCCCGGGAATCCAGCTGGGCGGATTCCACCTCCCGATCGCCTCCAGCCAGCTCCGAAGCTTGGACTCGAATCCGTTCACTGGGTCGGCAGCCTAACCGCTGCCCGCGGCGCCGAACGCCAGGGCCGGACCTTCATCCGGAAGAAGTCGAACCTGAGATCGCCGGAGGTGCCGGTCAGTTCGAGACGGCGAATCCGGGGAACCTGCGAGAAGCGCCCGGACGCGTCGGGGACCCCGGGTCCGGCCCGGAGCATCAGCCCGTCGCCGGCGGTCCCGGGAACCAGGCGGTAGGAGCCGCGCCCCGCCTGGACCCGCCGCTCCTTCGGCCGGAAGACCAGCGAGCGCAGGCGCTCCAGACCGTGGACCCCGGCCCCGTGAATCCGGACCAGCACCACCTCGCCGGGGCCGGGCGGCGGCACGGTCACGCTCTGGCCGAAGCTGGAATCCACGCTGCCCGCCGGGACCATCGGACCGCAGCGGTTGCCGGTCCTGGCCAGCACCTGCCACTCGAACGAGGTGGCGACCGGGCGGAAGTGACAGAAGGTCGCCACCGCCTGGGCCGGTGGATCCCAGGCCAGCAGGCGTTGATCGATCCCCCGTTCGGGGTAGTCGGGGTTCCGGCCGAAATGGCGAAGGATCCGCTCGGGCCCGGAATCCGAGCTGATCACCCCGGCGTTCAGCTGGTCCAGCTCCGAGGTGTAGGCGCTGTAATTCTGGAAGACCGGCGCCGGCGACCAATCGAGCTCATAGGCCCAGGCCGCCATCACCTCCCAGGGTTCGACGCTGGCCGGCCGCTCGCCGAGTTCGGCCCGCAGCCGGGGGCCGAGACCGTAACGGGACCGGAGCTCATCGCGGCTTTCGGCGATCTCCTCCTCCTGACGGCCGGTGTCGAAAGCGGTTCTCGTTTCGCTCAGAAACGAGCCCAGGTTGGCGACCGGATTGAAGCCCGGGCCGGGCGTGACGCTGTTCGCATAGAGCGCGGCGGTGATCGCGAAAAAAGCGAACCCGGCCAGCGAAAGCGGCAGCATCCGCTGCCGCGGCGGAACCGCGACCCAGATCAGCGCGACCAGGGCGAAGAAGGTCGAAAGGTGCAGCCCGTCGCTGCGGATCACCGCCTGCTTGTAGAAGGCGAAGGTGATGACCAGGGTGATCGCTCCGGCGGCCAGGTCGGCGCGGCGGTCTTCGTAGCGACCCTCAAGGGTCCAGACGATCGTGGCCAGGGCAACCACGACCACGAAGACGAGATTGATCACCGGTGACTGGTCGTAAAGGGTCATAGCGTCGCCGTAGCCGCTGACGATCTGGAACGAGTTGGAAACGAAGTCCGGCAGGTCGCCGAGGGACTGGCCGGTCACCAGCCAGAAGGCCCCCATCGAGACGACCAGGGCGGCCCCGTAGGCGATCAGGTCGCGCATCCTCGCGTGAGCCCCGATCAGACCGAGCAGCAGCGCGACGGCGACCACCGGTCCGGCCGAGAGTTTGCCCAGCATCTCAATGCCGGCCAGCAGGCCGCCGCCGATCGCCAGGAAGGGCATCACCCGGTCGTCGGGGGACCGCTCGATGATCAGGATCGAAACCAGCATCGAAATCGCCACCGCCAGTTCGATCTGCCGGAGCAGGAGCAGCAGCAGGAGCGCGGCGAGCGCGGCGAAAAGCCAGCCGATCCGCCTCCTCAGCACGGCGACGAGGGCAATGCAGAATCCGGTGAAGAGGGCCGCCTTGTAGAGGAAGGGGATCAGGCTGAGCAGGCCCGGATAAAAGAGCCAGGGCTCCCGCAGGATTCCCAGCGGACCGTAGGTGAAGACGATCTCGGTGCCGAACCGCATCTTCTCGTGGGAGGCCATGTAGAGACCGGACCACCAGCTCGGGTCAAGTCCGTATACCGGTGCCTGGAGACTGACCTGCCAGCCCAGGAGCGCGACCACCAGACCGACCAGCCAACTGCGGGGATTTACCTCCTCGGTCCGGCCCAGCCAGTCCCGGAAAGTCGATCCGCCGGAGGTCAACCAGACCCTTCGGCCTTGCGGTAATCGCCTCGGCTCAGGTGGTATTCGAGCCAGATGTAGAGCACGATGAAGAGGTAGCGGCTGCCCATCTCGCGCATCGCCAGTTTCGCTTCACCGGCGGTGCGGTTGGTCCAGGAGGTGGGCACGACCTTGAAGCTGTGCCCGCGAGTGACCGCCTTGAGCGGCATCTCCACGGTCAGGTTGAAGTGCTTGGAAAGCAGCGGGCCGATCGTCTCGATGACCTCGCGCCGGTAGGCCTTGAAGGCGTTGGTCGTGTCGTTGTACCCCAGCCGGAAGAGCACGTTGACGAAGGCATTTGCCATCCGGTTGACCAGGAGCTTGAGCCGGGGGTAATCGGTCACCACCGCACCGGGCATGAACCTCGAGCCAAAGGCGCAATCCCAACCCTCGGCAAGGATGTGGTGGTACATGACCAGGTCCTCCGGATCATCGGAACAGTCGGCCATCATGATCGCCACCCCGTCACCCTCGAACTGCTCGAGGCCGGCCCGCACCGCCAGTCCGAACCCGCCGGAATAGGGCGAAGGGCGGCAGCGGATGTTGGCATTGCTCTCGCCGGCCGCCTCGACCAGCTTGCGGGTCGCGTCCTTGCTGCCGTCGTCGATCACCAGCACTTCGTACTCGAGTGATTCGCGCTCCATCACCTCGACCACGCCATCGACCGTCTTCATGATCGAGCCTTCTTCGTCCCGGGCGGGGATCACGACCGAGAGCCTCATCCCAGCACCGCCCCGACCCGTTCACGGTCCGAACCGATCCAGGTGTGGATGTCGGCCAGCACGCATTCGGCGTCGCGTTTCGGTCGCCACGAGGTATGGGCGAAGAGCCGGGAGCAATCCGAGATGTAAAGCGGCACGTCACCGTCGCGGTCTTCCGGCACGGCGCCGATCGCCAGCTCGTGACCGGTCAGGCGGCCACAGATTTCGGTCGCCTCGAGCAGCGAAAGGCTGACCTCCCGGCCCCCGCCGACGTTGAAGGTCTGCCCGGCCCAGTGATCCGGGTCAGCCAGCTGCTCCTCGATCAGTTCAACCAGGTCGTCGACGTGGAGCAGGTCCCGCACTTGCTTACCGCTGCCGCCGAAGCCAATGTAGGAGAGCGGCTTCTCGAATTCGTGGGCCAGCATCCAGTGGGTGAACACCCCCTGGTCGACCTTGCCCATCTGCCAGGGACCGGCGATCACCCCGCAGCGGTTGATCACCACCGGCACCCCGAACTGGGCCGCGAACTCGGCACAGAGGAACTCGGCCGAGAGTTTGGTCGTGCCATAGAAGGTGCGCGCACCCTCCAGCGGCATGCGCTCGGAGACTCCGGCCGAAGTCCATCCGGGTGAAGGCTGGTCCTCTGCCAGCTCAAACCGGGTCTCCCCCTCGACCAAGGCCGCTTCACGCAGCCCGACCATCGGATAGATCCGGCTGGTTGAAAGGAAGATGAACTGGCAACCGCTCTTCCGCGCCAGCTCCAGGCAGTTGTAGGCGCCGGTCAGATTCGTCTCATAGACATACGAAGTGTCACCGTCGGTCCCCGACATGACCGATGGTTCGGCCGAACATTCGATCAGGGCGTCGATGTCCTCGAAGGGTGCGAGGTCGGCCGGGTTCCGCACGTCACCCTTGACGAACTCGACCCCGGCCTGCCCCAGCCGGTCGAGGTTCAGCTCGGAGCCGCGGCGATAAAGGTTGTCCAGCGCGACGATCCGCCTGTCGGGATGCGACTCAGCCAGCGAGATCGCAAGGCTGGAACCGACAAAGCCGGCTCCGCCCGTAATCAAGATGGATTTCCCCCCGGGTAGCGCGTCCAGATTCACAATGGAATCCGGAGTTTTATCCGAAGGGCGGCTGGTAGAAGTCCTTGACGGTGGTGAGAGAGAAGGGAACCGAGGCCTGACCGCCGGAGTCGGCGAAGACCGAGCCCTTGAAGTTCCGACCGAGGCGGGTCCGCACGAAGCCCTGGAAAACGCCGCCGCTGCCGACCTTGATCCGCTTCAGGACGCGGCTGCCGGAGCCGTTCGGTGGCCGGAAGCGAATCACCGCCTTGCCTGACTTGCCACCGGGGTTGCGGCCCCAGAAGTAGATCCCGCCGGGACGACGGAAGGCGACCACCGGGAAGCGGAATGCCGTCAGGTTGCCCTTCGGTTGATCGTTTGAGAGCGAGTTGCTGCGCTGATAGAGACCCGACTCGAGGGTCCAGGCGTAGGGGTGCCCCTGGGTCCGCTCGATGTCCCGCAGCGAGAACCAGAAGAAGGCCGAGACGCCGGAGCGCCAGGCCTGGAACATCGCGTGGGCAGTCCAGCGCTTGAGCAGCGGCATCTTGACTCCGCCCGGATCCGGCGGGTTCGAATCCCAGCTGAACTCGGTCAGCCAGTAGGGAATGCTCTTAAAGGACGACCTGATCTTGCCGGCCTTGCGGGCCGCGCGTAGCAGCCGACTCATGCTCGAGAGATCGCCGAGCTGGATGTCATCAGGGTTGGTCGACTTGTGGGTGGGCCCGCCAGTCGTGTACGGGTTGGAGGCCCAGATGTCGAAGCGGGCCGTGCCGGAGCATCCCCGGATCGGGGTCGGCCTGCTCCGGCCCTGCATGCATAGAAGCTGCCGGGCGAAGGCGAGCGGGTGGTAGGAGTTGCCGCCGCCGAGCGGGGAAAGACCGCCGCCGACCACCAGGTTGGTGGGGTCCACGCCCTTGACCGCGGCTGCGAACCGGTTCAGCACCGACCGGTAAAGGACCGGGGACTGCTTGCCCGAGCTGCGCCTCTGCGGCAGAAAGTTCGATTCGAGGTTGGGCTCGTTAAGTGGCTCCCAGTAGCGGATCCGGGGCAGCCCTTCATAGGTGCCGCTGTATCGGGTCGCTGCCGCCCTGGCAAAACGAGCGAAGGCGACCGGATTCGGATTGCAGGTAGCCGTGGTGCTCTGGGTCTTGCAGCGTTCGGCCCATTTCGGCGCCCCATTGATCTGGACCAGCACCGTCAGCCCGGCGTTCACCGCGTTCTGGATCTGGGTGTCGTAGTGCCCCCAGCTGTAGGCCGGGTCGGCCGGGTCAGACGGATTTGCCGGAGCTTTCGAGCCGACCACGAGCGGCCAGGTGATGATCACCCGGGTCAGGGTGGCACCGGTGCTGCGAATCCGCTTGTAGCCGGCTTCGCTCGTATTGGTGAAGTCGATCACCGTGACTCCGGTCTTCAGCGGACGGGTTCCGGCCGAGGCCTCGCTCGTGAAATGACCGATCGCGAAAAGGGCGAGCAGGAGCGCACCGATCGCGCGGATCCGGTGTCCGGTGGCCTTCCTGTTTCCATCGGAGTTCATGGGACTGGGGATTATTTCAACAGGCATCGGGATCTATAAACCACGTCGACCGGATAAGTACCGCCGCTGTGAGATCCTGCGCCTATGCGCTCGACCGACCTGCTTCAGGAGCTGATCCGCTTCAACACGGTGAATCCGCCCGGGAACGAGGGCCCGGCGCTGGAACACATCATGAGCTTTCTCGACCCGGCCGGCTGGGACTGCAAGTTCCTGGCGAAGGTGCCGGAGCGGCCCAACCTGGTGGCGCGGCTCAAGGGCGTCGAACCGGGACCCAACCTCGCCCTGATCAGTCATGTGGACACCGTCCCGGCCGATCCGGAGGAGTGGTCGCATGACCCCTGGTCTGGCAATCTCGCCGACGGATACATATGGGGCCGCGGTGCGCTCGACATGAAAGATCAGGTCGCGGCCGAGGTCGCCGCCTGCGTCAACCTGGCTAGGTCCGGATGGCGGCCGGCCCGTGGTGACCTGATCCTGGTCGTCGCCGCCGACGAGGAGACCGGCGCCCATTTCGGGGCCAAGTGGCTCTGCGAGGAGCACCCGGATGAGGTCCGCTCGGACTGGGTCCTGAACGAAGGCGCCGGCGAACTGCTCGAATTCGACGGTCGCCGGCTCTTCACCCTCTCGATCGGCGAGAAGGGCACTTTCCGCTTCACCGTGATCACCGAAGGGGAGGCCGGCCACGGTTCGATCCCCCGGGTCGGTGACAACGCCCTGCTCAAGCTCGCCCCCGCGCTTTCGAACGCCCATCGCCAGCCGCCGCATGAGTCGACCCCGGACACCGACCTCTTCCTCGAAAGGCTGCTCGGCCATCCGGTCGAGGACACCGACGCCGCCCTGCGCGAGATCGAAGCGATCGACCCGCTGGTCGCCAAGCTTTTGGCCGACCCGATGCTCGGAGTGACGATCGCCCCGACCATGGCGAGCGCTTCCAGCCGCGAGAACGTGATCCCCTCCCGGGCCGAGCTGGTGATCGACTGCCGCACCCCGCCCGGCATGACCGAAGAGCAGGTCCGGGCCCGGATCGACCTCGTACTCGGTGACGGCGACTGGCGGATCGAGTTCAACGACCCCGTGGTCGGCAATCGCTCCGATTACGACGGACCGCTGGCCGAGGCGATCGAGGAGTGGGTCGGGTTGACCGAACCAGGGGCCGAGGTCCTGCCCCAGGTCATGCCCGGCTTCTCGGATTCCCACTGGTTCCGCAAGGCCTTCGGCGCCACCGTCTTCGGCTTCGCCCCCCAGCGCATGAGCATCGCCGAAACCAAGCCCCTCGTCCACGGCAAAGACGAACGAATCACCGTCGAGGACGTAGAGCTGATGGAAAACCTCTACACCTGGATCCCACCCCGCCTGCTCGGGACCGCGGAGTCCTGACCCGGCCCAGGCCGATCACGCCCCACAAGATTTTCGCTGCGGGAAACCGTGGATTAGGACGGTTTGGGTCGACGGGGCCTGCGATCGGCCGGGTCGACCCTCAGCTGCCAAGGTCGAGATTCGCGACCGACAAGCTCGCCAGTGAGGCAGTGAACGAGAAACAACGGGCGGAATTCATCTGTTGACGGTTGGTAATTCATTCGTCTTTCGGTTTCGTTTCCTTGGAAACCTGATCCTGTCCCGAATACTGAGGTGGCAACGGTGATGTGGGGTACGGCTCGCGCTTGGGCATCGGCCCAAAAAGCCACCGGGTGAACCGGCCAGCGCCGGAGAACAAGCCAGCGCCGTAGACCATGAAGACAATCATCGGCGCGAGCTCTTCGAGAAAAGATGCGTTCCACGGGTAGTGGATGTGGCTCGACATCAAAAAGACCGGGACGAACCCGAGGATCAGAAACAATCCAAATACGATCTGGTGGACGAGCCGGGACACCTCAAACTTTGGGCCATGATTCGTGAAGAGGCCCTTCCAGCCGAGCCTTTCGCTCCCCCTGGTCTCAGTCGATCCTTCGACTTTCTGCTCCATGGCCGGAGGATATCCGGCCTCGGCCGGATGGTGGGATAGGCCTCATCGCTAGGCTTGTCGCCTCATGTTCACTCGCATAGATCACATCGGTGTGGCTGTTGAGGATCTCGACGCCGCCATCAAGCTTTATGAGCGGAATTTCGAGATGGAGCTCGTTCACCGCGAAACCGTCGAATCGCAGGGAGTCGAGGCGGTCCTGCTCGACGTCGGCGACGGGCACGTCGAACTGTTGAGCGCCCTCGGCCCCGATACCCCGGTCGGCAAGTACATCGCGAAGAAGGGTCCCGGCCTCCACCATGTCGCCTATGCGGTCGAAGACATCGACGCCACGCTCGCCTCGCTCAAGGAGCAGGGCGTGAAGCTGATCGACCAGGAAGCCCGCACCGGCATCCGCCAGAGCCGGGTTGCCTTCCTGCACCCGGCCGCGACCGGCTCGGTCCTGACCGAAATCGTCCAGCCGGCGGAGGATCACTGATGGCCGCCGGCAAGACTTCGGTCGAGATCGGTTTCGACGGTGGCCAGGTGATCCCGGCCCGCCTCGACGAATCGCAGGTCAAGTCACTGAAGAAGGCGCTCGGCTCCGGGGACAGCCCGCATGAGATCGAGACCGACGAGGGAACCCTGCTGATCGACCTCGGCAAGGTCATCTTCGTCCGCATCTCCTCGGACGCCAAGACCGTCGGCTTCTAGCCCTTCCCGAGCAATTTCAGGTACTCGGCCCGGCGGACGAAGGTCTGCTTCATCTCGTCGGTGATCCGGTTGAGGAACTCCCGGCGGTAGAGGTCGTCGGTCAGCATCGAGATCGCAAAGTAAAGGCCGGTGAAGGAAGCGATCGCGACCGCGACCCGGAGCAGTTCCCTGGTCATCGCCGCCTCGCGCCCGGCCAGGTGGAACTCGAAGAGAACGTCGGCCGGGTGAGTGATCCAGCTGCTCACCGTGTCGGCGCCGATCGTCAGGAGGCCGAAGATCACGAAGAAGACAGCGACCGCGAGGGCCACCAGCAGCACCTGGAGTGATTGGCTGACGAAGAGGACCAGCCCGACGTTGAACCGCTGCCGCTGCCTGAGCGGCGGGCCTCCCCCGCCCGCCTCCTTTTCGAGGCTGGCCACCTCATGGGGAATCCGGGCGATCAGGAAGGCCGAGCCGAGCAACATGAAGAGGGCGACCAGCAGCAGGAGCGACTGATCGGGCAGGGTCGCGAAGACCTGCCAGAGCTCCGGGGTCAGGAAGAGGATCAGAGAGAAGATCATCAAGAGCGGCACTGCCTTGACCAGCAGCCCGAGCGAACGGGAAAGCTCCCCGAGCAGGCGGGCCAGGGCCCAGTGGATGATCGAGATCACGCCGAAACCGACGACTCCGAGGATGACGAGGAGCAGGGCAAGGTTGAAGAGGGCCGTCAGGGCCGCGATTCCCCAGTGGCCGGAAATGATTCCCGGCAGGAGGGCCGGCACGATTACGAAGGCGGCGAGCTCGGGGCGTCCCACTTTGCGCGGCAGCGAGAAGAAGGCGCGGCCGCGCATCCGGTTCATCAGGCCGAGAGCGACCAGCATCAACAGCATCGCGGTCGCCACCGCGGCGACGTTGCCAAGGGTCGACCAGCTCTTGTTCAGAGGTCCGGTCACTTCCAGGACCAGGACCAGTCCAAGCAGCGGCACGGCCCGGTTGAAGATGTCCTCCGAAGCCGAGTAATTCTCGTTCAGGAGCGGCAGGCCGGCGCGGCGGAATTCCCGCTCGAACTCTTCTTCAGTCTGGGGTTCGGGACGATCCACGCCGCGATCATCCCGAATGGCCCCCTATTCTGCTCACTTCGTGAAGCAACTGGATTTGAAACTGCTGCGCATCATGCGCACCCGCGGTCACGCCGCTCCGGTCGAGAAGTCGGCTCACCTGATCTCGAAGTCGGGCGAGAACGGCTACCTCTGGTTCGGGATCGGCCTGGCCGGCGCGGTTTTTGACGGAGAGCACCGCAAGGAGTGGCTGCTTGCTTCGCTGCTCGGCCCGGTGGCGATCGGCCTTAACTTCCTGGTCAAGCTGGTGGTAAGGCGTCCGCGGCCGGAGCTTGAAGGCCTGCCCCCGCTGGGCGGTGCGCCCTCTTCGCTTTCGTTCCCCTCCGCCCATGCCACGGCTTCGTTTGCCGCGGCTACGGCGATGAGCCGGATCCGCCCGGAATTGAAACTCGCCCTCTTCGGAGCCGCCGCCGTGATGGCGGTCAGCCGTCCCTACCTCGGCATGCACTACCCCAGCGACATCGCCGCTGGGGCGGTTCTTGGCACAGTCCTCGGAACCGCCGCCGGAAACTTCCTCGCCGGCCCCGAAGAAGACGAAAACTCGCCTTACAACTTCTAGCCACGGATCACCGAATGCCCACTTTGTGCCGGTATGTGGCGCAAAGTGGGATGTCGATGAATCCGAGGCGTGACCGCCCGGGTCGCTACTTCTTCCTGATCGAGAAGATCAGTCGGTCGGGGAGTCCGAGGGCGTACTGGAGGGAATCGCCCCTGATCTTCGTAACGCCCCGGGTGCCGTAGAGGCGGGCCCACATGACCCGCTTCGAAACCCCGGTCTGGGTGATCTTCACCGAGCGGAGGCGCCCGGCCAGGTAACTGCCGAGCAGGGAGTTCATCCGGGCCGGCGAGAAGCTGTAAGTCCAGCGGTAGTACGGCGAAACCTTGTCCCAGGGGTCGGCGACGCCCTGCAGGTACGGGATCGCCGCGCCGCCCCACATGTTCTGGATGCTCTCGGTGTGACCACCGGAAGATGCCGAGAAGAGGGCCATCGCAACCTTGCCGCCGTAAAAGAGGGCCTGGCTCGGAGTCTTCGCGCAGGCCCGGTTGGTCCGCGGGTACTCGGTCGAGATCCCGCCGTAGACCTGGCTGCGGGTGTCGGGATAGACGTCGAATCCGTCATGGGTTCCCTTCGAGGAAAGGCCGATCGAGCGGGCGGCCAGGGCGAAAGCCTTGAGGGTTTCCAGCGGCCAGGAGGGGATCACCTCGCCGGCCAGCACACCCCGGCAGTACTTGTTCAAAGGGACGTTGTTGATCAGGTAGAGCGAACCGCCGCCGCGTACTATCTCGACCCCGCCGCGGTAGGCGCCGAGCCCCTTGAAGACGACGTTGCCGCTGGCCTCGGTCCGGAGCCGGCCGCCGCACTTCTTCAACGGCTTGCCGCCGGCACCCCGGAGAAAGATGCCGTTGCGGCCGAGCGCCGCCCCGTAGGTGAGGCGTGGCTTCAGCTTGCGGCCGCAGGCCCAGCGGGCGCCACTGAAGTAAGGGGTCGCGTCAACGTCGAGCAGGACCTTGATGTTTCGCTTCGCCCTGAGCTTGCGAATCCGGATGCCGCGGTAGTAGTGGCGAAGGATCTGGCCGTACCTGTAGCCGTCCAGCCCCATCCCGTAGGCGCCGTAGGCGCTCATGCCGAGGCCATGACCGAATCCGCCACCGCGAACGGTCCAGGTCGCAGCCTGGGACTGGCCGGGTGAAGCCGCGGAAGGCAGCAGCAGAGCGGCAACGGTCAGCGCCAGCAACAGGAAGCGCGAACGCGGGAGAAGATTTGACGTTTCGTACAGACGGGGGGTCATGCCTTGTCACAACAGGTTCGAGGGGGGAAGGTCGCGGCCTGCCATTATCTTTGGAAGGAGTCTTGCCCCGGGGCCGGACCAGCCCCACAGATTGCCACATCGAAGGAGAAGCGAGTGGATCACAAGTTGCTGTTGGCAGGTGAATGGGTCGAAACCGGCGTCTGGGACGAAGTGCTCAGCCCCTGGGATCAGAGCCCGATCGCCCGCGTTGCCCAGGGTGACGAAGGCACCGTCGACAAAGCCGTGAAGGCCGCCCACAAGGTCTTCACCGAGTCACCCATCCCCCAGTACGAGCGGGCCGAGATCCTCGACCGGGCCGCACATCTGATCCGGGAGCGGCAGGAAGACCTGGCCCAGACGATTTCAGCCGAAGCGGGCAAGCCGATCAAGACGGCCCGGGTCGAGGCTTCACGGGCCGCCGACACGATGACCTTCTCCGCGGTCGAGGCCCGCAAGCTGACCGGTGGCACGGTGCCGATGGAAGCCTCCCCGGCCGGGGTCGGCAAGCTCGGTGTGATGCTGCGGGTGCCGCTCGGCGTGGTCGGCGCGATCAGCCCCTTCAACTTCCCCCTCAACCTGGTCTGCCACAAGCTCGG
>WBZM01000452.1_pt2 | contig 56434 bp, 63 predicted proteins | sample 5204271 | NCBI WGS metagenome assembly WBZM01 (sample SAMN12344346, study PRJNA552823) | activated sludge metagenome | biome: Activated sludge suspended growth; feature: Nitrification reactor; material: Wastewater; isolation source: activated sludge from nitrification reactor of wastewater... | reverse complement strand
GGACGTCGATGACGACGATGTCGCCGCTACGAGCCTTGGCAAGCAAGGAGTCACGGCTTTCGGAGGAAAGCGCGTTGGGAGCTGCGGCCATCCGGTCCAAGGCCACGCGCAACTCGACCAGGTGTTCTTCGGCGACTTCACGAACGTTGAGCCAGAGTTGAGCGACATCAGGGCCGCTCAGGCGATAGTGAATGAACTTGCCCTCCCGCCGCGTTTCGACCAGGCGGGCTTCACGCAGGGCACGCAAATGAGCGCTGGCCAGGCGTATGTCGATACGGGCCTGCCCGGCCAGCAACTCGACGGTCTTCTCGCCCTGGGCCAGCAACTCGATGAGTTCCAGACGCTTGGGACTGGAGATGGCTTGGCCGATGCGGGCAACGTGTTCGTAGAGGTGGGATTTGGTCGTCGTGGGTTTCATGTAAACAATCTAACGATTATTGGATTATATGTAAACAACCCCTGTAAACATCCATTGCAGCGATCAGTGGACCCGGTTCACCCGCTTGATGAACCTGCCCTCGACTCGCGGGATGCCAGGTTCTCGCCAGGGTCCGTTGCCACACTCCCGCAGTGATAGGCTGGCGACTCAAGGCTGAATATTTTCGAGCAGCAAGGAATTTGCTTCCGCGTACGGGGCTTTCGACTCTAATTGTTTGGAACGTCAGCTCCGGGAAACTTTTCCAGCGGCTTAGCACTCTCAGGCTGGGAGTGCTAAAATATTATTTGATGCTTAAGGAGATGAACACGTTATGACCCATGCACTGGCTTTCCCAACCGTCTCGACCGTCGGCAGCATCGATGCCTATATACAGGCAGCAAATCGCTATCCGATGCTCTCGGAGGCCGAGGAAACACGGCTGGCAAAGCGCTTTCACAATGACGGCGATGTGGAGGCGGCGCGTCGGCTCGTTCTGTCGCATCTCCGCCTCGTCATCTCGATCGCCCGCGGCTATCTGGGCTACGGCCTGCCGCATGCCGACCTGATCCAGGAAGGCAACATCGGCCTGATGAAGGCGGTCAAGCGCTACGATCCGGCGCGCGGCGTGCGTCTGGTGTCGTTCGCGATGCACTGGATCAAGGCCGAGATTCACGAATACATCCTGAAGAACTGGCGGTTGGTCAAGGTGGCGACGACCAAGGCGCAGCGCAAGCTGTTCTTCAACCTGCGCAGCCTGAAGAACGACTACGAAGGCGTCGATACGCTGTCCGGCTCGCAGGCGGCCGAGGTCGCCGCCCGCCTCGGCGTCAAGCAGGAAGAAGTGGTCGAGATGGAAACCCGCCTGAGCGGCCGCGATCTGGCGCTCGAAGGCAGCCCGGACGACGGTGACGAGGCTTTTGCACCGATCGACTACTTGGCCGACTCGCGTTACGAGCCGACCCGCATGCTGGAGAACAAGGCGACCGCCCGCCTGCAGGACGAAGGTCTGCACGAAGCGCTCGCCACGCTCGACCCGCGCAGCCGCCGCATCGTCGAAGCGCGCTGGTTGCACGACGGCGAAGCCGCGACGCTGCATGAACTGGCCGCCGAATTCGATGTTTCGGCCGAGCGTATCCGCCAGATCGAGGTCAAGGCGCTGCAGAAGATGCGCGGCGTGCTGGCCGCCTGAAGAGGCGGTAGCCGCCAACCAAGAAGGGGAGCCAGCGGCTCCCCTTTTCATTTTCCGGCGCCGGTCAGTCCGCCCTGGCGGTCGACGCCGGGTTGTTGGCGCGCAGGCCGAAGGAAAACACGTCCTTCGAGCAGACGTCGATGCAGCGGCCGCAGTTGGTGCAGTTCGGAGCGAGGATCACCGGCCCGACACCCTTGCCCTCGCCTTTCAGCGCCGGGCGGATGACCTGCGGCTCGGGACAGACCTCGAAGCAGTCCATGCAGTCGTTGCAGGCGGCGCGTTCGCGGGCGGCGACGCGCACCGGGCTCCAGCGGCCGAGCAGGCTGTAGAAAGCGCCCACCGGGCACAGTCGACCGCACCAGCCGCGGCTCATCACGAAGAGGTCGAACAGGAAGACGGCGACGACCACGGTCCACGCCGCGCCGAGGCCGAAAATCAGGCCGCGGTGCAGCATCGACACCGGGTTGATCAGTTCCCACAGCACGACGCCGGTCGCCGCCGAGCCGACCAGGGTCATGGCGAGAATCCAGTAGCGGGTGTTACGCGACAGGTGGATGCTGCCCTTGATGCCCAGGCGGTCTCGCAGCCAGCCGGCGGCGTCGGTGACCAGGTTGACCGGGCAGACCCAGCTGCAATAGACGCGGCCGCCGACCAGGAAGTAGAAGGCGAGTACGATGGCGAGGCCGATCAGCCCGAGCTTTTCCGGGACATGGCCAGTCATTGCCGCCTGCAAGGCGACGTAGGGATCGGTCAGCGGCAGGAAATCCAGCGTGTAGCTGTAGTTGAGGTTGCCCTTGACGACCCAGATGCCGGCCAGCGGCCCGAGCAGGAACAGGGCGAGGATGCCGAGCTGCGAGATGCGGCGCAGGAGCAGCCACTTGTGGGCGCGAAGCCAGCCCTTCTCAGCCACCGCCTCGGCGCCGATGCGCTTGCCGCTCATGGCTTGCCTCCCAGTCCCGAGGGGGCGACGGGGCCGAGACCGGCTTCGCTGCCGGGCAGCCCGCGCATCGGTTCGGTATGGCCGGAGGCCGGATCATAGTGACCGGGCAAGGTGGCGCCTTCCGGCAGGCGGTCGGGGAGGTCGATCATCTTCGATTCGTCGATCAGCGAGTGGCCGGCCTTCTTCTGTTCTTCCCAGCCCAGCCGGTAGTGATGGCCGAGTTCGCCCTTGGCCAGCTTGGGCGGCAGGACGCGGATCGCCGCCTCTTCCAGGACGCAGGATTTCTCGCACTTGCCGCAGCCGGTGCAATGTTCGGAATGGACCGTCGGCAGGAACATGGCATGGCGGCCGGTGCGCGGATTGGGCACCTTTTCCAGCGTGATCGCCTTATCGATCACCGGGCAGACGCGGTAGCAGACGTCGCAGCGCAGGCCCAGGAAATTGAGGCAGGTTTCGTGGTCGATGAGCACCGCAACGCCCATCTTCGCCTTGTTGATGTCGGTCAGCTGGTGATCGAGCGCCGTCGTCGGGCAGGCCTTGACGCAGGGGATGTCCTCGCACATTTCGCACGGGATGCTGCGCGCCGTGAAATAGGGCGTGCCGGTGGCGACCGGCGTTTCCGGTTTGGCGAGTTCGAGGGTGTTGTAGGGGCAGTCGCGCACGCACAGGCCGCAACGGATGCAGGCGCCGAGGAAGTCGTCTTCCGGCAGCGCGCCGGGCGGGCGCAACGCCAGCGCCGGCAGGGCCTTGGCCTGCTTGGCGTAGAGCCCGAGGCCGAGGCCGAGCATGCCGACACCGCAGGCCATCTTTGCCGCGTCGAAAATGAACTGGCGGCGCGCGGTGCCGCTCTTGGGGGATTTGCTGTTCGTCGTCGCCATACCAAACCTCGGGTTGCAGCCAGCGGGCGGGGTCGTCGCCCCGCCCTTGTCCCGGCACTCCCTGATTGCCCGTTCCCGATGGGAACCCAACATTGGCAATCTACTCCATTAGCGTTTGCGAATGATTAGCGCAGATCAAACACTCGCCATTTGGCCGCGCGAAATTTGCGGGCCGGGCGGGCGGCCGTCAAAGGCCGGGCAGGATGGCGCGGGCGCTCGCCGTCGTCGCGGCGGCGATGTGCGCGACGTCGACGCCGCGCAGTTCGGCCAGCACGCCGGCGATGCGCGGCAGTTCGCCCGGCGAGTTGCGCCCGCCGTTCAGCCAGGCCGGCGGGATGTCCGGGGCGTCGGTTTCGAGGACGATGGCTTCGAGCGGCAATTCGGCGGCCAGCGCGCGGATGCGGGTCGAACCGGAATAGGTCATGGCGCCGCCGAAGCCGAGCTTGAACCCGAGCTTGATGAATTCGTCGGCCTGCTGCCGGCTACCGTTGAAGGCGTGGGCGATGCCGCCGCGCACGCGGATGCGGCGCAGGTGCTTGAGAATCTGGTCGACGGCGCGCCGTACATGCAGCAGCACCGGCAGGTCGAACTCGCGGGCGAGCTTGAGCTGCTCGACGAAATAGAATTCCTGGCGCGCCGGGTCGACGTCGGTGACGTAGGAATCGAGGCCAATCTCGCCGACCGCCAGCGGCTTCTCGTCCGCCAGCCAGGCGCGCAACACGACAAGGTCGGCTTCCTGCGCCGACATCACGTAGAGCGGATGGATGCCGTAGGCGGCGCCGCAGCCGGGGTAACGGCCGACCACGGTTTTCGTCTTCCGGAAGCCGTCGACCGCAACCGCCGGCACCACGATGCGCTCGACCCCGCCGGCCAGTGCCGCAGCCCGCACCGCGTCGCGGTCGCCATCAAACTCGGCCGCGTCGAGATGACAGTGGGTGTCGATCAGCATCCGGCGAAGGGGAAGTCCGGCTCCGGGCGCCGTCCGTCGATCAGCTCGGCGAGCGCCGCGGCGGAACCGCAGGCCATGGTCCAGCCGAGCGTGCCGTGGCCGGTGTTGAGCCACAGGTTGGCGTAGCGCGTGCGCCCGATATAGGGCACGTTGGACGGCGTCGCCGGGCGCAGGCCGCACCAGAATTCCGGCTCGCCGACGGTCTGCAGGGCGGGAAAGAGCTGCCGCGCGCGCTGCATCAGCGCCGCGCAGCGCACCGCGTTGAGCTCCAGGTTGTAGCCGTTGAACTCGGCCGTGCCGGCGATGCGCAGGCGGTTGCCGAGACGCGAGAATACCAGCCGATGCTCGTCGTCGGTGATGCTGACGACCGGCGCCACGGTGGCCTCCGGCAGCGCCACGGTGGCCGAATAGCCCTTGGCCGGCACGACCGGCGGCGCCACCCCGAGCCGGCGCAGCAACAGCGGCGAATAGCTGCCGAGGGCGACCACGTAGGCGTCGGCGGTCAGCAGTTCGCCGCCGTCCGGCCCGCTGACCAGCACGCCGGCGATCTGACTGCCGCCGGGGGCGATACGGTCGACCGTCCGTTCGAAGCGAAAATCGACGCCCAGGGCGGCGGCCTGCGCGGCGAGCGCGCGGGTGAACTTGTGCGCATCGCCCGATTCGTCCGACGGCGTGTAGTCGCCGCCGACCAGCAGATGACGGGCGCCGGCCAGCGCCGGTTCGATCTCGATGCAGCGCTCGGCGCTGACCGTCTGCCGGTCGAGCCCGAAGCGGCGCATGGTCTTGGCCGCCTCGACGGCCTGGGCGAAGGCCGCCGGCTGCGTGTAGATGTGCAGGATGCCGCGTTCGAGCTGGTCGTAGTCGAGGGCCAGTTCGCCGCGCAGGGCCTGCAGGCAACTGCGGCTGTAGAGAGCGAGGGCGACGATGGCGGCGATGTTGCGCCGCGTGCGCCCAGGCAGGCATTCGTGCAGGAAGCGCAGGCCCCACAGCAGCTGCGCCGGATCGGCACGCCAGCGCCAGAGCAGCGGCGCGTCCTCCTTGCCCAGCCAGCGCAGCACCTGCGGCAGCACGTGCGGATTGGCCCACGGCTCGGCGTGCGACACGGAAATCTGGCCGCCGTTGGCGAAGCTGGTTTCGTTGCCGGCGACCGGCTGGCGGTCGACCACCACCACCTCGTGGCCGGAACGGGCCAGGTACCAGGCGCTGGTCGTGCCGACGACACCGGCCCCCAGGACGAGAACCCTCAAACCTCGCCCCCGCGTTCGCGGACGATCCGCGTGACTTCCGGGATATGGCGCAGGCCGCGCATCACCGCCGCCAGGTGGTTGCGGTGGGCGACCTGGATGGTGAAGCGGAGCAGGGTGAACAGCCGCTCGGGATCGAAATCCATCGCCACGTGCTCGATGTTGGAGCCGGCCTCGGCGATGGCGGAGGCGACCTGGGCGAGGACGCCGCGCGTGTTCTTGACCTCGACCTTGATGCGGATGTCGAACAGCTTGCCCTCTTCCGGCTCCCACTCGACGTCGATCCACTTCTGCGGCTCGGTCGACCGCGACTTGCGGATGGTCGGGCAGTCGTGGGTGTGGATCACCAGGCCGCTGCCCTTCCTGATCGAGCGGATGATTGGGTCGCCGGGGATCGGCTGGCAGCAGCGCGCCAGCTGGATCGCCATACCTTCGGTGCCATGGATGGCGAGCGCCATGTTGCTCGGCGAATCGGCCGACATGTCCTCGCGCGCCAGCAGGCGGCGGGCGACCACCGACGGCAGGCGCTTGCCGAGGCCGATGTCGGTGTACAACTCCTCGATCGATTTCTGGCCGCTCGACTTGACCAGCTGGTCCCAGGCCTCGGTCGGGATCGAGATCGGCACCACGCCAAGGGTCAGCAGCTCCTGGCGCAGCAGGCGCTCGCCGAGGCGGGCCGATTCCTCGTTCTGCATGGTGCGCAGGAAATGGCGGATCTTGCTGCGCGCACGGCCGGTCTTGACGTAGTTGAGCCACACCGGGTTGGGGCTGGCCTGCGGCGAGGTGATGATCTCGACCATGTCGCCGTTGCGCAGCTCGGTGCGCAGCGGGACGAGATCCTGGTTGATGCGCGCCGCCGAGCAGTGGTGGCCGACGTCGGTATGCACGTTGTAGGCGAAATCGACGATCGTCGCCCCGCGCGGCATGGCCATGATCTTGCCCTTGGGCGTGAACACGTAGACCTCGTCGGGGAAGAGGTCGATCTTGACGTTCTCGAAGAACTCGGCGGAATCGCTGCTCTGCATCTCGAGCAGCGACTGCAGCCATTTGTGCGTCTTGATCTGCAGGTCGGCGCCGCTTTCCTCGGTGTCCTTGTACAGCCAGTGCGCCGCGACGCCTTCCTGGGCGACATGGTGCATTTCCTGGGTGCGGATCTGCACCTCGACCGGCGTGCCGTAGGGGCCGATCAGCGTCGTGTGCAGCGACTGGTAGCCGTTGGCCTTGGGAATCGCGATGTAGTCCTTGAACTTGCCGGGTACCGGCTTGTACAGGGCGTGCAGCGCGCCGAGCGCCAGGTAGCACATCGGCACGTTGTCGACGACGACGCGGAAACCGTAGATGTCGAGCACTTGCGAGAACGACAGCTGCTTGTCGCGCATCTTGCGGTAGATCGAATACAGGCTCTTCTCGCGCCCGAACACCTCGGCGTTGAGGCCGGCGGCCGCCAGCTTGCCGATGATGGCATCCTGGATGCGCGTCAGCAGTTCGCTGCGGTTGCCGCGCGCGGCAAACAGTGCCTTGCCCAGCACCTCGGCACGGTGCGGGTGGATCAGGCGGAAGGAGGTGTCCTGCAGCTCGCGGTAGAGCTTGTTGAGCCCGAGGCGCAGCGCGATCGGCGCGTAGATCTCGAGCGTCTCGAGTGCGATGCGCCGGCGCTTGTCGGGGCGCATCGCCGCCATCGTCTGCAGGTTGTGCTGGCGGTCGGCCAGCTTGATCAGCACGACGCGCAGATCGCGCGCCATGGCCATCAGCATCTTGCGGAAATTCTCCGCCTGCGCCTCCTGGTAGGAGGCGAACTCCATCTTGTCGAGCTTCGACAGGCCATCGACCAGTTCGGCAACTTCGCGCCCGAAGCGGTTGACCAGCTCGCGCTTGGTCGTTCCGGTGTCTTCGAGCACGTCGTGCAGCAACGCGGCGGCGACGGCTTCGCCGTCCATGCGCCATTCGACCACGGCGCCGGCGACCGCCAGCGGATGCGTGATGTAGGGCTCGCCCGACATGCGCTTCTGGTTGGCATGGGCGCGCGCCGAGAAGGCGTAGGCCTCCTTGACGCGATCTACGTCAGCGGGAGAAAGATAATCGAGACTGTCGAGGAAAACCCGGTAGGCGGGTTCCTCAGTGGCGGGCAGTGACGGCGACGGCGCAGAATCCATCTGTCTTCACTGCCCCCGCCGACCTCAGGCCTGTCCGCGGTTGAGCACTTCCAAGCCGTACTTGCCGATCGCCATTTCGCGCAGGGCGACGACCGTCGGCTTGTCGCGGCTGACTTCGACCATCGGCGTCGCGCCGTTGGCAATCTGGCGGGCGCGGTAGGTGGCAGCCAGGGTCATCTGGAAGCGGTTGGGAATCTTCTTCAGGCAATCGTCAATCGTTACGCGGGCCATGCTTACCTCAAAAATCAGATCATTCGGGCAAAAAGCGCGGCGTGGCGGGCACGCTGCGCGTTCAGGGCGAGGCGGGAGGCGCGCACCACGGCACGCAGGTCATCCAGCGCCTGTTCCAGACTGTCGTTGATAATAACATAGTCGAATTCGCCGACATGGCGCATCTCGGCTTGCGCAGCGGCCAGGCGGCGCTCGATCACCTCGGCGCTGTCGGTGCCGCGCCCGGTCAGTCGGCGAGTCAGCTCCTCCATCGACGGCGGCAGGATGAATACCCCGATCGCCTCGGGAAACGCGCTGCGCACCTGCTGCGCGCCCTGCCAGTCAATCTCGAGCAGGACATCGTGGCCGGCGGCCAGCTGTTCGGCAATCCATTTCTGGGAAGTGCCGTAGTAGTTGCCGTGCACCTCGGCCCACTCGAGGAAGTCGCCGGCGGAAATCATGCTTTTGAAACGGTCGACCGCAACGAAGTGGTATTCGCGCCCGTTTGCCTCGCCGGGCCGCGGCGCGCGCGTGGTGAAGGAAATGGAGAGGTGCACCGCGCGCTCGGTGGCGAGCAGCATGCGGACCAAGGTCGTCTTGCCGGCGCCGGATGGGGCGGCGACGACATAAAGGTTTCCAGCCATGTCGGTTTCCATGCTGTCGGCGCCAGCGCCGGAAGAGCGCTGGCGCCAGCGTGAGTCAGAGCGGGGGAATGCGCAGGTTCTGGCCCGGATAGATCTTGTCCGGGTCCTTGAGCATCGGCTTGTTGGCCTCGAAGATGAGCGGATATTTGGCGCCGTTGCCGTACTGGCTGGCGGCGATCTTCCACAGCGTATCGCCCTTGACCACCGTGTAGAAGCGCGGCTCGGCGGCCGGCGCGGCGACCGTCAGCTGGTCGTCGACGTTGTCGACGCCCTGCACGTTGCCGGCCGCCAGGATGATCTTCTCGCGGTTCTCCTGGTCCGGCGTCGAGCCGGTGATGACCACCTGGCCGCTCTTGTAGCTGACCATCAGGTTGCTCCACTTGAGGCCGAGGCTGTTGATGTGGTCGAAGATCGCCTGGGCGGCTTCCTGATTGTGGCGGTTCTTCTCCTCGATCGTCATTTCCGGCGTTTCTTCCTTGTGGCCGAACAACTTCTCGCCCGCTTCCCTGATAAAGCTGAACAATCCCATTTCAGTCTCCTTCGCGTTTTGCCGGCACCGGGCGGTGCGACATGAACATACCCTAGATGCCGCGTGTGACAGGGTCAAGGCACAATTTCTGGCCGCCCTGCCGCCCCGTCATTCCAGGTTCTGGATCTGCTCGCGCATCTGTTCGATCAGCAGCTTGAGCTCCATCGACGCCTGCGAGACCTCGGTGATCGCCGACTTGGAGCCTAGCGTGTTGGCCTCGCGGTTGAGTTCCTGCATCAGGAAGTCGAGGCGCTTGCCGCAGGCGCCGCCCTGCTTGAGGACGCGCTCGACCTCGTCGAGGTGAGCGTTCAGGCGGGTCAGCTCCTCGGCGACGTCGATGCGCGTCGCGAAGACCGCAACTTCCTGCAGCACGCGCTCGTCGCTGGCGCCACCCAGCGCCTCGGTCAGGCGCTGGCGCAGCTTGTCGGTATACACGGCCTGCGCTTCGGGAATGCGCGGCGCGACGCGGCGGACGATGTCGCGCATGGCATGGACGCGGTCGACGATCATGGCGGCCAGTTTTTCACCCTCGCGTCCGCGGCTGGCCGAAAACTCGGCGAGCACCTCGCGCGCCAGCGCCAGCACCTGCGGACCGAGCGCCGCGTAGTCGACCGACTGTTCGCCGAACATGCCGGGCCAGCGCAGCACGTCGTTCACCGACAGCGCCCTGGCCTCCGGCATCTGGCGACGGACGCGATCGTTGAGCGCCTGCAGGGTGGCCAGCAGTTCGCCGTTGAGCTCCAGCTGGTCGGCGCGGGCCGCCGCGCCGTTGAACGCCAGCCGGCATTCCACCTTGCCGCGCGTCAGGCGGGACGCCAGGAGTTCGCGCAGCGGCATCTCGAGAGCGCGTAGGTCTTCGCTGACGCGAAAATGAAAGTCGAGGTAGCGCGAATTGACGCTCTTGAGTTCGAGCTGCAGCGTGCCGTGCTCGATATCGCACGTCTTGACTGCATAACCGGTCATGCTGCAAATCATTATTGGGGCTCTCCAGCTTTACAGGCCGGACGACACGCCCGACAATGCCTGAAATTTTGCATAATAACCGCGAGAACAATGGCGCAACAAGCCAACCACCCGCTGCCCGCCGGACTTCAGCTCGAGGAATACACGATCACCCGCCAGCTCTCGCTCGGCGGATTTTCGATCGTCTACCTGGCGACCGACGGCGACGGCAACCGCGTGGCGATCAAGGAATACCTGCCCAACAGCCTGGCGCTACGCGGCGAAGGGGAAATCAGCCCGCAGATCACGGCCGACCACCAGAGCGCCTTCCGCTACGGGATGAAATGCTTCTTCGAGGAAGGGCGCGCCCTGGCCCGCCTCTCCCATCCGAACGTCATCCGCGTGCTCAACTTCTTCCGCGCCAACGACACGGTCTACATGGTGATGGAGTACGAGCGCGGGCGCACGTTGCAGGAGTTCATCCAGAAGCATCGCGGGGAAGTGACGGAACGCTTCATCCGCGGCGTCTTCACCCGCCTGCTCAACGGCCTGCGCGAGGTGCATTCGCACAAACTGCTGCATCTCGATCTCAAGCCGTCGAATATCTATCTGCGCGGCGACAACACGCCGGTCCTGATCGACTTCGGTGCCGCCCGCCAGACGCTGTCGACCGACCAGCCGATGCTCAAGCCGATGTACACCCCCGGTTTCGCCTCGCCCGAACATTACGGCTCGCGCAAGGACCTCGGGCCGTGGAGCGACATCTACAGCGTCGGCGCCTCGATGTACGCCTGCATTGCCGGCGTTGCGCCGCAGGCGGCCAACGACCGCTATACCAAGGACACCCTGGTCCCGGCCATGATGCGCTGGGAAGGCCAGTATTCGGACCGCCTGCTGGAAATCATCGACTGGTGTCTCAATCTCAACCACTTCTACCGGCCGCAAAGCGTCTTCGCGCTACAAAAGGCGCTGGTCGAGACGGTGACGCCGCCGACCCCCAGGGAAAGCCCGGGCTGGTTCAACCGCATTGTCGATAAATACAAGAAAGCCAGCCGATGAGATTCACGATCTATCAGGAAAGCCGCCAGGGCGGGCGCGCCAACAACGAGGACCGGATCACCTACTGCTACTCGCGCGAGGCGCTGCTGATGGTGATCGCCGACGGCATGGGCGGCCATCACTACGGCGAGGTCGCCGCCCAGATCGCCGTCCAGACGCTGGCCGACAATTTCCAGCGCGAAGCCCGGCCGACCCTGGCCGACCCCTTCCATTTCCTGCAGAAGGGCATGACCAACGCCCACCGCGCCATCTTCGACTTTGCCGAACGCCACCGCCTGAGCGACACGCCGCGCACCACCTGCGTCGCCTGCATCGTCCAGGACAGCATCGCCTACTGGGCGCACGCCGGCGACTCCCGCCTGTTCCTGATGCGCGGCGGCAAGGTGATCGCCCAGACCCGGGACCATTCGCGCGTCCGCATCCTGGTCGAGGAAGGGCTGATTTCCGAGGCGCGGGCGGCCACCCATCCCGACCGCAACAAGATCTACAGCTGCCTCGGCAGCCCGACGCCGCCCGAGATCGAATTCTCGCGCAAGACGCCGCTGGAGCACGGCGACATCCTGCTGCTGTGCACCGACGGCCTGTGGGGCGAGATTTCCGGCGACATGATGGCCATCACGCTCAAGGGCGCCAACATCGTGCACGCGGTGCCGATGCTGCTGTCGCAGGCCGAGACCAAGGGCGGCCCGCATGGCGACAACCTGTCGGTGGTTGCCGTGCGCTGGGAGGACAACTACGTCGAGGAAGCCAGCAGCAGCATCTCGACGCAGACCATGGCGCTCGACGAAGTGGCCACCCACATGGAGGAATTCGGCCGCGACCCGGCGCACAAGAGCGATCTCTCGGAAGCCGAGATCGAGCAGGCGATCGAGGAAATCCGCGCCGCCATCGACAAATTCAATCCCCGGAAACAAGGACAATGAGCATGCGCCCCAGCCAACGCCAGCCCGACCAGCTGCGCCCGGTTCGCCTGACCCGCAATTTCACCCGCCACGCCGAAGGCTCCGTGCTGATCGAGATGGGCGACACCCGCGTGCTGTGCACCGCCAGCGTCGAGGAGAACGTGCCGCCCTTCCTGCGCGGCAAGGGCCAGGGCTGGGTCACCGCCGAATACGGCATGCTGCCGCGCTCGACCCACACACGCACCGCGCGCGAGGCGGCCAAAGGCAAGCAGACCGGCCGCACCCAGGAAATCCAGCGCCTGATCGGCCGCAGCCTGCGCGCCGTCACCGACCTCAAGGCGCTCGGCGAACGCCAGGTCACGCTCGACTGCGACGTCCTGCAGGCCGACGGCGGCACCCGCTGCGCCTCGATCACCGGCGCCTGGGTCGCCCTTTACGAAGCCTGCGAGAAGCTCGTGCAGGCCGGCAAGCTGGCTGCCAACCCGGTGCGCGACCACGTCGCCGCGGTGTCGGTCGGCATCTACCAGGGCACGCCGGTGCTCGACCTCGACTACCCCGAGGATTCCGCCTGCGACACCGACATGAACGTCGTCATGACCGGCGCCGGCGGCATCGTCGAGATCCAGGGCACGGCCGAGGGCGAGCCGTTCACCCGGCCGCAGATGAACACCCTGACCGACCTCGCCGAAGCCGGCATCCGCCAGCTGATCGCCGCCCAGCAGCGCGCCCTCGCCGCATGAAGCAGCTCGTCCTCGCCTCCAACAACGCCAAGAAGATGAAGGAGCTCGACGCGCTGCTGGCGCCGCTCGGCTTCGAGATCATTCCGCAGGGGCAACTGGGCATCCCGGAAGCCGAGGAGCCGCACTGCACATTCGTCGAGAATGCGCTGGCCAAGGCCCGCCATGCCGCCCGGCTGTCCGGCCTGCCGGCGCTGGCCGACGACTCCGGCCTCTGCGTCCGCGCCCTCGGCGGCGCGCCGGGCGTGCAGTCGGCGCGCTATGCCGGCGAGCCGAAATCGGATGCGCGCAACAACGAGAAGCTGCTCGCCGAACTCGGCGACAACGCGGACCGCCGCGCCCACTTCGTTTCGCTGATCGTGCTGGTGCGCCATGCCGACGACCCGCAACCGCTGATCGCCGAAGGCGAATGGCACGGCGAGATCCTGCCCGCGCCGCGCGGCGGCAGCGGCTTCGGCTATGACCCGCTGTTCTTCGTGCCGGCCTTTGGACAAACCGCCGCCGAACTCGATGCCGAAACCAAGAACCGGGTTTCCCATCGCGGCCAGGCGATGCAGCAACTGATCGCCCGCCTGCCGGCGCTCTAGCCACGTGGCGCGCACCATCCCCATTTTTGCCCAAAAATCGGCGTCGACCGCAGCCGCCCTCGAATTCCGGGTGTCGCCGCCGCTCGCGCTCTATGTGCACGTCCCGTGGTGCGTGCAGAAATGCCCCTACTGCGACTTCAACTCGCACGAGGCCAACGGCACGATTCCGGAAGACGAATACGTCGCCGCGCTGATCGCCGACCTGCAATCGGCCCTGCCGCTGATCTGGGGGCGGCCGGTGGTCAGCGTCTTCTTCGGCGGCGGCACGCCCAGCCTGATGTCGCCGGCCGCCATCGACGAACTGCTCGCCGCCTTTCGCGCGCTGGCCATGCTGTCGCCGGAAGCCGAGATCACCCTGGAGGCCAACCCCGGCACGGTCGAGGCGGAAAAATTTGCCGGCTTCCGAGCCGCCGGCGTCAATCGCCTGTCGCTCGGCATCCAGAGCTTCAACGACGCACACCTCAAGGCGCTCGGCCGCATCCACGGCAGCGCCGAGGCCAGGCGCGCGGCGCAGCTGGCCGGCGAGCACTTGGAGGCGTTCAACCTCGACCTGATGTACGGCCTGCCTGGCCAGTCACTGGAACAGGCGCTGGCCGACGTCGACGCCGCGCTCGCCTTTGCCCCGCCGCACCTTTCCTGCTACCAGCTGACGCTGGAGCCGAACACGCGTTTCGCCGCCTTCCCGCCCGAGTTACCGGAAAGCGACCTGTGCGCCGACATGCAGGAAGCTATCGAAACCCGGCTCACCGCCGCCGGCTACGCCAACTACGAAACCTCGGCCTTCGCCCGGCCGGGCCGGCAGTGCCGGCACAACCTGAACTACTGGCATTTCGGCGACTACCTCGGCATCGGCGCCGGCGCCCATTCCAAGCTGACGCTGCACGACCGCGTCCTGCGCCAGATGCGCTGGAAGCACCCGAACGCCTACCTGGAGAACGTCCGCGCCGGGAATCCGCTGCAGGAATCGCGCGAGATCGCTGCGCGCGAACTGCCCTTCGAATTCCTGATGAATGCGCTGCGCCTCGCCGACGGCTTCCCGCCGGCGCTGTTCGAGTCGCGCACGGCGCGCCCGCTAGGCGCCGTCCTGCCAAAGCTGCGGGAGGCCGAGGCAGCCGGGCTGCTCGCCATCGGCCCCGAACGCATCGCCCCGACCCTCAAGGGTCGGCGCTTTCTCAACGTCCTGCTCGAACGCTTCCTGGACGCCGACTGAAGCGGCGGCGCGTCAGCTGAACAGGCCGCCCTTTTTCAGCATGTCCAGTCCCTGCGCCAGCAGATCGCCGCCCTGCGGCAGCTGGCCGTTCGGCGTCAGCCGGTCGACCACCTGCGGCAGCAGTTCGGCGAGGCTACCCGAGGCCTGTTCCGGGCCGACCCCGAGCTTCGCGGCGATGTCCTGCAATGAAGCGTCGCCGAGTGCGCCCTGCACCTGCTCGGGCGAAACCGGCAGGTTGGCGCCGGTCGACACCCAGGAATTGACGATTTCGCCCAGCCCGCCCTGCTGGAAGGCGCTGACCAGCCCTTCCAGGCCGCCGTGGCGCGGATCGTTGACCAACTGCAGCACGGTTTCCAGCAAGGCGCCGTTGCCGCCGGATTGTCCGCCGGCCAGCGCGCCGGCCATTTGATCGAGAAGCCCCATGATTGCGTCCTCCACAGCGATGAAAGTCCGGTCATCGTAACCGAAGCGCCCGGGTCCCGGGGGAACGATCACCCTCAGGGCGCCAGCGGCTCGAAGCGCAGCCAGACGCTGAAGCGCGAGCCGGCGCCGGGCGCGCTGTCGACCGTGATGCGGCCGCCATAGCGCTCGACCAGCGACAGGCTGACCCACAGCCCGAGGCCGGTGCCGCCGGGCTTGCGGGCCGTGTAGAAGGGCTTGAACAGGCGCTCGCGCTCGGCCGGCGTGAGGCCGGGGCCGGTGTCGGCGACCACCAGGCGCAGGCCGACCGGCATGTCCGACTCGTCCCAGTCCTCGGCCGCCAGCGTCAGCACGCCGCCGTCGGGCATCGCCTGGATGGCGTTGACCATCAGGTTGATCAGCACCTGCTGCAATTCGTTGCGGTTGCACAGCACGTTGCGCACCGAATCGAGGTGCTGCTCGACGGCGATCGTCCCGCGTTTCAGCAGGTGGCCGACCAGCACCAGGCTGTCCTGGATCAGCGCCGCCGGCGCCACCGGTTCCAGGTAGCCGACGTAGTCCTGGGGCCGCGCGAACTGCAGCAGCTTGGCGACGATCAGGCGGATGCGATGGACCTGCTCCTGGATCAGCCGCACCTCCGGCTCGACCGGCTCCGCAGCCGTTCCGAGGATGTCGCGCAACACGTCGAGGTTGCCCTGGATCACCGCCACCGGGTTGTTGATCTCGTGCGCGACGCCGGCGGTGAGCTGGCCGATCGCCGCCAGCTTCTCGTTCATCACCAGCTGCGACTGCGCCGCCTTGAGGTCGGCGACGGCTTGTTCGAGCTCGGCCGTGCGCTTGGCCACCTCGGCGTCGAGCGCCTCGCCCCAGCGCTTGAGCGATGCCGCCTGCGCCTGCAGGCGGTCGAGCAGGCGGTCGAAGTGGGCGGCCAGTTCGCCCAGCTCGTCGCGGCTGGCGACAGCGCCGACCCGGGCGCCGGCGTCGTCCTGCTCGATGGCGTGCATCGTCGCGTGCATGCGTTCGATCGGGCGGAAGACCCGGCGCGCCCAGAAGAAGGCGAAGACGCCGGCGACCGCCATGGCCAGCACGAAGAGCCCGACGACCACCGCGAGGGCGCCGCGCCGGGCGGCCGCAAAGGGCGCTTCGAGAAAGCCGACGTAGAGCATGCCGACGCGCCGGCCGTGGCTGTCGACCAGCGGCTCGTAACCGGAGACATACCAGTCGGTGACGACGAAGGCGCGGTCGAGCCAGGTCTGCCCTTCGTCGAGCACCGCGCGGTGGACCGCCGCCGAGACCCGCGTGCCGATCGCCCGCCCACCCTCGAACAGGCGCACGTTGGTCGCCACCCGGACGTCGCCGAGAAACAGCGTTGCCGTGCCGCGGCTGCCGAGCAGCAGGGCGCCGTCGGGATAGACGATCTCGTTCACGCGGTCGATGAATTCGAGGTTCTTGTTGAGCAGCACGCCGCCGGCCAGCACCCCACGCAGGCGCCCAGCCGCGTCGTACACCGGCGCCGCGGCGTGGATGACCAAGCCGCGCTCCTCGCTCGCGCGGTCGTCCGGCGTCGCGTTGGCCGTCGCCAGGATGGCGGTGCGCGCCTGTTCGGCGAGGCGGGGATCGAGCAGGCGCAGCTGTTCGGCGCTCATCACGTCGGTGCCGGTCCGCGCCCGGCCGGCGCCGGCGCCGGCCAGCACCGGCCAGTCGGCGAGGGCGGCCGCGTCGCGGTCGACGTCCAGAAAATAGAGAAAATCGAGCTTCATGCCGGCCCGCGCGCCGGCCAGCAGCTCGGGCGCCGCCCCGTCGGGCGCGCCAAGCGAATGCGCCAGGGCGTTGGCCAGGCGCGCCGACCCGGCCAGCCCCTCGACCGAGCTGCCGACGCTTTCCGTCACCCGCTCGAAATAGCCGTGCGCGACGGCGAGGTCGGCACGCACCTTGGCGATCAGCAGGCGATTCAGGTAGTCGTCGCCCCACGTGGTGAGCACCGCCAGCAGCACCGGCAGCACGATGCCGAGCGGCAGCAGCGCCAGCAGCAGCAGGCGGACGCGGATCGAGCGCCGCCCCGACGCTGCTACACGGCCCAGGCCTGGCACTTGCGGTCCAGCGTCTTGCGCGACACGCCGAGGCGGCGCGCGGCTTCCGACTTGTTGCCCTGGCAGGCGCCGAGCACCGCCAGGATGTGCCGCTTCTCGACCGCCTCCAGGCTTTCTTCCGTGCCGCCGAGCGCCACGCCGGTGGCCGGCGGCTCGGGACCGAGGTCGAACCAGCCGAGGATCAGCGAACGCTCGACGAAGTTGCGCAGCTCGCGCACGTTGCCCGGCCAGTCGTAGGCGGCCATGCGCGCCAGTGTGCGGGCGTCGGGCGCCAGCTGCGGCACGCTGAGGTAGGGCGCCAGCTGGCCGATGAAATGGCCGACCAGCGCCGGCAGGTCTTCCGGCCGCTCGCGCAGCGGCGGCAGGGTGACCTCGACCACCTGCAGGCGGTAATAGAGATCCTGGCGAAAGCGCCGGGCGGCGACCTCGGCCTTGAGGTCGCGGTTGGTCGCCGCGATGACGCGCACGTCGACCGGGATCTCCTGCTCCGAGCCGACCGGCCGCAGGCGCCTTTCCTCGAGCACGCGCAGCAGCTTGGCCTGGGCCGGGGCCGGCAGTTCGGCGATTTCGTCGAGAAAGAGCGTGCCGCCGCGCGCGTAGTAGAACAGCCCCTCGCGGCTCTGCTGGGCGCCGGTGTAGGCGCCGCGCACGTGGCCGAAAAGCTCCGACTCGATCAGCTCGGCCGAGATCGCTGCGCAATTGACCGGCACGAACGGCCCGCCGGCGCGGCTGCTCATGCGGTGCAGGGCGCGCGCGGCGACCTCCTTGCCGGTGCCCGATTCGCCGCTCAGCAAGACGGTGGCCGGCGTCGGCGCGATGCGCTTCAGGCGGTCGCAGACGGCGCGCATGAGCTCGGATTCGCCGACCATGCCCTCGATGTCGACGGCGCCGATCTCGCGGCGCAGGACAAAGTTCTCGCGCACCAGCCGCGAACGCTCGAAGCAGCGCTGCATGGCGTTGAGCATCTGGGGCAGCGAGAACGGCTTGAGGAGGAAATCGGCGGCGCCGGCGCGCAGGGCATCGATCGCCGTGTCGAGATCGGCATAGGCAGTCATCAGGACGACGTCGCCGGCGTAACCCTCGTCGCGCAACTCGTGCAGCCAGTCGATGCCTGAACGGCCGGGCAGGGCGATGTCGAGGACGATCAGGTCGTACAGCCGGCGCTTGAGCAGCGGCTCCGCCTGCTCGACGCTGCCGGCGGTATCGACGCTGCCGCAGCGCTGGCCGAGGGCGCGCTGCAGGAAGCTGAGCATGCCCGGCTCGTCGTCCACCACCAGTACCGAATACTGCTTCCAGGGCGCCTCGCTGACGGGCGCTTCGCTTGAATCCATCGTCTCCTCCAATCCGCCCCGGATGATCGCAAACAAGCGGGCCCGGAGGCAACCGGCGGCGCCGGCCGGGCGGTGGCGCGGCCGCTCAGTTGCCGTTGCGCAGGGCGGCCGCCGTTGCCGTCGCGTTGGCCGCGCGCGCCGCCGCGGCCACCTCGCAGGTGACGATCGTCTTGCCGATCGGCGCCAGGGCGAGGCCCGCCAGCTTCAGGTGCTGCAGGGCGAAGGGGATGCCGATGATGGTGATGAAGCAGGCGATGGCAGAGGCGACGTGGCCGATCGCCAGCCACACCCCGGCGCAGACGAACCAGATGACGTTGCCGATCAGGCCGAGGGCGCCGGTGCCGATGTCGTCCGCCTGGTGCAGTTCCCGGCGGCTGATCGCCTCCTTGCCGAAGGGAAGGAAGGAAAACTGGCCGATGACGAAGGCGGCCCTGGCCCACGGAATGCCGACGATGGTCAGCAGTGCCAGCACGCCGACCAGCCACCAGGCGAGCCCCATCAGGAAGCCGCCCAGGATGAACCAGAGAAAATTTCCGATCGCGCGCATTCTCGACAACCTTTCACGATGATCCGTCCGTCATGGGCGCCATTGTCGCCCAAAACGCCGGCGGCAGCCCGTCGCATGCTGTAAACGCCCTAGAACTCGCGCTCCACGAGGCTTTCGGGCACCGCCGCCCCGCGTTCGACGCGCACCGGGAAGATGCCGATGGTCCGCCCGTCCTGCGTCGCGACGACGAAGCGCCACGCTCCCGGGCGCGGGTTGAGTACCCACGAGTAGCCGCGAAAGCCGCGCTCGCGCCCGCCGCTGCTGCGAAAGCGGTTGCGGTAGACCAGCCGCCAACCATCGGCTTCCCGGAATTCCCAGCGGTGCTCGAGCGCCGCCGTCACGCCGAGCGGCGCGAACACCGCCGAGACGCCGTAGAGTCTGCCGCCCTCGGCGACGTGGACCGTGGCCGACTGCGCGCGCCAGAACTGCCACAGGGGCGGCGGCTCGACCTTGAGCGCGAAGCGGTTTCCCTCGTGGACGAACTCGTGCCCGACCGCCATGTCCTGCTTGACCAGCGGCACCGGCGCGATCATGTCGAGGCGCCAAGCCAGCAGCAGCCCGGCGACCAGCAGCCAGGCCAGGAAGATGCGCCCCGGCCGCCCCGGCGCCAGGCGCCACAGGCCGTGCGCGAGCAGCGCGCCGGCCACCGTCGACACGTAGAACCACAGCGGATCGAGGCTGCCCAGCGCGTGCGGCAGGGCGAAATTGAACAGGAGGATGGCATTGAGCGCGAACAGCGCCCAGATCAGGGTGAAACGCCGGCCATACCGCTTGCCGACGAACTCGTTGCCGACCAGCAGCAGGCCGAGCAGGAGCGCCGTCAGCCAGGCGCCGAGGTGGCCGGAACTCTTGAAGTAGAAGATGAACAGCGCCGAGAAAATGCCGCCGAAGAAGAACTGCAGCAGCAGATAGGGCGCCTGCCAGGCGATGGCGGCGAGGCGCCCGCGCAGGCCGGCAGCGACCGGCTCGCCGTCGCCGCGCGCCGCGCGCCGGGCCAGCCAGAGGATAAGCAGGCCGGCCGCCAGGAGGTAGGCGCCGAGCACCCAGAGGTCGGCCGCCCTGACCCGCTGGCCGATGGTCAGCGCATCCCAGGCGAAGCCGCCGAAAAATGCGAGCAGGGGAAGGAAGCGCTGCAGGAACTTCAAGTCTGAGGTATTTCGGAAACGATCGGGAGCTGCGGCCGGAAAAAGGAGGGAGCCGACGCGGCTCCCTGGCTGCCGTTTCCGGCCGGTCGCGGTCGACGCCGCGGCAAGGCCGGATTTCGGCGCTTACTGCTGGCGGTTGGCGCGGATGTAGCCGGCCGTGGTGCCGGCCGCGGCGCCGATTGCGGCGCCCGTCCAGGCGTTGCCGCCGGTGATCGAGGCGATCCCGGCACCGGCCACGGCACCGATGGCGCCGCCGCTGACCATGCCCTGCTGCTGGGTGCTCATGTTCGTGCAGCCGCCCGCCGCGAGGGCGGCGAACAGGGCGAAAACGATGGCTGACTTCTTCATGCTGTGTCTCCTCGCTTACTTGGCGGTCTTGAGGCCGGGAACGACGATTTCGAACCAGATCGTCTCGATGATCGGACGCTGCAGGCGGCTTGGGTTCGCGGCGTACCACTTGTCGAGCGCCTCCATGACGCTGGCCAGCGTCTGCCCCTGCATGCCCTTCACCAGGCGCGGCGAAAAGCCGGTCTTCTCGGCCACGGGATTGTCGGCGTTGTACGCCGTCTCGATCTGGACGACATTGGCAATGCCGACGAGATAGGCCTTCTTGACGTCCTCGCTCGACTTCATCCAGTGCGTGCCGTCGGCCAGCGGCACGTCGGCCGCGGCAACGCCGCCGGTCGTCGCCAATACCAGGCAGGCGGCGGAAACGAGATGGCCGACGCTGCGGAAAATCGATCCTCTTTTCATGCTTTCGTCCTCCGGAATTGGAAATTTCAGCTTAGCACGTAAATTCCGGCCGCGAAGGGATTTCAGCCGCTTGCGCCAAGGAGGTCGCCGTCGACATAGAACCAGCACCCGGCCTCGCGGACGAAACGGCTGCGTTCGTGCAGGCGGTGGCCGCGGCCGGCGATGCGGTAGCGGGCGACGAATTCGACCGTCGCGTGCGTGTCGTCCGGCTGCACGTGCTTCCTGATTTCCAGCCCGAGCCACTTGGTGCCATCGGCGGCGAGATCGAGTTCGCTCGGGCGGGTAGCGGGGTGCCAGGTGGCGAGCAGGTAATCGCCGAGCTTGAGGACGTAGGCGCTGTAGCGCGAGCGCATCAGGGCTTCGGCGCTCGCGGCATTTTCGGCCCCGGTGTGCAGTGGACCGCAGCAGGCGGCATACGGCCGGCCGCTGCCGCAATGGCAGGCGCTCACTGCTCGGCGACGACCTCGCCGCCCAGCGCAGCGACCAGTTGCGGCAGGAAACGTGACAGTTCACCGGTCATCAGCGCGAAATCGGCGTCGAACTGCTCGTCGGCGTGCTCGGCCGATTTCTCGGCTTCGTCCTTGAGCAGGTCGAGGAAGGCGAGGCGCTTGATTTCCAGCTTTTCGCCGAGGACGAAGGAAATCCGGTCGTCCCAGGTCAGCGCCAGGCGGGTCGGCAGCTTGCCGCCGGCGAGGTGGGCCTTAATCTCGTCGCCTTCGAGTGGGTGGCGGACGTAGCGCACCGCTGCCTTTTCCTCGCCGGCCGCCTTCAGTTCGCAATCGCGGTCGATCGTGAAGCCGGCCGGGGCATCGCCGCCGGCCAGCCAGTCGGCCATCGCCGACTGCGGCGAAAGCTGGGTATGGAGCAGGGTCAGCGGGAATTCGTCGAGGCAGTGGCGCAGGTGCTCGACGACCTCCTCGGCCTTGGCCGGGCTGCCGGCATCAACGCAGAGCCAGCCGGCCTGCGGGTCGATCCAGACGAAGGTGGTGCGCTTGCGCGTGAAGGCGCGCGGCATCAGCTCCTCGGTTACCCGCTCGCGCAGTTCCTTGAGCTGCTTGCGGCCCGGTGCGTAGCCCTGCTGCGCCTCGATCGCCTCGGCGCGCTCGCGGACTTCCTCATTGACCACCGACGACGGCAGCAGGCGCTGCTCGACGGCGAGCGCAACCAGCCACTGTCGGTCGAGCGAGAAGACCAGGGCGCCGTCCTTGCGCGGCGACACCCAGCCGCGGCTCATCGGCTGGTTGCTCGGGCATTTTACGAAAGGGCCGCGCGCCAGTTGTTCCTCGAATTTTGCCAGGTCGACGTTCCACGGCGTCGGCAGCCGGTACAGTTGGAGATTCCTGAACCACATGTGATCTGTTCCTTGCGCGCTCAGCGCTTCCTGAAGATGACGTCCCAGACGCCGTGACCGAGGCGCAGGCCGCGGTTTTCGAACTTGGTCAGCGGCCGGTAGTCCGGGCGCGGGGCGAAGCCGGCCGCCGTGTTTTCCAGCGTCGGCTCGGCGGACAGCACTTCCAGCATCTGCTGGGCGTATTCCTCCCAGTCGGTGGCGCAGTGCAGGTAGCCGCCCGGCTTCAGGCGCGTGGCGAGCAGCGCGACGAAGGGCGGCTGGATCAGCCGGCGCTTGTTGTGGCGCTTCTTGTGCCAGGGATCGGGGAAGAAGACGTGGACGCCGTCGAGCGAGGCTTCCGGCAGCATGTCGCGCACCACCTCGACGGCGTCGTGCTGGCCGATGCGCAGGTTGCTCAGGCCGCGCTCGGCGATCTGCTTGCACAACGCGCCGACGCCCGGCACATGCACTTCGAGGCCGAAATAGTCGTTCTGCGGATTGGCGGCGGCGATATTTGCCGTCGTCTCGCCCATGCCGCAGCCGATTTCGAGGATTTTCGGGGCATTCCGGCCGTAGACCGCAGCCAGGTCGATGGGCTGCGGCCGATACGGGATGCCGACTTTCGGCATCATCTCGGCGTAGTAGCGTTCCTGCGCCTCCGACATGCGGCCGGCGCGGCGGACGTAACTCTTGATGTGGCCGTGGCCCTCGCGGCCTGCCGTGTAGATGCCCTCCTCGCCGGCGCCGGGGACGATCAGCGGGACAGCGCTCATGAGCCGATCAGCCCCGAGGTCGGCGACGACGGGTCGGCCGAGTAGAGTTTGCGCGGCATGCGCCCGGCCAGGAAGGCCTCGCGCCCGGCCTCGATGCCCTTCTTCATGGCCGAGGCCATGAGCACCGGGTCTTTTGCGTGGGCGATGGCGGTGTTCATCAGCACGCCGTCGCAGCCCAGCTCCATGGCGATCGCCGCGTCCGACGCGGTGCCGACGCCGGCGTCGACGATGATCGGCACCTTGGCGTTGTCGATGATCAGGCGCAGGTTCCACGGATTGAGGATGCCCATGCCGGAACCGATCAGCGAGGCGAGCGGCATCACCGCGACGCAGCCGATCTCTTCCAGCATCCTGGCCTGGATCGGATCGTCCGAGCAGTAGACCATGACGTGAAAGCCGTCCCGGACCAGCGTTTCGGCGGCCTTCAGGGTTTCCGGCATGTTCGGGAACAGGCTCTTCGGGTCGCCCAGCACTTCCAGCTTGCACAGCGGATGGCCGTCGAGCAGTTCGCGGGCGAGGCGCAGGGTGCGCACCGCGTCGTCGGCGCTGTAGCAGCCGGCGGTGTTGGGCAAGATGGTGAATTGCGACGGCGGCAGGGCGTCGAGCAGGTTGGGCTGGCCCGGATCCTGGCCGATGTTGGTACGCCGGATGGCGACGGTGACGATGCTGGCGCCGGAGGCGTCGATGGCCGCGCGCGTCTCGGCGAAATCCTTGTACTTGCCGGTGCCGACGAGCAAACGCGATGCGTACGCCGTGCCGGCGATAGTCAGTTGGTCCATGAACTCTCTCTTTGCTTAGCCGCCGCCGACGGCGACGACGATTTCCAGGCGGTCGCCGGCGACGAGCACGGTTGCGCCATGCTGGCTTTTGGGAACGATTTCGCCGTTCTTCTCGACGGCGATGCGCTTGCCGGCGTAGCCGAGTTGCGCGATCAGGCCGGCGACGGTCTGCGCTTCGGGAATCTGGCGGGTTTCGCCATTGATCTTGATGTCTGGCATCGGGCTATTTTAGCAAGCCGCGCGGCTTGCGCGGGGCGCTCGTGAACAGGCGGTCGTAGAGCCAGTCGGGCAGGGCGCGCAGGACCCCGGCGACGACGCCCATCGGCCACGGGATCACGGTGTAGGTGGCGCCGCGCGCGATGACCGCCGCGAAGCGCTCGGCCGCCCGCTCCGCCGGCAGCAAAAACGGCATTTTGTAGGGGTTGACCGCAGTCATCGGGGTTGCGATGTAGCCCGGCGCGATGGTCACCACCCGGATACCGTAGGGCCGCATTTCGAGGCGCAGGCTTTCCAGGTAGGCGATCGCCGCCGCCTTCGACGCCGAATAGGCTTCCGCCCCCGGCAGGCCGCGAATGCCGGCGACCGATGCGATGCCGACCAGCCGCTTCTCGCCGCCGGCCGCCCGCATGGCCGGGATGAAGGGCGCGAAGGTCGCCGCCATGCCGTAGACGTTGGTGTCCATCACCCGCCGGAAGGCCGCCAGGTCCTCCTCGTACTCGGTCAGCGTCCCGACCGAGACGCCGGCATTGGCGATGACGATGTCCGGCGCGCCGCAGCGGGCGATGAAGTCGACAGCGGCGGCGCGCAGGGCCGGCGCATCGCAGACGTCGAGCGGATAGCAGGCGTGGCCGCCGCCCAGGCGCTCGTTCAGCGCGGCGAGCACCGGCGCCCGACGCGCCGCCAGCCCGAGCGTGGCGCCCTGCGCGGCGTAGTAAACGGCGAGCGCCTCGCCGATGCCCGACGAGGCGCCCGTGATGAAGACCTTCAACGCCAATTATTTCTTGCCGGATTTCTCGCTGCGCGCCTTGGCGATCGCCTTGTCGGTGTTGGCCAGCAGTTCGCCGAAATTGTTGCCGGCGACCGCGTACTTGCCGTCGACATAGACGGCCGGCACGCCGGAGATGCGGTAGGCCTGCGCCATCTGGTCGGCGCGCTTGACCTTGCTCATGACGCCGAAGGAATTGTAGGTGTCGGCGAACTTTTTCTGATCGACGCCCTTCTTGGCGACCCACTCGGCGATCGCCTTGTCGTCGAACAGGCTGGTCCGTTCGCTGTGGATCGCCTTGAACACGTCGTTGTCCAGCCTGGCCAGCTCGCCGGTCGCTTCCAGCGTGTAGTAGAGCTTGGCGGCGTTGGCCCATGCCGCGCGGTTGAAGCTCACCGGCACGCGCTTGACCACGACATCGCCCGGCTGCTTGGCGGCCCAGGCGGAAATCAGCGGATGGAAGTCGTTGCAGTGCGGGCAGCCGTAGCTGAAGAACTCGATCACCTCGATCTTCGCCGGGTCGTCGGTCGGCTGCGCCGGCGAGATCGCCGTGAACTCCTTGCCGGGTGTCTGGGCCAGGGCCGGCACGGCTGCGGTCAACGCGACACCGAGGGCGAAAATGCTGCGGACGAAACTGCGACGGGCGAACTGCATGCGTTACTCCTTGTTCTTGGCGAGCTGGGCGTCGATGCCGTTTTTGGCCAGCTCGGCGCGGGTTTTGTTCAATTCGTCGATGCGCGTGAAGGGGCCGACCCGCACGCGGTAGAAGGTCTTGTCCTGGATCATCACCTGCTGGATGACGGCCTCGACGCCCATGAACGCCAGCTTGGCCTTCTGGTTGTCGGCGTCCTGCGCGGTGCTGAAGGAGCCGGCCTGCAGGAACAGCGGCGTCTTGCTCTCCTTGACCTCTTCCTTCTTCGGCTCCTCTTTCTTTTCTTCCTTCTTCGGCTCTTCCTTCTTCGCCTCCGGCTTGCCGGCCTTGTCCGGCACGGCGTCGGCCTTGCCGGGCAGGATGTCGTAGAACTGGAAGCGCTTTTCCGGAATCGGGTCGCCCGGCTTGCCCGGCAGCGCCATCGGCTGGCCGGGCTGCGCCGCCCCCTTGCCGTTGGCACTGCCGTTGGCGGCCTGGCCTTCCGGCTTTGCTGGCGGGGCCTGCACCTGCTTGTTGAACGGCAGCGGCGACTTGTTCATGTACCAGACGACGCCGGCGGCGACGCCGACACCGAGCACGAGGCCGATGAACATGCCGATCAGGGTGCCGCCGCCGGATTTCTTCTTCGCCGGCTGGCTCTTGCGCGGTTTCATATCGCGGCTCATGGGTTTTCCTTACATCGATTCCGGGCAGCCGACGCCCAGGATGGCGAGACCGTTGCGGATCACCTGGCGCACCGCGGCGGCGAGCGCGACCCGCGCCTCGCGCAGCGCCGCGTCGTCGACCAGCATGCGTTCGGCGTTGTACCAGCCGTGGAACTCGCCGGCCAGATCCTTCAGGTAGAAGGCGATCATGTGCGGCGCCAGGTCGCGGGCGGCGGCGTCGATCACGTCGCGGAATTCCGCCAGCTTGCTGGCGATCGCCAGTTCGCGCGGATTGGCGAGCAGCGCCAGGTCGGCGTCGGCCAGCGCCGCCAGGTCGCCGCCCCACTGGGCGAGCACCGAACAGATGCGGGCGTGGGCGTACTGGATGTAATACACCGGATTCTCGTTGGTCTGGCTCTTGGCCAGGTCGAGGTCGAAATCGAGGTGCTGGTCGGATTTGCGCAGCGCGTAGAAGAAGCGGCAGGCGTCGTTGCCGACCTCGCCGCGCAGCTCGCGCAGGGTGACGAACTCGCCGGAGCGCGTCGACATCGAGGCCTTCTGGCCGTTACGGTAGAGCACCGCGAACTGGACCAGCGCCACCTGCAGCCTGTCGGCGTCGAGGTCGAGCGCCCGAACGGCGCCGCTGACGCGCGGGATGTAGCCGTGGTGGTCGGCGCCCCAGATGTTGATGACCTTGTCGAAGCCGCGCTCGAACTTGTTCAGGTGGTAGGCGATGTCGGAGGCGAAATAGGTGTACAGGCCGTTCTCACGCTGGACGACGCGGTCTTTCTCGTCGCCGAAGGCGGTCGACCGGAACCACTTGGCGCCGCTCTGCTCGTAGAGATGTCCCTTCTTCTCCAGCAGATCCACGCAGCGGGCGACAAGGCCGGTGTCGTAGAGCGCCTTTTCCGAGAACCAGACGTCGAAATGAACGCCGAATTCCTCGAGGTCGTCGCGGCAATCGGCCAGCTGCTCGGACAGCGCATGCTGGTGCACATAGGTCCAGTCCGCACCGAGCAGTTCCTTGGCGCGGGCGATCAGCGCGTCGAGATGCAGTTCGCGCTGCTGCTTGGCGTCGTCGTCGGCGCGGCCGGCCTCCGGCAGGCCCGGCGTGCCGGCCAGCACGTCGGCGGCCGGGCGCACGTACTTGGCACCGTGGGCGACCGTCATCTGCTGCGCCATGTCGCGCACATAGTTGCCCTGGTAGGCGTTGGGCGGGAAGGGGACGGACACGCCGTGCTGGTCGAGGTAGCGCAGCCAGGTCGACAGGCCGAGGATGTCCATCTGGCGGCCGGCGTCGTTGACATAGTATTCGCGGGTGACGTCCCAGCCGGCGAAGGCGAGCAGGCTGGACAGCGAGGCGCCGTAGGCGGCGCCGCGGCCGTGTCCGACGTGGAGCGGGCCGGTCGGGTTGGCCGAAACGAACTCGACCTGCACCTTCTGCGCCGCACCGAGTCGCGAACGGCCGTAATCGCCGCCTTCGACCAGCACCGCCCCGACGACATCGACCTTGGCGCGCGCATCGAGCGTGAAATTGATGAAGCCGGCGCCGGCGATCTCGGCCTTGGCAACGAGCGCCGACGGCGGCAGTTCGGCCAGCAGCTGGCCGGCGATTTCGCGCGGATTCTTCTTCAGCGCCTTGGCCAGCTGCATCGCCAGGTTGGTCGCGAAATCGCCATGCGTCGGGTCGCGTGGGCGCTCGAGCTGGATCGGGGTAGCGGTTGCTGTCGGCGCAACGCTGGCCAGCGCCTTTTGCAGGAGCTCGGTCAGCCGGGATTTGACGTCATGGGCCATTGATTCGTGGCAAAAAAGGCAAAGCCGGCATTATACGCTGCGGGGAAATCGCAACTGCAAAAGATGCGAAACGGCGCAGACCAATCGTCGACCCGCGTGTTAACATGCCCGTTTAGCGTTTTGCCCGGCCCGTCCGCGCCCCCTGCCGCCCATGCGTCTCTTCCGCCTGCTCAAGATCGCCGCCGTCGCCAGCCGCTACGGCCTCGACGAAATGGTGCTGGAACACGAGCCGACCGGCCGCCTGGTCCGCCTCGCCAACACGCTACAGTTCTGGCGCGACCTCTCGGCGCCGCGCGCCGTTCGCCTGCGCATGGCACTGGAGGCGCTTGGGCCGATCTTCGTCAAGTTCGGCCAGGTGCTGTCCACCCGGCGCGACCTGATGCCGGCCGACATCGCCGACGAACTGGCCAAGCTGCAGGACCAGGTGCCGCCCTTCGACTCGCATCTGGCGCTGGCCGAAATCGAAAAGGCCTACGGCCGCCCGGCGCACGAGGTGTTCGCCGAGTTCGACCCGCTGCCGATCGCCTCGGCGTCGATCGCCCAGGTGCATTTCGCCCGCCTGCGCGCCGAGGACGGGAGCCACGAGGTCGCGGTCAAGGTCCTGCGGCCCAACATGCTGTCGGTGATCGAGCACGACCTGGCGCTGATGGACAATTTCGCGCTGCTGCTGGAAAAGCTGTGGGCCGACGGCAAGCGCCTGAAGCCGCGCGAGGTGGTCGCCGAATTCGCCAAGTACCTGCGCGACGAACTCGACCTGATGCGCGAGGCGGCCAACGCCTCGCAGCTGCGGCGCAACTTCACCGATTCGTCGCTGCTGGTCGTGCCCGAGGTGCACTGGGACTTCTGTACGTCGACCGTGATGGTCATGGAGCGCATGCAGGGCGTGCCGATTTCGCAGATCGACCGCCTGCGCACCGCAGGCATCAACCTCGAAAAACTGTCCGCCGCCGGCGTCGAGATCTTCTTCACCCAGGTCTTCCGCGACGGCTTCTTCCATGCCGACATGCACCCCGGCAACATCTTCGTCGCCCCCGACGGCCGCTACATCGCGCTCGATTTCGGCATCGTCGGCACGTTGACCGACAGCGACAAGAACTACCTGGCGCAGAACTTCCTCGCCTTCTTCCGCCGCGACTACAAGCGCGTCGCCGAGGCGCACATCGAATCCGGCTGGGCGCCCAAGGAAACCCGCGTCGACGAGTTCGAGGCCGCCATCCGCGCCGTCTGCGAGCCGATCTTCGACCGCCCGCTAAAAGACATCTCTTTCGGCAAGGTGCTGCTGCGCCTGTTCCAGACCTCGCGCCGCTTCAACGTCGAGATCCAGCCGCAGCTGGTGATGCTGCAAAAGACCCTGCTCAACATCGAGGGCCTCGGCCGCCAGCTCGACCCCGAACTCGACCTGTGGAAGACCGCCAAACCCTTCCTCGAACGCTGGATGAGCGAGCAGATCGGCTGGCGCGGCCTGCTGCGCACCTTCAACCAGGAAGCGCCCTACCTGGCGCGCACGCTGCCGCAGCTGCCGCGCCTCGTGCACCAGTCGCTGACGCGCGAACCGGCCGCCGACCTGCAGCCGCAGCTCGACCGCCTGATCGCCGTCCAGCAGCAGCAGAACCGCTGGCTGGCCGTCATCGCGCTGCTGCTCGCCACCGTCATCGGCCTGCTGCTCGCCTGATCCGCCGATGTTGCCGCCGTCGCTCGACGCCTACACGGAGAAGCACCTGCGCGAGTGGCTGGGCCAGCGCGAACTGGACAAGGCGCGCCCCTATGTCGAGGTCGTCCGCGATCTCGAGGTCGACCCGGAATTCATCCGCGCCGTAGTGCCCGGCACGGCGCGCAAGCCCTACCTGGCGATGGCCAAGCTGGTCACCGGCAAGCAGGGCGTGCAGACCCTGGCCAGCACCTGCACCTGCCCGGTCGGCGGCCATTGCAAGCACGTCGCGGCGATGCTGCTGCGCGCCATGGAAGAGCGCAGCACGCCCGACCGCGTCAGCCCCGGCGTCCTGTCGTGGGTCGAGGACCTGCGCCGCGCCTCGATCGCCGTCGCCAAGAAGAAGGCGCGGCCGTCAGGCGCCCGCCAGCAGCTGTTCTACCTGCTCAAGTGGACGGCCGACCAGCGCCATTTCGGCATCGAGATCGCCAAGGGCAAGTTCCCGGACAGCGCCGAGGAGTGGTGGAACATCGAGCGCGCGCTGGTCAATCCGCCGCAGTTCGTCAACGAGGAAGACCTCGGCATCCTGCGCCCGCTGTGGGCCGACCGCCTGCACGAAAGCGGCCTGCGCGCCTTCGGCCTCGGACCGCGGCACGGCGCCGAGGTGCTGCAGCGCCTGGTGCAGAGCGGCCGCTTCTACGCCGACAACGGCGACGGCCTGCCGCTCACCGAGGGCCAGCCGCGCCCGGCCACCGTCGGCTGGCGGGTCGACGCGCGCGGGATGCAGCGCCCGCTGCTGCTCGCCCAGCCGGCGGCGGCGCTGATCGTCCCGGTCCAGCCGCCGTGGTATGTCGACCTGGCCGAAGGCGAGGCCGGCCCGCTCGAGGTGGCCGGCAATCCGGCGGTCATCGCCCGCCTGTTCAGCCTGCCGCCGCTGTCGGCCCGCGAGGCGGCCGTGGTCGCCCAGACCCTCTCCGAACTGGCGCCCGAACTGCCGAAACCGGCCGAGGACGCCACCGTCCGCCTGCGCACGGTGGACGCGCCGCTGCAGCCGGTCCTCCAGCTCGACACCGTGCCGACCCATGGCAACCGGGCGTGGCGCGGCTACCCGGCCTGCCTGGCCGGCGACTTCTTCGACGTCGCCCGCCCCGTTTTCCGCTATGCCGACGTCGACGTCCGCCCCGACGATCACCACGAGTTCGTCACCCTGCCGGAAGGCGAGACGGTCCACCTCAAGCGGCGCCCCGAGGCGGAAATGCGTGCCCTGCAGGCGTTGACCGCAGCCGGCTTCGAGAAACTTCCGTCGCACACCCTCGACACCTTCGGCCGGCCGCCCGAGGGCGTGTACGGGCTGGTCAGCGAAAACGCCTGGCCCGCCTTCATGCAGGACGGCCGCGAGGCGCTGCGCGCCGCCGGCTGGCAGGTCGAATACCCGGAGGATTTCCGCCATCACCTGCTTGAGGTCGACGGCTGGGAAGCCGATCTCGTCGAATCCGACAACGGCTGGTTCGACCTCGACATGGGCATCGTCGTCGACGGCGAGCGCCTGGCGCTGGCCCCGCTGCTCGCCGCGCTGTTCCGCCGCGACGCACGCTGGCTGGAAAGCGTGCTGATCGAGGCGATCCCCGACGACGAGCCGATCGAGCTGCAGACGCCGCTGCGCCAGCGCATCCGCGTCCCGGCCAGCCGCATCAAGCCGCTGGCGGCGACGCTGATCGACCTCTTCGACGGCTTTGCCGGCGGCGACACGCTGCGCGTCTCGCGCTTCGACGCCCCGCGCCTGTCCGACCTGACCGACACCAGCCGCTGGCAGTTCCGCGGCCAGGGCGACATCTTGGCGCTCGCCGAGCAGCTGCGCGCCGCCCAGGGCGTCACCAGCATCGCCGCGCCGGCCGGCCTGCGCCTCGAACTGCGCGACTACCAGAAGGAGGGTCTGGCCTGGCTGCAGTTCCTGCGTGCGCAGAACCTCTCGGGCATCCTCGCCGACGACATGGGCCTCGGCAAGACGGCGCAGACCCTGGCTCACCTGCTGCTCGAAAAGGAGAGCGGACGTCTCGACAAGCCGGCGCTGATCGTCCTGCCGACCTCGCTAATCTTCAACTGGAAGCACGAGGCGGTGCGCTTCGCTCCCGATCTGCGCGTGCTCTCCCTGCACGGCCCGGAACGCAAGAGTCGCTTCGCCGAGATTCCCGCCCACGACGTCGTGCTGACCACCTACCCGCTGCTCTGGCGCGACGCCGACGAACTGATGCAGCACAGCTACCACCTGCTCATTCTCGACGAGGCGCAGACGGTCAAGAACGCCCAGAGCCAGGGCGCCGAGGCAGTGCGCAAGATCGACGCCCGCCATCGCCTGTGCCTGACCGGCACGCCGCTGGAAAACCATCTGGGCGAGCTGTGGAGCCAGTTCGACTTCCTGCTCCCCGGCTTTCTCGGCGCCAACCGGCAATTCGCCCGCCACTGGCGGACGCCGATCGAGAAGCAGAACGACCGCCGGCGGCGCGACCTGCTGGCGCGCCGCATCCGCCCCTTCATCCTGCGCCGCAAGAAGGAGGACGTGGCCCAGGAACTGCCGCCCAAGACCATCATCGTGCGCAGCGTCGAACTCGAGGGCGGCCAGCGCGACCTCTACGAAACGGTGCGCGCGGCGATGGACGTCAAGGTGCGCGACGAGATCGCCAGCCGCGGCTTCAACCGCAGCCAGATCGTCATCCTCGACGCCCTGCTCAAGCTGCGCCAGGTCTGCTGCGACCCGCGCCTGGTCAAGGCCGGCGCGGCGCGCAAGGTCAAGGAGCGGGCCAAGCTCGACCTCTTGATGGCGATGCTGCCGGAACTGGTCGACGAGGGCCGGCGCATCCTCGTCTTCTCGCAATTCACCAGCATGCTGGCGCTGATCGAGGAAGAACTCGCCGCCGTCGGCCTCGACTACGCGCTGCTGACCGGCGACACCGGCGACCGCGAAACGCCGATCCGCCGCTTCCAGGAAGGCGAGGTGCCGATCTTCCTGATCAGCCTCAAGGCCGGCGGCGTCGGCCTCAACCTGACCGCCGCCGACACCGTCATCCACTACGACCCGTGGTGGAACCCGGCCGTCGAGAACCAGGCCACCGACCGCGCCCACCGCCTCGGGCAGGACAAGCCGGTGTTCGTCTACAAGCTGATCGTCGGCGGCAGCATCGAGGAAAAGATCCTCGCCCTGCAGGAACGCAAGGCCGAACTGGCGGCCGGCATCCTCTCCGAGGATCGCGGCGTCGACCTCAAGTTCGGCAGCGACGACCTCGCCGCGCTGTTCGAACCCCTGCCCGGTTAAGGGGGTCATTTTCGACCGTTTCTCGGCGTCGACCGCAACCGGCGCTACAATTCACCAATCAGAAAACGCTAATAAATGGAGTTGCCATGCGCCACCTCGCCCTCCTCGTCGTCCTTGCCCTGAGCACCGGCCTGGCGCTCGCCGAAGACTGGGCCGCCCGCCAGAAGGTGGCGACCAGCTTCGCCGACACGCGCGACGGCATCGTCATGGCGATCGAGAACCGCGGGCTGGTCATCAACTACACCTCGCACATCGGCGACATGCTGGCGCGGACCGGGGCCGACATCGGCGCCAAACGCAAGGTGTTCGAGCAGGCGGAAATCATCGAATTCTGTTCGGCCGGCCTGTCGCGCAAGATGATGGAAGCCGACCCGCACAACATCGTGCTGTGTCCCTTCGCGATTTCCATCTACACCCTGCCCGGCGACCCGACCGGCACCTGGGTCGCCTACCGCCGGCCGCAGGGCAAGGCGGCGGCCATGGTCGAGGGCCTGCTCAGAGAAATCGCCGCCGAAGCCGGGCGCTGAAAACCGGCCGTTTCCGGGCGTCGACCGCAAGCGGCCGGTCAGGCCATCAGCGTCGCCGCCATCACCCGTTTCAGGGTGCCGCTCAGGGCCAGGCGCACCGCCTGCTGGCGGACTTCGGCGCGGTCGCCAGCGAACTGGCAGGTCAGCGCCTCGCAGCCGCCGTCGCGCTGTGCCCAGGCGAAGCAGACCATGCCCACCGGCTTTTCCGGCGTGCCGCCGTCCGGCCCGGCGATGCCGGTCACCGCCACCGACCAGTCGCCGCGGCTGTGCTTCAGCGCCCCCTGCGCCATCGCCCGGGCGGTCGCTTCGGAGACTGCGCCGTGGCTCGCCAGCGTCGTTTCCGGGACGTCCAGCATGTCGAGCTTGGCGGCATTCGAGTAGGTGACGAAGCCGCGGTCGAACCAGGTGGAACTGCCGGCGATGGCGGTCACCGTCTGGGCGATCCAGCCGCCGGTGCAGGACTCCGCGGTCGCCAGCCACTCCCCGCGACTGAGCAGCTCGCGGCCGAGATGTTCGGCAAGTTTTTCGAGTTCGGACATAATGCGCAATCTTATCACCCGGTCGCCTTGCCATGTCCCGCCCACGCGACAACGTCCGCGACTTCCCCGGTCGCCGCTGGCTCAACCTCAGCCTGCGTACTGCCCATCTCGCCGGGGTCGTCCTCCTTGGCGCGGCCTTGCTCGGTCACGGCGACACGATGGCCGGCGCCTGGCTGACCCTGCTCTCCGGGCTCGGCATGTTCGCCGGCGACGCCTGGGCGAATCCGGCGCACGTGCGGGAAATTGCCGGCTGCGGGGTGTTGCTCAAGCTCGCGCTGCTTGCCCTAATGGCCGTCGTGCCGGCAACGGCGCTAGCGGTATTCTGGACGCTCCTGGTGCTGTCGACCCTGCTCTCGCACGCCCCCGGCGCCCTGCGTCACAAGCGCCTGTTCTGAGCGGGCAGACGCCCTTAGCGGCGGCGCAGCAGGTGATTGACGACGAAGCTCGACACCAGTTCATGGCGCTGGTTGAAGGCCGAATAGCGCAGGCGGGCGATGCCGCGGTCGGCCTTCGACTTCGACGGGATCACCGCCATCACCTCGACCTCCGCATGCAACGTGTCGCCCGGACGGGCCGGGGCAAACCAGCGCAGCTCGTCGATGCCCGGCGAACCCATGCTCGATTCGCCGAAGACGCCGGTCTGGATGAACAGCCGGAAGGTCAGCGAGACCACCTGGAAGCCGCTGGCGATCAGTCCGCCGTAGATCGACTCGGCGGCAACCACGGCGTTCAGGTGAAACGGCTGCGGATCGTAGGTCAGCGCGAAGCCGATGATTTCGCTTTCGCTCAGCGTGATGCCCCCGGTGACGAATTTTTCGCCGGGGTGCAGGTCGTCGAGAAATTTGCTGCCCATGTCGTCGCCCTCCTTGGCGCACCCATCTTAACGCCTGCACCGAAACCGCGGCCATCCGGATTTTGGCAATTCTGCCAACCGCGACGGCGCCACGCACGTTAACATGGAACCGTAGCCCGGTTGCCGGGCGCCTTTCGTCTGTTCAAGGAGGATTCGAATCATGGGCGGCATCTTCTGGACCATCGTGCTCGGCTTCGTCATCGGCGTTCTGGCCAAGCTTCTTCACCCCGGCAAGGAGAACATGGGCTTCATCGCCACCGTCATCCTCGGCGTCGCCGGCTCTTTCCTGGCCGGCGTCATCGGCCAGTTCCTCGGCTGGTACCAGGCCGGCGAGGGGGCCGGCTTCATCGCATCGGTCATCGTCGCCATCCTGCTGCTGGTCGTCTACGGCAAGATTCGCGCCGCGCAATCCGGCAAGTCGTGAGCCAGGGAGAATGCAGATGGGCATGACCGCCACCCTTGCCGCCGGCGCCTGGGCGCCGGCTACCACCGCCGATTCGACCCTTCAGCTGCGCCGCGAATGCCGGGCCATGGCCCGCCGGCGTGCCCTGCTCGCCGCCGCAACCTCGCTGATTCCCGTTCCCGGCATCGACCTGGCGACCGACCTCGCCCTGATGACCCGGGTGATCGCGCGCATCAACGACCACTTCGGCCTCAGCGAAGCGCAGCTCGGACGCCTGTCCGGCGAGCGCCAGGCGCTGGCCTGTCGCCTGCTGACGAGCGCCGGCGGTACCCTGGCCGCGCGCCTGACGACGCCGGCGCTGGTCGCCCGCATCGTGCGCGTCGCCGGCGTGCGCCTGACCGCGATGGAAGCCGCCCGCCTGGTGCCGGTCGCCGGCCAGCTGGTCGCCGCCGGCATCGGTTACTGGTCGGTGAACGCCGTGGCGATGCGTCACATCGCGCACTGCGAACGCATCGCCGGCGAACTCCGGCAAGCCAGCGCGGGGCGCTGAACATGCGCCCGACCACGCTCGCCGTCCTCGGCCTCCTGCTCGCCGGCGCGGCGCAGGCCGCCACCACCATCGACCTGACGGCCGAGGCGAGCCGCCCGGCGGCCAACGACATGGTGCGCGCCACGGTGTTCGCCGAGGCCAGCGGCAGCAACGCCGGTGAACTGGCACGCCGGGTCAACCAGGACATCGCCGAAGGGCTCAAGGTCATCAAGGCGAAGCCGGGCATCTCGGTCAAGAGCGGCCGCCAGAGCACCTTCCCGGTCTATGGGCAGAACCAGAAGATCGAGAGCTGGCGCATCCACTCGGAGCTGATCCTCGAATCGCGCGATGCCGCCGCGGTGTCCGAACTGCTGGGCCAGCTGCAGCAGATGCGCCTCGCGGTCGGCGGCGTCAGCCAGCTGCCGTCGCCCGAAACGCGGCGCAAGGTGGAAGACGAGGCGACGCGCGACGCCATCGCCGCCTTTCGCCAGCGCGCCGCGGTGGTCGCCGAGGTACTCGGCAAGCCGTACAAGATCCGCCATCTGAGCATCCAGCAGAGCGGCCAGATGCCGCCGATGCCGATCATGCGCGCCAGCCGCGCCATGGCCGCCGAGGCGGCGCCGCCGGTGCCGCTGGAAGCCGGCGAAAGCCTGGTGACGACGACCGTCAGCGGCCAGGTCGAGGTCGCCGACTGAGAACTACACCCCCTCGAACAGCTGCACCTCGACGCGGTCGCCGGCCTGCACGCCGGCGCAGTCTTCCGGCAGGACGACGAAGCAGTTTGCCTCCGACATCGAGCGCAGCACCCCCGACCCCTGGTTGCCGGTGGTTTTGACCTGCCAGCGGCCGTCGACCGCAGCCACCGTGCCGCGCAGGTATTCGCGGCGGCCGGGCTGCTTTTTGATGGCGTTGGCGGCCGTCACCGTCAGCAGCGGACGTTCGGGCAGCGGATCGAGACCGGAGAGGCGCAACAGGGCGTCAAGCGCGAACTGGGTGTAGCTGACCATCACCGCCACCGGGTTGCCGGGCAGGCCGAACAGCCAGGCGTCGCCGATCTTGCCGAAAGCCATCGGGCGACCGGGCTTGATGTTGAGCTTCCAGAACCCGACCTCGCCGAGGCGGGCGAGGATTTCACGGACGAAATCGGCCTCGCCGACGGACACGCCGCCGGTGGTGATGATCGCGTCGGCGACGCCGGCGGCTTCGCGCAGCGTCGATTCCAGCGCTTCCGGCACGTCGGGGACGACGCCGAGGTCGATCAGGTCGGCGCCCAGGCGGGTCAGCAGGCCGTGCAGGGTGTAGCGGTTGCTGTCGTAGATCTGGCCGGGCGCCAGCGGCGTGCCGATCGACGCCAGTTCATCGCCGGTCGAGAAGAAGGCGACGCGCAGGCGGCGCCGGACCGCCACCTCGGCGATGCCGAGCGAGGCGATGAGCCCCAGTTCGGCCGGGCCGACGCGCTTGCCGGCGGCCAGCGCGACGGCGCCGCGCGCCAGGTCCTCGCCGGCGCGCCGGGTGTTCTGGCCTTTTTTCTGGCCGGCGGGAACGACGACGGCGCCGTCCTCGACGCGCGTCACCTCCTGCACCACCACGGTATCGGCCCCGGCCGGCAGCACGGCGCCGGTCATGATGCGCACCGCCTGCCCCTTGCCGACCAGCCCGGAGAAGGCGTTGCCGGCGAAGGCGCTGCCGACCACCTGCAGGCGCGTTTCACCGTCGTCGGCGAGGCTGTCGAAGCGGACCGCGTAGCCGTCCATTGCCGAGTTGTCGTGCGCCGGCACGTCGTGCGGGGCGACGATGTCGGCTGCGAGGATGCGGCCCAGCGCGCTGCGCAGCGGCACGAACTCGCGGCCGGCGACCGGCGCCACCTGCGCCAGCAGGTGGGCGCGCGCCTCGTCGGCGGAGAGGGCGCGGTTTTCGGGGGCGTACGAGGCGCAGGAAGAGGTATCGGTCATGGCGTCACGGTTTGGCGTTGGGGAAGAAGACCTGCTGGCCGTCGGCGCGGAAGGCGGCGATTGCCGCCTGGCCTTCCGGCGAGACCAGCCACTGGGCGAAGCGCTCGGCGGCCTCCTTTTTGACATGCGGGTGGCGCGCCGGGTTCACCGGGATCACGCCGTAGGGATTGAACAGCACCGGGTCGCCGGCGAGCACGAGATCGAGGTCGCGGCGATTCTTGAAGGCATACCAGGTGGCGCGGTCGGACAGCGTGTAGGCATTGGTCGCCGCCGCCATGTTGAGCGTCGGACCCATGCCGCTGCCGGTTTCCTTGTAGCCGGCCAGCCCTTTCGGATCGACGCCGGCGTCCTTCCACAGGCGCAGCTCGGCGGCGTGCGTGCCGCTCTTGTCGCCGCGCGAGACGAAGGGCTGGCCGCTGCCGGCGATCGCCTTGAGCGCGTTCAGCGCGCTGCCGGCGTTGCGGATTTTCGCCGGATCGTCCTTTGGCCCGATGAAGACGAAATCGTTGTACATGACGTCCTTGCGGTAGCTGCCGTAGCCTTCGGCGACGAACTTGTCCTCGGCTGCGCGGTCATGCACGAACAGCACGTCGGCATCGCCGCGGCGGCCGATGTCGAGCGCCTGGCCGGTGCCGACGGCGACGACACGCACCTTGATCGCGGTCGACTGCTCGAATCTGGGCAAAATCCAGCCGAAGAGGCCGGACTGCTCGGTGGACGTGGTCGAGGCGACGACCATCGTCTCGTCGGCGTGGGCGACGCCGGCCAGCAGGCCCAGGACAAGCATCAACGATCGAAGGTAATGCGCCATGGCAGTTCTCCTTGCAGGTAGGCCCGGGCCGCCGGCGAGTGCGGGCGGGCGAAGAAGCGGGGCGCCGTCTCGTGCTCCTGCACGCGGCCATCCGCCAGAAAGATGATGTCGTCGGCCAGGCGCGTCGCCTGCCCGAGATTATGCGTCGTCATCAGCACCTTGGCGCCCTCGGTGCGGATTTCGCGAACGATGGTCTCGACCGCCTCGGTCGCCGTCGGGTCGAGGCTGGCAGTCGGCTCGTCGAGCAGCAGCAGACGCGGCCGCATGGCCCAGGCGCGGGCGAGCGCCAGGCGCTGGCGTTCGCCGCCGGAGAGCTGGCGGGCGCAGTCGCGGGCGCGGTGGGCGAGGCCGACGCGCTCGAGCACCGCCAAGGTCCGCGCCTTGCGTTCGGGGGCGCGTAGCGCCTGCGGGCGCAAGGCGAACTCGACATTGGCGAACACCGAGAGGCGCAGCAGCATCGGTTGCTGGAAGACCATCGCCAGGCGGCCGGCGGGCACCGGCGCGCCGCCCCAGTCGACGCTGCCGCCGTCAGCCGGCAGCAGGCCGGCCAGCAGGCGCAGCAGCAGCGTCTTGCCGGCGCCGTTGGGGCCGAGGATGACGCTGATGCCGTCGCCGGAAAGTTCGAGGTCGACGCCGCCCAGCACGACCCGCCCCTCGGGCGCGAAGCGCAGGCCGGCGATGCGCAGCGGGAACATCAGCCATACCTCCGGGCCGCCCAACAACGCAAGCCGTAGGCGGAAACGTTGAGGGCGAGGATGATACCCATCAGCACGATGCCCAGCGCAATCGACAGGGCGAGGTCGCCCTTGCTGGTTTCCAGCGCGATGGCGGTGGTCATCACCCGCGTGTAGCCGTCGATATTGCCGCCGACGATCATCACCGCGCCGACTTCCGACATCGCCCGGCCGAGCCCGGCCAACGTCGCCACGCTGAGCGAGAAGCGGCAGTCGGCGAGCAGCAGCCGCACCGCCTGCGGTCGACCGATCCCGATGACCGAAAACTCCGGCGCGTACTCGCGCCAGGCGTCCTCGACGATCTGCCGGGTGACGGCGGCGATCAACGGGACGACCAGCACGCTCTGGGCGACGATCATCGCCGCCGGCGAGAAGAGCAGGCCGTAGCCGCCGAGCGGCCCGCTGCGCGACAGCGCGAGATAGACGAGGACGCCGACCACCACCGAGGGCAGCCCCATCAGCGCGTTGAGGGCGACGTTGCAGGCGCCGCGTCCGGGAAAGTCAGCGACCGCCAGCCAGGCGCCGAGCGGCAGGCCGAGCAGGGTGCCGATCAGCAGCGCGCTCAGGCTGACGCGCAGCGAGAGACCGACGATTTCGAGCAATCGGTGGTCGAAGCTGCCAAGCAGGGCGAGGGCGTCTAGCAGGGTGGCGGTCATGGGCGCAAACGTGACAACGCCCGACGGTCACCCGCCGGGCGCTGCGAGGATACCACCGTGGTTATTTATTCGCTGCGGGGGCCGGTGTAGCCGCAACCGGCGCAGCTGCCGCCGGTGCCGCGGCAGCGGGTGGTGGCGGCGGGGCGATCGGCGTCGGCTTGACGGTGATGCCCTTGGCTTTCTGCTGCTTGATGAAGGCCTCGGCGACGCGGTTCTGGGCATTGGCCAGTTGTTCGGCTTCGAGCTTGGCGTTTTCGGCGGCTTTGGCCTTGGCTTCTTCCGCTTTGGCCTTGGCTTCCTCGGACGGCGGCGGCAGTTTGGCCCAGGCGCCGGCACTGGCTACGGTCAACGCCAGAATCAGGGCGAATTTGCTTGGTTTCATGTTCATAGTTCTCCCCTTATCCCTGTGGATGACCGGATTTGCCGGCCTTGACATCGTTGTACCACTGCTCGTGGTGTTCCTTGGCCCAGGTTTCATCGACATAGCCGGTCTTCATCGAATCGAAGGCGCCGTGGGCGCCGATGGTGCCCATGTAGATGTGGCCGAAGGCGAGCAGCAACATGACGATGGCCGATACCGAATGGACGATGTTGGCGATCTGCATGTCGTTGCGCGTCTGGTCGAAATTCGGGAAATTCATGACGAAGCCGGAAATCGAGACAGTCAGCCCGAGAATGGTGACACCGATCCAGAACCAGGTCTTTTCGCCGAAGTTGAAGCGCCCGGATGGCACGTGCTCGCCGGTGATGAGCCCGCCCGCCTTGCGGATCCACAGCGCATCGATGCTCTGCCAGACATTGTCGCGCGCCCAGATGACGATCATCGCCAGCAGCGAGGCGGCGAACAGCGGCCCGATGAAATTGTGCACATTCTTGCCGAGCACCATCAGGTAGCCGAACAGCGAATGACCGATCACTGGAATCATCACGTGCTTGCCGAACAGCATGGCCAGCCCGGTGACTGCCAGGATCACGAAACTGCCGGCGGTGAGCCAGTGCACGACCCGTTCGTAGCGCGGGAAGCGCTGGATCAGGCGGCCCGTGGGCGCGTCATGCAGCGTCAGCGGCCCCTTGATCTTGTAGAAGATCAGGATCGCCGCCGCCACCAGCATCAGGAGGATGCCGCCGTAGAAGGTCACCGGCCCGTTGCGGAGATGGCGCCAGGTATCGCCTTCGCTCTGGATCAGGACGCCGGCCTCCGGCCCGCGGTTGGTCGTGAAGAATGAATCGCCGGAGCGCACCTCGCGCCACATCGGCGCGTTGTTGCCAGGCTGCGTCTGCTGCCGTTCCGCCTGCTGCTGTGCCGGCGTCGGGTTGTCGGCGGCGGCGAGCGGCAGGCTGCCGGCGAGCATCAGGCAGCCTGCGACGAGCAGGCGCCCGAGCCGGAACCTCAGGGTTGAAGTTGTCATCGTCAGCCCCTCACTTGATCCGGTTGTACTCGGTTTGCCCCTGATTGCGCGCGCGCAGGGCATTTTCCCAGGCCTGCTTGTTGCCGGCGAACTTCTCGCCCTCCCACGGACGGACATCGGACTTGCCCTGGTAGTTGCCCTGCTTGTAGTTGGGCACCTGCGAGTATTCGCCGCAGGCAACGAGGCCGACGGTTGCGGTCAACGCCAGAAATAGTGCCTTTTTCATTTTGCCGCCTCCTTGGCGGCTGGCGCCGCCTGTTCCGGCTTGCCGTAGGCAGTGTTCCAGCCCCAGGCTTCGCCGGCCTTGCCCCGGCGCATGACGCGCTCGCGGTAGATGTCGGAAACCACCGGCGCATCGCCGGCGAGCAGCGCCTTGGTCGAGCACATCTCGGCGCACAGCGGCAGCTTGCCTTCGGCCAGGCGGTTGCGCCCGTATTTCTCGAATTCGGCCTTGGAGCCGTTTTCTTCCGGACCACCGGCGCAGAAGGTGCACTTGTCCATCTTGCCGCGCGCGCCGAAGGCCGCCGGGCCGTTGGGGAACTGCGGGGCGCCGAAGGGGCAGGCGAAGAAGCAGTAGCCGCAGCCGATGCAGGCATCCTTGTTGTGCAGGACGACGCCCTCTTCGGTCTTGTAGAAGCAGTCGGTCGGGCAGACGGCCATGCACGGCGCGTCGGAGCAGTGCATGCAGGCGACGGACACCGAGCGCTCGCCCGGCACCCCGTCATTGACGGTGACGACGCGGCGGCGGTTAACCCCCCACGGCGTCTCGTTTTCGTTCTTGCAGGCGGTGACGCAGCCGTTGCATTCGATGCAGCGCTCGGTGTCACACAGGAATTTCATGCGTGCCATTGTTCTTCTCCTTTAGGCCTTGGTGACACGGCAGAGCGTGGTCTTGGTTTCCTGCATCATGGTCACCGAGTCGTAACCGTAGGTCGTGCCCTGGTTGACCGACTCGCCGCGCACGATCGGCGCCGCCCCCTCGGGGTAGTACTCGAGCATGTCCTTGCCCTGCCACCAGCCGGCGAAGTGGAAGGGCAGGAAGACGGTGCCCGGCGCCACCCGTTCGGTGACCTGGGCGCGCACCTTCATGCGGCCCTTGGTCGGGGTTTCGACCCACATGAAGTCGTTGTTGCGGAAACCGGCGTTGTTGGCATCGCGCGGATTCACTTCGCAGAACATTTCCTGCTGCAGTTCGGCCAGCCAGGGGTTGGAGCGGGTTTCGTCGCCGCCGCCCTCGTACTCGACCAGACGGCCGGAAGTCATGATCAGCGGGTATTCCTTGGAAATGTCCCTGACCTTGGTCTGCAGCGACTTGTAGAGGGTCGGCAGGCGCCAGAATACCTTCTTGTCGTCCGGCTGCGGGTATTTGTCGACGAGGTCGGGGCGCGGCGAGTACATCGGCTCGCGGTGCAGCGGCACCGGGTCGGGGAAGTTCCAGACCAGGGCGCGGGCGCGGGCGTTGCCAAAGGGATGACAGCCGTACACCTTGAGGACCACGCGCTGGATGCCGCCCGACAGGTCGGTCTTCCAGTTCTTGCCCTCAGCCGCCTTCTTTTCGTCCTCGGTCAGGTCGTCCCACCATCCGAGCTTCTTGAGCAGGACGTGGTCGAACTCCGGATAACCCATCTGCAACGCGGCGCCCTTGGAAGCCGAGCCGTCGGCAGCCAGCAGCGAAACGCCGTCGCGCTCGACGCCGAAATTGGCGCGGAAGTTGCCACCGCCGTCCATGACGTGCTTCGAGGTGTCATAGAGGTTGGGCGTGCCCGGGTGCTTGAGTTCCGGCGTGCCGTAGCACGGCCAGGGCAGGCCGAAGTAGTCGCCGTCACAGGGGCCGCCGTTGGCGCGCAAGGTCTTGACGTCGAAGGTGTGCATGTTCTTCATGTGCAGCTTCAGGCGTTCCGGCGACTGGCCGGTGTAACCGATGGTCCATGCACCGCGGTTGATTTCGCGCAGGATGTCCTCGATTTCCGGCTCGTCCCAGCCTTGCTTGTCCTTATTCACCTTGATGTTCTTGCACAGCTCCTTCTCGAAGCCGAACTTCTTGGCGAAGGCGTACATCAGGGTATGGTCGGGCTTCGACTCGAACAGCGGTTCGATGACCTTCTCGCCCCATTGAATCGAACGGTTGGAAGCAGTGCGCGAACCGGAAGTCTCGAACTGGGTGCACGCCGGCAGCAGATAGACGCCGTCCTTGCGCATCATCGCCGCCATCGCCGCGGTGGCCGACGGGTATGGATCGATGACGACCAGCAGATCGAGCTTCTTCATCGCCTCGACCATTTCCAGGCCACGCGTCTGGCTGTTGGGGGCCATGCCCCAGTAGACCACGGCGCGCAGGTTGGAATCCTGGTCGATCACTTCGTTCTTTTCCAGCACGCCGTCGATCCAGCGCGAAACGGTGATGCCCGATTTTTCCATCATCGCCTGCGAGGCGAACTGGCTCTTGACCCACTCGTAATCGACGCCCCACACCTTGCACCAATGCTTCCACGAGCCGGCGGCGAGGCCGTAATAGGCGGGCAGCGAATCCGGATTGGGGCCGACGTCGGTGGCGCCCTGCACGTTGTCGTGGCCGCGGAAGATGTTGGTGCCACCGCCGGAGACGCCGACGTTGCCGAGCACCAGCTGCAGGATGCACATGGCGCGGACGTTGGCATTGCCGACCGTGTGCTGGGTCTGCCCCATGCACCAGACGACGGTGGATGGCTTGTTCTTGGCCAGCATCTCGGCGATGCGCAGCACCTCGGCTTCGGGGATGCCGGTGACGTCCTGGACGCGCTCCGGCGTCCACGTCATGACCTCGGCCTTGACCTTGTCGAGACCGAAGACACGGGCGTCAATGTAGGCCTTGTCCTCCCAGCCGTTCTTGAAGATGTGGTAGAGCATGCCCCAGATGAAGGGGATGTCGGTACCGGAACGGATGCGGGTGTAGATGTCGGCCTTGGCCGCCGTGCGCGTGAAGCGCGGGTCGACGACCGCCATCTTGCAGCCGTTCTCCTTGGCATGCAGCATGTGCAACAGCGACACCGGGTGCGCCTCGGCGGCATTCGAGCCGATGTACAGCGCCGCCTTGGAGAACTGCATGTCGTTGTAGGAGTTGGTCATGGCGCCGTAACCCCAGGTATTGGCGACGCCGGCGACCGTGGTCGAGTGGCAGATGCGGGCCTGGTGGTCCATGTTGTTGGTGCCGAAGAAGGACACGAACTTGCGCATCAGGTAGGCCTGCTCGTTGCTGTGCTTGGAGGAACCGACCCAGTAGGTGGCGTCCGGCCCGCTTTCCTTCCTGATCGCCAGCAGCTTTTCACTGACCTCGTTGAGCGCCTGTTCCCAGCTGATCCGCTTGTACTTGCCGTCGACCAGCTTCATCGGGTACTTCAGGCGATGCTCGCCGTGGCCGTGCTCACGGACGGAGGCGCCCTTGGCGCAATGCGCGCCGAGGTTGATCGGCGAGTCGAAGACCGGTTCCTGGCGCACCCAGACGCCGTTCTCGACGACGGCATCGACGGCGCAGCCGACCGAGCAGTGCGTACACACCGTGCGCTTCACTTCGACGCCGGTCTTGTCCTTGACGACGTCAGCCGCCTCGGCGCTGCCGATCATGTTGTACGGCAACTGGGTAGCCAGCGCCCCGCCGCCGGCCGCGAGGCCGGAGCGCTTGAGAAAGGTGCGGCGATCCATGGTCGCGGCCAGCACGCCGCCGGTTGCGGTCGACCCCGGATTTGCGGCCAAAATGACGCCGGCTTCCGGACGCGCTGCAGATTTCGCTTTTCTGGTCAGCATGGCTGCTCTCCGCTCAAACCCGCGCCGTGCGGTAATAGTTGCTGACGTGGCGGGTTTCTTCATAGCTGCCCACCTTGTCTTCGGGCTTGACGGTCGCCACCGGCGGTGTCTTTTCCTTGCCGACGCCGACCGCAACGGCCACCGCGCCGGCACTACCGACGCCGGCGGCGAGCAGGAAGCCGCGCCGCTTGAGATTTTCCGGTTTCTTGTCAGTCATGATTTCCCCTCCTCACTAAAGCATGTCGAACGCCAGGCGTTCGATCTCGAAAAATGCGCGTACCAACGCAGCGGTACGCGGATAAAAGCGGGCATCGGGCGCCCGTTCGAGGGCATCGCACAGCGCCTCGAACCACGGCGCAATATGCCGGGTGAAAAACAGTTGCTGGCGCCCGAGACCGGCCGCATCCGGGCCGGTGACAATCAGGTGGCGCATGACGTCGCACAGGGCGGCGATGTGATCTTCCGATTCCGTAACGCCGAGGCGACGGCCCAGCCCGAGTTCGGCGAGATCGGCACGCAGCTCGACAACCGGCCCCTCCATCAGGAAGCCGGCCATGTAGAAGGAACCGAACAGCATCACGTCCGGCCGGCCAATGGTCAGGAACAGCCGGGTGTATTCGTCTTCCAGTTGCTCGGCATCGGTGTTGCGCGCGGCATCGCCCAGCATCAGCCAGGCCTGGCCGAGCGCATTGGCGCTGCTGCCCCAGGTGGCCGCCAGCGCCGGCAGCTTGCGCAGGAATTCGGCATCCGGCGCGCTGGCGAATAGGCGCGACAGCACGGCGTAGTGCTCGGCGCGGGCGCGATCCTCGTCGGTCAACAGCGGCGCGGCCGCCACGCGTTCGCGAACTGCACTCATTCGGTCATCTCCCAGGCTTTCGTGCTCTTTTCGTGGTTGATCAGGTCGATCACGCGGCAATCGCCGCACATGGTCAGTCGCGCCCTGGCTTCCGGCGTCGCGAACATGCTGTGGCCGGACAATTTGCCAAGCATGTTCATGATCGTCGGCGCCGCGCCCATCGGCTTGCCGCAGACGGTACAGCAGAATACCTCGGCCTCCCTGAGAATGCGCTCATGGCGGCGCTCCTTCAGGAGCAGACGGGGCGTCAGCGTGATGGCCCGCTCCGGGCAGGTGCCGGCGCACAAGCCGCACTGGATGCAGTTGCGTTCGAGGAAGGAGAGGCGCGGCGCATCGGCCGCCGCCTTCAGGGCGCTGGCCGGACAGGCGCTGGTGCACGCCATGCACAAGGTGCAGGCGTCGCTTACCGCCACCATGCCGAACGGCGCGCCAGCCGGCAGATCGATGGCATCGACCGGTGCCGGGGCATGTTTGGCCAGATGGTCGATGACGAATTCGAGCGTCGTCCGCTTGTCGGCGAACAGCCGGAATTCGGCCGGCGGCACGGTCAACGGCGCCGGCCAGCCACCCAGGACGCCGGCCAAGTCGTCGGCGTCGGCGACGACCTTCACGTAGTCGCCGGCGTAGCCGAGGCCGTTGAGAACAACATGGGCGATACCCGCCTGTTTATGCAGCGGCGCCAGATCGTGCGAGCCGGCGCCGAGCAGGGCGACCCGGCCGGCGCCCAGCGCAATTGCGCCGAGCATCAGGTCGAGCCCGACGGCGTCGATGCTCCAGGTTTCGACCGGAATGACGTTGGCCGGCAACTTCCCGCCGCCACGCTTGAGCGCCGACAACGCCTTTTTTCCGGCCTCGGCGGAATGGAACAGCAGGCAGGGGTTTTCGCCGCCGGCAGCGCGCCAGGCCTTGAACTGGGCCTTGATGGCGACACCGACATCGACGACACGCGGATACTCAAACGCCAGCGCCCCGGACGGACAGACCGTCGTGCAGGTGCCGCAACCCTGGCACAGGTAAGGATCGAGCGCGATCTTGTCGCCGGCGCTGACGATGGCCTCGGTTGCGCAGACCTCGATGCAGTTGCTGCAGCCGGCTTTTTGCGAACGGCTGTGGGCGCACAGGCGTTCATTGACGGCGACGTAGCGCGGCTTCTCGAATTCGCCGGCAAAGCCGAGCAAGTCGATGATGGCCAGCGCCTGGTCGAGCGGGTCGCGCCCCGGTGCGACATAGCCTGGCGGCAGTTCGACGCGCTTGAGCAGGGCTTGCGGCGAGAGGTCGAGAACGACATCGAAGCGCTCCTGCCGGGCGCCGATGGCGCCCTGCCAGCTGGCAACGAAGGCGCCGAGGTGGCCGGCCAGCCGCACATCGCTGCCGTTCTCGAAAACGAAATTGACCTCTTCCGGCAGGTCGACCGCAGCAGCCGGGGCAGCCGGCGCCAGGACGGTCACCCGGCGCTGCCCGGCCAGGCGCTCGGCCCAGCCCAGCGCCACCGCGGCGGGGCCGACGATGAGCAGGCGATCGTCGGCGCTCATGCTGACCGCCGGCACCGGCTCGGGTGCCGGCAGATCGCTCAGGACCGCCAGCGCGGCGGCCAGCGGCGGATTTTCGGAAAGGGGCAAGTTGGTGGAAACGGCTGGACTCAAGGCTTCACCTTCAAAAAAGTGCTTCTGCACAGCAGGCTTCGTGCCAGTGCAAAGCGGCCGCTATCGCCCGCTAAGCTGTTGATTTTCGGGCGGCGCTGCGGCTGGCGTTTCAGCGACCGGGACATTTTGTCCCTCGGCGGCCAGAATGTCGCAACCTGCAGGCGTTTCGGCCGCCAGCCCAACCTCCTCGGGCGCCTCGAAAAGCAGGCCGCGCGCCTGGTTGAGCGTCGCCAGCATCGCTTCGGGAATCGGCTCGCTGAACGAGTAATCGTCGATATAGATGTCGAGGCCGTCCATCACGTTGAAACGCGGGTCGGCGAACAGGGTCTTCATCGCCTTGCGTCGCACTTCCTCGCTGATTTCCCGGCGCAGGAACTGGCCGAAATCGCTGTCCGCTGTCAGGTTGGCGAGCAGGCTCTCGGGGTCGGTGATCTCTGCGGTCGACGCCTTGTCGGCGGCCTTTTTCAGGCGCGACCAGCGCTCGAGAAAACGGCTGCCGCTCATGGCTGGCGTTGCCCGGCGAACGGATCGTTGCGCTTGATCTTCTTGCGTACCGCCGGCTTGTAGTGGGTATTGACGAAGTCGCCCAGCCAGTCGGCGATTTCCGGCGGCATCGGCACGCCGTCGCACTGCTCGCCGGAATCGAGCCAGCGGGCGGCTTCGCCATAGCTGAGCGTGACTTCCACCGGCTTCGCGAAATCGTCGTCCATGCGCCACATGACGAAAACGCGCGGCTCGGGCGAGCTCAGATTGAGATGGTAGTTGTCGACCTCGTCGCGGAACAGTTCGAGCGGAAAGTGGCCGACCAGGAATTGCTCGCGCTCTTCATCCGCGAAAATGCGCTTGGCCGGCGCGTCGACCGCAGCATCGAAGGCGGGAACGACGCCGATCGCTTCCCATTTCTCGCTGACCCAGCGGTTGTCGATCTGCTGCTTTTCGATGATTACGGAAACCGGAAACTGCTTCATGGCAAGCCCTGGAACGCTATAACGAACAGGATAGCCCAAACTCGGGCCAAGTGTAGAATCCCGCCGATGCATCGCCCACTGCTCAGCCAGGCCAGCCGGCCGCTCACTTTCGAAATCGATGCCGTCAACGAGCGCGGCGAGGTCGTGCCGACCGCCATCGCCGGCGAGCATCCGCTGACTATCTACGTCGACAAGCGCGAAATCGTCACCCTGATGACCCTGGGCGCCGCGCCGGAAGCGCTGACCCTGGGCTACCTGCGCAACCAGCGCCTGATCGCCAGCCTCGACGAGATCGCCGCCGTGCAGGTCGATTGGGAGGTCAATGCCGTCGCCGTCACCACCCGGCACGGCAACGGCATCGCCGAATGCCGCACCGAAAAACGCACGGTCACCACCGGCTGCGGCCAGGGCACGGTGTTCGGCGACCTGATGGACGAGATCGACGACATCCGTCTGCCGGCCAGCGCCCGCCTTTCCGAAGCGACGCTGTACGGGCTGCTCGATGCGGTGCGCCACCATGAATCGATCTACAAGCAGGCCGGTGCGGTACACGGCTGCGCGCTGGCCCGGGGCAGCGAGATCGTGATGTTCATCGAGGACGTTGGCCGCCACAACGCGGTCGACGCCATCGCCGGCCGCATGTGGCTGGACGACCTGCAGGGCGGCGACAAGATTTTCTACACCACCGGCCGGCTGACTTCGGAAATGGTCATCAAGACGGCGCAGATGGGCATCCCCTTTCTCGTCTCGCGCTCGGGCCTGACGCAGATGGGCTGGGAAATCGCCCGCAAGCTCGGCATGACGATGATCGGCCGCGCCCAGGGCAAGCATTACCTGCTATTCACCGGCGAGGAGCGGTTTACACGATGAGCGACAACAAGATTACCGGCGTCATCCTGGCCGGCGGACTGGGACGGCGCATGGGCGGCATCGACAAGGGCCTGCAGGAACTGCGCGGGCGGCCGATGGTCGATTGGGTCATCGAACGCCTGGCGCCGCAGGTCGACGAACTGCTGATCAACGCCAACCAGAACGGCGAGCGCTATGCCGCCTTCGGCCATCGCGTCGTGCCCGACCAGATTCCCGATTTCGCCGGCCCGCTGGCCGGGCTGCACGCCGCGCTGTCGGCGGCGGCGCATCCGCTGGTCGCCACCGCCCCCTGCGATTCGCCCTTCCTGCCGGCCGATCTGGTTTTCCGCCTGTTTCAGGCGTTGACCGCAACAGGGGCCGACCTCGCTGTCGCCCGCACCTTCGACCAGCCGCACCCGGTCTTCTGCCTGTGCAAACGCGAAGTATTGCCCCACCTGACCGAGTTCCTGGCCGGCGGCGGACGCAAGATCGACCGCTGGTACGCGACGCTGAAAGTCGTCGAAGTCGCCTTCGACGACGAGGCCGATGCCTTCGAAAACATCAACACGCGCGAGGAACTCGGGCGCTTCGACGCGACGCCGGGCGAATAGGCCTCCCGCTCACGGCGGCAGGCAGACGTTCCCGGCGGCGTCGAGCGGGAAGAACGGGTTCCAGCAGACCTCCCAGAGAAAGCCGTCGGGGTCGGCGAAATAGCCGCGGTAGCCGCCCCAGACGACCTTGCCGGCCGGCTGCACGACGCTCGCACCGAGCGCCGCCGCCTCGCCCAGCAGGCGGTCGACCTCTTCTTGCGAAGCGACGTTATGGGCCAGCGTGAAGCGGGGGAAACCGCTGCCGGCGGGCGGCACGTTGGCATCGGCGGCCAGCGCGGCGCGCTCGAAGAGTCCGAAGACCACGGTGCCGGCATTGAAGAAGGCGATTTCCGGCTGGCTGCCCGACGACTCGCGCCAGCCGAGCGCCGCATAGAAGGCACGGCTCCTGCCCAGGTCGCCGACGCCGAGGGTGATGAAGCTGATGGTCTGACGCATGACAGCACCTCCCGCGAACACGATGGCGAAGTTTAAACCGGCCGGCGTTGCGCGTAACATGGGCGCTCCCGGCCCCCGAGTCATCCGCCATGAAACGCCGCTTCCCGCTCCACGTTCATATCTCGACGCTGTTCGTCGCTCTCATCCTGCTGGTCGGCGGCATCATCGGCGGCCTCGGCTACCGCAACAGCCAGACCATCCTCCAGGCGACGGCCGGCGAACTGAACACGCGTATCAGCCGCGAAACCCTCGAGGAGTTCACCAGCCTGATCGGCCCCGCCGAAATGGCGGCCCGCCTGCTCAGCTACGACGGCGTCACGCAGGCCAAATCGCTGGCCGAGCGCCTGAAGAATCTCGGCTTCATGCGCGAGGCGCTGAACAACTCGGCGGCCCTGACCTCGCTCTACGTCGGCTACGGCAACGGCGATTTCTTCATGGTCCGCCGCTTTCGCGACCCGGCCGAAGGCAAGACCTTCAACGCCCCGCCCGAGGCGGCCTACATGGTGCAGAGCATCGAGCGCGGGAGCGACGCGCCGCGCGGCAGCTTCATCTTCTTCGACGCCGCGCTGAAGCTGTTGCGCAGCGACGACCTGCCCGACTATGCGATAGCCTACGACCCGCGCACCCGCGACTGGTACGCGGCGGCGCAGGCGGCCCGCGGGCAGATCAAGACGGCGCCCTACCTGTTCTTCACCAGCCAGAAGGTCGGCACCACCATCGCCAACCGCGCCAGCAACGCCGATGCCGTGGTCGGCGCCGACATCCTGCTCGAAACCCTCGACCGCAGCCTGGCGAAACAGAAGGTGACGCCGGGCAGCCATGTCGTGCTCGCCAACCGGCAGGGCTACACCATCGCCTACGAGGATCCCGCGGCGGCCGCCAAGCTTGCCGCCGGCGCGGACGGCAAGCCGGGGCTGGCCCGCCTGGGCGAACTCGGCATCCCGGTGCTCGGGCAACTGGAAACCCTGCTGCCGACCGTGGACGAGAACAGCGGCCGCGATCTCGCGCTCACCGTCGCCGGCGCCAAGTGGCACGCCGCGCTGCGCCCGGTCAGGCTCGAAGGCGCCGCTCCGCTGTTCCTCATCACGGTGATTCCCGACGCCGAGCTGATGGCTTCCGCCCAGGAGTTGATGCGCCATTCGCTGATCGCCACGGTGCTGGTCATCCTGCTGGCGATCCCGGTCACCTGGTGGCTGGCGCGGGCGATTTCCGGACCCATGCGCCAACTGGCCGGCGAGGCGGAAGCGATCCGCCGCTTCGAGTTCTCGCAGCCGATCCGGGTCGACTCGCTGGTGCTCGAGGTCAACGACCTGGCGGTGACCATGGACAGCATGAAGCGGACGATCCGCCGCTTCCTCGACATCAACATGGCAGTCGCCGCCGAGCACAACTTCGACCGCCTGTTGCCGCGCCTGCTCGGCGAAACGCTGCCGGCCGCCGGCGCCGAAGCCGGCATCCTCTTCCTCGCCGACAACGACCAGCTGCTGCCGGCCACCGCGCTGCAGGTCGACGGCCGCGAACTGCCGCCCCCGGAAACTCAGGCCGTCGCGCCGCCGGCGGCCGGCCCGCTGCTCGCCGCCGCCCTCGCCGCCGGCGCCCCGCGCGCCGGGGCGCTCACGCCCGAGGACGTGCGCGCCCTCGGCCTTGCGCCGGCGCTCGCCGCCTGCCCGGCCAGCCATGCCATCGCCGTGCCACTGCTCAACCGCCAGGACCAGCTGGTCGGCGCCATGCTGCTGCTCTGCCGCAGCGACAGCGACCCGGCCCGCCTCAGTTTCGTCGAGGCACTCTCGGGCTCGGTCGCCGTCTCGCTCGAAAGCAAGGAGCTGATCAAGGCGCAGAAACTGCTGTTCGAGGCCTTCATCCAGCTGATCGCCGGCGCCATCGACGCCAAGAGTCCCTACACCGGCGGCCATTGCGCCCGCGTGCCGGAACTGACCAAGATGCTGGCGCGCGCCGCCTGCGCCGAGACCGGCGGCCCGTACAAGGATTTCCAGCTCGGCGAGGAGGAATGGGAAGCGGTGCACGTCGCCGCCTGGCTGCACGACTGCGGCAAGGTGACGACCCCGGAGTACGTGGTCGACAAGGCGACCAAGCTTGAAACCCTGTACGACCGCATCCACGAGGTGCGCATGCGCTTCGAGGTGCTCAAGCGCGATGCCGAAATCGCCTGCCTGCAGGCCATTGCCGCCGGCGAACCGGAGGCGGCGGCGCGCGCCCGGCTGACGGCGGAACTCGCCGCGCTCGACGACGACTTCGCCTTCATCGCCGAATGCAACGAGGGCGGCGAATTCATGGCGCCCGAAAAGCTCGAACGCCTGCGGGCGATCGCCGCGCGCACCTGGCTGCGCACGCTCGACGACCGCATCGGCATCTCGCACGAGGAGCAGGAACGCAAGGCGCGCACGCCGGCGCCCGCACTGCCGGTCGCCGAGCCGCTACTGGCCGACAAGCCGGAGCACGTCTTCGAACGCCAGGCGCGCGACCGCATGCCGTCCGACAACAAATGGGGATTCCGCATGCCGGTGCCGGAAGTGCTCTACAACAAGGGCGAGCTCTACAACCTGGGCGTCGCGCGCGGCACGTTGTCGGAAGAGGAGCGCTACAAGATCAACGAGCACATCGTGCAGACCCTGATCATGCTTACCCAGCTGCCCTTCCCCAAGCACCTGCGCAACGTCCCGGAAATCGCCGCCGGCCACCACGAGAAGATGGACGGCACCGGCTATCCGCGGCGCCTGACGCGCGACCAGATGAGTCCGGTGGCGCGCATGATGGCGATCGCCGACATCTTCGAGGCGCTGACGGCGGTCGACCGCCCGTACAAGAAGGGCAAGACGCTGTCGGAGGCGATCCGGATCATGTCCTTCATGAAGAAGGATCACCACATTGACCCCGAGCTATTCGATCTCTTCCTGCGTTCCGGGGTCTATCGCGAGTATGCCGAGCAGTACATGAAACCGGAGCAGATCGACGCGGTCGACGTCGCCGCCTACCTGGACGGCAAGGCCGCTTAAATCAGCGACAGCCGCGCGAGCAGAAAATCGGCGATGGCGGCCGGATGGTTCAGGTCGAGTTGCGGCAGCGCAGTGTCCAGCTGCACGTCGCAGGCGACAGCGATCACATGCGGATCGTCGGGGTAGAGCGCCGGCTTGCCGAGCGCCGGACGATAGATTTCGATCTTCGGGATCGGCGCATGCTTGAAGCCTTCGACCAGCACCAGGTCGCACGGCGACAACTGGCTCAGCGCCTCGTCCAGCGTCAGTTCCGGGCGGCCGCGCAGTTCGTGCATGACCGCCCAGCGGTTGGCCGAGGTCACCAGCACCTCGCGGCAGCCGGCATGGCGATGGCGGAGCGAATCCTTGCCCTGGTGGTCGATGTCGAATTCGTGATGGGCATGCTTGATCAGCGACACCACCAGCCCGCGCGCTTCAAGCAGGGCGATGACCTGCTCGACCAGCGTCGTCTTGCCGCTGCCGGACCAGCCGGCGAATCCGATGTATTTCATTGCTCCTCCGCCGCCGGCGCCTGCCACTGAAAGGAGGCGGATTATGCATCAGTCGCCGGGTCGCCTACGTGAAATCCGATATTGCAGCGCAGCAAATATTGACTATACTTGCTTGGCAGGACAAAAAAGAAGTCATAAAAGGAAACAGCAATGAAGGTCAAGATTCACTATCGCATCACGCAGGATCGTGCCGGCATTCCGCAGGATTACACCGGCGCCCGCCATTTCGTCGTGAACGACGGCCAGGCCGTCGAGGATGTCGCGAAAAACCAGCTGGCAGCGGACTATCAGGTGCCGCTGACGGCGGTCGAGATCTGTCGCATCGAGGACTAACCCCCGCCGCGCTGGGTTGCCCGGTCGACCCGCGCCAGCAGCTCTGCTGCCGCCTCCCCGGCGCCTTGCAGGACGCTCACTTCGACCTGCAGCATCGTGAGTTGCAGTGCACCAATCCGGCGCACCGCTTCGCCTGTCAGCGCGAAATGCAGCTGCACGCCCGCCGTTGTCAGCAACAGGCCGTCGGCGCTAGCGCTGACCGCCGGCCCGAAGGCCTGGACCAGCGCCCGCCGGAATTCCTCCGGGGTCGCATTCATCTGCCGCACGCGGCTGGCGCTCCACGGAAACGGCCCTTCAGCCACCGGCGATCGGCGGCCACACCGCCAGCGTGTCGCCGTCCTTGAGACAGGTTGCGGCCCGCGCCTCGGGCGGAATGAAGACGCCGTTCACGAGGACCAGATGGGTCAGCTTCGGCGGCAGCGAAAACGGCCGCAAAACGGCGTCGACCGCAACAGCCTCGGTCACTTCGATATCCACCTTGTTGCCCTGGCTGCCGGGCGGCAGGTAGTCGCCCAGCGTGGCGTAGAGCTTGACGGTCACCCGCACGGCGCTAGCGGACCACCTGCTGGCTGGCCAGGTAGGCCTCGACGAAGCGGGTCGGCGTTTCCAGCAGCTTTGCCTTCCACGCCCCGAGCCGCGTCCGCCCCTGGATCAGGCCGCGCAGGACGCCGACGTGCTGGGTCAGGCCGATCGCCGTCGCGCCGACCAGCACGTCACCGTCGAACTGCAGGCTGAGGTAGCGGCCGTTGGCCTCGTCGGCCAGCTCGACACCGTCGCCGCCGGGCACCCCCTGCCATTCGCCGAAGGACGACGAGATCATGCCCATCGAATCGAGCACGTTGATCGCCAGCACGCCCTTCATGCGGGCCGGCTGGCCGGCCATGTTGAGCGCCGCGACGCGCGCCTGGTCGGCGGCGTTGGGCTGGATCGCCGCCACCAGGTGGCGCCCAGAGAACAGGTCGGGCGCCTCGGCAACGTCGCCCGCGGCGTAGATGCCGGGCACCGAGGTCTGCATCGTGTCATCGACCAGAATGCCCTTGGCGACATGCACCGCCGTCCCTTCGAGGAAGGCGACGTTGGGCGCGACGCCGGCGGCGACGATCAGCAGGTCACAATCAAGTTGCTCGCCGGTCGACAGGGTCACGGTCAACGGCGATTTTTCGCCATTTTCGATGCGTTCGACACCCGCCTTCGTCACCACGCGCACGCCCTGTTTCTCGACCCAGCGCTTGATCATGGTGCCGGCTTCCGGCGTCATCATGCGCGGCACCATTCGGTCGCCCATCTCGACCACCGTCAGCTGCACGCCGCGCTTGACCAGCGACTCCATGATGATGCAGCCGATGAAGCCTGCCCCCAGCTGCAGCACGCGCGAACCGGGTTTGGCCAGCGCGGCGATGCCACGGGCGTCGTCGAGCGTCCAGCAGGTCTGTACTTCAGGCAGGTCGATGCCGGGGATCGGCGGGCGCACGGGGTGCGAGCCGGTGGCGATCAGCAGTCGGTCGTAATCCTCGAAATGTCCGTCGTCGAACAAAACCGTACGTTTTTCGGCGTTGACCGCAACCGCCCGGCCGCGCCGCTGACGAATGCACAAACTATCGAAATGACCTTCCGCCTTGCGCAGGTAGGTACCGGACTCGTCGATGTTGCCTTCCAGCAGGTAGGGAATCGCCATCCGCGAGTAGGGCGGCGCTCCTTCGTTGCCGACCAGCAGGATGTCGTCGCCGGGCGCAGCGCGGCGCAGGGTTTCGGCGGCGACGACGCCGGCCGGGCCGTTGCCGAGAATGATGTGTTTCATGGCTTGCCTCTTCTTCGAGCGCAAAGGGAAACGGGGCGGCACCGGCGCCACCCCGTCCGTGGACGCGAAACGCCTACAGGCCGAGCCGTTCGAGCGTCGCCTTCTCCGGCACGCCGTCGGGCGTCCAGCCGCGCACCTTGTAATACTCGGGCTTCATCTTGTCGAGGCCGTTGACCAGGCCCTTGGCCGGCCCGCTCTTCGCCGGTTCGGTCTTCAGGCGCGGCGGCAGGTCGTCGTCCTTGGCGCTCAGGCCGGCGGCCAGGTTGAACTGGCGCTCCATGTTCCAGATACGCTCGCCGACGGCGTTCAGCTTGTCCATCGACCAGTCGCCCTCGCAGGCCGCCTGTACCTGCGGCTGCACGTCGGCCAGCGTCCACGCGAAGCTGGTGAAGATGCAGATACCGGCCGAATCGAAGACGCCGGTCGCGTCCTGGAAGGCCTTGACCAGCTC
>WBZM01000475.1_pt1 | contig 56451 bp, 51 predicted proteins | sample 5204271 | NCBI WGS metagenome assembly WBZM01 (sample SAMN12344346, study PRJNA552823) | activated sludge metagenome | biome: Activated sludge suspended growth; feature: Nitrification reactor; material: Wastewater; isolation source: activated sludge from nitrification reactor of wastewater... | reverse complement strand
AGGATTCGCTGGACCATCTGGTTGAAGTCGAGGCCGGCGGCTTCGGCGGCCTGGGGGAGGAGGGAGGTTTCGGTGAGGCCGGGGATTGCGTTGATCTCGAGGATCTGGGGGCCGGATTCGCCGAGCATGATGTCCACCCGGGCGAAGCCGGAACAGCCCAGTGACTCGTAGGCTGCGAGGGCGACCCGCTCGACCTCGGCGGCGTCGGCGTCGGGGAGATCGGCCGGGCATTCGAAACTGGCTCCGCCGATCTCGTAACGGGCCTCGAAGTCGTAGGCATTGCTGTCCGTCGGGATCGCCTCGACAACCGGCAGGGCTTCGCCGCCCAGCACCGACACCGCCAGTTCGCGGCCGTTGACCCAGGCTTCCAGCAGTGCCCGGTTGTCATAGCTGAGCGCGGTGATCAGGGCGCCCGGGATCTGCTCGAGCTCGGTCACCACCTTGACGCCGAGCGATGATCCCTGTGAAGCAGGCTTGGCGACCAGGGGCAGCCCGACCCGTTCCACCGCCGCACCGAAAGTGGAGGCGGCACCGAAATCACGGATCGACGCCTCGCTGTAGGTGACCCAGTCCGGGGTGGGCAGATCATGCTCGCGCAGGATGTACTTGGTCAGGCTCTTGTCCATGCAGCGTGTGCAGGCGGCGACCCCGGGCCCGGTGTAGGGGATGCCGAGCAGTTCCAGCAGGGCCTGGATCGTGCCGTCCTCGCCCTCGGTGCCGTGCAGGGCGATGAAGACCACGTCCGGACGCTTTGCTTCGAGCCGGTTGACCAGATCCGGGCCGAGGTCCATCACATCCACCTCGTGGCCGAGGTCGAGCAGGGATTCGGTAACCCGCATTCCGGATCGAAGTGAAACGCCCCGCTCGAGCGAGCGGCCGCCCTGAAGCAGCGCGACTTTCAAGGAAGGTCCTCGCGAGGGGGAAGGCGCATCTCGTCCGTTGAAGTCATCGTCTCGTAGAGCTTCAGCATCTCGCGGGCTACCTGGCCGATGCGGCGGATCCCCTCGATGATCTCGTCTTCCCTGACTCCGGAGAAGTTCAGCCGCATCGAGCTGACCCCGCGGCCGTCAACGTAGGCATTCGGGCCGGGAACGAAAGCGACATTGCGCGAAAGCGACTTCGCCAGCAGGTCCTCGCTGCTCAGCACGTCAGGCATGGTCGCCCAGATGAAGAGACCTCCCTGCGGCTTGTTCCAGGTCGCGCCGTGGGGGAAATACTCGGCCATGGCGCTGATCATCACATCGCGCCGGGCCCGGTAGATGCCGGTCAGCTCGGCCACGTACTCGCGCCAGCGGCCGGTCTGGAAGAAATGCCCGGCGAAGTCCTGGGTCAGGGTGGAAGTGCAGAGATCGGCGGCCTGCTTGCCGAGCACGACCTTCTCGCGGATCGGATTGGGAGTGACCAGCCAGCCGATCCTGAGGCCGGCCGAGAGGATCTTCGAGAAGGTGCCGAGATAGACCACGAAGTTGCCGCCGTCGAGGCTGTAGAGCGTGGGCAGGGGTTCGCCCTCGAAACGGAGCAGTCCGTAGGGGTTGTCCTCGACGACCAGGATCTCCTTTTCGCGGGCGATCTCGACCAGCCGCCGGCGCCGTTCCAGCGAGAGCGTCACTCCGCCCGGATTCTGAAAAGTGGGAATCGAGTAGATGAACTTCGGCTTGCGGCCCTCGGCCTCGAGCTTCGCGATCGTCTCCTCGAGCAGGTCGACCCGCATCCCGTCGGCGTCCATTTCAATCTGCCGGACGTCGGCTTCGTAGGAGCAGAAGGTCGGAATCGCCCCGGGGTAGGTCGGGGCATCGCAGATGATCACGTCGCCGGGGTCGATCAGGGTCTTGGTGATCAGGTCGATCCCCTGCTGGCCCCCGGTGGTGACGGTGATGTCCAGCGCGTCGACCCGGGTTCCCTCTGCCGCCATCACCTCGACGATCTGCTCGCGGACCAGCCAGGATCCTTCGGTCGGCCCGTACTGGAGCACCTCGGCGACCGCGGTCTTCTCGATCCGGTGCATCTCGGCGGCGAAGGCCTCCGGGGGGAAGGTGGAAGTGTCCGGCAGGCCGCCGGCGAGGGAAATCACCTCGGGACGGGCGGTGATCTCCATCATGTCCCGCATCGCCGAAGAGCGCATCACCCGGGTTCGCCTGGCGAAAAGAGAGGCGTATCGCTCAAGGTCTTTGGCCCGGGTCTGCTGACGCCGGGGAGGTGGTGAGGCCGCCATCCTTCTATTCTGCCGGTATCGACACTTTCTCGACAATCTGCCTCGCCGCCGGAATCGGCATTGCGACCGGAATGATCGCCGGCACAACCGGCCTGGAAGGTTCCGCCCGGGGCCGCATGGCGATCCTCGCCGGGATCATCGGCGCGGTCCTCGGCTACCTCGGTACCTCGATTCTGGACGGCGCCCCGGTCATCGGTGCCCTGGTCGGCGCGATTGCGGCGGTGCTGAGCACCGCTGTCGTTTCCGACGTGATCGCCGGGGCCCAGCGGCGGGGCGGCACGGCAGCCCTGGCAGTGATCACCGTCTTCGCGGCCCTGGTGATCGCGATCATCTGCCTGCTCTTCCCGTTCTTCGCCATCATCCCGGCAGCGTTCCTCGTCTTCCTCGCCTGGCGCCGACGCCAGCAGGCCGACCGCAAGCACGCCGGTCTCCGCGTCCTCCGCTAGCCGCCCGGTTCCGCCATGGGAAAAAAGCTGGTCCTCGCCTATGTCGATTCGCTTCGAACCGACATGCTCAAACAGACCATCGAGGAGAGCCGCGCGCCCACCTTCAGGCGCCTGCTGAAGCGCGGCACCCTGATCGAGGACTGCGTTTCATCCTTCCCCTCGGTAACCCCCGTGGCTTCGGCCGAGATGGTCACCGGGGCCCAGGCGGACCGACACTGGATCAGCGGCATGAACTGGTTTCACCGGGCCGAGCAGCGATACGTGGAGTACGGGTCATCGCTCGAGGCGACCCGGGCCTTCGGCCTGTTCCGCTCGCTGCATGACCTCGTCTACAACATGAACCTGAGCCATCTCAGCCCCTCGGTCGAAACGGTTTTCGAAACCCTCGATGACGCCGACATCCGGACCGCGTCCACGCCGTTTCTGATCTACCGCGGCCGCCATCGCCACGAGGTGAACATCGCCGGGATCACCGGCAAGGCGATCGAGGCCGGGCTGCTCAAGTTCGATTACGGCACCTGGGGGCCGCGGGAACTCTTCTACGGCGACCTCTACACCTCGATGGAAACGAAGTGCAAGCCGAGCTCGATCCCCGGCAAGCGTGACATGTACTCGGCCTGCTGCGGCGCCGAGCTGATCTCCCGGGACGCCTTCGACTTCATGCTGCTGGCCTTCCCCGACAATGACAACTACTCCCACCGGCACGGCCCGCTGGCCTCGGTCCGCTCGATCGAAAGGGCCGACTACTGCATGGCCGAGGTGATCCGCGCGGCCGGCGGGGTCGAGCCTTTCCTCCAGGACCACGCCCTGATCCTGCTGGCCGACCATGCCCATACCGCGGTCGAGCACCGTTACGACATCATCGAGTGGATGAGCCGCAAGTGGAAGGTTCTGCCGCCTTCCTCCGAGGAGCCGGCCGAGGCCGAGCTGGCGGTCAGTCCTACTTCCCGCGCCGCCCACATATATCTGCTGGCCGAGCAGGACAACCCGATCCGGCACCGGCGGGTTCGCGAGCATCTGGTCGGCCTCGAAGGGACCGAACTGGTCAGCTGGACCGAAAGGGACGGCCAGCCAGTCGTCCGCTCGACCCACCCCGGCCACCTCGAACCGGGCAACGTCGCGGTCGTGGAAAGGGACGGTCGCCGGCTCGACTTCTTCCCCCTGAATTCGGGGGCAAATGGCGACGGGCAGGGAGAGGTGCCGCAAGAACAGCCCCGTGACGGGGCAAAACGTGCGGCACCTTCCCCGGGTGAGGGCCGTGAAACGGTGACCGACCGGCGCGGGCGACAGTGGTCGATCAGCGGCAACATCGAGGCCCTCGGGGCCTCGGTCGAGGAGGGCCGGATCGAGACGCCCGAATACCCGGACGGGCTCGGCCGGCTCTGGTCAGCCCTCGTCGCCCCACATGGGGGAGACATCATCGTCTCCGCCGCGCCCGGCTACGAATGCGTCGACTGGGGCGGAGCCGCCCACGTGCCCGGGGGCAGCCACGGTTCGCTCCGCAAGGAGGATTCCGAAGGCCCGCTGCTCTTCGTCGGCTGCGGCCCCGACTCACCGGACCCGGAAACCGCCGCCCGCCACCGGTCCCGACCCCAATGGGGCCTCCAGGACGTTGCCCCGATAATCAGGGAATTCTTCGGCACCTGAGAGGAGTCGGGCAGGGTCCGACCCGCCCTCCGCTAGGACGAGGGTTCGAGGATTTGCTTGAACCCGGTTGCGAGGCCGTTTTCGTCGATCTCGACCGCGGCGCCCATTACCCAGACATCATCGGTGGCGGATTCGAAGCGGATCGGCATGTCGGTTCGCATCTTCTCGATCGCCTGTTCCTTCTTCACTCCGAGGACCGAATCGCGGGCGCCGGTCATGCCGACGTCCGAGATGAAGGCCGTGCCTCCGGGAAGCACCCGCCCGTCGGCGGTCGGCACGTGGGTGTGGGTGCCGAACACGGCGGCGACCCGGCCGTCCAGATACCAGCCCATCGCCACCTTTTCGCTGGTCACCTCGGCGTGGAAGTCAACGACCACCGTGTCGGCTCCGCCGCTCTTCTCGAGGTCGTTCAGGATCAGGTCGGCCTCGTCGAAAGGTGACCGGGCGGCGTCGAGGCCGATCTTGCCGATCAGGTTGATCACCGCGACCCGTCGGGCCGGCGAGCCGTCGGCCGGGTTCACCTGGACCACGCAGTGGCCCTTGCCGGGATTGGCCCGCCGGTAGTTGGCGGGGCGGATCACCCGCTCGGCCCGGTCCAGGTAATCCCAGCTTTCGCGCTGGCGGTAGGTGTGATTGCCAAGCGTGATCACGTCGGCGCCGCAGGCGAAGATCTCCTTTGCGGTCTTCTCGGTGATTCCGAGGCCGCCGGCCGAGTTCTCGCCGTTGACCACGATCAGGTCCGGCGAATGTTCTTCGCGCAGTCGCGGCATCAGCGAAGCCAGCCCCTTGCGGCCGGGACTCCCGACGACATCACCGATGAAGAGCAGCTTCACGCTTGCGAGCCTAAACCTTGGGTAGGTTCAACCTCGTGCAGACACCGCTCACAGGCACAGGCCCCGCCCTCGCGGCGCGGGGGGTCAGCAAGTCCTTCGATGGACGGAAGGCGCTCAGGGGAGTCGACTTCGAGGTCGGGACCGGCGAGGTCGTGGCGCTGATCGGGCCGAACGGCGCCGGCAAGACGACGCTGCTTTCGATCCTGGCAGGCATCGCCGAACCCGACTCGGGCGAGGTGACCGGAAACGGTGTCGCCTGGGTCCCGCAGCAGGCGGCGCTATACCGGCGGCTCGGCGTGCGCGAGAACCTGCTGCTGTTCGCCCGCCTCCAGCACGATGCGGGGCAGACCGGCGAGGCCCCGGAGCAGATGGTCACCCGGATGCTCGAGCTAACCGGGCTCGGTGACCGCGCCGGCGACCAGGTCGGGACTCTCTCCGGCGGCAACCAGCAGCGGGTCAACATCGCGATCGGCCTGATGGCCGGCCCCTCGGTGCTGCTGCTCGACGAGCCCAGCGTCGGGTTGGACCCGGCCCAGCGGGAGCGGCTCTGGGGGTTCGTTCTCGGCCTGGTCGGCGAGGGCACCGCCGTCGCCTTCTCGACCCATGACATCCAGGAAGCCGAGCGCTACGCGGAGCGGATCGTGGTGGTGGCCGAAGGCGAGGGCATCTTCAGCGGCACCGCCGACGCGCTCCGCCAGGCGGTGGAGGTCGAGGGCGGACCGGCCGGCGACCTCGAAACGTCCTTCCTCGCCTACCTCCGGGGGCGCGGTCACTGATGCGCTGGCTGCTCCTCAAGGACCTGCAGATCCTCAAGCGTTCGCCGCTTCAGCTCACCCTGCTGATCCTCTATCCGATAGTGATCGCCCTGCTGGTCGGCTTCGCGATGACCCGCGACCAGGACCAGACCAAGGTCGCCCTCTACAACGCGATGCCGGCCGGTGAGCCGCTCGGCTTCGGCGGGGAGGAGGTCGACGGCAACGAGATCCGCGACCAACTTTGCGGGAGGGTCGATTGCGTTGAAGCCGACAGCACCGCGGACGCGAAGAAGATGGTCGAAAGCGGCGAGGCCACCGCCGCGGTGATCGTGCCGGAAGACCTCGGCGACAAGATCCGCTCCCTCGCCTCGCTCAACCCCGAGTCACCGGAGATCCAGATCATCGTCAACGGCTCCGACGCGGTCGAAAGCCGGGTCACCGACGACCGGATCGAAGCGATGCTCGGCGAGGCGAACCTGCTGCTGGCCAAGCGCCTCTCCGAAGGCGCGAAGGAGTATCTCGACCTGATCCTCCAGGGCGGCGAGTTCGACCTGCTCGGCCAGCAGATCGAGGTTCTCGGGCTGAAGAGGAGCGAGCAGATCCTCAAGCAGATCGAGCCGAAGCTGCCGCCGGGAACCGACAGGGAGCAGCTCGGCCGGGCGGTCCGCTTCGCCCACCTGGCGACCGACAACCTGGACCTGGCCGGTCCGCTTTTGACCGCGATCACCGAACCGATCAAAGCCGAGAAGGTCGAGGTCGGTGATGACGCGCCCTCGCTGGACACCTTCGCAATCGGGGTGACCGTCGCCTTCGCGCTGATGTTCGTGACCGTCCTGCTGGTCGCCGGATCGCTGGCGCTCGAAAAGGAGGAGAACGCCTTCACCCGGCTCACCGCCGGTCTGGTCAGCCGCGGCCAGATCCTCGTGAGCAAGGTCGGTCTGGGGACCGTGGTCGGTTTCGTCGTGGCCCTGATCCTGCTGATCGGGCTGGGGCTGTTCGTCGGGATCGAGTGGGGGAGGGCGCCCTACTGGCTGCTCGCCCTGATCTTCGGCGCGGCGGCTTTCTCGGCCGGCGGCGCGGCGCTGGGTGCCGCGGCCCGGGAGGTGCGGGCGGCGACCCTGGCCGCGGTGATGATCTGCCTGCCGGTTGCCCTGCTCTCCCTGGTCCCCGACGACGCGGTCGGCCCGGTGATCGAAACCGCGATCAACCTGGTCAGCGCGGTCTTCCCCTTCCGCCCGACCCTCGACGCGATCACCGGCGGCCTCGAGATCTCCGGCCCAACCCTCTGGCTCCCCCTCCTCCACCTGGTCATCCTCACCGCGGCCTACGGAGCGTTGGCCCGCCTCTCCCTACGCCGTTTTTGACTTAACTGCAAGTCGGGCGGGGTCCGACCCGCCCTCCACTAGGAACCCGCCCCTCCCATTCGAGACAACTGATGGTTGGGAGGGGCTCAGCCCTAAGTACTTCTAGACTGGACTTATGAGCTTTCCGAGTACCCGCCTGCGCCGTCTGCGCCGCACCCCGGCCCTCCGCGGGCTGGTTCGTGAAACCGGCCTGTCGGCGGCCGACCTGATCCAGCCGCTCTTCGTCACGGCCGGCACCGACCTGCGCGAACCGGTCGAGTCAATGCCGGGGGTCAACCGGTTCTCGATCGCCGCCCTGGTCGAGGAGGCGGGGGAGATTCAGGCGGCCGGGATTCCGGCGGTGCTGCTCTTCGGGGTCCCCTCGGAGAAGGACGAGGCCGGCAGCGGGGCCTACGACGACGAGGGCGTGGTCCAGATGGCGGTGCGGGCCCTGAAGGAGAGCCACCCGGACCTGATCGTGATCACCGACGTCTGCCTTTGCGAATACACGGATCACGGCCAGTGCGGATTTGTCCGCGACGGGCAGGTCGACAACGACGTGACGGTCGAGTTGCTGGCGCGGACCGCGATTTCCCACGCGGAGGCCGGGGCCGACATCGTCGCGCCGAGCGACATGATGGACGGCCGGATCGGGTCGATCCGCTACCAGCTCGACGAGGAAGGCCACCCCGACACGGCGATCCTCTCCTACGCCGCCAAGTACGCGTCGGCGTTTTACGGGCCGTTTCGCGAGGCGGCCGAATCAACCCCCGCTTTCGGTGATCGTCGGGGCTACCAGATGGACCCCGCCAACTCGGACGAAGCGGTCCGCGAGGCGAAGCTCGACCTCGAGGAGGGCGCCGACGCGCTGATGGTCAAACCCGCCGGCCACTACCTCGACATCGTCCGCCGGGTCAAGGACGAGACCGGCGCCCCGGTCGCGGCCTATCAGGTGTCCGGCGAGTACTCGGCGATCAGGGCGGCCGGGGCCAACGGCTGGATCGACGAGCGGGCCGCGGCCCTTGAATCACTGGTCTCGATCCGGCGGGCCGGAGCAGATTTCATCGTCACCTACTTCGCCAGGGAAGCAGCCGCGTGGCTGGCTGAATCGTGAGGAGTTTCATTGTGAGGAGAAGCGGATGTCAGGTCTGAGCCGGGGCGCCCCCGACAAGGTCACGATCAAGGTACGCGGCGACGGCAGCCCGCTGGCCGAGACCGGTTCCGAGGTCGAATACCGGGAAGAGGAGAAGGCGAAAGCCGCGGCGGCGCAGGCGGCCGCCGGACGGGCCGGCAACGAGGAGCTTTTCCAGCGGGCCCGCCGGGTCCTGCCGGGAGGGGTGAATTCACCGGTCCGGGCGATGGGCCAGGTCGGGATCGACCCCGTCTTCATCGAATCCGCCAGAGGCGCGGAAGTGCTCGACCGGCAGGGCCGCCGCTATCTCGACTGGGTGAGTTCCTGGGGGCCGATGATCCTCGGCCACGCCGACCCCGAGGTTCTGGCGGCGATCGAGGAGGCGGCCGGACGGGGAACGAGCTTCGGCGCCGCAACCGAGCTCGAGGTGGAACTGGCCGAAGAGGTGGCAGAGCGGATGCCTTCGGTCGAGATGATCCGCATGACCAGTTCGGGAACCGAGGCCGCGATGACGGCGGCCCGGCTGGCCCGGGCGGCCACGGGTCGCGAGGTGCTGGTCAAGTTCGCCGGCGCCTACCACGGCCACTCCGACGGGTTGCTGGCGGAAGCCGGCTCGGGGGTCGCGACCCACGGCATTCCTTCCGGCCCCGGAATCCCCGAAGCCCAGGCGGCCGGCACCGTGGTCATCCCCTGGAATGACCGCGAGGCGGTGGCCGAGGCCCTCGAGAAGCACAAGGTGGCGGCGCTCTTCGCTGAACCGGTCGCGGCCAACATGGGAGTCGTGCCTCCGGAGGAGGGCTACCTCGAATTCCTGCGGCAGGCGACGGCCCGGGCCGGGGCGATGCTGGTCTTCGATGAGGTGATCACCGGGTTCCGGGTGGCCCGCGGCGGCGCCCAGGAGCTGTTCGGGATCGTTCCCGACCTGACCGTGATGGGCAAGATCATCGGCGGTGGCCTGCCCGCCGCCGCGGTCGGCGGCTCGCGCGAGCTGATGGAGAGGCTCGCCCCGACCGGTGACGTCTACCAGGCGGGAACCCTTTCCGGCAACCCCTTGGCGGTGTCCGCGGGACTGGCCACCCTGCGACGCCTGGACGACCAGGCTTACAGCCGGCTCGGCGTCCTGACCGACCGGCTGGTCACCGGCCTGAAAGACCTCGCCGACGAGCATGGCCTCACCGTGGCCTCCGCGCCGGGACTCGTCACGCTCTTCTTCTCGGCCCTGCCGGTCAAGGACTTCGAGGATGCGAAGGCGACCGACCGTGAACGGCACGCCGCCTTCTACCGGGCGATGCTGGAACGCGGGATCTGGCTGCCGCCGTCACAGTTCGAGGCCTGGTTCGTCTCGCTCGCCCACGACGAGATCATGATCGACCGCACGCTGATGGCAGCCGCGGAAGCCCTGGCTGCCACCGATCCTCGCAGGGCCGTCGTTTGAGTCCGTCGAGCGCCCTTGACCGGCTCGCCGACCGGGTACGCGAGGAAGGATCACCCCTGACGCTCAGGGAGCCCGGGGAGGCTTCGGCCTTCGGTGAGCTCGCGGCCGCGGGCCCCCGGACCTCGGAACGGGCCGGCGATTACGCCTTCGTGGTCGAGGCGGTTCGCGAGGGCTACCTCTGCCACTACGGCGAGTCGCGCATCCTCGAGATGCCCGACCCGGATCTCGCGCTCCTGGCCGGAGATCTCTTCTACGCGATCGGCATTCGCGGACTCGCCGAACTCGACGACCTCGAATCCACAGGAATCCTGTCGGATTTGATCCGGGTCGCGGCCGAGCTTGAGGCGGCCGGCCGGCCGGACCTGGCGGAGACCTTGTGGGTAGCCCAGATTGTCGCATTGGCATGCGGAAAAGACGACCAGCTGAGTTCCGCGACGGCGGCCCTGGAGGCGGGTCAGACGGACGCCGCCAGGGCGGTCAGCGAGTGGTCAATTGAAACGGCGGCTGCCAACGGGCTGGGGCGGGAATTCGACTTGGCGCAGACTGCAATAGACTCCCGCCCGTCGAATTTCTAGAAGCGTGTCCGAACCGTTGAACAACAATTCCGAGTCGGGGGAAGAGCCCCGCGTGAAACTGCCCCCGAGTGAGCCCCGTGGTTACTTCGAGGGCGAGTCGATGACCCGTCGGCATGTCTTCACCGTCGCCAGCCAGGCGATCGGTGGGGTGGCCGCGGCGGCCGTCGTGCTGCCCGTGGTCGGGTTCGCGGTCGCGCCGCTCTTCGAGCGCGGCGAGGAGCGCTGGGAAGCGGTCGGCCCGCTCAGTGACTTCAACGCCGAGACCTACAAGCAGGTCGTGATCACCGAGACCCCGGGCATCGGCGAGGCCGGCAAGACCTCCGCCTACGTCCGCACCGGCGCCGAGAAGTACAACGAGGAGCCGAACGACGTGATCGCCGTCTCGACCCGTTGCGCCCACCTCGGCTGCCCGGTCCGTTTCGTCCAGGCCGCCCAGAACTTCATCTGCCCCTGTCACGGTGGCGTCTACGACTTCGAGGGCAAGCGCATCGGCGGCCCGCCGGTCCGTCCGCTCGATCGTTTCCAGACCCGGGTCCGTGGCGGCCAGGTCGAGCTCGGTCCCCGCTACTCGGTGACCAACCAGCTCAAGGCCGTTCGCGTCCGCGACCCCGGCGAGTTCACCGGCGGGATCTGGGAGTACCTCTACCCGCCCCGTCCGTCCACCTTCCCCCCGCCGAGCAGTTGATCTGAATGAGCCTGCTCAAGCGAAAGAAGACCGAAGCAGCCGGGACCAACGGGTCCGGAGACGCCGAAGCCGTGGCCAAGCCGACCAGGGGCGAGCGGATGGGCCAGGCCAAGGACCTCGGGGTCCATCACGGCACGCAGGCCGGCATCGACGTCGCCGGCTGGGTCGATTCGCGCGTAAACGCGACCGGAATCTTCACCGCGATGATGTCGCGGCACGTGCCGAAGGGAACCAACTGGTTCTACACGCTCGGTTCGGCGACGATGTTCATCTTCGCCATGCAGGCGATCACCGGCGTCTTCCTCTCGATGTACTACACGCCGTCCGCCACCCAGGCTTACGCCTCGATCACCCATATGACCAACGAGGTCTTCATGGGCGAGTTCGTGCGAGGCATGCATAAGTGGGGCGCCTCGCTGATGATCATCCTGATTTTCCTGCACATGGCGCGGACCTTCTTCTTCGGCGCCTACAAGTACCCGCGGGAACTGAACTGGGTGATCGGTGTCGTGCTGCTGATCCTGACCACCGTCATGGGTCTGACCGGCTACCTGCTGCCCTTCGACCAGCGGTCCTTCTGGGCGACCATCGTCGCCAACAACATCACCGCTTCCGGCCCGGTCGTCGGCCCCTACCTGGCGGACTTCCTGCGGGCCGGTCCCGACTTCAGCGCCACCACCCTTTCCAGGTTCTATGCCCTCCACATGATGGTCGTACCAGGCCTGATTGCGGGCCTGATCGGCGCCCACCTCTTCTTCGTCGTCAAGCTTGGCACCACCGCCCCGCCGTGGGTCCGGGCCGGCCGTCCGAAGGGCGCCCGTCCGGAGGAGGCGGTCACCGCCGGAGTCGCGCGCGAGGATTTCGACGAGGTTCCGGTGAACGGTGCCGTCGCGGCAGCCGTGGCCGAAGCCGAGCCACCGGTGGCGGAAGCTGACGCGGCCGAAGCCGACGCGGTCGAGGCCCGGGAAGCCGAGGAAACGGAAGCTGCCGTAGCGACCGATGACCCGGCCGAAGAAGCCGCCGCCGAAGAGGCAGCCCAGGCGCCCGCCGAGGAGGCCCCGGTCGAGGAAACACCGGTCGAGGAGGTTTCGACCGAAGTGCCGAGTGAAGAACCGGCCGCCGACGAGACCGCCCCCGAGGAGCCGCCGGCCGATCCGGCTGACGCCCCGGACGAACCCGAGGCTTCCGGCGAAGGGGAGGTGAACTCGTGAACGCCCGTGAAAAGGAGGAGTACCTCCGCGAGTACGAGATCCTGAAGAAGAAGGGCAAGCCGTTCTTCCCCTACGCGATCATGAAGGACTCGGTGATGATGCTGATCGTCGCCGGCGTGCTGGTCGCGATGTCGATCATCATGGGTGCCGAGCAGGGGCCCAAGGCGGACCCGACGACCACCACCTACACGCCGCGCCCCGAGTGGTACTTCTTCTACCTGTTCGAGCTGCTGCGCGTGATCAAGCCGCCGGCCCTGGTTCCGGTCGCCACGATCGGCATCCCGACCATCTGCATGGTCCTGCTGCTGCTTTTGCCCTTCTATGACCGTGGACCCCAGCGGGTGCCGTGGAAGCGTCCGATCGCGACCACCACCGGCATCATGGTGATCATCGCGATGGCGCTGCTGACCTACAAGGGAGCGGTGGCCGGCTCGCCCAGCGAGATCGAACTCGCCACCTCGCCGCAATACGAGAAGGGCAAGGCGATCGTCGCCGAATCCGGCTGTCTGGCCTGCCACGCGATCGGCGAGAACGGGGCCCACGGCGGTCTCGGTCCGGACCTGACCGACATCGGGTCGAAGATCCCGAAGGAAGCGATCAAGCGTTCGGTCGCGGTCGGCCCGGGCATCATGCCCTCCTTCCAGGGTCTCGGTGAAGAGAACCTGAACGAGGTCGCCGACTACCTCGCTTCGCTCGACGGCGAAGAGTAGCCCCATGAACCAGGCACCTCCCCGCCGGGGTGACCAGGAGTTTGCCGGCGAGGTGAACTCGATGTTCGACCGGATCAGCGGCGTCTACGACCGGATGAACCGGGTGATGACCGCCGGCCTCGACCAGAGCTGGCGGGCGCGCGCGGCCGAAAGGGCCCGGCTCGAACCCGGCATGAAGGCGCTCGACCTTTGCTGCGGCACCGGTGACCTCGCCCTGATGCTGGCCGAAAGGGTCGGCCCGGAAGGTGAAGTGACCGGCGCGGACTTCTCCCGCCCGATGCTTGACATTGCGCTTGAGAAAGCCAAAAGCGAAGGGCTGAGGCAGGCACGGTTCAAGTGGGCCGACGCCCTCGACCTGCCCTTCGAGGATGAATCCTTCGACGCCCTGACGATCGCCTTCGGGGCCCGCAACCTGGCTGATCTCGACCGGGGGATCAGCGAGATGCGCCGGGTCCTGGTGCCGGGCGGTCGCCTGGTCATCCTCGAGATCACCCAGCCAAAGCGCCAGCCCCTGGCCGGCTTTTTCGCCCTCTGGTTCGACCGGATCGTGCCTCAGCTTGGCAAGCTCGCGGGTGATTCCTCCGCCTACACCTACCTGCCGGAGTCGGTGCGCAGCTTCCCCGATGCGGAGACCCTGGCCGGCAAGCTTGACGCCGGGGGCCTCCGGCATGTCCGCTGGACTTTGATGGCGGGCGGGATCATCGCCCTTCACTCCGGGGTCCGGTGAGATAGCTCGGCCATGGGCGCGGCTGACGAAGCCCCCCGGAACCGGTCGCTCCCGGAGCCGGTCACCGCTGTAACCGACACCGCCGGGGACTGGCTACCGGCCCGCATGGCCGAGGTCGAAGCCGGATTGCTGGCCGCGGTCGAAGGGGAGACCGGACTGGCCGGGGACGCGGTCCGCACCCTCAACGCGGGCGGCAAGCGCATGCGCCCGATGCTGGTCCTGCTTTGCGCCGGCCCGGAGGCAGGCCCGGCTGCGGTCCGTTCGGGGATCGCGGTCGAGTTGATTCACATGGCCAGTCTGGTCCACGACGACGTGCTCGACCGGGCGCCGCTACGGCGCGGACTGCCCACCGTCTACGCCAGCTCGGGCCGGGAGCGGGCGACCGCCCTGGGTGACCGTCTGTTCTCGACCGCATTCAAGGTCCTGGTCGACGGAGGTGATTCCGCCGCCGTCTCCGAGGTCAGCGCGACCGCGGTCGACCTCGCCCGCGGCGAGCTCAGGCAGCGCGAGGGAGCCTTTGACATGGAGCTCACCGAGACCGACTATTTCGACCGCTGCACCCTGAAGACCGGCCGGCTCTTTGAAGCGGCCTGCGTGCTCGGCCGGGGCAGCACCGGCGGTGATCCGGGGCCGGTCGGGCTCTTCGGTCACCGGATCGGTCTCGCCTTCCAGCTGCTCGACGACGTGCTCGACATCGCCGGCCCGCCGGAGCGAACCGGCAAGGCCAGGGGTACCGACCTGCTTGACGGCACGATCACCCTGCCGTTGATCTTCGCGGCCGAGCTCGACCCCGCACTGGCCGCCCTGGATCTCCGCGACCTGGACGAAGGGTCGGCAGAGATTGCCTGCGACCGGATCGCGGCGACCGGGGCCCTCGACCGGGTTCGCGCCCGGGCAATCGAGCTGATCGGGGAAGCGAAGGCGGGCCTGATCGAAGCCGGTCTCGAGCAGCAGCAGAGGGAGTTGCTGGAGCTGATCGCGGACGGTGTCGTCCAGCGCTACTCCTGACCGGCCGCTCTGGGATACTCACGCCTCATGGTTCTGAGCGACAAGACCCTGCGGGAGGAGATCGACGCCGGCCGGATCGTCATCGATCCCTTCGAGGAAAAGCTGATCCAGCCCTCGAGCATCGACCTCCGGGTCGATCACAGCTACCGGGTCTTCAACAACTCGCGTTACCCGTTCATCGATGTGAAGCAGCCGATGGAGGATCTGACCGAGCTGGTCAAGCCCTCGGACGAGGAGCCTTTCATCCTGCATCCGGGCGAGTTCGTGCTCGGCCAGACCCTGGAACGGGTCACGGTCCCGGATGACATGGTTGCCCGCCTCGAAGGCAAGAGTTCGCTTGGCCGCCTTGGCCTCCTGATCCATTCGACCGCCGGGTTCGTCGACGCCGGCTTCTCCGGAAATCTCACCCTCGAGCTTTCCAACGTGGCCAACCTGCCGATCACCATCTACAAGGGCATGCCGATCGGCCAGCTCTCCTTCATGCGGATGGACCGGGCGGTTGACACCGCCTACGGAGCTGACGGCAAGGGCTCGAAATATCAGGGCCAGGCCGAACCGACGGCCTCGAAGTACTACCTGAATTTCAAGGACTGATTTCCCGAGACCCGGCTGATCCGGGGCTGCGGACCGTTCGTAGGTACGATTGAGGTTCAGATGATTCCGAATATCGGCCCGCTCGAAATAGCCATCGTTTTGATCATTGCGCTGATCGTCTTCGGCCCGAAGCGCCTGCCCGAACTCGGCAAGTCGCTGGGCCGGGGTCTCAACGAGTTCCGTGAAGGCATGAGCAACATCGGAAATCACGACGATGACGACGATGAAGATGACGCCGAGGATCACGAACCGGCCGAACTGACCCCGCCCCCGCATGACGAGAAGCATCCGCTTCCAGGCGAAGAGCCCGAGGTCACCGAGGTGACCACCAGCTCCGACGCCGAACCGGTCGAGGGTGAAGTGGTTCCCGAATCCCGGGACTGAGGCCGCCGTGGCCAGGCTCAAACCGGTCAAGCATGACGAGCACCTCAGCCTCGTCGACCATCTGGACGAGCTGCGCACCCGGATCATCTATTCACTGGTCTTTCTGGGCGTCGCCTTCGCGCTCTGCTTCTGGCAGAGCGACCTGATCCTCGACATCGCGGCGGCCCCGCTCCCGGAAGATCACAAGGCCCTGGTCGTGCTCGCTCCGACCGAAGCCTTCATGACCACAGTGACGGTCTGCGCCTACGCGGCAATCATCATCGCGGCCCCCTTCATCAGCTACCAGGTATTTGCCTACATCCTGCCGGCCTTCTCGCCGCGGGAACGCAAGGCGATCCTGCCGATGCTGATCACGATCCCGATGCTCTTCCTGGTCGGCTGCGTCTTCGCCTACTTCGTGGTGCTGCCCGCCGCGATCAACTTCCTGCTCAGCTTCAACAGCGAACAGTTCGCGATCCAGCTGAGAGCCCGGGAGTACTACTCGTTCTTCTCCATGACCCTGCTGGCGGGAGGGGTGGTCTTCGAGTTGCCGATCGTGATTCTCGCCCTGGTCAGGCTGCGGATCCTGACTGTTGACCAGCTGCGCTCCAACCGTCGATACGCCTATTTGATCTGCGCGATCATCGCCGCCGCACTGCCCGGAGTCGACCCGATTTCAATGCTGATCGAGACGGTGCCGCTACTGGTTCTCTACGAGTTGAGTATCTTGCTCGCTCGGGGGATCGGTCAGCCCAAGGAAAGCGCCGAGTCCCAGATCCCTTCAATTCAGGAGAACTAGCCAAGTGGCCAACGAACCCGAACACAAGATGCTTTTCGACGTGCGCGGTCGACGCAAGCGGGTCATCCAGGTCATTTATGTGATCCTCGCGATCATCATGGCGGCCAGCCTCGTGGTCATCGGCCTGCCGGGCGGCGTCAACCCGTTCAACAACGGCAACACCAGCGCCAACAGCGACTACGCGAAGGCAAATGTCGAGCGGGCAGAGAATCTCCAGACCAAGCTTCAGACCCAGCCCAACAACGAGCAGCTCGCGGTCGAACTGATCCGGGCCCGCCTCTCGGCCGGCCAGTCCCTGTCGGAATCCGATCAGACCACCGGCCAGATCGTCACCACCGACGAAGCCGCCGACCAGTACGACCAGGCGGCAAGCACCTGGACCAGGTACCTCAAGATGACGGACAACAATCCGAATCCCGAGGTCGCCCAGTTGATGGCCACGATCCTCTTCCAGCTCTCGCAGGGTTCGACCGTCGCCCAGTTCCAGGCCAACATCAAGGATGCCGCGACCGCCCAGCAGTTCGTGGCCGACAACGCCGTCAAGGAACAGAAGAACGGCGGGGTCAGCGCCTGGCAGCAGCTGACGACGCTTTTCCTCTACCAGCTCTACGCCCAGGATTACGCGGCGGCCGAGAAGACCAAGCAGCAGGCTCTCGCCGCGACCGAGGACAAGGACGAGCAGAAGCAGATCAACCAGACCTACACCTCGACCAAGAAGGACGCGCAGCGGGTCGGCAAGCTGATCGACCAGGCGATCAAGCAGGCCCAGAAAGACGGCGGCAAGTCGCTCGAGAATCCGCTCGGCAGCCTCGGCTCCGACACCTCGATCGATAGCGGCTCGGGCAGCACCGCCACTCCCTGATCCACCCGGGACCTGAGAGCGGGCGGGCCACAGAATCGGCTCGCCCGCTCTATAATCCGCGTCCGGCTTTTCAAGGAAGCCGCACCCCGGGCCGTTAGCTCAGTTGGTAGAGCAGGAGACTCTTAATCTCAAGGTCGTAGGTTCGATCCCTACACGGCCCATAGGGGGTCATTCCGGAAATGAGTCCGGAAATGACCATCCTCCAGAAGTAAGCAACCAAGCCGACTTCAGGCGGGGAGATAAGCACGATCCAGACTCAATCCTCCACAACTGCGAGGACGGAAGTTTTACGTATACGGGCTTCTTCCGCAGGGGCGACTTTCTGCACAACCCGCTGTATGTGGGCGAGTACCCCGAGTACGATCGGTCCGTCGACATTGAGAAGTTGAATCTCGGCACGTTGCTAGGTCTCTACCGACTTGGCGAGCCCGGTAACGATACGACGGCATGGGAGGCACGAGATACCCCTGCTCCAAGTACCGGCAAATGGACAAGAAGTGGCTTGTACGAAGGAGAAGGTACTTCGGAGAATGACAGATTCCAGGTGGCCGGCAACATACCCGACTCTGGAGATGCTGCCCATTCATTCGATGGATACAACGATAAGCTTACGCTCCAGAATTCGACGGGTTACAATACCGCTTTGAGTGTAGACCGCTACGATCCTGCGAATTATTTGACCGACTCTAAATCTGATGGCTTTTCGGTTGAAATGTGGGCGAAGTTTCCAAACGCAGCGGGAGCCGTGGAGTATCTCTACTACAAGGATGCCACAGTCGGATCTAAGATCTATGGTTTGCGGATATATAGATTCGCTTACGGACACCCGTACATAGCTGCCGTCATCGATAGAGGAGATGATGGGTCTCTGAGCATGGTAGCTGACACAAACGAGCTGTCAAATCCGACTGGCTGGCATCACTATGCCGTAGTTCTGAGTAAGACGTTTAATTCAGCCCAAATGTACATTGATTCGCAATTGGTGAAGTTGATCCCCCCTCAGTCAACCTCGATACTGCCCACGGTCAAGACAGGAACGGCTGCGACGATTGGTTATGGGCCTTCCGGCGGCGGGTACGGACGTTTTGATATGGACAATCTAGCGATCTATAAGTCCGCGCTGAAACCGTGCCAGGTGATGGACCACTTCCAGATCAGTGTTGCTGGGAGTTATCCGGACAATTGCGGATGACGCCGAAACTTTGAGACTGGATGAGGGTTGAAACGGTATGCCTCTTAGATCAGCATTATCCGTGCTCTTGGTCGGTACCAGTTGCTTGCTTGCGCTGGCCGGAAGTGCTTCGGGCGAAGCCAGGTTTGATCCGTCATTCGGAGTCGGGGGCACGGCCGTTCAAGAAGGCGGAAACGCAAATGAAGCCTCTGCGTTGGCTGAAGATTCGACCGGACGGGTTGTGACTACCGGGAGCTCCCATGGAAGCGATTCGTCAACCTGCAATGGGATCTTGAATGCCCGGTTTACGTCGACCGGTGGTCCGGATCCGAGTTTCGGTGTAGAGGGGATCGCGCACGGGCCAGTTCGCTGTGAGAGCGGTTCGGCCGTGGTTGCCCTAAGGAACGAATCGATTCTCGTTGCCGGAGGCAGCGGTTGCTTGAGCGGAATGGCCTTGGAGTGCGCTGCGGTTATTTACAAGCTCCGCAAGAACGGATCTGCGGCGACGGGGTGGGGAGTGAATCCCGGTCAAGGGCTCACGCGGATATACAACGGAAACCCTGGCAGGGGAGCGTCGGGCCTCTTTGTCAAAGACATGAGCGTGGACCAGCGGGGACGGATTCTCATTGCCGGCTCGTCGCAGCACGGTCGCAGGCGTAGCGGAGGGTTCCTCATCCGGTTGACCGCAAACGGCAAGGTGGATCGGAGTTTCCTGGGAGGAGCAAGAGTTCGGACGCGCGTCAGGGGAATGGTTGAACTGATCTCAAAGGGCAACCACGACAGCTCGATTGCGTCGATCCGGACACTTCCGTCCGGGCGGATTCTGGCGGGCGGATTCCTGAACGGCAGGTTCATGGTCGCCAGGTTCCTCTCGAGTGGTTCGCTCGACCGCTCATTCGGCAATGAAGGCGTACGGACGGTCGACGTGGACGGTCAGCGCAATTGCGAGTGTTCGCACGGCTTGGCACTTTCCAGAGATCGACATGGTCGGGTCTTGCTGGCTGGATCTGCGGGGACCGTATTCCGAGACGATGTCGCGGCGGGAAGCTACTCGCCGGTCGTCATTCGCCTTACCGCGACCGGGAGATTGGACTGGAGGTTCGGCAAGAGGGGCATCGCGAGGTTCAACTTGAAGAAAACCTGGGCCAGCTCATTGGCTCTCCAGAGGAACGGACAGATTCTGCTTTCTGGCGACAGGTTCCCCGGCTCATACGTCATGAGGCTCAACACAAACGGCACCGTAGACCGAGGCTTCTTCGATAGCGGCAAGCTCGGCTTCGACAATCTTGGTGCCGCCAACGATCTGATTGTCGACTCGCGAGGAAGGATCGTTATCGCTGGAGGATCGCCGGCGGGCGGCGTTCAGGTGACGCGCTTGTTTCCGCGGTAAACCCTGGCGCTTCCATCGATAGCGGGTACGGGTGATCTGACACTCAGATGACAGGGTTACGGGTTCTCGTACCCGGTCGATGAGCAAGACAAGGTCGTCAATCGCTGCCTTCACAACGGCAGGCGTGAGGATCCACTGGATTGCGCGAGTGGTTTGTTGCCGAGTTACTGGTGAAGTTCATGAAGGTACCCTTCACGGCAGGTGAGGATCTCTAGTTCGATTCAAACTCTGGGGTACCGACCCTGGGCTCTCGCCACGGCGATATCGATAGAGCCGAGTCGTGCGATTAAGACGCTCCCGGAGGCTACTCTTGAGTTGGTCTTTCCCCAACGAAGCTGGATTGCCCTTGATAGAGCAGCCCATGCGGAGTATTCGGCATGCGTTGTTGGCCAGTGACCGAGGTCAAGTCGGAACCTGAATACTGAGTGGAGGACTTCTTCGGTCGAGTAGGGATGCGTTGGGTAAACGGTCTTTCGTTTCCGGACTGGTCCAGCGCTTTCCAAGGATGCGGCGGTACGCACCGCGTTCACCCAGGTTCCGTAGCTTCGGATAAGTTGCGAAGCAGAGGGCCACTTCTCGGGTGAACGATCCCGAGTGGTTTCGTAGTTCCGGACTGTTGGGAAAGCGCCATCTCCTTGCATGAGGGTCTCGAGGAGCAGCCCGAGCCTGGCTGCCGGGTTGGGAGTCGCGATTGCGTGTTCGGCGAGGTCTCTGGCGAGGAGGTGAGCGAGAGTGGCCTTGGTCCTGGCTGGCAGCTCAGCTGAGATGGAGGCCATGGCCTCGGCAATTTCACTTGCCATGGTTTGCTCTTGTTTCAAGGATCACGTCGATCAGGAAGGCCTTCGGGTCGAAGCTCGTCAGCGCTTCCCGGAGTGCGTTCTGGGCGGCTCCCCAGCTTCCGAAGTTGTTGTGAATCACGGACTTGGAAGGTGGCCGAAGCTTCCCCAGATTCTTCACCTCGGTTGATCTCCACTGGTGATATTCGAGCAGCGTGAACTCGTTTCCGAGCAATGCCGCGGCTCTGAGAAGTCCTCCGGCTACTTGGTCGGCGGGCATTGTTCTGCCTCTGCCGAGCGAGTACTGGCTTGCCCTGGTTTCAGAGACGAGTCCGGATTCAAGCAATGCCTTGGGCCAGGATTCGAACAGGTTCCGGATGGTGTGGAAGCTCGGGATCGCAAGCCATTCACCGGCCTCGATTGCCCGGGCGTATTTGCCTCGTCGCCAGTCGCGGTACTGCTGTTGGGTGATCGGAGCTTCCAAGTGAAGCTCTTCGCTCGCTAGGCGAAGAAACCGGATCGCGTTGTCTTCCGTGTATTGCTCGGCGTTGCCCCAACGGCCCATCTTCTTGGATGAGGGTTTCAGTCCCGCGAGGATCAGAGCCCGATTGAACGATTCAAACCGCCTCGAAAAGGATGGGCTCGTGATCAGATAGTTCTTCCCGAGAGGCGCGTGAGGCTGCTTGGCTCTTGCCCACCTCACGTAGTCGGCGAATCGAAGTGTCTCGGTCCCGAGATCGGCAGCGCATTCACGCAAGTCAGCGAGGATCTCGTCTGGTTCCGGAGACTCGCCTCGGGCTCTCAACCTGAAAGCGGCATGGTTCAACGCGGGCTGCCTACCCAGTGCATCCATCGCCTTCGACCATGTATCCCCGTAGGTTCTGGCGATGTAGCTGGCAGAGGGCAGCGACTTGTCGTTCGATCGGACCCTCCAGTCTTCATAGCGGCGTTTCGATAGTTTCTGGCCGCATTCCTGGTCGAAGCGAGAAATCGCCGCCTCGACGAGCGCAGCCCGGCCGGGATCAACGTCAGGCTGGCTTCGCACCGCGTTCAATACCAGTTGCTTGTCCTCGGGCCGGCAATCCCGAAGGGCCTTGTAGATCAGGAACGCGAGCCGGTCTGTCTCCCGACTGGAGGTTCCGATTTCGTCGGTCGAGCCCATGAGTTGACCGTACGGCCGGGTCCGGCGAATTGCGAACTCAAGACAACTACGAGAATTCCGATCTATTGGAAGGACTCAGTCCTCCAAACGCGCTCACAGAGCAAAGTCAAGAACCGGGTTTGGAAGGACCCAACGCGACGCGTGGAAGGATCAGCGATGATTCAATTAAGATTCAGCGTCAGGAGCCGGATTCCGGAACCCCGGAACGGCCCCATAGGGAAACGATTCGACAGGGGATATGTCGGCAGGAGGCATGACAGTGAGTAACAGGGAACTCAGCTTGAAGGTCACGGGGGCGTCGCTTCCGGCACCGGCAATCCGGGACGGCAGCAATCGAGGCCGCTTCCTGGTCGCGGCCGCCGGCTTCGTGGTTTACGAGACGCTCTTCATCTGGCTCCTCGGCGACCGGGTCTATGACTACCCGTACTTCAGCCCCATGCTTTGGGGCTGGGTCGCTCTCGCCGCAGCCGGTTTCTTCGCCCTGGGTTTCTTCTCGAGGTCGTGGTGGTCCTCGCTCCTTCTGGCGGCACCGTTGCTCGTCGCCTTCTACTTCGTGTACGTCGTCTGGACCACGAACTACCCAAACGGGGGCAGCCTCACCGTCAACACCAACTTCCCCGAGATCTGGCTCGCCTACTCGGCCATCTTCGTCCCGGTCTGGGCTGCAGGGGTGTTGATTGCAAAGGGCCGGGGTCGAGGGTCGAAATAGAATGAAGCGCATGGGGAAATACCTGGCAGGGATGCTGTTGACGGTTTTCGGGCTGTTCGCGCTTGCTCCGAACGCGGGAGCGGCCGAAATTCCGCCGAGCGAGGAGTGCGTCGCCACCGCCAAGAAGCTGCTCGGCGAGTATCCGGACGTCGAGAATTTCACCGAGGAGGAGACCAGAAAGGCCGACCGGAAGTTCGTAAACGATCTCGCCGATTCAGGCTGCATTTCAGATTCCAGGCCACTCCTTCAGAAGGTTGTGCTCAAGCCGAACAGCGAGAAGTGCGTAACGGCTGCGCGAGGGGCCGGAGCGTTCTGGGGAGCAACCACGAAGAGGTTCCGACCGCTCAACCAGAGGTGGCGGAAACAGGGCCGTCCCCTCCAGCGACGCATCAACCGAATTCAGCGGCGGATCCGCCAGCTCCGGGAAGCCGGGGCCTCCCGGGAGCGACTCAATCAGCTGGTTCGAATCCGGAGACCTCTCGGCAGGAAGCTCCAAAGGATCCAGAGAGATCTCCAGCGGGAAGCCCGCCTGATCGTGAAGCCGATGATGCATGAGTCCTTCCTCGTCACCAGCGAACTGATCGCCCTCCGCTGCATGCCCCGGAACCTTCTCGGTGAAAGCGATCCGGGGCCGGCGGAAAGGGTGGTCAGGAAGAACATCGACGTGGTCCTGTTTTCCCTGGCCTACCTGACCGAAGCGACCGGCGGCGAGGTCGTGTTCAACCTCTACTTCCCGACCGTAGGTCGCTGAAGCAGAGGGGAAGGGGAAGGATGGGCCGGATTCGGTACTTGCTCACCGGTTTCGTCGCGCTGGCATTTCTCGGAACCGGATTTGGCGGTACCGCCAATGCGCTGACTCCGCCCGCTGCTCCGAGCAGCATCGCTTTCAGCTTCGGTGACCGGATCGTTCGCATCGCCGCCGATGGTTCGGGACGGCAGTCGCTGACCAGGACCGGCCCCTTCCCGGATGGCGACCTCGCAGGCCGTACCGGTGACGCTGCTCCCCAGCTTTCGCCCGATGGCGCCCAGCTCATTTTCACCCGGTCTCTTCCGCGAAAGGACTACGGCGTCCGCAGGTCGATCATGCTGGCCAATGCCGATGGCAGCGGAGCCCGCGTGATCCTTCGCGGCAACCGCAAGGTCGACTTTTCCGCCCCAGCCTGGATGCCCGACGGCAAGTCCGTCGCGGTGGCTCGCAGCATCGACCGGCCCAACGGCACAGCGCGCTCGGTCGTGATCGCCAGCCTCAACGGCAAGTCGGTGAAAACGGTCTTCACGCTGCCGCTCCACCGCCGGGGAGACCTGAAGCAGGACCTCGCCACCTACCGCGAACCGATCGACATCGGTGTTTCCCCCGACGGAAAGCGGTTGCTGATCACGGTGAGCGACGGCTACAGCTACGACCGGAAGTGGCTCGTGCTGGTCAACCTGAACAACGGCAAGCAGCGCATGATCGGCAAGAACACGCGGTCCGGCTCCTTCTCACCCGACGGGAGCCGCTTCGCCTATGTCTCGTCGACGGGCAACAGCGGTGAAACCTGCATCGAAACCGATGAAACGAGCTGCGTCATCCAGGGTGACCTGTTTGTTCAGAACCTCGACGGCAGCGGCAAGCGGAGGCTGACCCGGAGTCGCGCCGCGGAGGAAAACCCGGACTGGTCCCCCGACGGCAAGCGGATCGCTTTCGACGCCAACTACAACCTCCCCGGATCGGGCGCGGCCTCCGAGGTCTACGCGATCGCTCCGAACGGGACCTGCCTTTCGTGGCTCACCAACGGTTCGCCGGCGTCAGTCGAACCGGACTGGGCTCCCGAAGCCGGCCCTTCGGATCTCCTTTGCGGAATCGAGCCAAGGGAAACGGTGATTTCCAGTGACTGGATCCCCACCAAGGAGGAGGGTGCCGAGATCAGCGTCTGGGCCGGTCCCGTGCTGGGCAATCGCCTGGTCTCCGAGGCCGTCCTGACGGGTCCCTTCCGCGCCACTGTGTACGACGATTGCGCGGTCTTCAACGCCAGGGCCTGCGCCGAGCCTGCGAAGTATGAAATCGGCGGGCTTTCCACCTGCTACGCGGGTCTTTACCTCGGCATCGTGGTCGGCGAAGCGAAGCGATCCGACTTCGCCCATCGCCGGGGCGTCGCCTTCCTTCGTGAAAAGCGGCGCACTAGGCGCGGGAATCTGGTCCGTAGCGTCACGGTCTTCACCGGTGACACCATGCTTGCGATTCGCGGCCGAGGGAACGCCAGCTTCGCCGATCTCGAGAAGCAGATCGACGGGCTTCGACCGGCCACCGCTTCCGTGTCGGCCGGGCGTTTGCCGCAGCTCTACCTGCCGAAGGGAATGCCGAACACGGTCAAGTTTGTGGCCGGGATGGTCGGCCGGATCGGAGTCAGGCGAACCTCGATCAGGCTGGAGGCCGACCCGAAGGACATCCGGACCCTGGTCAGATTCTCGAGCCGCCTGAACCTGCTCGGCCCGATCAAGACCAAGACCTGCACCAAAGAGGAAACAGACCCCTTCGCCGGTTATTGAACGGGCGGACCGGGATGCCTTGCTAGCCCGCGGCGGCCGGCATTGCCCCGGCGCCTTTCGGGTTGTGCGATGGAAGCCGCAGCGAGATCGTCGCGGCGGTGAGCACGAACGCGACCGAAAACCAGAGGCATCCTTCCAGGCCGAGCCACTGATAGACGGCTCCGGAGAGGATCGTTCCGATCAGCCTGCCGCCAGCGTTTGCCATGTAATAGAAGCCCACATTCTTGGCGACCGATTCGTCATCGGTGTATGCGAGCACGAGGTAAGAGTGCACGGCTGAATTGAGCGCGAAGACGATCCCGAACAGGATCAGGCCGGTGACCAGAACCAGGGTCGGATCTAGATTCGCGGCAAGCGACGCAGCGATCGCCGCAGGGAAGGCGGCGAGAAGGAAGGCAAGTTTCGCCGCGGACCGGCCGGTCGGAGTGGCTCCCGTCTCCGCGCTTCTCCTGGCGAACATTCCGGGAGCGCTCGCCTGGACGATCCCGTAACCGATCACCCAGATTGCCAGGAAGCCACCGGCCTGCCAGAAACTCCAGTCGAGGACCGTCCTCAGGTAGACCGGGAGAGCGACGACGAACCAGACATCCCGGGAGGCGAAGAGGAAGAGGCGGGCAGCCGCGAGGACGTTGATCTCCCGGGTGTTGGAAAACATGTGACGGAACTTCGCCCCCATGTCCGCATAGCCAAGACTGCCCCGCATCATCGACGCGGTGGTAATCAGGGCGGTGGCGACGATCCCGAGCAATACCAGCATCGAGGCCTGGAACCCGATCAGGGTGAGCAGCAGCCCGCCGAGGAAGAAGCCGACGCCCTTGAGGGCATTCTTGGAACCGGTGAGGATCGCCACCCATTTGAAGAGAGATGATTCGGAGTCCTCTGGGACGACGAGCTTGACCGCACTCTTCGAGCTCATCTTGGTCAGGTCCTTGGCGATGCCGGAGAGCGCCTGGGAGACCATCACGTACGGAACGACCAGCCACTCGTCGGGCGCGAAACCGAGCATCCCGAGCGCGACGATCTGGATGGTCAGCCCGGAGAAAAGCGTCGCCTTCAATCCGAGCCGGGAGGCAATCCATCCTCCGACCAGGTTGGTGACGATCCCGAAGAACTCGTAGAAGAGGAACAGCGTCGCGACTTCCAGCGCGCTGTAACCGAGCTGGTAGAAGAAGAACAGGACGAGGATGCGGCTGGCACCGTCGGCGAGCGTGTCGGCCCAGTAGGCGGCCGTGACCAGGACGTAGTTCCTGAGATCACCTTCTCTTCGCGCGGTGCCGGCCATCGCTCAGTCTCCGCCGGAGCTTCGGGCGATCATCCTGGCGATGTCGATCATCCGGTTCGCGTATCCCCACTCGTTGTCGTAGAAGGCGAGGATCTTGACCTGGGTCTGATCGATCACCCGGGTCGAGGTTCCGTCCACGATGCCGGACCGGGGGTCACCCTTGAAGTCGACGGAAACCAGTGGCCTCGTCTCGAAGCCGAGGATTCCCCCAAGCTCCTCGCTGGCGGCCGTCCGGAGCAGGTCATTGATTTCTTCAACGGAAGTTGCACGGTCGACCTCGAAGCAGCAGTCGGTGATCGAGGAGTTGAGGAGCGGCACTCGCACCGCCAGCCCGTCCAGTCGCCCGACGAGATCGGGGAAGATCATTCCGATCGCGGTTGCCGATCCGGTTGAGGTCGGGATCAGCGAAGTACCGGCCGACCTCGCGCGCCGGAGGTCCTTGTGGTGGGCGTCGACCACGACCTGCGTGTTGGTCAGGTCGTGGAGGGTGGTAATCGATCCGTGCCGGATGCCGATGCCCTCGTGGACAACCTTGACGATCGGGGCCAGGCAGTTCGTCGTGCAGGAGGCGGCGGTGACGATGCGATCCCTGTCGGGGTCGTAATCGGAGTCATTCACGCCGTAGACGATGTTCAGCGCGTCATCTTTGACCGGTGCCGCGACAAGGACTCTCTTCACGCCCCGGCCGAAGTAGGGAGCCAGGAGTTCCGGTGTGCGGAACTTTCCGGTGGCCTCGATCACCAGATCAACTTCGTCCTTGCCCCAGTCAACTCCCCCGGGATCGCTCCCCGAGGTGTAGGCAAGTTCCTTGCCGGCGACCCGGATCGAGTCTTCCAGCCACTCGATTCCTTCCCGGCGCCAGCGTCCCTGCACCGAGTCGAACTCAAGCAGGTGCGCCGCAGACTCGGGGCCCCCGGCGATCTCGTTGATCTGGACGAATTCGAGTTCCTCGGTGTCCCAGCCGGCTCGCAGAGCGAGCCTCCCCATCCTTCCGAAGCCGTTGATTCCAATTCTCAGCTTGTCTGTCATCCGTCGCCCTCCCGGGCCTCGTTTGATCTATCGATGACTATCGTATCTATTGACAAACGTCAATTGAACTGATTTGGTGAATATCGATGAGCTCCGCACTGACCCTCAGCCCCAAACAGAAGAGTCCGAACGGCCAGCCTTGTTGCGAGCCGGTCGTCTACCCGGACGTCGAACGCGCCGAAGCCGAACGAATGGCCGCGATCGCAAAGGCACTTGGCGACCCGATCCGGCTCACACTGGTCGACGTACTTCGGAAACACGCCGGCAAGGTCTGCGTCTGCGAGCTCGTACCCCTGTTCGACGTCAGCCAGTCGACGCTCTCCCATCATCTGAAGAAGCTGAGGGATGCCGGAATCGTCGATTCAGAACGCCAGGGACTGTGGGCCTATTACTACGTGAACCCCGAAGAGCTGGACGAGTTGAGCGCATGGCTGAGCTAGAGCAGGTGAACGACTGTTGCACCCCGGAGGCCCAGGCTTCCTGCTGCGAAGCCGAAGCCAGGGATGAGTGTTGCGGTGAAGAGCAGGGTTGCGGGTGCCAGGAAGGAAGTGAACGCATCGAATCCGAACTCAGGGAGATCGTGCGAGAGAGGTACGCGGCGGCGGCAGTTGACGCCGGCTCCCGGGATGCGTCCTGCTGCGCGAATGACACGGTCATCACCGAAGAGCAGCGGGCAGTATTCGGATCGAACCTCTACGAAGAAGGCGACCGAAGCGAACTGCCCGAAGCTGCACAGCTCGCCTCGCTCGGCTGCGGAAATCCGACTGCCGTCGCTGATCTCGAAGAAGGTCAGACCGTTCTCGATCTCGGATCCGGTGGCGGCATCGACGTCCTGCTCTCGGCCCGGCGGGTCGGCCCGACCGGCAAGGCCTTCGGCCTCGACATGACCGACGAGATGCTCGAACTCGCTCGCAGCAACCAGAAGGAAGCCGGTGTCGAGAACGTCGAATTCCTGAAGGGGGAGATCGAAGCGGTACCCCTCCCCGACGACTCGGTTGACGTGGTGATCTCCAACTGCGTGATCAACCTTTCCGGCGACAAAGCCAGGGTCCTGAGGGAGGCGGCGCGGGTCCTTCGACCGGGCGGGAGTTTTGCCGTCTCGGACGTGATCGCCGATCCGGACATGACCGAAGAGACACGGGCGGACATGAGGGAATGGACCGGCTGCATAGCCGGCGCCCTGACCCGCGAAGAGTTCGAATCGAACCTTGCGGCAGCCGGCTTCGAGGACATCCAGATCGAGGCGACACACCGCGTCCACGACCAGGCCGAATCGGCGATCATCCGAGCTACCCTGCCCGCATGAGCACCGACGAGATCCAGCTGAACGATCCCCAGACCCTCTACGAAAGGTGGGAAGGGGCGCAGTGGAATCCGTTCACGGTACCGCTGGAGTGGGACATCGAGCAGTGGGCCGGAATGGGGGACAGGGATCGAGGACTGGTTTATTGGGTGCTCTCGTCACTGATGGTCGCCGAGGAGAGAATCACGACCAAGTTCTCCGGTCTGGTCGGGGCCCACGGATCGGAAGAGGAAGCGAGCTTTCTCGCGACCCAGCAGGTCGACGAGGCCCGCCACATCGGCTACGGAGTCTGGTTCCTTCGCGAGTCGGTCCGGGAGTCACCGGATGTGGCGCCTGAGGCCATCCGGTCGATGCTTCGGACGCTGCTGCCTTAGGTGGCCGAATCGCTCTCGCCGTCTCCCGGAGATGATGGCCCGGACCTCGACGCTCTCGGTGTCAGTGGCGAGGACATCCGGAACTTCGCCCTGGGCGGCCTGACCAGGCGCCTGGAGATAATCGGCGTTCCACTCGAGACGGTCTTCTAGAACTGCGGGTGGTCACCGGCGTCTGCGCGCTTTCTCTCCGGGAAGTAACCCGGATGCGGCCGGAACTTGGTAAAAGCTGCCATGCCCGTTGACCAGGATTCCCGAGCAGCCATCTTCTGGCGCTTCCTCAAGTTCGGTTTGCTCGCCTGGGGAGGACCGGCGGCCCAGATCGAAATGATCAGGCACGAGTGCGTCGAGCAGGAGAAGTGGATCTCCGCGGAGACCTTCAAGAAGCAGCTCGCTGTCTACCAGATACTTCCCGGACCGGAAGCCCATGAGCTCTGTGTCTACCTGGGCCGGGTGCGGGGCGGGAAGCTCGGCGGATTCCTCGCCGGTCTCGGCTTCATGCTGCCCGGCTTCATCCTCATGTTGGGGCTCTCGGTCCTCTACGTCAAGGCCAGCCTGGCCGGGCATCTGGACCAGGTCTTCTACGGACTGACGGCAGCGGTCGGCGCCCTGGTGGCCCGCGCCGTGGTCCGGCTCTCGAAGAACTTCCTCACCGACATTCCGTTGGTCATCATCGCTGCGCTCGCCTTCGGACTGACCCTGGGCATTAGCGCAAGCTTCGTGCTCGTCCTGCTCGGCGCCGGCATCGCGTACGAGCTGTGGACCAACCGGCATGGCTGGACCCGGCGGACCAATTCGTTCGGGTTCAGTCCCCTGGTGCTCGTGCTGGCGGCGACCGGGGCGATCACCCTTTCCCTGACGGCCGAGATCTTCTTCGAAGGCCTGAAGGCCGGGCTGCTGACCTTCGGCGGGGCCTTCACGGTCATTCCCTACCTCCAGGAAAGCGCCGTCAACAACCATCACTGGCTGACTGACAGCCAGTTTGTCGACGGACTGGCGATGAGTGGTGTCCTGCCGGCACCGTTGATCATTTTCTCCACCTTCGTCGGATATATCGCCGGCGGAATGACCGGCGCCCTGGTCATGACCCTGGGCATCTTCCTGCCCGCCTTCATCTTCCCGATCTTCTTTCACCGCCAGCTCGTCGCGGTCGCCGAAAATGCCCGGCTTCATCCGTTCCTGCTGGGAGTCGCTGCGGGGGTTATCGGGCTGATCGCCGCGGTCACGGTCTCGATCCTCCAGACCAGCGTCGTCGATGTCTGGACCGGGCTGATCGCCCTCGGGGCTTTCCTCGCCCTCCAGAAGTGGCACTCGAAGCTGACAGTCGTCTATGTAATGGCCGCCGCCGGGCTGATCGGAGTCCCGCTCCAAGGCAACCGTCGTCTGAGCTCAGATCGAGATCCCTGAACTTTCGATCACGGTTCTTTCGGCGGGGAGGCGGAAGTGGTCTACCGGGCTTGAGGCGTTTCGGGCCATCGTTATGTAGAGGTGCTTGAGGAGGCGGTGGAGCCTGGTGTCACCGTACGGGCGGATCAGAACGTTGGAGAGGTAGTAGTAGGCCTTGCTGAAATCGAGCGGGCCGTCGGGGACCTGGGGGTTGGCGAGCTCCAGCAGATAGGGAACGTCGGGAACATCCATGAAACCGACCGTGGCGGTGATGTGGGAGATCCCGTCGTAGTCGTAGCCGAGGTCATCGATCACGATCCGGTCCTTGTCCTCGACATAGGGCTGGCGGGCGGTGACCAGGGAGAGCACCACCACGTGGTCGTGGACGATCCCGTCGCGCTCGAGGGCCGAGCGGAAGGCCAGCGGAGCGGTGTTGGTCCGGGCGTTCAGGTAGACGGCGGTGCCCCGGACCCGGATCGGCCCCGGATCCTTGCGGTTGATCTCGTCCACCAGTCCGGTGAGCGAACCTTCCAGCTCGGCCCGCTTTGCCGCGGTCGCCCGGTAACCGCGATCCCAGGTCAGGATCACGGTCAGGATGATCAGGCCGATCGAGAGCGGGAACCAGCCGCCGTGCTCGACCTTGGTCAGGTTGGCGGCGAGGAAGGTGAAGTCGATGGTCAGGAAAACCACACCAAAAGAGATCGTCATCCAGAGCGGCTTCTGCCAGAGCTTCCTGACCACGACCAGGAAGAGGATCGCGTCGATGGTCAGGGTGCCGACCACGGCGATCCCGTAGGCGGATGCCAGGGCGGCGGATGAGCCGAAGCCGACCACGAGGATCACCACCGCGACGAACAGAGCCCAGTTGACGGCCGGCATGTAGATCTGGCCGATCTCCGACTTCGAGGTCTGGCGGATCAGCAGACGCGGCAGGTAGCCAAGCTGGATCGCCTGCTTGGTCACCGAGAAGGCCCCCGAGATCACCGCCTGGGAGGCGATCACCGTGGCGATCGTGGCGAGGATGACCATCGGGATATGCGACCAGTCTGGGAAGAGCAGAAAGAACGGGCTGGAGATCGAAGAGGGATCCTGAAGTACAAGCGAACCCTGGCCGAGGTAATTGAGCGTGAGGGCGGGAAAGACGAGCAAGAACCAGGCCCGGCGGATCGGGGGCCGGCCGAAGTGGCCCATGTCGGCGTAAAGGGCCTCGGCACCGGTGACCGTGAGCACGATCGCCCCCAGCGAGATGAAGGCGATCCGCAGGTGGGCGGAAAAGAAGTCGACCCCGTAGGCCGGGTTGAGGGCCTTGAGGATTTCCGGGTCGGCAGCGATCTGGCCGATCCCGGCGGCCCCGATCACGATGAACCAGAGGACCATCACCGGCCCGAAGGCCCGGCCGATCACATGGGTGCCGAAACGCTGGGCTGCGAAGAGGATCACCAGCACGCCGATCGTCATCGGCAGCACGTAATCGGAAAGAGACGGCGCCGCGACCTCGACCCCCTCGACCGCGGACATGACCGAGATCGCCGGGGTGATCATGCCGTCGCCGTAAAAGAGAGCGACCCCGAAGAGTCCGGCCCCGATCAGCCCCGCCTTCACGAACCGGTTGCCCAGGCTGGCCCCCTGAATCAGCGCGATCAGGGCCATGATGCCGCCCTCCCCGTCATTGTCGGCCCGCATGATGAAGGTCACGAACTTGACCGAGACGATCATCGTGATCGACCAGAAGACCAGCGAGATCACGCCGAAGACATCGGTGTCGTTCGGTTTGACCGCGTGGTGGTCAGCCTGGAAAACCGTCTGGAAGGCGTAAAGGGGGCTGGTGCCGATGTCCCCGAAGACAACGCCGAGCGCCCCCAGCGTGAGGGCGGCCGCACCGGCCGTGGCTTTCGGTGAAACCCTGCCTGAGGAAAGGGACGAAGACATCAGCCGGGGAGCCTACGCCTCGCGCCGGTTTCCGGCTCGATCGCCCCCTCTACCCGCAACCGCCAATCCAGAAACCGATTGTTTGCGAAATGTTGCCGGTTTCTTCACCGTGCCGAAGAACACCGGCCTGGACTTCCCGCCGGTCACCGTCGACCTCGACGTCGTCCAGATCCAGGGTGAAATCGCCCTGACCAAGGACGGCTCCGGTCATTTCGACGAGGCCACCGGTGCGATGAACATGGATCTCAGCCTCTCGCTGACCCTCGGCGTTGACGACCTCGAAGCTCTCTCGCAGCAGGTCGGCATCCCGCTGGGCACCGGCGCGCTCGGCTGCAAGATCTCGCCGCTGGAAGTCTCCTTCTCGACCGCGAAGGGCTGGCCGCATGCGGGCAGCAGCTTCACCGACAAGGCAACTCCGGCCGACGGCGCCCTGGCAGGTGCCTGGCGCTACAAGCCGGCGATCACCGCTGTTGAAGGCGACCAGTCCGTCTGCAACATCATCGGTGGCTTCCTCAAGGACGTCGGTGGCATCTGGCTCGGCAACAGCACCACGCCGCTCGCCGACATGCCTGCCGCGACGGACCCGATGCCGGCAAAGGCCAACTGCACCGAGCTCGGCAAGACGGGTACCTTCCCGAACTGTGTCGACCCGGTCTGCCCCGAAGGCCAGCTGGGGACCTACCCCGACTGCCACGATCCGGCTCCCTTCGCGGTGAGCAAGGTCGCGCTTTCGCCGACCAAGGCCAATATCAAGAAGAACAAGACCGTCAAGCTGACCCTCAAGGTCACCAACTCCGGAGAGGTTTCCGGTAGCGCGACGGTTTCACTGAAGTCGAGCAACAAGCAGGTCACCCTGCCGAAGTCGATCAAGGTGACCGTTCCGGCCGGCAAGACGGCCAGCAAGACCATCACGGTCAAGGCTGCCAAGAAGGCCAAGGGCAAGGCGACCATCACCGCCACCGCCAGTGGCAAGAAGGGCACCGCCACCCTGACAGTCAAGTAGCAAGGACACTTCTTCCGGCCAGGCCGGACTGAGTGAAGCGAGGGCCCCGGAGTGATCCGGGGCCCTTTCCTTTGCCCGGGTTTCCCGGACCCGTTTCGGCCCCGCGCCAAGCGTCGCTGAACCGGCGATTCCCGATAGCCTGTCCTTCCTTGGCGAGGTAGCTCAGTTGGTAGAGCACACGACTGAAAATCGTGGTGTCGCCGGTTCGATCCCGGCCCTCGCCATATGTCACGAGTAGCCGGGCGGGGTCCGACCCGCCCTCCACGAGCAACCCGCCCGACCCACTGGAAGAAATGAACGGTTGGATGGGGCTCTGCCCTGCTAGGTCTCGAGGTTTCGGTTGACGAAGTCGAAGAGGTCGGCGTAGACGTCTTCGCGGTTGGTTTCGTGGAATAGCTCGTGGCGGGCTTCCGGATATGACTTCGCTTCGGTGCCCGGGCCGCTCAAGATCTCCATCGTTTCGGCCGTCAGGTCGTAGGGGACGAGCATGTCCCCTTCGCCGTGAATCCAGAGCAGCGGCAACTCGCCGAAACCGTCACCGCTCCGGGCCCGGTCCAGGCCGGCGACCAGTCCTTCCAGCGTTTCGCGACGGAAGGGGCCGTGGTAGATCATCGGGTCGTCGAGATAGGCCTGCTGCTCGTTCTCGTCACGGCTGATCACCGTCGGGTCGATCGGGATCTCCGGGATCTCTTCGAGGTCGAGCAGGGCGACCAGTGCGGGATTGCCGCCCAGCAGCGGGCTGGAGAGGACGACCGCATCAACCGGGCGTTCCGCCTCCTGGATGAACAGGGTGGCGAGCAGACCCCCCATCGAATGGCCGAAGAGCAGGATCGGCAGGCCGGGGTGTTCCTCGCGAGCCAGGTCATAGACCGCGGCGAGGTCGTCGATCATGGGCTGGGCTTCATCGACCAGGGCCGACTCGCCCTCCGAGCGCCCGTGGCCGCGATGATCCGGCGCGTAGACCGCCGCCCCGTCCGCCTCGAACTTCTCGGCCAGGCCGGCATGCCTGAGCGCGTGTTCGGCGTAACCATGGGCGAGCAGCACCACATATGTCGGCTCCCCGACCGGAATCCACTCGTGGACGACGATCCTGCCGCTGCTTCCCTCGATGGTGCGCATCCGCTCTCCTTTGACTTTGCTGGTGCCTTCTGGGTGGCCGAATCAGGCCGAAGCCATCGCCTCCAGCAGGCTGATCGCGCCCGCCTTGAACAGTGGCTCGTTCAGGTTCCCGCATTTGGGGCTCTGAACGCAAGAGGGGCAACCGGAATCGCAGGGGCACTCCGCGATCAGGCGGTGGGCATCGCCGACCAGGCGGGGGAAGAGCTCGAAGGCGCGCTTGGTCAGCCCGATGCCGCCGGGGTGGCCGTCATAGATGAAGATGGTCGGGGTGCCGGTCTGCATGTGGAGGTTGGTCGAAAGACCGCCGATGTCCCAGCGGTCACACATCGCGATCAGCGGCAGCACCGCGATCTGGCCGTGCTCGGTCGCGTGGAGGGCGCCGAGCATCTCGTTCAGGGCCATGCCGCCGATGAAACCCTCAGGTACCTCGTACCAGAGGCCCCGGGTCGCGAACTCCTGCTCGGGCAGGTCGAGATCAACCATGTCAAACGCCTCGCCGTCAGCGCTAAGGATGCGCTGGTAGGCCATCACCTGGTCGGTGACCGAGATCTCGCCAAAGCTCAGCTTCACCCCGCAGACTTCCTTCTCCTCGAGTACCCGGTTGATGAAGATCTCGGTTTCGGTCTTCGGCCGGGTGTACCACTCCTCGTCGAAACGGTGGACGATCGCCTCGCCCTCGTACGGATCGAGCCGCTCCACCTCCCAGGAAGCGCCGAGGTGCATGTAGACCGCGCCGGGATGGATGGTGCTGAAGGCGCGACCGGTCTCCACCGTGCCGATCACCTCGCCTGAATCACGGTCGATCACCGCGACGTCCCCGGCCGAGGAGGAGCGGAGCGAAACGTCGGATGCGGCGAAACCGGCCCGCCTCGGAACCAGCCCCTTGCCGGCCTTGCGCAGCTCGCCCCTGAGGACCAGGGCCTGGCCGGCGTCCTCCAGGCCGGAGCCGAAGAACTCCTCGTCCTCGGGGGTGAGCGGCAGTTCGTAGGCGGCGGCGATCAGGTGCTGGTCACGGATCTCGGGTGAGAGGTGATCGAGGATCGCCGCCTCGACCGGCCGCTCGAGGAACTCGTCCGGGTGGCGGCAGAAGTACTGGTCCAGGCCGTCCGGGCCGGCGATGTAGACAGCGAGCCCGCGTTCACGGCGTCCGGCCCGGCCCCACATCTGCTTCAGGCCGGCCACGGTGCCGGGAAAGGTGACGCAGATCGCGGCGTCGAGGCCGCCGATGTCGATGCCGAGCTCCAGCGCGTCGGTCGAGGCGACCCCGAGCAGCTCGCCGGAAACGAGCTTCCGCTCGATTTCACGGCGCTGGGCCGGGGTGTAGCCCGCCCGGTAGGGAGCGATCCGCTCGGCCAGGTCAGGCCGGCCCTTCTCGGTCAGCCGGTCGGCGGCGAACTTGCGGATCAGCTCGATCCCCTTGCGGGACTTCAGAAAGCAGATCGTCCGTACCTCGTGGGAAACCAGGTCGGCCAGCAGGTCCGCGGCCTCGGCCAGGGCGGAGCGTCTCGCGCCGACCTGTGGATTGACGAGTGGCGGGTTCCAGATCCGGATCTCCCGGCCGGCTCGCGGGGCGCCGTCCTCGTCGATCAGGCGAGCCGGGCTGCCGGTCAGCCGCTCGGCCAGCTCCGCCGGGTTGGCGATCGTCGCCGAGGCCATCACGAAGCGGGGCTCCCTGCCGTAGGCCCGGGCCAGCCGCCTGAGCCGTCGCAGCACGTTCGCGACATGCGAGCCAAAGACCCCGCGGTAGGTGTGGGCCTCGTCGACCACCACCCAGTCGAGGTTGGCGAAGAAGTCACCCCAGCCGCGGTGGTGCGGCATGATCCCGACGTGGAGCATGTCCGGGTTGGTCAGGACCAGGTTGCTCTGGCGGCGGATCGCCGGGCGCTCGTCCCGCGGGGTGTCACCGTCATAGATCGCCAGTCGCAGGTTCGGTGAACCGAGCCGGGCCAGGGCGCGGGCCTGGTCCTGGGCGAGCGCCTTGGTCGGGTAGAGGTAGAGCGCCCGCACCTTCGGGTCGGCCGCGATCGCGTTGAGCGGAGGCAGGTTGAAGGCCAGCGACTTGCCGGAAGCCGTGGCGGTGGTCAGGATCACGTTGCCTTCGGCCGCCGCCTCGAAGGCCTCGGCCTGATGGCTGTAAAGCTGTTCGATGCCGCCCCGGTTCAGGGCTTCGGCGAGGCCGGGATGAAGCGAAGCCGGCAGCGGTTCCAGCCGGGCTTCGGCGGCCGGTTCGGAGGCGCTCTCGACGATCCGGCCATCCCGGCGGGCCGGGTCGATCGCGATCGACCAGCGCCCGGACAGCAGCGACTCAGACATCGTCGGGCGAGGTGGCGGCCGGATTCGGGGAGCCGGCCGCGTCTCGGGGCGGTTCGCGGCGTATTTCCTCGGCGATCCTGAGGGCCGGATCAACTTCGCTTTCACCGCGCAGCGCCCGCCAGACCTGGAGGAAGTCGTGGGTGCCGGCCACGTCGTGAACGCGGAGCAGGCGGCCGCCGCATTCGAGGCCGAAGGCAAGGGCGGCGAAGGTGCCCGGGGCCCGCTCGGAGGGGCGACGATGATTGATCGCGCCGATGAAGTCCTTGCGGGAGACGGCCAGCATCACCGGGCAGCCGAGCCCGCAGAGTTCGGGCAACCCACGCAGTGAATCGACGGTCTGGGCCGGGGTCTTGCCGAAGTCGGGGCCCGGATCGACCACCACCTGGTCACGCCGGATGCCGATTCCGGCCAGGCTTTCCAGCCTTTCCTCGAAGAAGCGGACCTGATGGGCGGTGATTCCCTCCGGGTAGGCCGCTTCATCCCAGCGCTGGGTCTTCGGCTCAACCACGGTGTGCATCAGGACCACAACCGCCCCGGCCTCCGCCGCGACCCCCATCAACTCCAGGTTGCCGCCGCCGCTGATGTCGTTGATGATCGCCGCGCCCGATTCCAGGGCAGCGGCCGCGACGGCCGGCTTGTAGGTGTCAACCGAGATGATCGCCCCCGCCCCGGCGGCGGCAACCACCACCGGCAGGATTCGTTTGATCTCCTCCTCCGGGGTCACCGCGGGCCGGTTGGTCACGTTCGATTCGCCGCCGATCTCGATGATGCCGGCCCCGTCTTCAAGGTGCTGCTCGACCTGGCGGATCGACCCGGCGGTCGAGCGGTCACCGCGATCGGAGAATGAGTCCGGGGTGGCGTTGACCACGCCGACGATGACCGGCTCGGCCACGTTGATCTCGCCTGCGGCGGTGCGTAGTGTTCCCGGGAGAGAAGCCATCGCCACGATGCTAGACACCTTCCACCACGGGGACTTCGCCGCCGCCGACATCAGCCGCAAGCTGCGGGAAACGGTCAGTGTTGTGATCCCTGCCCGGAACACGGCGGGGACGATCGCGGCTACCGTGGCCGAGCTTCAGGTGCTGGCCGAGGACGGGCTGGTCGGGCAGATCCTGGTGGTCGATGCCGACTCCGCCGACGGTACCGCCGCGGCCGCCCGGGAAGCCGGAGCCGAGGTGGTGTCGGAAAACGAACTGGTCGAGGGTTTCGGGCCATGCCGGGGCAAGGGTGACGCGATGTGGCGGTCGCTCGCCGCGGTGACCGGGGAGATCGTCGTCTTCATCGACGGGGACATTGCGGACTTCGGCCGCCACTACGTGACCGGCGTTCTCGGCCCGCTGACCGATCCCGGCAAGCATTTCGTCAAGGGCCGATACCAGCGCCCGTTCCGGTTCGGCGAAAACGAGGAGCCGGCCGGCGGTGGCCGGGTCACCGAGCTCGCCGCCCGGCCCCTGCTGGCCCGGCTCGCCCCGGAACTGCTCGCCTTCGACCAGCCCCTGGCCGGTGAGGTGGCGGCCCGTCGCGAGCTGCTCGATCAGGTCCCCTTCGCCTGCGGTTACGGGGTCGAGATCGCGATGCTGATCGAAATCTGGGACCGGGTCGGCATCCGTGGCATGGCCCAGGTCGAGCTCGGCACCAAGCGGAACGCGCACCAGTCGCTGGCCGCCCTCTCCGGCATGTCCTCCGAGGTGATTGCCGCGATGGGCGACACCCTCGACCGGCTCGGCCGGGAAGACACGGGGCGCATGAAGATGGTCGAAGGAAGCGGCCCGGAGGTGGTGACCCGACCCGCCTTCGCCACGGTGCCGCAGGTTTCGCACCGCAGCGGTCGCAAACCTGCGGCACCGTAGTCCTGCCTGAACTCCACTTCGGTGCCTCAGCGGATAGCGTGAGGCGCGATGAGTCTCCGCTGCGTTTACACAGACCTCGACGGCACCCTGCTCGGGGCCGGTGCCTCGCTCTTCACCGACGAGGAGGGCAACTTCTCGATGGCCCAGGCCCGGGCACTCGAGGCCGCGTCGAGGGCCGGGGTGGAGGTCGTGATCATGTCCGGCCGCCGCCGGGCCCAGGTCCATGAAGACGCCCGGATCATTGGCCAGAACTCGTTCATCTTCGATGCGGGCGCGGCCTTCTCGATCGACCAGGAAACGACCCTGCTGCTCGGCGACTTCGAGCTCGAGGAGGGCCAGACTCCGGTCCAGCGGATGAGCGAGCGCGGGGTCCCCGAATTGCTGCTCGAGAACTTCGCCGGACGCTTCGAGTACCACGATCCCTGGCATCTCGACCGGGAGATGTCGCATCTCTTCCGCGGTGATATCGACACGGCCGAGGCCAACGCCCTGCTCGAGGAGAACGGTCACGGTGACCTCAGGCTGCTTGACAACGGAGCGATCCACCGCCGGATGGAAGGCATCGAACAGGCCCACTGCTATCACCTGGTTCCGAAGGCGGTTTCCAAGGTGAACGCGGTCGCCGCCCATGCCCGTGCCCGGGGCTACGCCCCGGAGGAAACAATCGCCGTCGGCGATTCGCTCGAGGACCTTGAAGTTGCCCCGGCGGTCGGGAAGTTCTTCATCGTCGCCAACGGCCCGGAGAAGGACCCCGGGGTGCGGGAAGCAATGAGCCGCTATCCGAATGCGGTGGTCACCGAGGCGAGCAACGGCGCCGGCTTCTACGAGGCCGTTGTGTCATCCCTCATGGGTGCGTGAAGGCCAAAGGTCTAGGATCAAGCCATGGCTGACGCAACGGTTGCCGAAGAGGAATATCTGCAGACGATCTTCTGGCTGATGGAGGCCGGATTGCCGATCACCGGCGCCAACATCGCCAAGGCGATGCAGCTCTCACCGCCCACCGTCCACGAGATGATCAAGCGGCTTGAGCGGGACGGCTACGTGACCCGCAGCGCCGACAAGATCCTGCACCTGACCGAGGAAGGCCGGGCCGAGGCGGAGCAGATCACCCGCCGCCACCGGATGATCGAACGCTTTCTCACCGATGTGCTCGGCATCCCCTGGGACGAGGTCCACGAGGAGGCCGAGCGGCTCGAACACGCGATGTCACCGGTGCTGGAGGAGCGGATGCGGGCGGCGATCGGCGAGGCCAACACCTGTCCGCACGGCCACCCGATCGACGGGGTCCGCGAGGAAGGCGCACCGCTGGCCGACGTCGACCTGGGCGCCAAGGTGGTCGTGCTCCGTTTCGAAAACGAAGCCGAGAGCCTGCTCCACTACCTGATGGACATCGGTCTCTACCCGGGGCTCGGTGGCACGGTTACCGCCAAGGACGACGAGTCGGTCCTGATCGAATCGCACAACGGCAAGCACGAGGTAACCCGAACCGTCGCCGAAACGGTCACCGTCCGCGCCGACCCCGCCCCGCCCCCAAGGGCCGCCCTCCCCGACCAGCTCGTCCTCTCAGACGACCGCTACGGCCGCTAGGGCATAGACCTACTCGTAGATCTCAACGAACCGGGACGCCTGGCTGGCCAGCTTTTGATCGGAGGTGAGGAGCCTCGCCGGCAATGCCTCCGCAAGGGCGATATACAGGGCGTCATCCAGGGTGAACTGGTTTCGCAACTCCCAGGCCCTGGGGATCAGGTCGCCACATGAATAACTCCTGATGCCAAGATCGAGCGCCTGGATCACCATCTCGCTCGCGGTCTCCGCGTCGAATGCGCCGCCCAGCTGCCAGCGCCGAAGCACCCGCGTTGTTTCGACCAGCATGTGATCGGGCGCGGCGAGGGGCTCTCCGGAAACGAGCGCAATTTCGGTCGAAGTGGAGCCCTCCGCCAGACGAAGCAGGTCGAGGATCACACTCGCATCGACAACTATCAATCGTCTTCCCGCAGCCTTCGGATGGCTTCCGCCCCGGTTTCCGGGGTTTCGATCCTTCCTCTTGCCCTGATCCGTTTCAACACCTCTGCGCGACTGGGTCGCCTTGCCAGGGTGGCAACTTCCTCCCGCAGCATCTCGGAAAGGGATCGACCCTCACTGGCGGCCCTTTCAACCAGGAGCGCGTGGATCTCGTCCGGCACATCGCGAATCTGAACCATCTTGCTCATGAGCCAAGGCTAGCATGCGATTCGCATGCGCCGGGAATGAATCGGAGGTGCCGCAGGTTTTGGCCCATTACGGTCCTGGATGTGCGGCACCTCTCGGGCCGGATGCCTGTTGGTGCGTGAAATGTGCCTACAGGCAGGAGGCGATGCGGGAGACGCCTTCGTCCATGTGCTCCGGGGGGACCGAGGCGAAGGAGAAGCGGAGGCTGCGCTGGCCGGCGTCGAGCATGAAGTCGACCCCGGGGATGAACGGGGCTCCGGCCTCTTTGGCCTTGGCGGCGATCTGGACCGTGTCACGGTCCTCGGCCAGGTCGGCCCAGAGGAAGTAGCCGCCGCCAGGCAGGACGAAGGTGGCTTCGGGGATGTGCTTTCCGAGGGCCTCGACCAGGGCGTCGCGTCGCTCCTGGAGAGCGACCTTCACTTCCGCGATGTTCCGGTCCAGAACACCCGACTGGCAGAGCTCGAGAACCAGCGAACCGGAAAGCATGTTGGGCGAGATGTAGTTCTCGTTGGCGATCTTCGCCAAACGGGCGATCTCGTGTTCGGGACCGGCCAGGTAGCCGACCCGGACGCCCGGGGAGACCGTCTTCGAGAAGGATGAGGCGTGAATGACCTTGTCGGCCGTGTCCATCGAGAGCATGGTCGGCGGGGGGTCCTCGCCGAAGGGCAGCTCGCGGTAGGGGTCGTCCTCGAAGATCACGAAGTCATGCTCGGCGGCAAGGGCGACCAGCCGGCGGCGCTTCTCTTCGGAGAGGGTGCAGCCGGCCGGGTTGTGGAAGTTGGGGATGATGTGGGCGAGCTTGATCGGGCCCAGTTCGAGGGCCTTCTCGAGCGCATCGACGTCGATTCCGTCTTCCTCGAGCGCGATCGGCACGAAGACGACCCCGATCTGCTCGAGCAGGAGCAGGGTGCGGTCGTAACTCGGTTGCTCGACCACGACCCGGTCACCGGGTGAAAGCAGGTGCCGGAAGAGCATCGCACCGGCCTCCAGCGAACCGTTGGTGGTCATCACCTGGGAGGGGTCGATGCCGTGACGGTCGGCGATCCAGGCGCAAAGCCCGGGATGGCCGATCCCGACCCCGTAGGAGAGCGCCTTCTGCCAGTCGTCCTCGAGCGCCTTCGCCGCGGCAACGCGGACTGCCTCGACCGGAATCAGGTCGGGACTGGGGGCACCTCGGGCAAAACTGATCGTGTCAGGCATTTCGTCACTCTCGCTCTCGGAGCGGTCGCTGGGCGGGAGAGGCGATGTTAGTCAATCGGACAGACCGAGACGCCGGGGGCCTTGCTCTTCAGGAACCAGGGAGTCGGTTCCCCGTCGTAGCGAAGTTTGAGGAGCTGCGGCGAATTCGGCCCGACCCTGCCGGCCCTGAGCTTCCGCCCGGTGCCGAACCGGCCGATCCAGACTTTCGCGTCCTGCTTGCCGATCACCACGGCGCCGCCCCGCGGCACCCACATCCGGTACCGGCCGCCAATCGCCTCCAGCGGCCTGCAATCCGCCCGCGAGAAGGACCCGGTCACCGGCTGGAAACCGATCTTCAGCGCGTTGAAGAGGAAGCGGTCGACGGCGTTGCCGATGTCCGGATCCCGGTCCTTCAGGGTCGCCGGGTCGTAGCCGAGGGCGCCGTAGGCGGAACCGGTCACCGGGTTGAAGTCATCGGTCAGCATGCGCCGCCGCTGCCGGATCACCGGAGGCGGGTTCGGGGTCTGGTCCAGCAGGCCGACCGCCGTCACCTCGACCCTGGTCTGCGTCGCCTTCCACTCCCTGACCTCGGACTGGTCGCGAAGCAGCGAGAACGAGGTCATCAGGCTGATGACGGTGATCAGCCAGAGCCCGATGAACGCGGCCCGCGACCACTTGAAGCCGCTGGCCGCCTCGACCACGACCAGGAACACCACGATCAGGCCGGGATACATGTAGCGCGGCATCTCCGGGTAGCGCTCGATCCCGCCGACCGCGATCGTCTGGGCGGCGAAGAGCGCGATTGCGACGGCGATCACCGTCCAGAGCTTCGTGCCCGCTCCGCGGGTGGCGATCCGCCAGCCGAGCGCCGCGATCGCCACCACCGCGAGGGCGGGGCCGATCCCGGTTCCCGGCTGCATGGTCCCGGAGCGAATGAAGTCATAACTCAGGCCGGACCAGGAAGCGAGCACACCGGAGATGCCGCCGAAGCTCCAGGCCGGCAGCAGCAGGATGTTGAGCAGGTCGCCCCCGCCCGCGGCGGTGTCGGTGGCACCGACATCACCCAGGGTCCGCCAGGCGAGATAGAGGACGATCGGCACCGCTCCCACCCAGAGCCGGTCCCGGCGGCGGTCGAGAACCGCGGCGAACGCGATCGCCACCGAGAAGGGCAGGGCGACCGTGTAGGTCAAACCTCCCAGAACCAGGAAGGCGAAGGTCCAGATGTCCCCGGTTCGGTCTTCGCGGTCCCATGCCAGGAGCGCGGCGATCCCGAAGGAGAGGGCGAGCATCACCGTGAAACCGTTGCCGGCGATCAGGTGGAGCGGGTCATAGGCGAAGAGCAGGATCGGCAGGCTGAAGGCCAGGGCGACGAAGTCGGGGAGCCGGCGCCGGGCCCAGGTGAAGAAGAGGGCCGTGCAGAGCAGGATCGCCAGCAAGGTGAGGATGCGGTAGGCGATGTACTCGATGCCCACCGTCTCCAGCATCAGCTTGTAGACCAGCCGCGGAATGAAGACCAGATGCCCGACGTGGGGGGAAAGCGCCCCGCCGAGGTCGAGTTGCGGGCTGTCGGAGATCCACTGGGCCTCGTCGATCGAGAACCAGCCGTCACGCCCGTAGTAGAGGATGAACCCGCTCGCCAGGGCCATCGCACCCGCGAGCACCAACCAGGGCGCGCGGGGGCTGTTCTCGCCCTGTCTCAGGCGATCGATTCTCTGGCGAAACGGAGACACCGGGGTATTTTCGCGGGTTTCGGCTTCCGGATGTAAACGCCGTGTGTAAGGCCCCGCCGCGGAAAACTACATCGATCGCAGGGTTTCGACCGCGATCCGGGCGGCCTCGGTCGGGCTTTCGCCGACCCGCACGCCCTTCGCTTCGAGCGCCTCCTGCTTTGCCTTGGCCGTGCCGGAGGAGCCGGAGATGATCGCGCCCGCGTGACCCATCTGCTTGCCGGGAGGGGCGGTGAAGCCGGCGATGTAAGCCACGACGGGCTTGCTGATCTCGGCCGCGATGAACTCCGCTGCCCGCTCCTCGGCGTCGCCGCCGATCTCGCCGACCATCACGATCAGGTCGGTCTCGGGGTCGGCGTCGAAGAGGGTGAGGATGTCGATGAAGTCGGAGCCGATGATCGGGTCACCGCCGATGCCGACGATGGTCGAGTTGCCCTCGCCCGCCTGCTTCAGCTCGTTGCCGATCTGGTAGGTCAGGGTGCCCGACTTGGAGACCACGCCGATCCGGCCCTGGTCGAAGAACTGGGCCGGGATGATGCCGACGTTGGCCTTGCCTGGCGAAAGCACGCCGGGGCAGTTCGGCCCGATCAGGCGGACGCCCTTCTCGCGGGCCTTCCAGTAGGTCGGCAGCATGTCCATCACCGGGATGCCCTCGGTGATCGCGATCACCGTGTCAACCCCGGAGTCGATCGCCTCGTTGATCGAACCGGCGGCGAACTTCGCCGGGACGAAGATCATCGCGGTGTTGGCGCCGGCCTCGCTGACCGATTCCTCGATCGTGTTGAAAACGGGGGTGCCTTCGACGTCCTGGCCGCCCTTGCCGGGGGTGACACCGGCGACCAGCCGGGTGCCGTAGGCCTTGTTGCGGAGGCCGTGGAAGCTGCCCTCGCGGCCGGTCAGGCCGGAGACGACCAGTTTCGTGTCGTTGTCAATGATGATGCTCATTGCTGATCCTCAGTTCCCGGCCAGCTCGACGACCTTTTTGGCCGCGCCGAGCATGGTGGCTTCGTGGTGCAGGTTGGGGAGGCCGGCTTCGGCCAGCAGGGCCAGGCCTTCCTCGGAGTTGGTGCCGTCGAGGCGGACCACCAGGGGCAGGGTGAGCCCGATCTTGTTGGTGGCCTCGATGATGCCGCGGGCGACCTCGTCGCAGCGGGTGATCCCGCCGAAGATGTTGAAGAGGATCGCCGTGACCTCGGGGTTCGAGGTGATCACCTCGAGTGCGTCGATGATCGCCTCGGCCTTCGATCCGCCGCCGGCATCAAGGAAGTTGGCGGGGCGGCCGCCGGCCTGGGCGACCACGTCCAGCGTGCTCATGCAGAGCCCGGCGCCGTTTCCGAGGATGCCGATGTTCCCGTCCAGCGACACATAGGTGAGGCCGCGTTCCTTGGCCATCTTCTCCTGCGGATCCTGGTCGGCGGACTCGGGAAGCTCCTCGAGTTCCGGGTGGCGGAACATCGCGTTGCCGTCGATCGTCACCTTGGCGTCGAGCAGCACGACCTTGCCGTCGGCGTTGACGATCAGCGGGTTGACCTCGATCAGGGTCGCGTCCTCGGCCCGGGCGACCTCGACCAGCTGGACCAGCACCGCAGCGACCTGATCCGCGACCTCGGCCGGGATCTTCGCCTGGGCGGCGATCTGCTTTGCCTCGTCTTCACCCAGGCCGCCAAGCGGGTCGACATGGTGTTTGACCAGAGCCTCCGGATCGGAGGCGGCGATCGCCTCGACGTCCATGCCGCCCATGCGGGAAAGCATGACCATCAGCTTCTTGGCCGAGCGGTCGAGGATGACCGACGCGTAGAACTCGGATTCGATCTCTGAACCGGCCTCGACCCAGAGTTCATGGACCTTGAACGGGCCTTCGCCGTGGGGGCCGACGATGTCCATGCCGATGATCTCACCGGCGTACTCGTGGGCTTCGGTTCCGTCCTTGGCGATCTTGATGCCGCCGGCCTTGCCGCGGCCGCCGATCAGTACCTGGGCCTTGACGGCGACCGGGTAGCCGAGGGCTTCGGAAGCGTCAACGGCAGCGTCGGCGGTTTTCGCGTGCACGCCCTTGGGGACGGGAAGCCCGTGGCGGGCGAACAGTTCTTTTCCCTGATATTCGAGGAGATCCATGACCTTTGAGGAGTTGGGAGTTGGAGGGCTCCGGAAGGCATGGCCGAAGGTACTTTGGGCCACGTCGAAGCCGACGATGGACTCTATTCGACATAATGCCTTTCCCGCATGCCGCTGCCATCACTGAAGAACATCGAGTGGGTAACCACTGACTGCTACGGAGACCTGATCGACTGGGAGAAGGGCATCTCCGAGGCCTGTCTGAAGGAAGCCGAAAAGGACGGATTCAGCTTCGATCCCGGCCCGTTCATGGAGCGGTTCTTCGAGGTGCAGGCTGAGATCATGGCCGGCTCCTACGAGCTCTACGCCGAGGTGCTGAGGCGCACGATCATCAAGGTTGCCGGGGAGATCGGCTGGGAAGTCGAGCCTTCACGGGCGCAGTTTCTGCCCGACAGTGTCGCCTACTGGATGCCGTTCCGCGAGGCCAACGCGGCGATGGACCGGCTGGCCAAGAAGTACAACATCGGCATCATCAGCAACATCGACGACAAGATGCTCGGCATCTCGCGGCGTCACCTGAGGACCGACCTCGACCTGGTCGTTACCGCGCAGCAGGTTCGCAGCTACAAGCCCGATGACACCCACTTCAAGGAATGTGCCCGCCGGATCGGCGGCAAGAAGGGCTGGCTCCACATCGGTTCGAACTACGACACCGACGTGGCCCCCCTGCTGAAGATGAAGGTCCCGGTGATCTGGGTCAACCGGCACGGCGAAAAGCTGGCCGGACGCAAGAAGCCCTCGCTGGAGGTCAAGACCTTCCGCGACGCCGTCAAGAAGCTGGGCGCCGGAGGCTGACCAACTTGCCCGCCCTCACCCGATTCCGGGGGAGGCGGTACGGGTTCGCTCTGGCGGCCCTGCTGGGTGCTGCGCTGGTGCTGCTGCTGGTCGCCCCGCTCGACCGCTCGCTTGCGGCCAGGCCGAACTTCGTGGTGATCCAGACCGATGACCAGAACGCGGCCACGGTCCGGGCCAGGTTGCGCGGCAAGGTCGGCGGCTTCAAGCCGGTCATGCCCCATGCGGTCCGGCAGATCCTCAACCGCGGCACCGAGTTCCGCAACTACTACGCGAGCTCGCCGGTCTGCAGCCCTTCCCGGGCCTCGCTGCTGAGCGGCCAGTACCCGTGGAACAACGGGGTCGAGTCCAACTCGGGCCCGAACGGCGGCTGGAACGGCTGGGTGAACAACCCGGTCTACCGCCAGAACCTGGTCACCACCCTGCATCGCTCCGGTTACCGCACCGCCCACTTCGGCAAGTTCACCAACGGCTACTTCGACACGACCCACGGCAGCGTCGAAAGGAAGGTCCCGCCGGGCTGGACCGACTGGTTCACGACCTCATATGAAGTCGGGACGCATTTCTACGGCTACCGGCTGAACGTCAACGGTCGCGCCACCCGGCCGATCGGAAGCCTTCATTACCGGCAATACGGCCCGGGGATCGACCCCCGGAAATGCTCGCTCCGGAAACTCGAGGATTTCTGGCCGCTTGGCGACTGCAACTACAGCGGGGACGTCTTCACCGCCGCCGCGGTGCGGGAGATCAGGCGTGAGAACCGCCGGCCCTTCTACATCCAGATTGATTACCAGGCACCCCACGGTGACGTTGCCGCGCCCCGTGGACCCCAACCGGCCAGCCGCGAGATCGGCACGGCCCGGCGGACCCCGTTGCCGCGCCCGCCTTCATTCAACGAGGCTGATTTCAGCGACAAGCCGGCGCTGATCCGGGATCTTGCCCCCGATCCGATGGGCCCCGGCGCGATTCGGCGACTGACCTTTTCCTACCGCCGCTACCTCGAATCGTTGCGCTCGGTCGATGACGGGGTGGGAGCGATCATGCGGGCGCTGCGGCAGAGCGGAAAGCTGGGGCGTACCTACGTCTTCCTGCTCTCCGACCACGGCCTCTTCCTCGGCGAGCACCGCTACGACTGGGGCAAGTTCATGCCCTACGAGGATTCCGCTTCGCCGCTAATGGCGGTGCGCGGACCCGGAGTGAGGCGCGGCCGGGTCAGCCGGGAAGTGGTCGGCAACATCGACGTCCCGGTGACGATCATGCGCCTGGCCCGGGCCCGGCCGGGCTACGCGGTGGACGGCCGCTCGCTTCGCCCGTACTGGCGGCATCCGGGCCGCCAGACCAACCGGGCCATGGCGATCGCGATCGACTCCCGCCAGGATGACGGCAGCGCCTCCGCCTCCGCGCATGCTCCCGCCCTCCGCTACCGCGGCTTCCGGGCCGGCCGTTACAAGTACATCCGTTACGACCAGGGTGGCGAGGAGCTCTACGACCTCGCCCGGGACCCGAACGAGATGAACAACCGGGCCGGGGCACCGGCCTACTCCAGCGTGCTCGCCTGGATGCGGGCCCGCCTGAACCAGGTCACCGAATGCCAGGCCGGTGTCTGCCGGGCACCCCTGCCCGAGCCGCCCCGGCCGTCGCGGAGCTAGTCGGTCAGCCGGCCGAGCCGGTTGAGTTCCGAGCGGCCGAGCACCTTGCCACCGGCCGAGAGGCCGACCACCCGGTAGTACTTGAAGGCCTGATCAAGGGTGGCGGTGCTTTCGAATCCGTCCCGGGGCACGGTCGTGATCTCGACCAGTTTGCCGGGAGCAGTGCCGGCCAGCACCCGCCACTCGGCGACGCGGGTGTCGCCATTCCAGCTCATCCAGACCTGGCTGCCGTCACTCTCGCGCTCGCTCTTGACCGCGACCGGGGTGGTCGGCGCCCCGCTCCAGGGCCGCTTGAAGCAACGGTAGGAAACCGTCCTGGCGGCGAAGGTGAAGTCGAAGAGGACCCTCCCGTCCGGGGCGAACTCGGTGCAGGCGTTCCGGTCACCCCAGCCGACGAAGATGTTGCCGTTTGCCTGGACGTCGGTGTTGCCCTGGCTGTTGGAAATCACGTTGCGGGGGTCGCGGTAGGCGCGGACCAGGGTGACCCGGCGCCGCTTGGCGTTGACCCTGAGCACCTTGGCGCTGGAGAACCGGTTGACCTTGCCGTGAACCCCGCCAGCGCCGTTGTCGAAGATCGTCAGGGTGCCGTTCTTCTGGCGGATCAAGTCATGCTGGAAGCCGAACCGCACGCCCTTGCCGAGTTTGAAATCCCCGCCCTTGCCGCCGATCTGCCACATGATCCGGCCCGTCTTGCGGTTGATCTTGTAGAGGGCCTGGGTGTGGCGGGCGGAGATCAGGACGTTGCCGTCATTGTCGTCGTTGATCGAGTTCATGTGGAACCAGTCGAAGGGACGAGTGTTGCGTCGCGGGATCGGCAGGTAGGTCCGGTTCATCGGGAGGTTGCCGAGCGGATGCCATTCCCAGACCACGAGACCGGTCTTGATGTCGATTTCCTGGCCGATGTAATCGAGCAGGAAGGCGCGACGCGGCCCGCCGAACCTGCTCAGGTCAACGACGGCCGTCTTGTAGGCGGTGACGAAGGCGGTGCCGCGGGAAGTCAGGTTGAACTCATGCGGGTCGCCTGTGAAGCCGTTGCCTCCGCCGAAGCGGCGGAAGACCTTGTAGTGGCGGTTGGCCATCTCGAACTTGCTGGTGACGCGCTTGCCGAAGGTGTCGCGACGCCACCAGGTGAGGATTCGGTGGCCGTTGTAGACCTGGGCCCGGAAGTCGGTGATCCGCAGGCCGGGGCGGTACCAGACGAGGTTGCCATCGGCGTCGAGAATGGTCGGGCCGCTGGTCCGCGGGGCATAGAAGATCTTGCCGTTGGATTTGCCCGGCTCATTCGCGTGGACGACGATCTTCGGCACTTTGAGCCGCAGTGTCTTGTAGGTCTGCGAGGTGCGGGGAGTCTGCCCCTTGGCCGGGCTGAACGGGTCGGCCCCCAGGTTTTCCGGCAGGAACTCGCCGGTCTTGAACGAGTATGAGCGGGCGCCGCCGGTGCCGTAGAAGGGGTGACTGCGCGAGGTCACGGTGACCTTCTCCAGCGGCGCGAAGGGCCGGCTGGGGATGAAGCTGACCCCGACCGGGCCCGCCCAGGCTTCGATCCGGCCGCGATGGAAGCCGGACCGCGAGCCGCGGACCATGATCCGGCCGACGCTGGCCCGGGTGACGCCGCTCAGCGCGATGTTCGTGGTCGGGGAGGCATAGACGGAGCCGGGGCTGGGGTAGGCCGCGATCGGCTTCGCCCCGGCCGGTGCGGCAAGGGCAAGCGCGGCGACCACGACCGCGAGGGCTGTCGCAAGTGCGGCCGCCGCTGATCCGGCCGCCCGGCGGTTGCGGTTCGCGAGGGCCAGGTTCACCGGGTGAGCTCTCCGAGCTTGTTGACTCTGGAGCGGCCCAGCACCTTGCCTTGACCGTCGAGTCCGACAAGTCGGAACGCGGCCGGCTGGCCGGTCACCGGGATCGAGGTTTCGAACCCGTCGCGGGGTACTTCGGTCGAGTAGGCGAGGTTGCCCGGGTTGCCGGCCAGGACCCGCCAGGTCCTGACCTGGGTGTCACCGTTCCAGCTCACCCAGACCCGGCTGTTCGGGCCGTCGGTTTCACTCTTGACTCCGATCGCGCCGGGCACCGGGGTGCCGGTCCAGGGTGACCGGTAGCAGCGGTAGGTAACGGCAGCGGCCGAATACCGCATGTCCCAGAGAACCTCGCCGTCGGGGGCGAACTCGGTGCAGTACTCGAGCGAGCCCCAGCCGGTGAAGACGTTGCCGTTCGGCAGGAGTTGCGTGTTGCCCTGGCTCGGTGAGAGCAGGTTGCCGGGGTGGATGTAGGTCTTGACCAGGGCGGTGGTCTTCTTCTTCTGGTTGATCCGGAAGATGTAGGCCTTCGACATCCTGGCCTTCGGCTTCAGTTCGCCGTCGGCGGCGCCGTTCTCGAAGATCGAGTAGGTGCCGTTGGGGTGGGGCCGGAAGTCATGCTGGTAACAGAAGCGGAAACCGCTGGCCAGTTTGAAGTCCGAGTCCTTGCCGCCCATTCGCCACATGACCTTGCCGGTCTCGCGGTTGATCTTGTACAGCGCGCAGGTGTGACGGGCCGAGATCAGCATGTTGCCGTCGGAATCACGGGAAATCGAGTTGAGGTGGAAGTAGTCGAAGGGGCGGGTGATCTTGCTCGGGATGTCCTTGTAGGTCTCCGGTACCCGGATGTTGCCGAGCGAATGCCATTCCCAGATCACCTGGCCGGTCAGCAGGTCGACTTCCTGGGCGACGTTGTCCATCACCGGGGTTCGCTTGAGGCCCCCGTACTTGCTCAGGTCCATGATCACGTTGCGGAAGGAGTTCACATAGGCCGTGGTGTCACTGGCCATGGTGAACTCATGCGGGTCGCTGGTGTAGCCGTTGCCGGCTTCGAAGCGCTTGATCACCTTGTAGTCGGTACCGGCGATCGCGTAGTTGCTCTCGACGTGCTTGCCGACCTGGGCGCGTCGCCACCAGGTCAGGACGGGTTTGCCCCTGAAGGTCTGGGTGCGGAAGTCGGTGACCCGCTGGCCGGGCCGGTAGTAGACCAGGCCGCCGTCGTTGTCGACGATCATCGGGCCGTTGGTGCGGGGCGCCATGAAGATGTCACCGTTGGCCACGCCGGGTTTGCTGGTGTTGATCGTGATTTTCGGGACCAGCAGCGGGAAGGACTTGTAGGTGGTCCACTCGGGCGGCCGCTCGCCCTGCGGCGGAACCTGCGGCTCATCCCGCCAGCCCTTGGGCTGGAGCAGGCCGGTCACAAAGCTGTAGCGGTGCTTGCTGCGCTTGCCGGTGCCGAAGAAGGTGTTCCGCTTCGAGATCACGGTCACCTTTTCCTTCGGGTCGAACTTCTTCCGGGGGATGAAGCTGACGCCCCGGCCGTCGGAATGGACGCGAAGCCGGCCCTTGTGGCCACCGCTGCGGGAGCCGCGCACGATGATCCTGCCAAGCGCCTTCGGCTTGATGCCGCGGAACGAGATGGTGGTCGTATCCGAAGCGACCCGGACGTTCGGACTGGGGTATGCGGCGATTTCCTTTGCCTCGGCAGCCGAAGTGACGGCTACACCAAGTACAAGAATGAACAGGCCTGCTGCGGTCGTGGCTAAGCGCGACACCTGCTCCCTTTCTCATCGTGATTGGCGGATCCGCAATCTTAGACCACTCAAAGCGCCGGAAGTTGCGGGTGGAGCGGCCACTCTTCAGGCAGATACGATGGCGCCGCTTTGAGTGAGCCGCCCAAACCGCGCCCCTCAGGCCGTTGCGGCGACCTCTCCCCGGTCAGCCTTCAGTGGCTCGAACAGGCCGATCCGGTTTCCCGCAAGGCCCGGGGCCAGTATTTGACCCCGCGGCCGGTCGCCGAGGCGCTGATCGACCGGGTCGGGCTTCGACCGGGTCTGAGAGTCCTCGATCCGGGGGTCGGCACCGGCGAGCTGCTCCGGGCCCTGCTGGACCGGGAACCGGACCTCGAGGTGACCGGCTGGGACACCGATCCGACCGCGATCCGGGCCGCGGGCAAACTGGTTCCCGAGGCGCGTCTGAAGCTCCGCTCCGCGCTCGATCCGGATGCGGGCAGCTCCACCCCGGCAGGGAGCTCCGGCCCGGACGGGACCGAAACCAGTGGCTTTGACCTGGTGATCGGGAACCCGCCCTATTTCCAGCTTCGCCTCGACCCAGAGGAGAGGAAGCGTTTCGCCGGGGTGATCTCCGGGCGGCCCAATATCTTCGCGCTCTTCTTCCAGGTCGGCCTTGAGGAGCTGAAACCGGGCGGCACCCTCGCCTTCATCGTCCCGCCGTCAATGAACAGCGGCGCCTATTTCGAGGCCCTGCGTGAATACATCGCGGCCCGGGCGAAGATCACGGACCTGACCATCCTCGAGGGAACCGGCCTCTTCGAAGGCGCCAACACCGCGATCCAGCTCCTGGTCCTGAGAAAGAACGGCCCCGAAGAACCGGTGGGTCGGATTTCCGGTACAGGTGACGGAAATCCGACCCACCGGGGGTTCATCTACCGGCGGGAGGTTGAGGCGGCGGGTTTCCGGCGGGTTCTGTTCGGTCCCGACCCGGGCCGGCTGGCGGCCGAGTTCGAGGGGCGAAGCTCGCTCTGGGAGCTTGGCCTCGAAGCCACCACCGGCCAGGTGATCTGGAACGAGAACCGGGCCCGGCTGTTCCCGGACCCCAGTCCGGGCCGGGTTCCGCTGATCTGGTCCCGCAGCATCGGCGAAGGGGAACTCCGGACCCTCTCCCCGAGCGCCGGGAAACCGGGCTTCTACGACACGCTCGATGGTGGCCGACCGCCGCTTCTCGGCCCGGCGATCGTGGTCAACCGGGTGGTCGGGGCGGTCGGCCGGGGGGAGCTGCGGGCGGCGCTCGTTCCGGAGGGGATGGAGTTCCTGGCGGAGAACCACGTCAACGTGATCCGCAGCCGTGGCCCGGCGGTTGACTGGGAAGGCGTCCTCGCCGCGTTGCGGATGCCGGGAGTGGTCGAAAGGGTCCGGCTGCTGACTGGGAACACCCAGATTTCGGCGCGGGAGCTAACCCACCTGCTGCCGCTGGATCTCGCGGGTGTAGAAGAAGTCGGGTGAACTTCCCCACTTCTCCGGATTGTGGACTGGCCGGAACCCGCAGGATTCGTAGAGCTTCACCGCCGGCTCGTTGGCCTGGTTGACATCGAGCTGGATCCGGTCGCAACCGCGCGACCTGGCCCGCTCGACCGCCGCCTCGACCAGGGTGCGCCCGTAACCCTTCCCGCGAGCCGACTCGTCAACGAAGAGGTCTTCCAGCCAGGCGTCCTCGTTGCCGGTCCAGACCGAAAGCCGGAAACGGGTCTGCACGAACCCGGCCTCGGGGTCGCCGACCAGCAAGAACTCGGTCGAGCGGTCCCGCAAAAGGACCCCGACCGTCGCTTCGATCTCGGCGTTGGTCGGCGAGTCGTCCGCGAGGAAATCCCGGAAACCGGCGATCAGGCGGGTGACCGGTCCGATATCGGCCGGCCCGGCGATTCTGAGCGGGGTCTCAGGACCCATCACCGTTCTGGCCTCCGGTCGAAAGCGGGTCCGGCAGGGCGGGCAGTCCCATCTCCCTGCGGTACTCGGCCCGAGCCTCGTTCTGCGCTTCAACCAGCTCGGGTGCCAGCGGCCTGGAACCGTCATAGACCAGGCGGAGCTTTTTCCCGTTGTCCCGGAGCAGGTAGATGGCGATCCGGTTGAAGCCGGCCCTGAGCGACTCGGGAGGAAGCAGGATCGAGAACCCGGGCCCGCGGCCGGTGCCGTCCTTGAAGGTCCAGCCGACCGCCTGGATCTTCCCGTCCACTGCCACGGCCAGCACACTCCCTTCCGGGATCCGGTCGGTGACCCCGCGCTGGAGCAGGCCGCGCAGGGTGGGGGCGGTCGGGTCGTAGTTCTTGGCTGCGTTCCGTTCATCCGGCAGGGTGCGCCAGCGCTTCAGTGGCAGCACCTCGAGGTTCTTCACCTTCTTGCCGATCAGTTCCCTGTGGGGCCCGAAGCGGTAGTAGGGGCCCCAGCCGTGACCGGTCCCGAAGACGCTCTGGATCCGGTTGATCAGCAGTTTCTGCCGCTGCCGCAGCATCTTCGCGGGGGAGGTGAAACCCTCCCCGTTCGGCGAATTGACCACGGTGACCCGCTCCGGGTCACATTCGGCGACGGGCCACGGATACTCGATCCCGAGCTGGTCGGCGATCATCGGCAGGATGTCGGTCGCGCAGGTGCGCCGGTCGGTCACTTCCGGTTTGACCTGCCCGGGTGACTTGATGAAGAGCGGGACCGACGCGACCTCCCCCATGTTCTCGCTGGTCGCCGCCCGGCGCGGGACCTTCGACTGGAAGGCGGCTCCATGGTCGGCGGTGACGACGACCATTGCTCTCTCCCAGAGGCCGGTCTGCTTCAGCCGCTTGATGATCTGGGCGAGCAGGGTGTCGGTGTATCCGACCTCGAGCAGGTGCCGCTGCATGGCGATGTTGACGATCCGCGGCGGGGCCATCCAGGGACCGTCATTGGGCAGCAGGCCCGACCATTCCGCGGTCAGGTTCGAGTAGCGCTGGCCGTTCGGGATGTGGCGCCAGGGGTAGTGGGGCTTTTCGATGTGAATCAGGTCGAGGGTCTCCTGCTGGCCCCGTTTCAACTTCGCGTTGAACTCGCCGACCCGCTCGAATTCGTCGGCCGAGGATTCGAGCGCGAACAGCCGGCCGAGCTTGCGGGCGGCACCCTGCCCGGTCCGCTCCGGCTGGGTGTCTCCGGTAGCGCCCGTCGCTCCGGTCAGTCCGGTGGTGCCGGTTGCCCCGGTTTCACCGCCGTCATCGAGACCGGTCACCTCGGATTCGGCGTTGGTGTCGACCTGATCCGATTCGGTGAAGCCCGAGAAGGAGTTGGAGACGTCGGGGAGGTTCCGGGTCAGCGAATCCGGCAGCAGCAGGTACTTGGAGACGACGTAAAGGTCCGAGAAGAGGTCGGAGGTCGAGCCGTCCTGCGCGGTGTTGTCCTCTTCCGGACAGAGCGTGTCGGGGCAGATCCGCGTGGCGGCCTCCATCACTCTCAGGTCATAGGTCTTGCCGAGCAGGGTGAAGACGCTGTGCGGATAGTCGGAGGCGATCGGCAGGTCGTCGTTGTTCGGCTTCTGCCCGGAGAAGATCGCCGGCACGGCAAGCGGGGTGTAGGCAGCGGCGGCGCTGGTGTTCCGGTACCAGGTCGAATGGCCGGCCAGTTCGGCGAAGGCCGGGTATCTGGTTCCGTCGATCTGACCGTCGGGCTTCATCAGCGAGCCGACCGGGAACTCGTCGAAGACGACCATCACGACCGGGGCCGGATTCCCGATCTTCACGTCAACGGGGTCCGGCTGCTCGCGGGGCAGGACCAGGCGCGAGGTGCTGCTGAAACCGAAGAAGATCACCAGGATGATGATCGGGGCGACACTGAGCACGTCCATGAAGGCCTGGGGAAAGCGCCAGCGGGAATAGATGAAGACCCCGGCCACGGCCAGGCCGATCGAAATCGCGATCAGGATCCCGGCCGGCCAGTCGAGGTGGTTCTTGATCAGCTGCAGGACGAAGCAGGCCCCGAACAGTCCGACCAGGAAAAGGTGGAGATACCACTGGGCGTCGCGACTGGCCAGGCGGACCAGCGCCTCGATCGCGAGGCAAACCAGCGGCACCGCAAAGGTGAGGACCAGGGCGTAAAGGATGATCTGGCCGGAGCTGTTGCCCCGGGCGACGAAGAAGTCCGGGTTCTCGCCGAGCAGGTCGAGCATCGGCTGGGCGAAGGTGAGCGCCCAGAGCGCAGCCAGATGGGCCGCCCCCAGAATCAGGGACGGACGCTTGAACGGCGCTTTACCTCCGTTTCCGGACTCACGCCCGGACTTGGCGACATCAGTCACGGACTGGCCAGTCTATTGGTCGGTCGAGGACCAGAGAAGCCTCAAGGGGGCTGCTTCGGCGGCGCCTCCCGTGAATGGAGCCACCTCGAACAACTGAATCCGGTTGGACCCTTCCCGGAGCGTTGATTGCGGCAGCAGGATCGAGTACCTGACCTGGCCGTTGTCTTCGTAGGACTGGCCGACCGCGGCGATCCTTCCGTTGACGCCAACCGCCAGCGGCGTGCCTTCGTCCAGTCCGGAAATCGTGCCTCGTTGCCTCAGGACCGGGTTCAGTTCGATCCCCG